>Ga0105104_10000306_pt1 | contig 36893 bp, 33 predicted proteins | sample PPLLaktember2015_3_FD_87034 | JGI IMG/M metagenome (GOLD analysis project Ga0105104, IMG submission 87034) | Freshwater sediment microbial communities from Prairie Pothole Lake near Jamestown, North Dakota, USA - PPLs Lake P7 Core (6) Depth... | ecosystem: Environmental > Aquatic > Freshwater >... | reverse complement strand
ATCTTGCATGGTTAGCGGGACCGGCGCACGCCCTCACCCCAGCCCTCTCCCAAGGGGAGAGGGAGTCTGGTGCATGACCTTGTCCCTGTCACTTCGCCCTGACAACCACATCAGGACTCCGCCGGGACCTTTGGCCGCGGCCACCCGAATGTAGGTCGGGATCTGCGGGCGAGGGCGCACCACGTCTTGATCACGTATTTGCAACTATTTTGAAATATATCCGTTTGCTTCGTGGTTATGCTTCTAGCCCATTTTGTTGTTTAATTGTGGAGTATTTATCAAAACTTTATCTGATATAAGGAGGCAGGATGACTGTCCGATGGATCATCGCCGCTTTACATCTGATTGCCCTGGGCGTTGGCCTGGGCGCGATCTGGATGCGCTCCCGTTCGTTCCGGGGTGCGTTTGACGAGGCGGGTATCCGGCGCATTCTTTCCGCCGACACCCTGTGGGGCCTGGCAGCCCTGGTCTGGATCAGCACCGGTCTGCTGCGCGCATTTGGCGGGCTGGAAAAAGGCTCGGCGTACTACCTGGGGAATTCGTTATTCGCGATCAAGATGGCCCTGCTGGTAATCATCCTGGCGCTCGAGGCCTGGCCGATGGCCACTTTGATTGGCTGGCGGATCCGCCGGGGGCGCGGCGAGACGATCGAATTGGATCCGCGCCGGAAAAACCTGTTCGCGACGATCAGCGTGATCCAGGCCGGGTTGGTGGTTGGGATGGTCTTTGCCGCCGCCGGGATGGCGCGCGGGTTGGGGAATTGATTGACGTAATGAACACTTTTTAGTTATTTGAAATCTGCCACCGGCATGCTATACTTACGCAAACTTCTACTATTTTGATCCTATTCGTTTGGGGGAACAATGACGGCAAGCCCCGGCGCCCATGCCCAGGTAGATACCCGTGAAATGGGAACCATCTCCTGGCACACAACTTTCCAGCATCTCCGTCAGGATATGCTGCGCTACCGTTCCGAAAAGAACTGGCTGCCGGTCATCCTGATCAAAAACCTCTATTCGCACCCTTCCGCGCTGGGGGTAATCAATTACCGGATCGGGCGCAAGCTGTGGCTTTCTCAAAATAACCCAATCGTCTTCCTGCTGTGGATCCTCGCGCGGGCGCTGTATCCGCTCGTCCGCATGTACAGCGGGGTGGAGCTTTCTCCGGCTGCCGCGATCGGACCCGGGCTGTGCATCCTGCATTTTGGGCCTACCATCATCCATCCCGGGGTAGTCGCCGGGAAAAACCTGACCCTGGTGCATGGGGTGACGATTGGCCAAGCTCGTTCGGGCGTCCCGGTGATCGGGGACGACGTTTCGGTCGGGGCGGGCGCCACGCTGCTAGGTGGGATCCACGTGGGCAGCCGGGCGCAGATCGGAGCAGGCGCAGTGGTCACCCGCGATGTCCCGGAATACTGCCTGGCGATTGGTATCCCGGCCGTCTCGCGCCCGCTCGAATAGCAAACCCCCGCTCAATCCAGAAATCCTACATTTCGGTCGGTTTGGTTTCTTCTGATTTTTCGACCTTTTCCACAACGATGGTCAGGTTGGCCACCAGCACTGCAATGGCGCTGATGGCTGCCCAAACCGGCAGAAGCGCAGCGCCAACCACCCCCAGAGTGAGAGGGATCTCGATGAGGGTTTTGCCCTCTTCGTTTTTGATCGTGATGCGGCGGATATTCCCCTCGTGCACCAATTCCTTAATTTTGGAAACCACAGCATCGCCAGTTACCTGGAATTCTTCCCTGTGAACCTTTTCTTCTTCCATTTCATCCTCTCCATTTCATTAGCAATCCGGCCAGCTCCAGGTTTGTTCCATGACCTGAAAGGATCCGGTTAAATTTTTCTGACCCATTCTTCCAGCTCGGGCAAATGCTCTTCATAGTGGCCGGAGGAGTTGTCCGAGATGACTTCGGCCAGGAGGTAGCCCCCGGTCCAGTCAAAATGGTTTGGATCGGTGAGGGCTTCCGGCGGGGCGGCAGCCACCAGGGCATACAGATCGTGGAAGGTGTCGGCCTCTTCACGGCGGAGATCCTCGAAGGAGCGGCGCTGGCTCTCCGTATAGACCAGTGCGTTGATCTCATCTACCCGATCGCCCACGTGATCGGGCGTCTCGCCGCGCTTAAGCTGGGTATAAATATCGAAGGCAAACTGCTCCCAATAGGTCAGGTGGCCGAGCAAGTCCCGAACCGTCCAGCCGTTAGGCAAGGCCGGCTCGCCCACCCGCCCGTCCGGGATGCGCTCCAGCAGTGCTTCCAGCCGTTTGTGCCCGGCGCGCATTTCTTGCAACAGCTCTTCTTTGGTCATAGACCCTCCCTTTGAATACTAAACTGTTGGCGCAGAAAACCTGATGATCCGCTAATTACGCCAATTGCGCCATATAAAATTCGCGGTTTATCCTCTCTCATACTATCTCATACTATCACGGCAGATCCGCGACCAGGGCTACTACGGAGCGCGGCTGGGTGGTGTAGTGGCTTCCCGGCATGGCGGGGGCCTGGTCCGAGGCGCAAATATCTTCGGGGGTATCCAGCCCGGTATCGATGCGCCGCTGCCAGGAGACGTTGGGAGGCAGGACCGGCAGTTCGAAGGTGAGCGGTTCCCAATACGCGTTGAAAAGGAGATGCAGCATACGCTGCCCACCCTGGTGGATGGCGGTCAGGGCCAGGCTGTGTGAATCGGCTCTCCAATCGGGCTGGTAGAGACGCACCCCGTGCCAATAGAGCTGCGATTCGCGCAGCACCTGGTTGAGGCTGCGCCCTTCCGGGTCTTCTTCGAGCCCCTCGTGCATGCAGAATTGGATCAGCATGCGCACGAAACGCAGCAGACCGGCGTTTTTGTCCACCAGGCTCCAATCGAACCAGCTCAGATCGTTGTCCTGTGAGTAGGCATTGTTGTTGCCGAGCTGGGTGCGGCGCACCTCGTCGCCCATCAGGAGCATCGAGACGCCCATCGAGATCAGGTTGAAGGTAAAGAAATTCTTGATCTGCCGCTCGCGCAGGCGCTCGATCTCAGGATCGCTGCTGGGGCCTTCCACGCCGTGGTTCCAGCTCAGGTTGCTGTCGCTGCCGTCGCGGTTGCCTTCCCCATTAGCCTCGTTGTGTTTTTGGTTGTAGGAGACCAGGTCATTGAGCGTAAAACCGTCGTGACAGGTAACGAAGTTGACGCTCTGGTCGGGACCCAATTCATCGTAGCCGTACAGGTCGGGGCTGGCCAACAACCGGTCAGGGAGGTGCTCAACGCTGCCACGCTCGCCTTTGACGAAGGCGCGCACATCGTCGCGGAACCTGCCGTTCCACTCCTTCCACCAATCCCCGGCAAAGCTGCCCACCTGGTAGAGCCCGGCGGCGTCCCAGGCCTCCGCGATCAGCTTGGTGCCGGCCAGGTAGGGGTCCGAGTCGATGTCCCACAGGATCGGCGGGCGGGCCAGGGGTATCCCCATCTCGTCGCGCGAGAGGATGGAGGCCAGGTCGAAGCGGAAGCCGTCCACGTGCATCTCCGCTACCCAGTAGCGCAGGCTGTCCACGATCATACGGCGCACGATGGGGTTATTGGCGTTGAGGGTGTTGCCGGTTCCGGTGTAGTTCAAATAGTAGGTGCGGTCAGGTTCGAGGATGTAGTAGGCGTCGTTGGCCAGGCCGCGGAAGCACAGGGTGGGGCCGGTATGCCCGCCCTCGGCAGTGTGGTTGAAGACTACGTCCAAGATCACCTCGATCCCGGCGCGGTGCAGGGCTTTTACCATATCTCGGAATTCGTCTACCGGGCCAAGCGGGTCGCGACGCTGGCTGTAGAGCGGGTGGGGAGCAAAGAAGGAGATCGGCGAATATCCCCAATAGTTCTGCCGGCCGAGCGGCGCGTCAAAGGGATCGAAGGCAAACACCGGGAGCAGCTCGACGGCGGTGATCCCCAGGGACTGCAGGTAAGGGATCTTTTCGATCAACCCGGCATAGGTGCCGCGCTTCGCAGAGTCCACCCCGGAGTTGGGATGGCGGGTAAACCCGGCCGCGTGCATCTCATAGATGACCGTATTATAGAAAGGATGGTGAAACGGGCGGTCACCTTCCCAGTTATAAGCTGACGGGTCGACCACCACGCTGCGCAGGGAGAAGGCGGTATTATCCCCCGGCAGGCAGGCGGTTCCGCGGTCGTAAGCGGCGGCCATCACCACCCCACGGCCATAAGGGTCGAGAAGCACTTTACCGCCGTCGAAGCGCAGCCCGCGCTGGGGTTCGAACGGTCCGTGGGCGCGGTACGCATAGACCTGCCCGGAGGAGATACCCGGGACGTAGACGTGCCAGTAGTGGAAGGTGCGGTTGGTCGTGGGGTCCAAGGGGATGACGCGCGCGGGCTGCGGGTCTTCCGCACCGTCGAAGAGGAGCAGGTCCACGCGGACTGCGTCGCGCGAGTAGACGGAGAAGTTTACCCCGCTGCCGTAGGAGCTCGCGCCCAATGGGTGAGACTTCCCCGGAGATAGATTTTCTGGCATGCTCGACTCCTGAAGAAAGCCTGTAATCTTATCTTCCCTCTTCGATCTTTTCGATCAGGTCGGGCAGGTCGCGCAGGCTGGCGATCTCAAAAAAGCGCGAGCGGTCGGCGGGGAGCTCCGCGCTGGATTCGTGCGCCCAGGTGAGCTCATAGGGCACGTGGACGGCGAAACCGCCCAGCGCCAGCACCGGGGCAATGTCCGAACGCAGCGAATTCCCGACCATCAAAAAACCGGTTGGGGTGATGGCGTAGCGGGTCAGCAGGGTGTCATAAGCCGCCTGGGTCTTGTCGGTAATAATTTCGACGTGCTGGAAATAACGCGCCAGCCCAGACCGCAGGATCTTGCTCTCCTGGTCGAACACATCGCCCTTGGTGATCAACAACAACCGGCGTCCCGCCAGGCGTGCCAGAGCATCCTCCACCCCCTCCAGCAGGCGGATGGCATGGCCGGTCATACCCCGTCCCAGATCGACGATGGCCTGGATATCCGCACCGCGCACCCGCCCACCGGTCGCCTGGATGGATGCCTCGATCATCGACAGCGTAAACCCGCGGATCCCGTAGCCGAAGTAGGCCAGGTTATCGATCTCGATGCGGTGGAGCACCGCCAGGACCTCATCCGGGGGTATATCGTAGGTGGCGAGCATGCCGGTGAAACTGCGCTCCGCCTCGCGGTAATAATATTCGGTGTGCCAGAGGGTATCATCGGCGTCGAAGGCAATCGCGTCAAGCATAGGTCGACCTCGAGTCTTGCGGGAATACGGTTTTCACTTTTCAATTATACGGCATGCACGCACCGTAAGGGTGCATTTCCGTTTCGGGACGATGTCAGCCTGAGGGAGCGTTCCTTGCGACCGACCCAGAATGAAAAACTCCCTATCGGAAGGTCATCAACAGGGAAATGGAAGTATGAGGTAAAATTAATATAGCCCAATTTCAAGGCAAGTAAATATCCCTTACCGACGCTGAAAGGTCGCCTATCCATTGAAAAAGCGCCGCGCTCCTATTGGTTCATTTCTCGAGCTGACCGTCTCCTTCTTGGTCCTGTTTTTGCTTTTGTACGCAAGCTACATCGACTTTTTTGCCCGACCTTACCTGGGCATCCACTACCAACCCTCCTCCGGAAGCATCCTGTACCTGTATGATCCCGAAGGCAGCGGCGCCCTGCTGCGGGTAGGAGACCGCATCCTTCAGGCAGGAACGGTTTCCCTGCAAGAATACCAGGCAGACCGGCGCGTGCCCCTGTTCCGAGATGCACATTACGGAACCTTTCTCTCACTGCGGGTCGAACGAGATGGGCAGGAGATCAGCATCGATTACCCGGTCATCGGGCCCAGCCGGGGGGAGGTGATCGCGCGGCTGAGCAGCCAGTGGTTCCTGCCTTATATTTTCTGGGTTGCGGGCCTGGCAGCCCTGATGTTCTTGCGCCCGAAGAACATTCTGAGGGCTCTTCTGGCGGCCGTCTTTCTGCTGACCGCCATCTGGATCTCGATGGGTATACTCTCCATCACCCAGATGATCAACAGCGCTGTGCTCATGCGCGTTGCAATCTGGCTGTGCCTGCCGTGCATGATCCACCTGCACTGGCATTTCCCCTCAGCCCTCCGTTCGAAACGCACCCCTGCCCTGGGGTTGGTTTACCTGGCCGGGCTGTTGGTGGCAGCCGCAGAGGTGTTCCAATGGGTTCCGCGTAGTTTTTTCTACCTGGCCTATTTAGTCGCGGTTGTCTCCATCGCTATCCTGCTGCTCATTCATTTCATCCGGCATCCTTCCGAGAGACGCCTCCTGGGCGGGCTGGTCATGGCCCTGGGGGTCTGCCTGATCCCGCTGGTGGTCATTGGGATCTTGAATCTCTTGGGTGTGGTGGTTCGATTGCCTGAGGTTGCCACGTTGGGTCTATCCGCATTACCCGGGTTTTATTTCTTCAGCATTTACCGCAGACAGCTTGGCCCGTTCGAAACCCAGGTGAAGCGGCTGTTCCGGATCTACCTGGGCGGGATCCTGGGGGGCACGCTCATCATGGCCGGCATTTCCATGCTGGCTAACAGCAATTCGCGGATCGAACCCGCATTGTTTAATGAAATTGCCTCAACCCTGATCTGCGCGCTGATGGCCGGGGTCGGTTTCGCGCCTTTCCTGGTCCTGCCCGCTCTGATCAAAGCCCCGATCATCTTGCTTATGGAGGATACCGTTACCCTACGCCTGCGGGCCAACCGGGCAACGGCTTACGTATTCTTCTTGATCCTGTTGATCCCCCTGCCCGTCCTGATCAATATCCTGGCAAGCCGTTGGTCGGGGATCCCCGGGGTATCGCTGCTTACCGGGGCCGCCACAACCCTGGGGGTTGGCCTGCTGGTTATCCTGGTGTATCCACGTTTCGAGCAGTTTTACCAGGCGCGCATCCTGGGTATGCCCCTGCAAGGCGACAGCCTGGTCAAGCAGTTTTCGCACCAGATCGTCACCAGCCTGGAGATGCCCGCTTTGCTGCGCCTGCTTACCGAGCAGATCATGCCCAGTTTGTTGATCCGCCAGTTTCTATTCTTGAAGGTGAGCGCGGATCACTTTGAAACCCTGGCAAAAGCAGGTATCGCGGAGGACTGGCATCCGGACCTGTCCAGGCTGGTCCCGCTGCCCAAGAGCACCTGGAGACCCTCCTCAAATGGGAAGGATACCGGCGACCTGGTGGTTCCCGCCTGGGTGCGGGTCGTGATCCCGCTCCGGGTTGAGGGCGAGCTGTTGGGAGTGTGGGTTTTCGGCCAGCGCGATCCCGATGATATCTATGGGGCCGAAGAACTCGAAGTGCTGACCACACTGGCGATGGAGACGGCCCTGGCGCTTAAGAATATCGACCAGGCTCACTGGCTGAAATACTTTTACCGGTCTGATATCGAAAAACACGAGGCCGAGAGAAGCCAGCTGGCTGCTGAGCTGCACGACGACGTTTTGAATGAGCTGGCCATTTTGGGCAACAGCCTGGGTGAAATTCATACGGATGCCAGGGTCTTCACAACGTTCCAGAACTGCCTGAACCGGGTGCGTGAGATCGCCAAAGGACTGCGACCAGCGCTGCTCAATTATGGGCTGTACATGGCATTTGAGGCGCTGGTGGACGACCTGACCGACCGCGCTCAGGATGGGCCCAGCATTAGCCTGGATATCGTGGAACAGACCGCCATGGCCCGCTATGACTCGAAGGTCGAGCTGCACGTCTACCGGATCATCCAGCAGGCATGCGCCAATACCCTCCAGCATGCCAGAGCCAACCGGTTATCCATTACAGGGCGCCTGGAGGTAGACCGCATCGAGCTATGCGTGGTCGATGACGGGATGGGGATGAAGGGCCTGGCCAATGGGGCCAGCCTGGATTTCACCCGCTTGTTAGAAAACAGGCATTATGGGCTGGTGGGGATGTTCGAGCGCGCCGAGCTGATCGGTGCCCGGCTGTCGATGCGCTCCACCCAAAATCAGGGTCTGGAAATCAACCTGTCCTGGGAAGCCGGGGAGTCACACCATCAACGCCAGGAAGCGCTCGAGATAAAAGAGGGCCACCTGGGCAGGGGGTGAATAGTGCGGCAAGGCCAGGTCGAAACCGTGGTCGGTATAAGGCAGCACCACGTTGACCACCGGCACCCCGACCTCGCGCAGCAGGCGGCTTAACTCGCGCGTGGCTTCCACCGGGGTGATCAGGTCGTGTTCGCCCTGGGCCAGGAAGACCGGCGGGCAGCTGGCGTGCACGTGGCTGACCGGCGAGGCCAGCTCGTAAACCTCTGGGACCCCATCCGGCCGCCCGCCCATAAAGATCGAAAATTTCCCGGCGTTGGCAAATTTAGGATGGCGTCTCTCGTGCTCGCTGGGAGCGATGCCGGTAGGCGCCTTGATCTCCAGGGGGTCATTTTTTAACCGCTGCTGGTTGGTGTGCTGGTAGCAGGCCACCAGGTCGGTGGGGCCATAATATGATGCGACCGCGCGCACCGACAGGTCCTTGCCGCGGACATCTTCGGGGGTCAGCTCGGGGTGATGGGGGGCAAAGGCGTGCAGCAGTGAGAGATGTCCCCCGGCGGAGGCGCCCATGGCGACGATGCGTTCGGGGTCCGCGCCGTAGCGCGAGACCTGATCCTTCATCCAGGCAATGGCGCGCTTGGTGTCGCCGATCATGCCGAAGATGTCCGTCTCCGGAGACATCCGGTAGGCGGCATCCATGATGACATGGCCCTGGTTGGCCAGATAGCTGAAGAGCGGGCGGGTATAGAAATCCTTGTCCCCGATCGACCAGGCGCTGCCGTGCAGGTAGACAATGGCCAGGCCGCTGTTTTTCACACCGGCCGGTGGCTGCCAGACGTCACACAGCAGCCGGCGCTGTGTCCCCGGGATGGTGCAAAAGGGAATGTCGCGCTCAACCCGCGGCTCTTTGAAAGCAGGGGGAAGTGCCATCTTCCAGTTCCAGCGGCGGGTGAGCATCAGCCGGCCCATCTCGGGTGGGATGCGTTTCCACCAATCGTCGCCGAAGCCTCGCTCCAGGCGCGGCTGCGGGGCAGTCACCCGCCGGACGTAGCTGGCATAGAGCAGGGCGGCCAGAATGCAAAGGATCGCGGCGAAACTGTTCCCCACGATCAGGCAGAAGACCGCCACGGCCGCCGCGATCAGGGTGAAAAAAGGCGCCAGCGCACCGCCAAACAATTTAACCGGCCAGAGGATAAACCCATAAGGCGCTCTCAGGCGGGCGGTTAACGTCAGGGCAGGCAGGGCAACCACGACAGCAAGCACGAGAGCGACGTAGAGCATCGGAGTTTCTCCAGGAAGTGGGGATAGATTTCCAGGCTGATTGTACCAGGGATTAGAAAGGGTGGGACAGGGAAAAAACCGGTACCGGTTTTTTCCCCTTCTAGCGTATGCCGTCTACTGCCTGCTGTTTATCGTGCTGATAAACCATTCCTGAGCGACATGCTCGGTCTCATCCTGCGCCCGAGTTATCCGCTTATAGTTTCCGTCCGGGAGCATGATCCGCGCTTTGGCGTTGTCGTGCAGGTAGTTCTCCAGCACCTCGTCGCGCAAGCGGCGAATAATGGACGGGTCTTCGACCGGGAAGAGCACTTCCACGCGGCGGTCCAGGTTGCGCGGCATAAGGTCGGCGCTGCCCATCAGGATCTTCTCGGCTCCGCCGTTGCGGAAGTAGAAGATCCGGCTGTGCTCCAGGAAACGGCCCAGGATCGAGATGACGCGGATGTTCTCGCTGAGACCCTTGATCCCCGGGCGCAGCGAGCAGATCCCGCGCACCAGCAGGTCGATCTTAACCCCGGCCTGTGAAGCCTCATAGAGCAGCCGGATGATACCGGGGTCGACCAGGGCATTCATCTTGAAGATCAGGTGGCCGGGCTCGCCTTTCTTCTGCAGATCGATCTCCTGGCAAACCAGGTCTTCGAAGCGCTGGCGCAGGTTGATCGGGGCGACCAGCAGTTTACTGTAATCATTCTTGGTCGAATACCCGGTCAGGTAGTTGAACAGGTCGGTGGCATCCGCGCCGATCTGTTCGTCGCAGGTAAACAGACCTATATCCTCGTAAAGCTGGGCGGTAACGTGGTTGTAGTTGCCCGTCCCCAGGTGGACGTAGCGGCGGATGCGCTCATCCTCTCGGCGCACTACCAGGGCGATCTTGGAATGGGTCTTGAGCCCCAACAGGCCGTAGGTAACGTGGACGCCCTCCTGCTCCAGCATACGCGCCCAACTGATGTTGCTCTCCTCGTCGAAACGCGCTTTGAGCTCGACCAGCACGGCTACCTGTTTGCCGTGATCGCGCACCGCCTCAAGCAGGGTCTTGACCACCGGAGAATTGCTCCCCACACGGTAGAGGGTCTGCTTGATCGCCAGCACATTCGGGTCGCGCGCCGCGGCTTTCAAAAAATCGACCACGGGGACAAAGGACTCATACGGGTGGTGGAGCAGGATATCCCGCTCGCGGATTGCGGCAAAGATCGAGCCCCGGTCCGCGTCTCCGGTGAAACGCAGCGGGTTGGGGACATAGGGGACGAATGGGCGGTCCTTTAGATCGTAACGCTCGATGCGGGTGAGCTGCATCAGGCTGCTCAGCACCAGCGGTCCGCTCAAAGAGTAGATGTCATTGTTGTCAACGCGCAGGTTTTCGGCCAGGATATCGCGGATGTGCCTGGGCATGTTCTTGTTGATCATCAGCCGCACCACCGGCCCAAAACGGCGGCGGCGCACGCTGGCTTCCATGGTCTCCAGCAGATCCAACGCTTCCACTTCCTGGATTTCGAAATCTGCATTGCGGGTAACGTGGAAGGGGTGCGCTTCGACCACCTGCATGCCCGGGAAAAGGGTTTTCAGGTTGGCCGAGATCACATCGTCGATCCATACAAAGTAATGGTCGTGCGGCACGGTGCCGTCTTTGCGCACCCCACCCGAGGAGCGCTTAATCGGAACGAGCTGGGGCAGGGAAGGCGGGACCTTGACGCGCGCGAAATGCTTCTGACCCTTCTGATCCATGATCACCACGGCCAGGTTGAGGCTCAGGTTGGAGATATGCGGAAAGGGGTGTCCCGGGTCAAAGGCCAGCGGGGTGAGCACCGGAAAAATCGCTTCTTTGAAATACGCATCTACACTCTCGCGCTGGCGGGCGTTCAATTCGGAATAATCCATGATCCAGATCCCGGCTTTACGCAGCTCTGGCTGGAGCGTTTCGCAGAAATAACCGCGCGCCTCTTCCATCAGCTTGAGCACCACTTTGCGGATTTCGGCCAGCTGTTCGGCAGGGGTCATGCCGTCGGGGGAGATCTCGTTCACCCCGGCATCTTTCTGCATGCGCAATCCGCCCACACGCACCATAAAGAACTCTTCCAGGTTGGAACCCAGAATGGCCAGGAACTTGATCCTCTCCAATAGCGGGTTGCGCAGATCCTGAACCTCCTCCAATACGCGGCGCTGGAATTCCAGCAGACCCAGCTCGCGGTTGATATACAGGTGGGGATCTTCCAGGATGACGGCCTGTCCAACGTTTTCGGGAGCGTCTAGCTGTATGCTTTCCATCTTATGCCTGCCTGAACGAAACAGGGCAGCCTTATGGGTCACCCCTGGGGATCTTTTCAATACCTTCAAGTGCTTTACCTTCTGGATATTCATCGGTTTTGATCCATTTTACCCAGGAGGCCGGGAACAGGCAAGTCAGATTCCTTTTCAATGCTGCCCCAGGGTGCCCTTTACACGCACGCGGCGCTCCAGAATGCGGAAAACCCACAGACCCAGGGCAACCATCAGGAACATAAAGAAAACCAGCAGGCCGATTTCCTGCGGGATGGGTAACAGGGTGCGTGTCTTTAGCAGGAAGCCGCGCACCACGTCAAAACCATAGGTCAGGGGCATGATCAGGGCAATCGGCAGAAGCCAGCGCGGGAGCACTGTCACCGGAAAATTCGCCCCGGAAAAGAGCATCACCAGGAAACTGCTTACATCCACCAGCGAGTTGGCTTCGCGCAAGACCAGCACCAGGGCGGCGAACGCAAAGCCAAACCCATACAACCCGATCAGCATCGGGATGGCAGCAGCGGCGGCCGCCAGGGCGCTGCCTGAGGTGCGGAAGCCAAACAGCAGCCCGGCCACCACCAGCATACTCGCCGAAGTAATGGCGGTCAGCAGAAGGCTGGAGAGAGTTTTGCCCACCAGCAGCAGCGGGCGCGGGATGGGGGCCAGCCAGTTGGACTCGAGCACCCCGGTGTCCATGTCGTTTTTCAACGCATACCCCATCCCCCAGAAGACGGCGGTGATAAAGTTGTTCAGGGCGGTGCCGATGAGGATAAACGACATGTAATCGGTTGTCCCGGTATAGGCGGCGAAACCTTCGGCCGCACCGTTGGCGCTAAAGGCCTGGCCCATAAAGAAGACCGGGGTCAGCCAGATGACCGGTTGAAAGACCTGGGCTACCGCATTGAGCGGGTAGCGCCAGTAACGCCGCCAATCGCCGCGCGCGATTGCCAGTAATGCGTACAGGTACGAGAGAAATGTTGGAGTGGTTTCCATCTTTGTCCTAATACTGTCCAATGGTTCCAGCCTGGCGCGCCCTGCGGTCCATCCATCCAAAAACCAGGAACCCAACCGCCAGCCAGAAAACACCAAACCCGGCCAGGGCGGCCAGGTCCGGAGCGACCGCGCGCAGGTCCGCTCCCCCCAGAGTCACCATACGCATCGCCTCGATCATGTAGGTCTGCGGCAGCCAGCCCGCCACAAGCTGCATCCATTCCGGAAGCAGCAGGACCGGGAAAGTAATCCCGCAGAAGATCATCACGACCCCGCGCACCAGAAAGACAAAGGCACTCGCTTCCTTGGCGGTGATCACCAGGCTGGCAAAGGTAAAACCCATGCCATAGATAGAAGGAATGCAAAGCAGGATCACCAGCAGGGCAAGGAGCGGGTTCCCCTGGAACTGCACTCCAAACAACAGGCTGAATTCGATGTAGGAGATCCCCAGGAAGAGGATCATCTCGATTAACTGGCTGGCGCTGCTGCCCAGCAGAAATGAAAAACGCCAGGTGGGGGTCAACCAATTAGATTCCAACGTCCCGCGCAGCTGCTCTTCGCGCAGGGAGGTGCCCACCTCCCACAGCACGATATTCTGCCACATCCACACCGTAGTACCCACCACGATATAGCCGATGTAATCCTGGATCCCGGTAGCCTGCACAAAGGCCGCCAGCCCGCGGCCGTCTGGCCCGGCCAGGGCGCGCGCTCCCAGGATATACACGGCCGGAAAGATGACCGGCCAGATCAGCACCGCCGCCACCCAGGTCGGATAACGCCGGAAAATCGTCCAGGCCCGGGTGAAAACCGCCCACTGCGCGCGCAGTTTTGCGGGGAAATCATCTCGCGCCAGGGAAGGCACCGGCGCATAGGGCTCCAATTGAACGGCCATAATTTCACTCCTCAGTCGCGCAGCGCCTTGCCGGTCAGGTGGATAAAGACATCCTCCAGGCTGGGCTTGACGATGTTTAAATTGACCAGACGGGTGCCATTCTGGTTGACACCCTCGATGATGCCGGATAGGATGGCGCGGCTGCTATCCGCCTGGAGATTGACCTCCCACAACGAATCGCTCTCCAGCCTGCGCATCACCAGGTTGGATACACCCGGCAGACGCCGCAGCCCGGTATCCATGTCCGGGTGCCAGTTGGCGATCTCGAGGCGGACTACATCCTTCTGGCCGATCAATTCCTTGAGCGCCGCGGGAGTATCCAGCGCGATGATCTGGCCCTGGTCGATGATCCCGATCCGGTCGGAAAGCTGGTCAGCCTCTTCCATGTAGTGAGTGGTCAGCAGAATGGTATGCCCCTCGGCTTTCAATTCTCCGATCAGCTCGCGCACCCGGCGGGCCGCCTGGGGATCCAGCCCCAGGGTCGGTTCGTCCAGGAGAACGATCGGCGGGCGTGCCAGCAAGGCCTTGGCGATGGCCACGCGCTGCTTCATTCCGCTGGAGTACTTCTCGACCAGATCGTTGGCGCGCGCGGTCAGCTCCATCCGTTCCAGCAGCCCGGCGATGCGCCGCTTTGCCAGGTCCGGCGGGATATGGTAGAGCGCCGCGAAATATTCCAGGTTTTCTCGCGCGGTGAGCTTCCAATAAATACTGCGCTCACCGCCCAATACGGTCCCCAGGCTCTGGCGCACCTGGTTGGGTTGTTTGCGGACATCATAGCCGTTGACAAGAGCCGTCCCAGCGGTTGGTTCCAGCAGGGTGCACAGCATGCGGATGGTGGTCGACTTGCCGGCCCCGTTTGGCCCCAGCAGGCCAAACACCTCGCCGCGAGCGATACCCAGGCTGACCCCGTTTACAGCGGTAAACCAGGCGGGCTCCGCCTTTTTCCCAAACGGCCACCAGGGCCTGCGCTGAGAGGCAGCCGCCTCTCCATCCCTGGTTTCTCCCGTTTCAGCTTGTGCTTTGCGAGGGAACCTTTTTACCAGGTCCACCGCTTCAATTGCCCATGCGGTCATAAAGAATCTCCTTCCTCAGAATCTCTCCTGTACGCAGTCGAGACATCAATATTCTAACAAGTTATTTGATTTTGTCAATATTTATATTGAATATATTTATTTAATTATCATTTTTACAAAATTTTTAATATGGGCTCATGAATATTTATATATTGTCCCCTGTAAGATCCCTCTTGACAAATCATCCGGATCACGCAATAATATGGGTGACCGGTCACCCATATTATTCAATCCGGAGAACCCATGCCCCGTTTCAGACAGGCCGAACGAGACGAAGCCCTCAGTGAGACCCGCCAGCGGCTACTGCGGGCTGCCGCGCAAGAATTTGCGCGTGAAGGCTACTCGGTAGCCAATATCAACCGCATTTCCGAAGCCGCCGGGTTTTCAAAAGGCACCGTTTATAACTACTTTGCCAGCAAAAGAGAGCTCATGCTGGCCCTGATCGATCAGATCGGCGCGGAACACATCGCTTTCGTCGAAGCGCAGGTTAAACTCGAGAAAGACCCGGAGAGACGGCTGCAGCGCTTCTTCACGGCGGGGTTTGCTTATGTGGCAGACCATCCAGCCCAGGCGCAGGTGATGATGACAACCCTGTATGGGAGCGATATGGAATTCCAGGAGCATTTGTTCCACCTGTACCAGCCAATGTTCCAGCTGGTCGGCGCCGAAATCCTGGCCCTGGGAATCCAGCTGGGGACCTTTCGCCCGGTCGACCCGGCTAACACGGCTTCGTTGTTGATGACCATTTACCTGGGTTCCAGCTCGCGGGTCGATGAAAATGGGAAGCCTTATCTGGATCCCGACCAGGTGGCGGACTTCACGCTCCACGCGCTCCGTACCAGAGCCAATGGGACCGATTGATTTAATAGAAGGAAGATAGCCATGAAAATCCTGATATTGGTTGGCAGCTACCGGAAGAACGGGAACACCGATCAGATCGTACGGTTGATCGCGGAACAGCTCAGCCTGGTCGCGGCCGAGAAACAGGCGCCCTTAGAAATCGAGACGGTCTACCTGGCCCGCCAGGAGATCCAACCCTGCCGCGGGTGCCGGGTATGTTTCGACCGCGGCGAGGAGAAGTGCCCTTGCAAAGACGATATGCTGGCGATCAAGGCAAAGATGCAGGCCGCAGATGGAATTTTGGCAGCCGCTCCGGTGTACGTGGATGACATCAACGGGATCACCAAGAACTGGATCGACCGGCTGGCACACCTTTGCCACCGCCCCGGGTTTGCCGGGAAATGCGCTTTTGTGGTGGTTACGGTGGCTTCCTCGCCGGTCGGCCACAGCCTGCGGACTTTGAGTATGGCGTTGAGATTCTGGGGCTTCCATCTCACCGGCCAGGCGGGGTTCAAGATGGGGGCATTGATGAAATCGGAGACCACCTCCCTTCTTTTCCAAAAGCGAGCAGAAAAGATCGCCAGGAAATTGTTTACCGCGATCTACCAGCGGACGTACGCCCGGCCTTCATTCGTATCGCTGATGATGTTCAAAATCTACCAGTGGTCCTGGCAGCGAGAAACCATGCGAGATACGTTGGATTATCAATACTGGAATCACCAGGGTTGGTTCGAGCGCGGCTGCACTTTTTATATCCCCCATCAGGCGAACCCCATCATAGTTGCCCTGGCCCGGCTGACCGGGAGTGTTATTACCCGATTCGTGACTTAATACAATATCCCAAACTTGCCCTACCTGTTGACAACGAAAAAGGATTATGCTATTATACTTACACGAGTAACTTACACGAGTAAGGAAGGTGATGATGACTAAAGACGCGCTCCATAAACCGAAAAAGCCCTCTATGGAAGATGTGGCTAAGATCGCCGGCGTTTCCCGAGCTACCGTCTCCTATGTCATCAACGATGTCCCCAATTCTAATATCCCTGCAGAAACCCGGGCGCGGATCTGGAACGCCGTCAACGAACTTGGTTACCGGCCCAATGCAATTGCCAAAGGGCTGCGCGGCAACCGGTCGAATGTGCTCGGTTTTATTACAGATGATCTTTCCGATACCCCTTATATAGTCGATATCATCAAAGGCGCTCAGGATGTAGCTCTTGCTCATAATAAGATGATTCTCTTGATGGATTCCGAGAAGAAACTCAAGATAGAAGAAGTAATCTTTCGCATGATGGTTGAATGGCAGGTGGAGGGTATCATCTATGCCAGCACACTCCACCGCGAAATCACGACTGCCCCGTATTTCTTTTTCACCCCGACCATTCTGGTTGACTGCTTCACCAGGGAGCAAAACCTGCCCACCATCGTGCCCAACGAAGTTCAAGGTGGATATGTAGCTACACAAGCGCTCCTGAATAAGGGCCATCGCTGGATTGGTTTCATCAATGGGCCGCAATCATTGCCGGCCTCGGTTGGACGTTTGGAAGGCTATAAGAAAGCCCTATCTGAATTTAACATTCCATTCGACGAATCCCTGGTGTGTTACGGCAACTGGTGGCAGGAGTCAGGCTACGATTACACCCTGAAGTTAATTGAACAGAATAAGAATATTACCGCCATCTTTTGCGGCAACGACTGGATGGCTATGGGTGCATACGATGCCCTCAAGAAATTAGGCCTGTCCGTCCCGAAAGACATTGCCATTGTCGGGTTTGACAACCGCGAAGCCATAGCAGCTCACATGCACCCGGCCTTGACCACCGTGGCCCTGCCTTATTACGAAATGGGGAAACAGGCCATGGAGTATCTGCTGGCCGATCAAAACCAAAGATATCCCATTCATGTAGCTTTGGATTGTCCCCTGATCGAACGCGATTCAGTATAACGACAGCAGAAAGGAAGGTGGAATGAAAGTTTGAAGTCTGCCCGGTTGTAGAAAAAGGCTACCGAATCTCCTCATTCAAATCTCGGCCAGAGATTGCGTTGTAAGAAGATGCGATAGCCCCAAAAATTCTACCATAGTTGTTGCTATCCAAAAAATTATTCATTTCCAAATGGAGGAGAATGATGCTAATCAAACAAAAGATACAGGTTTTACTATCAGTTTTCCTGATTGCCGCTTTACTGGTTGCCTGCGCTCCTCGGGCTGCGACCGAGTCCGCGGCCCCCACAACCGCCCCTGATACATCCGGTGCGCCTCCCGCGACAGAATCGGCCGTCGAAGGCCCCACCGAAGCTCCGGCTGCCGAGACTGCCACACTGAATATTCTGGTTGAAGGTGGCGGACATTCGCTCCAGCAAGCCATTGCCGATAAGTTCGAAGCCGAGACCGGCAATACGGTGAACTTTATCGAGGTTCCTTACCAGGACGTACACGATAAGCTGTTGGCTGAAATTGCAGCCGGTGGCAGCAGCTACGACGTTGCGACCATCGATGTGATCTGGATCCCTGAGTTCGCCGCAGCAGCCGAACCGCTAGACGATCTTTTCACCGATGAGGTCAAGAACGACCTGTTCCCCGCCCTTGTGAACGATGCTCAATTTGAGGGAAGGTTCGTGGGCATGCCCACCTGGGCCAATGCGGAAATCCTGTTCTATCAGAAAAGCCTGTTTGAAGATCCCGATGAACAGGCTGCCTTCAAGGAAGAATATGGCTATGATCTTAAAGTCCCCACCAACTGGCAGGAGTTCACCGACGCAGCCGTTTTCTTCACCCGGGACACCGATGGCGATGGCAACATCGATCTATATGGCACAGACGTTAAAGGCGGCGTGGAAACCGAATGGCTGGCCACCGTTCTACAGGCTGGTTCCCCTGGAGTTGCCCTGGACGCGGACGGCAATGTGATCATTGACAACCAGGCACATGTCGATGCGCTCAAGTTCTACACCGATCTGCACTGCACGTATAACGTCAGCCCACCCAACGTCAACGAGCTGGATTGGAACGCTTCACAGCAGCTCTTCTTCGAAGGCAAACTGGCCATGATGCGCTTCTGGGCGCATAATTACCGCTTCATCCCCGATGACTCGGTGGTCAAAGGCAACACCGGTGTAGCACCCATGATCGCCGGCCCCGGCGGGGTGGGCGCCATCCCCGGCCCGTGGTACAACATCATTCCGAGCACTGCACAGAACAAAGAACTGGCCAAACAGTTCATCCAGTTCGCCTACGAAAATAACGCCCTTGGCCTGGATGCCCCACTCGGCCTGGCCGCCCGCATATCCGCCTATGACTCGTACGCCAACAAAGAAGGCTTCGAGCATTTTAATCCCCTCATCGACACCCTGAATGCTCCGCAGACCATTGGCCGCCCATTGGTTACCACCTGGAATGAAATTACCAATGATGTACTGATCCCGCTAGTACAGCAGGCCCTCACCTGCCAGGTTCCGGCCGAAGAAGTGCTGGCCGACGCCAAGGCCCAAATCGAAGCATTAAAGTAAACATTCCACCTTTTCGCAACAATGGGGGCTGCCCCAAAAAGCAGCCCCCATTATCCCAGCTTTACATTAGTAGGCGTTTCTACTAAGGATTTTGAACCATGGAACGTTCCAGCCGTACATTTGTTATTCTGCTGACCATCCCGGCTGCGCTGTTTTTTCTGGTTTTTTTTACTTACCCGGTGCTGCTGTTGGTTTACAACAGCTTATTTGACGTGAGCTTGTTAGCACTGCAAAACAGGAAGTTTGTGGGGTTGGAGAATTACGCCGATATCCTCACCTCTGCGCAAACGATCAAATTATTCAGCCAAACGCTGCAGTTCACCGCCATTACCCTCGGGTCCGAATTTATCCTGGGCTTCATTGCAGCCTTAACCTTCAACGCTATCGGCCGGAAATCAGAGGTACTGCGCACCATGTTCCTCTTCCCGCTGATGGTCGCCCCGATTGTGGCCGGTCTGCTGTGGCGTTTCATGCTGATCGATAATTTTGGAATCCTGAACCATATCCTTACCGGTCTCGGGCTCATTCAAAGGACAGCCGATATCGCCTGGTTGAGCAATCCCAAGATTGTCCTGCTCTCGGTGGCTTTACCCGATATCTGGCTGACCACCTGTTTCGTCACCCTCATTCTGTATACAGGTTTGCAGAACATCCCGGGTGAAATTATGGAAGCGGCCCGCATCGACGGGGCCAACGCCCTGCAAACCTTTTGGAGCATTACTGTGCCATTGCTGCGGCCGGTCATCGCGGCAGTGATCATCTTACGCGGCATCGACGCGGCCAGGACCTTTGACAGCATCTGGATCATGACCGGCGGCGGGCCGATGGGCAGATCCGAAGTCCTCAGCCTGCGTATCTATCTCACCATGATCCGTTTTGGGCGGTTTGGTGATGCCTCGGCGCTCGCCACTGTCTTTTTAGTGGTCCTTCTAATATTGTGCTTGATCGCATTTTACACGATCTGGAAACCAGATATTTCGAAACGATGAAGTACTACCGGGAAATCTCAGGATGAAAAACAAACATTTTATTCACCGAGTCTTGATAGCTGCAGCCCTTGTCATCTTGGCACTGTATATATTCCCTTACCTGTATATGGTACTGACATCCTTCAAACCGCCAAACGATGTCTTATCCATCCCGCCAACATTTTTGCCAAAGCAATTTGACCTGAAAAATTACCTGCAGATTGGCGATTATGCCTATATTCCGAAGACCTTTCTGAACAGCCTGGTCATCGCCCTGCTCAGCTCCACCTTTACACTGATCCTGGCCGTACCGGCGGCTTACGCGGTCACCCGCTTTAACACCCGCTATGGCCGGGTCTTCCTGGTAGGCACGCTGGTCGCCCGCATGATCCCTTACATTTCGGTGGCAGTGCCGTTGTTCTTCATCATGAAGAATTTCAAATTGATCGACAATTATATCGCCGTTGCGATCGGGCACATGACCATCAGCCTGCCGCTGGCTATCTGGCTGCTTTCAAGCTTTTTTGAAGGCATACCCGTGGAACTTGAAGAAGCCGCCAGGGTGGATGGCTGTGCCCGTTTTGAGGCCTTTCTTAAGGTAATTGTGCCCATTTCGCTGGGGGGTATCGCCGTAACCGCAATCTTCAGCTTTTTAGCTTCCTGGAACGATTTTCTGTTCTCGCTGCTATTGACATCGACCAACACAAAAACTGCGCCGTTGGCCATTGCAGAATTTAATTCTCAATATGGAACGGTTTGGGGGACCATGACAGCTCTGGCAACCCTGTTCTCCCTACCCGTCATTTTTGTTTCTTTCTTCCTGCAAAGGAGGATCGTTGCCGGCGCAACGATGGGCGCGATAAAAGGATAGAGGCGGAGGATGAAGAAAATAATGCGGATGGCTGATAGCTAAAACCCTGACTTTAAACTCTAAACTGTAGACTCTTAACTGACCGCTGATCGCAAAACCCTATCGAAAGGACCTACATAAGAATGAACGCGTGGAATTCAAACAGCCCATTGGGCGGACTGCCATTTATCAAAAACGCACAGTCTCATCGAGAATCGAGTTGGGATCGCACGGGCGGGAACCGGGATTTTTGGGAAGTAGCCTCGGGCGCGACCGCTGTGATGGCCGACATTAAAGGCGGGGGCTGTATCAAACATATCTGGATAACTACCCGCTGCTATGCCCAGCAATATTTGCGGAAATTAATTATCGAGATGTATTGGGATGGTGAAACGAACCCGAGTGTGCGTGCGCCGCTTGGCGATTTCTTTGGCATTGGTCATGCCACTTGCAGGCACTACGTTTCGCTGCCCCTCAATATGATCATGGGTGAACGCCGCGGTCCAAAAGGTCCTTTCGCTGCCGCGATGAACTGCTTCTTCCCCATGCCATTTGCTGAAGGCGCCAGGATCCAACTCATCAATGAGAGTGAAGAACCGATCAAAAACCTTTTCTTCTACATCGATTACGAGTTGTATGAAGAACCGGCTCCCGCCGATCTGGGACGTTTCCATGCCACCTGGAACCGGGTCAACCCGTGCAAAAAAATAGATCACCCGAGTGATCTGCAAGACCCCCCTCCGTGGGATTTGCCTGGCATAAACCTGACCGGCGAAGAAAATTACGTCATCCTGGACGCGGAAGGGAAAGGTCATTACGTGGGTTGTGTCTTGAACATCGATAATGTCGATTCCTCAAACCAGGTATTCACATGGCCCGGCGAAGGCGACGATATGATCTTTATCGATGGAGAGAAATGGCCGCCCTCCCTGCACGGCACCGGGACTGAAGATTACTTCGGCGCGGCCTGGGGCTTCCCCAGTGGAGAGTATTCCGGCCCGTATCACGGCATCTCTTTGGGGAGCGACGTGCAGGAACATGCCGGTAAATGGAGTCTGTACCGTTTCCATATCGAGGATCCCGTGCACTTCACCAAATCGATCCGGGTGACGATCGAACATGGTCATGCCAACGATCAGCAGAATGATTATTCCAGCGTCGCCTATTGGTATCAACTCGAACCGCATAAGTCGCTTCCCACTCTTCTGCCCGTTGAACAGCGGCTGACGGCGCGTTGGCCTGAGCATGGGTTGTGGGACCGCTAAGGGCTGCGGTATGTTGACACATCCCGGAAACCATCTGGGCGACAGCTGGTATTTTATTGAAGGTGAGACGGTTCACTGCTTTTATCTAACCTGCCCTGAATCCGTGGAGCGGCACACAGCCTGGGATATCGGTCACGCCACCAGTACAGACCTGAAAAATTGGATGCTGCAACCCCTGGTTCTGTACAAGGGACAGCCCAGTGATTACGATGGACGCTGCCCGGCCACCGGGTCGGTGATCCGTTTCAAAGACCGCTACTGGCTGGCCTATACCGGTAACTGGAACGGTCCCCTGCCTACAGTGGCGATAGCCGTCTCAGATGACCTGTACCATTGGGAAAAACTGGCGAGTAACCCGGTCACCCGGATTGACCCGGCTTACTATGATGACAAGCCAGCGTCTGCCCCTAGAGACTGGCTGCACTGGCGCGACCCTTTCCTGTTTGAGATTGAAGGCGAGATCTATCATGCCGTTTGTGCGAAGCTGAACCATGGCCCAGCGGATCAGCGGGGTACCCTGGGGCTGGCAAAAACCAGCGATATGGCCAATTGGCAGGTGCTACCCCCGCCTGATGTGCAAGCCATTGCGGCAGAACTGGAATGCCCGCAGATTTACAAAGTGGACGGGCGCTTTTACCTGATCTTTTCCACGGCAGTCTCGCTATTCTCGGCTGGCTTCCGGCAACGTTGTATTGATGGAAAAGAACACTGGTCGAGTTATGCCATGGTGGGCCCATCTCCATTTGGGCCTTTCAAGATGCTTGAGGATGGATCGATCATCCCACCCAATTACCCGCTCCAGCCCTATGCCAACCAGATCGTGTTCTGGCATGGGCAAGCTTATTTGATCGGTACAGTTTGGAATGAGGAGCAAGATTTCCTTTGCGATCCGATTCCGGTTGAATTTACTCCCGGCGGGGTAAAGATTAAAGCGTAATCCCCCATCCAAAACTGTGCCCTATACCTCTTACAAAATCCAGACAGGTGTCCCTATTCGAATAGGGACACCTGTCCCTGTTTATATGTGAAGGAAAAGCATAAAATATATATGTAAATTGATCCAATTATTCACAATATTCCTGGAAGGAGTATGTATCATGGCTCTGGCAAAAACAAAATCTGGTATGGTGGTAGAAGACCCCGGTATCGTGAAGTTCTTGTTAAGCGACCGGCGCGCCGGTTGGTTCTGGCTGCTGCTGCGGATCTGGCTGGGTTACCAATGGATCGAAGCTGCCCTGCATAAGGTCACCAGCCCGGCCTGGGTTGGTGGTGGAACTGCGCTAAAAGGATTCTGGACCGCTGCGGTTGCCATCCCCGCGGAAGGACGTCCCCCGATTGCCTTCGACTGGTACCGCTCGTTTATCCAATCACTGCTCGACGCCCAGGCTTACACCTGGTTCGGCAAGGTAGTAGCCTATGGAGAGCTGCTGGTTGGGATCGCGCTGGTCATCGGGGCTTTCACCGGGATAGCGGCTTTCTTCGGCGGACTGATGAACTGGAACTTTATGATGGCCGGATCGGCAAGCACCAACCCGCTGCTGTTCGTCATCGCTGTTGGACTGATCCTGGCCTGGAAGGTAGCCGGTACGGTTGGAGCGGATTATTTCCTGCTCCGGCTGATCGGTACGCCCTGGCAGTGGAAACCGGCTGAACCGGTAGGCAAGCCTATCCCGGTGACCGGCGAACCCGGCGACTAGCCAGGATTGTACTGCAACTCTATTCCAGCAGCTGGTACCGCGCTGAACCGCGCGATACCAGCTGCTGCGTTTTTTTACAGGGGTTGGTTTCTCTCCCAGTTATCGAAGATATGGTGTTCGGTCGCATACGTAGCCAGCTCGACCCGGTTGGACAGGTCCAGCTTGTCCAGGATGGTGGTGATATAGTTGCGCACCGTCTTATCGCTGAGATGGAGCAGCTCGCCGATCTCGGCATTCGTTCTCCCGCGCGTGATCTCCATCAGCACATCCATCTCGCGCTCGGATAGGTCGCGGAAGGCATCCATCTCGACCTTATGCTCCACCTCGCGGACCCGGGTGAGCAGGCGCGCCGTTGTGGAGGGATCCAGCATCGCCTCTCCGCGCGCCGCGGCGCGCAGGGCGCGCAGCAGTTCCTCGTTGCCAACCTGTTTGAGAATATAGCCGCTGGCGCCCGAACGGATGGCCCGCACGATCAAGGCCTCATCCAGGTACGAGGTCAGCATGACGATGTGGATGCCGGGATGTCGGCTGGTGATCTCTTTGGTTGCGTAAATCCCGCTCTCACCGGGCAGGCGGATATCCATCAGGATCACCTCGGGTTGGAGCTGCTCGACCTGGCGCAGCGCCTCTTCGGCGGATCCGGCTTCGCCAACCACCTGCAGATCGGGCTGGTCGTTGATCAGGGTCATCAGCCCCAGGCGGACGATCTCATGGTCATCGACCAGCAGGATTTTTGTTTTTTTCAACGCTCCTCCCTCCATGGCACCTGGACAGACAGGATAGTTCCCTTTCCTTTCACGCTTTCGATGCGCAGGCTTCCGCCCAGCAGACGCGCCCGGTCGCGCATATTGCGCAATCCATATCCTTGAGAAACATCTTCGGTAAAACCTGACCCATCATCCTGGATCTCCATGCACAGAGAATCTTGCTCGCGCCTGGCGCGTAAGGTCACCTGCCGGGCATGGGCATGCCTGGCGATATTCGACAGCGCTTCGCCGACGATGGCCAGGATGTGGTCGGTGCGGATCGGAGAGAGAAATTCTCCTTCCGGTAAATCCAGATCCAGCTGAATTTCGACCAACGAGCGAAAGCGCGGATCCATGGAGATTTGCTGGAGGGCGCTGGAAAGAGACTCGCCACTTGGCTGCCGGTGAAGATCGGTGAGGCTGCGGCGCAGGTCTCCGATGGCCGTCTGGATGGCTTTGAGCGCGCCTTCCAGGCGACCCGAGATTACACTGTCGGTTTCAACCAGCTTATGAGCCGATTCGACCAGCAGGCCCGCGGTGTATACGCTCTGGATAGCGCCATCGTGGAGCTCGCGGGCAATCCGCTCCCGCTCAACACCGAGGATCTGCTGCTGTTCCATCACCTCGATACGCCGCTCGCTCTCCACCTCGAAGATCCCCATCGCTCGGATCACCGTGACCGCCAGGACCACACCGATGATGGATTGGAAAACCAGGGGCGGGATCCCGACCACCCGCTGGAAAGATTCCGTATTGATGAGGTTCCCCGGGAAAAAAAGGACGGGCGGAGGGAGCAACCCGCCAAACAAGGCAAACAATGCCAGCCCGATCCCGGCAACCCGCAGAGTCGAAACGATATACGGGGCTTTGAGCGGGGCGATCAGCCGGAAAGTTTGCTCGCGCAGGCTGTAAGCGGCCAGCAGCCCCCCGGGAAAACCGATCAGGTAGCGGGCCAGGGCTTCTGCTGATTTGTGCCATTCGATCGGGTCCAACGCTACCCGGGAAAGGACCAGCAGGATAAAAATGAGATACAGGCCGATCACCACGGCGGGCAGCCAGCGCCAGAACCGGGTGTGGCCGAACGGGCGCAGGAGGGCGATCCCAAAAGCGAGCAGACAGGCCAGCGAGGCGCTGAGCAAGGTCAGGTGGAAAACGTGCAGGTAGAAGATCCCCCGGGGGGTCAGGTAGGCTTCCTGGACCGAGGCAAATAACTCGCTCCACTCATAGAAGCTGTAGAGCAGCCCAAACGCCGCCAGCCAGGCCAGACTGCGTGCGAGCTCCAGGCGCGAGGAGCGGTAAGATTGCAGGGCAATTGCCAGCCCCATCATAAAGAACGAGAGGGCATAGGTGAACTGGATGATCGGTTCGTTCAAATCAAAAAAGGTTTCCACCCGCGGGGCTCCAATTCGACCAGGCTTGATGTCATTCTAGCATCAAACAGTGCTATATGATAAATGCTTTTCAAGGATGGGATCAAATTTAATTAGATCATTCCACGATGAATCGGGTGATATATGTCACTTGATTTTATCCGAGGAACCTTTAGTGTTATATAAATAGATCAAAAATGCCCGCCAAATAAGGGGGTGTTCAGGCATTGCAGCGCATCGAGGAGGGTCGATATGGCATTTCCGCTTCCAAACTCCCACCCACCAGATCCTCAGGGCAAGAAACCATTCAATAAAACGGTTGCGATCCTGGCAGGCGCGCTCGTATTTGGCGCCTGCCTTATCGTTGCGGCGGTCACGGCAGTCCTGATCGGGCCGCGCCTGATCGCCCGTCTGGATGGGCCTTCCGCGAGCCAGCCATCCGCCCAGGCGGATCTGCCAGCGGCGGCCGCCGTCCCATCCTTTACGGTCACACCGTTCCCTATAGAACCGGTCGAGCCCCTTCCTACCGCAACTGTCCCGCCGCCTTCCACCCCAACCCTGACGCCAGATCCACCCACGCCCCTGCCTCCTACGGCTACTCAGTCCGCGCAGATGGAAACTCCTTCCGGAGGGTACACCAGCGCTTTATTCGAGGATGATTTTTCGAATAAAGACAAAGGCTGGCCGGAGGATGAAGATGACGTCTCATGGTTGGGGTATCACGAAGGGGGGACTTACGCCATGGTTGTAAACCAACCCGATTATTACGCCTGGGTCACTCCGCCGCTCGGTTTTCCAAACGAAGACGCGTTGAAGGACATCTATGTTTCCTTCCGCGGCCGCGCCCTGACCCAGGACGGGTACTTTGGCATTTTCTGCCGGTTTCAGGATGTGGACAATACCTACGAGGTGGCCGTATCGGATACGGATTACAGCATCGGCAAGTGGGTAGATGGGGAATACACACCCCTGACCAACCCCGAGTGGGTCGAGACTCCCTACCTGGGCGCCGACTATACGCAAGGCTTTCCGGCATTTGTGGTTAGCTGCCTGGGGGATACGATATCCCTGGAAATCAATGGTTACGGCGTCGCGACGGTGACGGACAACACCTACTCACAGGGCGGCCTGGCGGTATTTATCGACGGTGGATTAACTCCAGACCCGTACGAAGGGTATTATGCGAAACTGCTCCTCGATACTTTTAGCGCCAGTCTGCCATAAAAGGGGGGATCGAAATGAACTTTCAGGAAGCGCAAAGGAAATTTTGGGAGCTCGAAAGCATATACCGGGCCGGGCAGATGGACCCGGTTCAGTACCGGTATTCGCTGGACCAGCTGCGGGTGATCGACAGCCAGGGCCAGGCCTGGGAAATGCAGGCGCAAACCGGGCAGTGGCATGTCTACCAACGGGGAACGTGGATCCCGGCCCAACCGCCTGGGACCCCGGGGGCTTACGCGACCTCCCCATCAGTCCGGCCGCCTGAGCGTTCGAAGCGTCCCTGGTTGTGGGTACTGGGCATTCCTGTGACACTGCTGGTCTGCCTGCTGGTCGCAGGCGCCACCTATGTGGGTCTGCGTACGCTGCTGGGAAACGAACCGATCTCCGCGCTCATACCCTCTGCTCCGGGTGAGGTGGGCCAGCCTGCACCGGAGCCCACGCTCCCACCGCCAACCTTTACGCAGCTGGAGGTAACCCAAGCACAGCCGGGGGGCAGCCCTGTCACGGACAGCCATGGGGTCAGCCTGCAGGTCCCCAAAGAGGCTGTTGAAGAGGGGAAATCCGTCCAGCTCACCGCCCTGGAAGGCAGCGGCGGTCTGATCCAGGCGCTCGGGGAGGACATCCACCTGGATACGCCCTTATACCGGGTCTCGATGCCGGAGGGGGATGACGGCCTGGCCGGGGTCGAGCTGAGCTTCCCGGCCGCCAGCCCGGCGGCCCGCGTGCTGGTGGTGATCGACGGCCAATACCCCGGGCTTTTAGACGTCGCCCCCGAAAATGGGCGGCTGAACATCAGCGCGCAGCCTCGCCCTTCTCAGGCGGAGGGCGGGGCAGACGGTGAAGGCGAGCTGTTGTATACAGTGATCACCCCTGCCAGCGCTTCCGGTTCCACCCCGGTGGAGTTGACCTCGGTCGATCCTGCGTTCCATCTTGCGGCGTTGATCGATGGTCCGGCGGCTCTCCAGCAAGAAGCAGTCAAACGCTGTATGCCCGAGGTCCACTGGAGAGGTGGGGTGATTGCCCACTGCCGTGAAAACCAGGCCGGCACGGTGCAGGTTAAATATTACGACTCGCTTGGACTGCAGCCGGCGGAAGCAGATGCGGTAGTGCTGCAGGTGGCGGCGATTATGAAGCGCTACCAGGATGCCGGCTTTAAAGCCGCCGAGCTAAGCCCCGCTTCACCCTTGTACGTGGTGATCACCTCTTCCGAGACCTCCCCGCTCTATAAGGTCCGCAACGGCGTGATCTATCTCCCTCCCGATGTGGCCAGGGGGATTGCCAGCGGCGGGCAGCACGAGCTCATGCACGAAATGGCGCATTGGATCCAGGATATGAAATACAACATGACCTGGGCTTACTTCTCTGGCGCGAAGATCTGGTGGCTGGAGTCGGCGGCCGAGAATATGGTCATGCTACTGGATGAGGCTTACATCGGGATGAACCTGGCCACCTATGGTAAAGGAGATCTCGATAACGGTAGAACGATTTTCCAGGGGGCGCCCTACGTCTGGCCGGATGATGAGTCCTATATCCAGGCCCAATTATTGAAAGTCAACCTGTGCGACGACGCGATGATCTGCCCGCTGAGTGCAAAGACGTTTGCGGAAGCGATCAGTAATGGAACCTACCCTTTGGAAGCCAGCCCGGCCCAGGCGCAGATTAGCGACAACCTGGACGATTACGCCCGCTATCTGTTAGGGACGCGGCCGGAGTTTGCCAATACGAGCATCCCTCTGAGTGCGACCGTACAAAGCGGCGAGGATTATGGTGAGTTCGTCCAACTGAAACAGAATAACCAGAGCCTTTTCGCAAACCAGATCAACGGCTTTGCTCCGCAGATGGTGGTGGATAAGAACGGGAGTCTACCGGTCATTTCCATAGAAGCGCACCTGGAGAAAGACTCCGTCTACCCCTTAAAGGTTTATAACGCCGCCGGAGACCATCCAGCACTGCCGGCTACGCTGACCATTCAACCGGGAGCGCCCTTTTGGTACCGCCTGGGCGGGGGAGACCCACAATACCATGATGGAAGCAAGGAACTGGTGCTTACGCCCATCCACCCAAAAATGGGCTACCAAGAGGTGCGCCTTGTGGCTCTGGGCGAAGCCGGTGGGGAAGTCTTCCGGGCAAAAGTTACCCCGGCAGACTTCTCCGGCGTTTGGGCCTTCAAACCCGGCAAAATCCTCGTCAACAACGTGACCTGCACGACCACCGCCGAATCTGGAGAGTCGGGTCTGGATTTTGAAGGGCTTTTGTCTTTCGGGAGTATGCTTCCAATCTTTGGAGATTTCGCCCAGGAAGGCGGTACGGAACTCCGCTGGACGCTCGATCCAACCCGGCTGCTGGAGGAGATGGATCTCACCAAAGTTGTCTACCAGGTAGAAGCAAATTTGGACAACCAGGGTTTGCACGCCCACAACTATCTGGAGATCCCACAAGATACTTCAGGCTTTGGCTCACAACCCCACACCGGCTGGCAGGCTGTGCTGATCCTGGCCGGCGCGGTCGTCACCCTGGTCCTGCTCAGGCGGATCTCCAGAAAGAGCGCTCTCCCGATCAGCCTCACCGGTCTGGCAGCGGTCGCGCTGCTCCTGGCGGCCTGTTCAGCTTACATCGAATTATTCGGCACCATCGATACGAAGGTAGACTTTCAGAAGATCGAATACCAGGGAAACATGGAAACGATCCAATGGAATGCCGGTGAGGAACAAACCCCAACCGGTACCTGGCTGCTGAGCGGAGTAGCCACATCCACGTTGGACTTTACCGCCCTGTCCGGCTCGACCTTTACGAACGGCGATCTTTCTACGGAGAAACAAGACAACGTAGACCACTGCGCCGGGACTGTCCAATACGAGATGACAGTAAATGTACTTCAGGATGTCGAGATCGACAAGGGGGGTGGATCGGAAGAATAGGGTCCGCCGGTTTTATCCAGCCCACTTCCCCGTCTTTCTCTGCAAGCTGCGCGCCGCGGGAGCAGGGCCTTCGGATTTATGAAGCATATCGAAAAACATTTCGGCCATCTGGGCGGAGGTGTAATTGTTGGGCGTCTCCAGCCACCAGGTGACCAGGCGCAGCAGGGCTCCGGATACATACTGCGCCACAACTTCCGGAGGCTGCGGGTAATCCGCAAACATCCCTCTCTCGCGGATCTCGCGCTCGATCTCTGCCGTGAAGAACTCGTGGATGCGGCGGGTGAGCGCCGCCGATCCCTGGCTGCCCAGCAGGATCCGGTACAGATTGTGATTTTGAGCGGCATGCTCGAATGCCACCCGGTAACCCAGGCGGTCAGCGCCATCCGGCAGCTCACCCGCGAATAAGACCTTGATCCCGCGCTCCTGCGCCGGAAAAGAAGCCAGCAGGGCGTCCCACAGGCATTCCTCTTTATCTTTATAGTGAATATAGAAGGTCCCCCGTCCCAGGTCGGCCCGCCCGGTGATATCCTGGATGGTAACAGCCTCGTAGCCGCGCTCCAGCACCAGCTCGACGGCCGATTTTTGCAATAAAGCGCGCGTGCGCTGTCGGCGGCGTTCGAAACGGTTGGTTCCCTGGTTTTCCATCATTGTACTCCTGTTCAATTATGACAACGTGTATTATTTATTGGGTTTGCTGCTTCGGCGCGCGCGGATCTATTGACTACTATAATGACACTATGTTCATTTATGACAGTTTATACTGATTATACAGGATAAGCTGCCGTGAGGAAAGCGGGAATAATCGGGTAACCTATGTTACTCCTTCGATAACTGAGCCGGAGTGCGCCGGCTCAACCAGATTCCCAGGGATTTTTCAGCCCATCCCATCCGCAGGGGGATCAATCCCCCCGCTAGTCTGGCAATGCCGGCTTGCGCCGGCTCAACTGAGACCCGGCCGGTTTTCAGCCGGCGCAGCCGGCTTCGCAAACGTAGAGGGTGGCTTATGAAAATTTACAAAATAACCGGGTAACCGCTTTGCCGAATGTGTCATTGCAAGGAGGCTTTGCGACGAAGCAATCTCAGCGTGAGCCCGGGATAGACGTAGAGATTGCTTCCTTTCAGGACGCTCCGCAGTCGTTGCCCCGGGACACCTTCGGCCCATCGTATTCGATGTGGGTCGCCCCGGGTTGGGTGAAGCCTACCCTCCCATCCAGGACGACCCAGGTGGATGGCCGGACCGGGCCGGTTTCCAGTTCACGGGTCTCCGTCCTGGGCTCCGGTCGCGCTTCCCGAGTCCCAGGCGAATTTGTGTTACAATAGGGTTACCTTATATTTCAGATTCAACGCTGACCTTTCGACCGCCATCCGTCTTATAAGGATGGCGGTCTTCTGTTGTCCTGGGCCTGCCCCGAGAGCCTGGAGAGAAAATATGGGATCAAGACTATTTGTTGGGAATTTAACTCGTAAAACAACCGAGGAAGAACTGGGCGCCCTGTTCGCCCAGGCCGGAACGGTGGTGTCCGTGGAAGTCATCACAGTAGGCGAGATGCGCAGCGCCAAATCTTTCGCATTTGTCGATATGGACAGCCCGCTGAACGCGCAGAAGGCCGTCGGTTTGCTAAACGGCTCCAACCCCTTCGGCCGGCGCCCGATCAAAGTCAATCTCGCTCACAAGCGCGAAGCACTGCCTGCAGGAGGCGGCTGGTACACCAGCTGACCGGCCCTGGGGTGCGGGGAAGCTGCTTTGCAAGGATAAACGCGATCCAGCTTATTAGGGGATTATGTGGTATAATGGTCGAGTCTTATATTCTGATTCGCGTTTGGATTGTGTCGCCATCCCGGTTTATAAGGATGGCGGCAATTTATTTAAACGACGAACCCGCCAATTGACTGAAGGAACAAGGAAGATATGGAAACAAAACTGTATGTTGGAAATTTGTCTTACAATACCACTGAGAGCAGCCTGCGTGACCTGCTCAGCCAGGCCGGCACCGTGCAATCGGTTGACATGATCATGGACCGCGACACCGGGCGCCCCAAGGGGTTTGCCTTTGTCACCATGGGTACCCAGGCCGAGGCCGAGAGCGCCATCAAGATGTTCAACGAAAAAGTGGTCGACAACCGGCCTCTGAAGGTAAACATTGCCAGGCCGCGCGAAGAGCGTCCGCGCAACAGCGGTGGCGGCGGTTACGGCAACCGCCGGTACTAAACCGAAGCACAGCCTTCACAAGCCCCGTCCTTTCAAAGGCGGGGTTTTTTTATTTCTCTTGACAAACCCATGATAATTGCTATAATATGAACGAACGTTCGTTCAAATTACACCTGACCATCCACAGGATGACCCTATGACCGATTCCACCCCTGCCCTACCCAGAGGCGAACGCACCCGCCAGGCCATCGTCGACACGGCCTATGAACTCTTTATCACCCAGGGCTATGCCGCGACCTCCATGCGCCAGATCGCCGAGCGCGCGGGGATTGCCCTGGGCGGGATTTACAACCATTACGGTTCCAAAGAGGAGATCTTCGAAGCTCTGCTATTAGAGCGCCATCCTTATCACCGCATCCTGCCCGTCTTATCCGCAGCCCAAGGGGAAACGCTGGAAGAATTTGTCAAAAACGCCGTGCCCACCCTGGTCGAAGAATTTGGGAAACAGCCCGAATTGTTCAACCTGCTGCTGACCGAGGTCATCGAATTCAAAGGGAAGCATGTCCCCATGGTCTTCGAACAGATCTTCCCCGAAGCCATGCAGATCGGCCAGCGCATGGTCAGCTATGAAGGCCTGCGACCTATTCCGGTACCCTTGCTGATGCGTTCGTTCCTGGCCATTTTCTTTGCCTACTTTGTCTCGGATCTACTGCTGGCCCGCATGCCCTTCCCAGAAATAAAAGAAAGCGCGCTCGAACGGTTTATCGATATCTACCTGCACGGTATCCTTGAAAAAGGGGGTGATGAGCCGCGCTTATCCCCCGGGGAGCATCTATGAACACCCGCCTTCTCTCCATCATCCGCAAAGAATTCATCCAGATCTTTCGCGACCGGCGTACCCTCGGGCTGATCCTGGTTATCCCGCTCGTGCAGCTGTTCCTGCTGGGCTACGCGTCCACCAATGACGTGCGCAATGTGCCGCTGGCGGTCTACGACCAGTCGCATTCACCTGAAGCCCGCCAGCTGCTGGATGCCTACCGCGCTGCCGATTATTTCCGGGTGGCCTATGCCGCGGGGTCCGAAGCCGAGATCCAGGCGCTGATCGAACGAGGCCAGGCCAAGGCCGGGCTGATCATCCCGCCAGACTATTCGGAGCGGCTGCAGCGGGGCTCCGCACAGGTTGCCTTTATCCTGGACGGCTCGGACCCGACGGTGGCCTCCACGGCGCTTTCGGCGGCGCAGTTCATCGGCCAGAGCCATTCAACCGGCATCCTGGCGGAAAAGGTGTCGCGCAGCGGGCAAAGCTTCAAGCTCCAGCCGGCCGTCGAAGTGCGCTCCACCGTCTGGTACAACCCGGATTTCATCTCCGCATATTTCATGATCCCAGGCGTGATCGGGATGATCCTGTATGCCATCACGGCCATCCTGACCGCCACCACAGTGGTGCGCGAGCGCGAGCGCGGGACGATCGAGCAGCTGATCGTCACGCCCATCCGTTCCTGGGAGCTGGTCGTTGGAAAGATCCTGCCCTACGTCATCCTGGGCCTGTTCAACACCCTGGAGATCATCGCAGTTGGGCACTGGTGGTTTGGTGTCCCGGTGCGCGGATCTCTGGCCCTCATCCTGCTGCTCTCCTGCCTGTTCCTGGTCTCTGGGTTAGGCATCGGGCTATTTGCCTCGACCATCGCCAACACCCAGCAAGAGGCTACTCTCACCGTGTTCATGACCCTCCTGCCGAGTATTTTCCTCTCCGGCTTCTTTTTCCCGCTCGAAGCCATGCCCAAACTCCTGCAGTGGATTTCCTATGCGATCCCCCTGCGTTATTTCCTGAACATCATCCGCGTGATGCTGCTCAAAGGGGTGGGGCTCGCATCCATCCAGAGAGACGTCATCGCCCTGGCTGTCTTTGGCGTGCTGATCATGGGCGCAGCGGCCCTGCGTTTCCGCAAGCGCCTGGACTGAAATCGTTCTTTGATCTTTACCCTTCTCAAATCAGGAGCCTCTTATGTCTCACAACCGCCCGCCCGTTCCCGTAATCGTCGTTGTTGTACTGATCTTATTGAGCGCCGCCGCATATTACCTGCTCAGCCGCAACCAGCCGGCCGAAAATGGCGCGCTGACCGCCTCCGGAAGCGTGGAATCGGTGAAGGTTTCCATCGCCCCCGAACTGGCCGGCAAGGTGGTCGAAGTGCTGGTGGATGAAGGCGATGCGGTCAGCGCCGGGGATGTCCTCTTCCGCCTCGATGACACCGTGTTGAAAGCGCAGGCCGCGACCGCCGGAGCGAGCCTCGACTGCGCCCGCTCGGCCGCAGCAACCGCTGAAGCGGCCGCCGCCGCGGCCCAAGCCCAGTCCGACCTGGCGTTGTATGCCGCGCTGACCGAAGAAAAAGCCGCCCGCACCGCCGGCTGGGAAGAGCGCAGCCCTACCGAATTCGACCAGCCCGCCTGGTATTTCGTCCGCTCCGAACAGGTTTCGGCCTTCGAAAGCGAGATCTCCTCCGCGCAGACGGCGCTGACCCAGGCGCAGGATGGGTTGAAATTCGTCGAGGAAAAAGCGACCAGCGCGGGCTTTTTAGATGCCGAGCAGCGTCTTGCAGCTGCCCGGGCGGCCTTCCAGATGGCCGGCGATGTGCTCGAAAAGACGCGCAGCACGGATGCGGACCTGCGCGACGCGGCCCAGGCGGTCTTCGATGATGCCAAAAGCGACCTTGAGGATGCTCAGGAGACCTACACCGATGTCGTGACCAGCGAGGGCGCTCTGGATGTGCTCCAGGCGCGCGCCGAGCTGTCCGTGGCCCAGGAACGCCTCGACCTGGCCAACGACCGCCTGCGCACCCTGCAAACCGGGGCCAGCTCGCCCAAAGTCACTGCCGCTCAGAAGGTGGTGGAGCAGGCCCAGGCTGCCAGCGCGCAGGCTCAGACCGCCATCCGCCTGGCGGAAGCTAACCTGGCGTTGATCGAGGCGCAGATGGCCAAATTGACCGTCAGCGCGCCATCCGCCGGGGTAGTGCTGATGCGCGCGGTCGAACCGGGTGAGGTGGTCAACCCCGGAGCGGTTGTTCTGACCCTCGGCCGGCTCAGCGATTTGACCATCACCGTGTACGTTCCCGAAGACCGTTATGGAGAGATCTCACTGGGACAGACCGCCCGCGTGACGGCCGATTCGTTCCCCGGCGAGAGCTTCACCGCAGCCGTCAGCCGCATCGCCGACCAGGCCGAGTTCACCCCGCGCAACGTCCAGACGGTGGAAGGGCGCAAAACCACGGTATTTGCCATCACCCTGCGCCTGGACGACCCAGAGGGCAAACTCAAACCCGGCATGCCCGCCGACGTAGTTTTTGGGGAATAGGGTTTGACCGCGGAGAGGAAAGAACTTTATAGACAAAGAGACAAAGAGCACGAAGTTAAAATCTCTGTCTCCTGCGTCTCTGCGGTTTAACATTGAGTTTGTGGAGCAGTACTATGTCAATGATTGAAGTAACCAACGCATCCAAACATTTTCGGGAGATCCACGCGGTGGACGGTCTCAGCCTGCGCGTCGAGGGTGGGGAGATTTACGGGCTGGTCGGCGCGGATGGAGCCGGAAAAACTACTGCCTTGCGGCTGATCGTAGGCGCCTTGCGCCCGGACGGCGGTGAGATCTCTGTATGCGGTTTTGAGGTGAAACGGCAGGCGGAGCTGGCGCGGGCGCATATCGGATATCTCTCACAGCGCTTCTCGCTGTATGAAGACCTGACCGTGCTGGAAAACATCCGCTTTTTCGCCGAAGTGCGCGGGTTGAGGTCCGGAGAATGGCTGCCGCGCTGTACGGAGATCCTGGATTTTGTCGGGCTGGCAAATTTCAAAGACCGCTATGCCGGGAAGCTTTCCGGCGGGATGAAGCAGAAACTCGGGCTGGCCTCAGCGCTGGTCGCCCGCCCGAAGGTGCTCTTGCTCGACGAACCCACCACCGGCGTGGACCCGGTCACCCGGCAGGATTTCTGGCAGCTGATCATCCGGCTGGTCGCCACAGAGGATGTCTGCGTGATTATCTCGACCCCCTATATGGATGAAGCCGCGCGCTGCCACCGGATTGGCTTTTTACGCAAAGGCAAACTGATCGCCGAAGGGGCGCCCGGCCAGCTGCGCGCCCTGCTCAACGGGCGCATCCTGGAGCTGCGCGGCGCACCACTCCCGCTGCTCAGACAGATCGCGGCCCAGGCTCCGGGTGTGGAGGATGTGCGCGCTTTTGGCGACCGCCTGCACCTGCGGGTCGGCCCCAACCAGGGCGAGGCAGTGATCCACCATCTAAAAAAATCCATCCCGGCGGGAGGCGGCCGATTCACCGGCGCGCACCCCATCCCGCCCGTCCTGGAAGATATATTCATCGTGCTCTCTGAGCAGGAGGAAGCCTGATGATCCAGTTTGAAATCAGCACGCTTATCGACCGGCCGGTTCAGGAAATTTACACATTCCTTTCGAACCCGCTCAACCTGCCGCGCTGGCAAACCATGATCCTGGATGTGCAGCAAATTTCGAAAGGCCCCATGGGTCCGGGTGCGACCTTCAGCACGCGCGGAGAAATGCTGGGCCGGCGCATAGAGGGCATAGGCGAGATCGTCGAGTTCGAACCACCGTTAAAGTTTGGCTATCAGGCCAGCGCCGGTCCCATAACCGTGCGCGTGGGGTTCGCTTTGAAACCGGTGGGGAGCGGCGCGAAAGTAACCCTTTCTGCCCGGGGTGAGCCGGGCGGGATGTTCAAACTGGCCGAAGGGATGCTGGGCAGGCAGGTCAAGAGCCAGATGGAAGAAAACCTGGTCCGGTTAAAGAGACTGCTTGAATCCGGGGTATCCTAATGCCTTTACCCGTCATCTACGTTGAAGACCTGACCCGCCGCTTTGGCGAT
>Ga0105104_10000305_pt1 | contig 37023 bp, 26 predicted proteins | sample PPLLaktember2015_3_FD_87034 | JGI IMG/M metagenome (GOLD analysis project Ga0105104, IMG submission 87034) | Freshwater sediment microbial communities from Prairie Pothole Lake near Jamestown, North Dakota, USA - PPLs Lake P7 Core (6) Depth... | ecosystem: Environmental > Aquatic > Freshwater >... | reverse complement strand
GGGGGATATCGTTGTGTTTCCAGCCGAATTCTGCCAGGTAGTTATTAATGCGATTGAGCCATTCTTGTTTGGCGGTTTCGTTCATGTTGTTTCACATTGAATCCAGGTTTTATTTGAGGATATATCATAGCGTAAAGCATCACACAAAGTCAACCATAAAATGGCCATTGGGAAGTAAAGGCAGGAATCGTTCGGAGCAGACGCAAATGATTTTTACCCCGTATCCGAATGCTGCGAAATAAGCCTTTAGTATTATATACCAGCTCGCGCGGATATCCGATTATAAAGAAAGGAAAAAGAAAACGAGCTGTTTTTTTCTCCTAATCGATTATGAAAGAATATACAACTTTAGTATTATATTATCGATAATCGATTTTCCACCAATAAATACAACTTTTGGTGTATTGACAAGCGTTAAGTATAAATTCTACACTATAACTTAAGTTAAAATCGATTTAAATTTAGAGATGCTTTGTGAAAAGCACAAGAGGAAAATAAAATAACGATACATTTAGGAGGAATTATGAAAAAGGTAAGGTCATTTGGCCTGGTTTTTATGGCCATGTTTGTTCTGTTTGGTATCGTGTCGTTCCTTTCCGGGAGTCATGAGCGGGTCGTTTTCACCCAGGATGACACAGTTAGGGAGCTCAACAACAAGATCGAGATGATGAGGGAAGTGATTAAAGCGAAAGGCTACACTTTCGATGTAGGAATTAACAGCGCTATGCAGTATAAGTTGGAAGAACTCTGCACGTTCGATCCGGACATGGTAGAACCGGATGCATACCTTTATGAGATGAATGAAGTGGAGCTGTATTCCCGGACCATGGCGCTGCCCAGCTCTTACACCGGGTATTACACCCCCATCAAGGACCAGAAAAGCTGCGGATCCTGCTGGGCCTTCAGTATGACTGCCGAAGTAGAAACCACTGCATTACGATTGACAGGTGTGACCTATGATTTGTCCGAGCAGTATGTGTTGAATTGCACGAGCTGGTTGTGGGGATGCAGCGGTGGAAATTTCAATTACAAAACGTTTAAATCTCCTGACGGTGCCCGGGCGGAAAGCTGCTTGCCTTATGTAGCCAAGAAGGGATCATGCGTTAAAACCTGTCCCGTCGTCTACCAGATCACCAATTGGGCTTATGTAGGCAATAGTTCTTCCGTTCCCAGTGTCGATGCCATCAAAAACGCCATTTACACCTATGGTGGGGTCGGCGCTGCCGTTTATGTCGACTCTTATTGGCAAGCTTATACCTCCGGTTGTTTCAACGGTACTGCCTCCGGGAGCTGCAACCATGCCATTCAATTAGTGGGTTGGGATGATTCCAAATGCACCGGCGGTGCCTGGCTGCTGAAAAATTCCTGGGGAACAGGTTGGGGTGAAGCCGGGTTTATGTGGATTCAATATGGTTCTCAGAAGGCCGGTTACGCTGCAAACTATTCTTATTAGTACCTGATCGGATCGCCCGAATTTAACGAAAGAGAGGCTGCCCTACAAGGGCAGCCTTTTTTTTGCAAAAGTGGCAGATACGCAACATATTGCGTCTCTACCGGGTTCACGGAGAAGATTTTTTTAATCCACCGTCCACAAAAAGGAATTAACAATTAACAATTAACAATTGAATAGCGCCTTCGGCACGAGAAAACGGCGAACGGCGAACGAATATTCAATTATTAAATTAGAGAGGAACCAACAAAACAAGACAAAGAAAAATTGAGTGTTGACAAGACAACCGTTTTATCCTAATATTTAAAGTCGAAGGTATTAATTATTAATAATGCTGGAAAAAAACAAGATCAATGAAATAGCATTGCGAATCGCCGAAACGGTAAAACCGAGAAAAATTATACTATTCGGTTCCTATGCCAAAGGCCGCGAAACAGAAGAAAGCGATCTTGATTTACTGGTGGTAGTCGAAAACTCTGATTTGCCCCAATATAAAAGAGCCCGGACAATCAGGAAACATCTACGCGGCATAACCGATATCCCCAGGGATATCGTCGTCTATACCGAGAAAGAAGTCAACGAATGGGCATCTGTCAAATTGTCGTTCATCTCAAATATCCTCGAATACGGGAAAACTCTTTATGAAAACTAAACTGGACCTGGTTAAGAACTGGATATTAAAAGCAGACAACGATTTAAAATCTGCCAACAAGCAGCCGAGAAAAAAGGGAAAAAAGGGGACAGGCAAAAAAATCTATTTATGGAAAAAAACTGCCTTTAAACGGCCATAGAAGGGAGTTTTGCTTCAATTTTATGCCTTTTTTGCAAGCGTTGAACCTTTTTTCTGCAATCGAATGCGATTTCTTAAAATTTTCTATCCCCCATTACAACGATGAAGCTTTTTTGTTCGATTGAGAGAAAAAAAAGCCCATCGATAGCCGTTTTGCGTCAAAAATGGTTTAAAACCTGGAGAGAAGAAGCCCCTCCGCGAACGCCGCATTACTCCGCTCGTTTTTAAAGACGAGAAACTCTTGAAATGAATTTTGACTGGAAAGCCTCGATAGAATTAACAATTATCAATTATCAATTAAAAAGCGTCCACTACGTCCACATGGTCCACATGGTCCACCGGGTCCACATGGTCCACCGTCCACAAAAAAGGAATTATCAATTAACAATTAACAAGTAGTTTCTTGAAAGTTTAAGAGAGGAGGCGGACACTCTCGGAAAATTTTTTCTTGACAATTCGGATTATATTTAATATACTACAATTATGAAAACCGCAGTATACATACCGGACGATATATTTAACCTGGCAGAGAAAATCGCCCGTCATTTGAAAATAACCAGGAGCGAAATCTATTCCAGGGCTATAAAAGAATATCTTGAAGGCGTGGAAGATGATAACCTCACTCAAAAACTAAATTCTGTTTACGAAGATAAAAATAACTCCTCAAAAATAGACAACAAAATTCATCAAGCGCAGTTAAATATTTTAGAAAAAGAAGTATGGTAATAAAACGTTCACGGAGAAGATTTTTTTAATCCCCCGTCCACATGGTCCACCGTCCACAAAAAAGAAATTAACAATTATCAATTTTCAATTATCAAGTATCAAGTGAATAGCGTCCACTACGTCCACATTTCAAAAAAGAGCAGCGCGGAATAATTCCACCCCAAATGCCTTGAAAATAAAAATTTTCTATGGTATAACAAGGCTTACGATTTTCATAAAATAGGGGTAACAAATGATACGGATTTTTGTCAGCTACAGCCATTGCGATGCCCAGTGGAAAGAGCGTTTGGTAAAGCATTTGAGCGTATTGGAATCGGAAGGCGCTTATGATATCTGGGATGACAAGAAAATCGATGTAGGCACGGAGTGGCTGCCGGAAATCGAAGAAGCCCTGGATAATGCCCATGTAGCCATATTAATGCTGAGCGCCGATTTCCTGGTGTCCCCGTTTATTCGCGGAAAGGAAATCCCACGAATACTGGATCGCAGGGAAAAAGAGGGCTTAATCGTCATACCCGTATTCGTAAGCCCGTGCGCCTGGCAAAAAATTCCCGGGCTGTCGAGAATCCAGGGATACCCCACCGATGGAAGAACATTGGCTGAAGCGACCCCACCCGAAGCCGATAAAATCCTGGTGGCCCTCACGGACGAAATAGACAAAATAATTAAAAAAAAAGAAAAAACCACCCACAAAAAAAAGCAAGAAAGCCGTCCGGCAGTACCTGTTGAAGCAATTACCCCGGACCCGGAACCTTCTCCTAAAAAAGTTTCGGAATCCCCGCCATCGCAAAGCTTTACTGTCAAAAAGCCGGGTAATCAACCATCAAACGGATCGCTGTTATCACGAGTGCGAAAGCGGCCGATAGTCGCTGCGGTGATCTTGTCGGCTGTTGCTGTACTTTTTTGGGGGATTTATGAGATAATTAAAATATCGGATGACAAACCCGAAAGACCAAAATCAACCGTAAATCAACCTGGGATTGATAAAAACCAAGAACTCAAATCGGGAAAAACAGTGAATAATAATAAAAGCGAAGAAAAAACGGAATCCCCCACCGATAATCGAAAACCGACCGTAAAACTACCGGAGACTGGTAAAAACCAAGAACTCGAATCGGAAAAAAAGGGAACCGCCACAGACAATAAAAAACCAATCCCAATCCCAATCCCAACGCAAACTAAGATTGACAATACGGCAGAAGAAACACCGGATGACAAACCCAGTGCAGTCAAAGCAATGGAAGCCAAAGCACTGCGGGTATATAAAAATGAAAAAGGCTTTTGGGAAGCGGATTTTGGCTCCGGGATCAAAGCCGTCTATATCCCGGCCGGCGAATTCGATATGGGGTCGAAGGATGGGGATACCGACGAAAAACCGGTGCATAAAGTATACCTGGATGGCTGCTGGATAGGTAAGACCGAAGTGACCAAGAAGCAGTTCGAGATGTTTACAGCAGAGACCGGGTATAAAACCGAAGCAGAGGAGAAAAAAGATCGTTCCAATTGGAAGGACACGGGATTTACCCAGGGAGAGGATCACCCCGTGGTTTGTGTAAGCTGGAATGATGCAGTAAAATATTGCGAGTGGTTATCGAAAAAAATTGGGTTAAAATGCGGCTTACCCACGGAAGCGCAGTGGGAAAAGGCGGCGCGCGGCACCGACGGCCGGGAATACCCCTGGGGCAGCCATGACCCATATGATAAGGGGATATGGTATTGCAATTATCGTGCAAATGATGATTGGGAGAAGAGAGGTGCGGACGGATATGACTATACATCCCCGGTGGGTAAATACCCGCAGGGAGCATCGCCCTATGGTTTATGGGATATGGCCGGCAATGTGTGGGAGTGGTGTGCAGATTGGTACGGCGACAAATATTATGGATCATCGCCTTATAAAAATCCCACCGGACCTGTAAATGGCGTGAACCGTGTCTGTCGCGGCGGTAGTTGGGACTACTTCGGCGGTTATGCCCGGTCCGTTGTGCGCGACAGGTTCGTGCCGTCCTTTCGCTGGTACTATATCGGCTTTCGCTTTTCCCCAGGTCAAAAGGAGTAGAGAGAGCCGGCAGCTAGTAAAAGATATCAAGCAGGCAAGGCCGCGCTGAGCAAACGCAGTGGAACGGAGTCGGCGAGGCGCGGCAAAGTGCGAGTTATACGCAACCCACAAGGTCCACTGAAAAGGAAGGTAGGAAATTTGGCGGGCAAATGATAATCGATGAATTAAGAATTGGAAAATTTACCGCACCCGGTTATCCAGGATAGATATCTCGTTTGAACTTGCTAATTTTTCATCGGATGTAATTAAAGTTAATGAATGAACCCATGCTGTCGCTGCAATAAACCGATCTGCCGGGTCTTGATGGGGCAAAGTAAGCCTCCTGCTTTCGATCACAATTTCTCGATCGATTGGTATTTCTTCTATGTTGGCATCACCAATTGCACTATTGAGCCAATTCTCAACTGAATCCTCAATGGAAATCCTGCTTTTTTCCAGCAATACCAGGAATTCCCAAATTGATATCGATGATATATATAATTCATTGGACTTATCTTTTAATATAGAAAAAACCTGTTTTGATAACTTCTCCGGTTTGGAAACACTCCAAATCCATATGTGAGTGTCAAGGAGATATTTCAACTGGATAATACCTCCCATTCATCTTCTGTCATTACGGGTCCGGCAATATCTCCCAGGATTTTTGTTTGTTTAGATAGAGAGCCGATCCATGAATAATTCGGTTTTTTCTTTTTTTTGCTTGAAGCGATAATTCCTTTGATATCTTCAAGGAGTTTCAATTGTTCAAAGTACTCCAATTGGTTGATAATCTGAACGATCCGGTTATAATTGGAATTGTTGTTCGAATGTTCAACAATCATTGTGTTATCCCTGTTTTATAACTTTTCGGGCCTCCTTGCTCGACTCATTAATTCTATTACTATTCCATTTCATATTATGCGCCAGGTATCTTTAATTGTCAATAGATTTTCCAATGATATGAAAAAAGGGGGTTCCCTTACGAAGCCCTTGCGCTCGCTCGATAAAAATTCAAAAGAAACTCTTGAAATGAATTTTAACTGGAAAGCCTCGATAGAATTAACAATTATCAATTTTCAATTAACAATTATCAAGTGAATAGCGTCCACTACGTCCACATGGTCCACCGGGTCCACATGGTCCACCGTCCACAATTAACCGATTGCCAATGGCCATTATGCAACGGAGTATGGACAGTATGGACCTTATGGACTTTATGGACAAAGTATTTGTTCCGGGAAATTGGAATCGAAACGGGACTCTTGAAATGAATTTTGGTTGGAAAGCCCTTATCTTAGCAGCATCCAGGACTGTGTCTAGATTGAAAATTATCGGTTATATTTTCTTTTTCACTCGAAGCTGATCACGACTTTTTTATTGAGTGCCTTCCCAATACGCGTTAAGAAATCGATACTGGGATTGTATTTCCCGCCTTCAAGCCTTGAAATCGCAGATTGGTTTGTGCCGATTTTTTCAGCCAATTCTTTTTGACTCAGCCGTTCCTGGATTCTTAGGGCAATAATCTGTTTCACTAATTCTCTCCTTTCTGCGTTCTCTTCCCATATTTTTTTGAATTCAGCATCATTTTTAAGGTTTTCTTTCAAAAAGTTTTTATAATCACTCATCGATAAACTCCTTTTTTCTTTTTAAAGCAATCTCAATGTCTTGCCTGGGTGTTTTTTGAGTCTTTTTTGTAAATCCATGCAGCATTATGAATCTTTTTTGTGTTGCAGTGAAATAAAGCACTCTGTAAATACCTTGATGGTCTTTTGCTCTAAGTTCAAAAATTTTATCGCCCAGGTACTTAACATAGGGTTCCTTTAACTCCGGCCCAAATGCTTCAAGGTATTCCATCGCCTCGAGGATTGTGCTTCTACCCTGTGGATTTAGACTGGATAAATACTTTCTAACCGGGCAGTTCCCGCTTTTGGTCTTGTAAAATTCAATCGTCCAATTCATACATTAAATATTACATATATGTTATGTTTTGTCAACAAAATACTCATTATCAGTAATTCTAATTTTGGAATTAGGGGCGTGTCTGCCCGTCCACAATGTCCACATGGTCCACCGGGTCCACATGGTCCACCGTCCACAAAAAAGAATTAACAATTATCAATTATCAATTTTCAATTAACAATTATCAAGCGAATAGCGCCTTCGACACGGTTGCAGCGGCTGACCATTAAGGAAGCCGCTGGATGGCACGGGGACTCCGTGCCATTATAAATCCCCATGTAATGGGGTTGAAAATAATTTTTCTATGGCGTAAAATTATTCCTTAGACGATCATTTTTAAACTTTCCTGCACCAGGGAAACGATCATAAAATGGATTACAAATACAAACACTTAACCGAATTACTGGAAGACCGAAAACACGAAACCAACGGCATCACGTTCATCGACGAACCGACAGCCGGACACTTTGTCTCCTACCGCCAACTCTACGAAAAAGCCTCCTCCACCCTCTTCTTCCTCCAAACCCACGGCCTTAAACCCGGCGACCTCCTGGTTTTCCAACTCTCCCACCACCTCGATTTCCTCTCCGCTTTCTGGGCCTGCTTGCTGGGAAAAATCATCCCCGCTGCCATCACCGTCGGCCCCCACCCAGTCTCCATTCTAAAACTCTTCAAAACCTGGCAACTACTCCCAAACCCCCACTTAATTACTTTCAAATCCCGCCTGGATTCCCTGCAAACCTTCGCCGAAGAACGAAACCTAACCGAGATTTTCAACCACATGAAAAACCGCTCCATCGACATCCAGGAGATAAATGAGAGTAATAATATCACCCCGGGAACCATCTCCATCCCCCACGAATCGGACCCCGCTTTCATCCAATTTTCCTCCGGCTCCACCGGCGATCCCAAAGGCATCATCCTCACCCACCGCAATTTAATAGTCAATATCGCCGCTATCATCCACGGTCTTAAATCACCCGGAACAGATAAATGCTTTAGCTGGATGCCCCTGTCCCACGATATGGGCCTCATCGGCTTTCACCTCGTTCCCCTGGCCGCTAATTGGGATCACGTCTTAATGGCTGCCCAACTATTCGTGAGAAACCCCGGTTTGTGGCTTCAAAAGATTTCCGAAACCCGCTCCACGCTGACCGTGTCCCCCAATTTCGGATACAGGTATACTTTGAAACATTATTCCCCAGCCCAAGACTCCAACCTCGACCTCTCCTGCATCCGCCTCATCTTTAACGGCGCCGAACCCATTTCCCCGGATGTGTGCCGGGAATTTACCGACCGGTTTTCTCGTTTCGGTCTTAAACCCCAATCCATGTTCCCTGTTTACGGACTGGCCGAAGCATCGTTGGCCGTTACTTTTTCAGAACCCGGACACGAACCCGTCTTCCATTACTTCAAACGCGACTCCCTGACTTTGGGTAAAAAAGCGGGAGAAACGGGGAATAACGAAAACGAGGACGCAATAGCGCTGATGGAAGTGGGGAAACCGGTGAACGACTGCCGGGTTAAAATCGTTGACACAGAGGGCTCGCCGTGCGGGGAACTTATAACCGGTCATATCCTGGTTAAAGGCGATAATGTCACTCCCGGTTACTTCAATAACGAAACCGCTGCTTCTGAAGCTTTCACTTCGGATGGATGGTTGAAAACCGGTGACCTCGGCTTTTCGAGGAATGGACAGCTCTATATCACCGGTCGCGCCAAAGAGGTTATTTTTATCGACGGCATGAGTTATTATCCCAACGATATCGAATGGGCGGCGGAAGATTGCCCCGGTATTTCGTTTGAAAAAATCGCCGTGTGCGGGGTCTATAATCACTATCTCCAACAAGACTCCGTGCTCTGTTTCGTGGTTTTTAAACGCCCCCTGGAGGAATTCTTACCGCTGGTTACGGGGTTGAAAGATCATATGGTTCAAAAAATCGGGATCGAAATGGATCACGTGATCCCGGTGCTGCACATCCCGAAAACCACGAGCGGGAAAATCCAGCGGCACATATTGAAAAACGATTTCCTGGAAGGGAAGTATGATGAAGTTTTGGAAGAAATGGAACGTTTGCTGCAAGAACAGGGAGCAATCGAGGCCCCGTTGACTTTCGGGGAAGTCCATGACCGGGTAATGGGTTCTTTTGAGGAAGTGTTGGGGAGAAGCCGCCTGGGTGAGGATGAGAACTTTTTCGACCTCGGCGGCGACTCCATCAAGGCGGGGCAGGTGAAGCTCAAATTACAAAAGAAGCTCGGGCGAAAGATCGATGATTCTGCTATGTTTAAGTTCCCCACGATCCATGCGCTCACGGATTTTTTGGTTTCTAATTTTCCCCACTCGCCGCAGGCAGACTCATCACGAACAGATTTTATAAATGAAAATAATAAATCTAACAAAAGTTTTTGGAAGTCCGGCCCATCACGGACGGGCTCATCACGGAGGGGCCCCTCACGGAGGGGTTTTATAGATGATAATAATGATGATACAAGTAACAAAATTAACAAAAGCTTTTGGAAGTCCAGCCCCTCACGGAGGGGTTTTATAGAAGATAATAATAAAAGGTTTCTGGTTTCTGAAATAGCCATTATCGGCATGGCGGGGAGGTTTCCCGGGGCAAGGAACATCAAGGAATTTTGGGCCAATTTAATTGCAGGGAAGGAGACCGTTTCTTTTTTTTCCCAAGAAGAGTTGAAAGAATCTCGGATCGATCCCCGGCTCATAGAGGACCCCCGTTATGTTCGAGCCAAGGGAATCATCGACGACTGCGAGTATTTCGATGCTTCTTTTTTCTCGTATTCCCCGGAGGAAGCTTCGATCATGGACCCCCAGGCGCGTGTATTCCATGAATGTGTGTGGGAAGCGTTAGAGAATGCCGGGTATGATCCCTTTAAATATCCCGGTGCCATTGGGCTTTATGCCGGTGCTTCTCCACATCCTACGTGGGCGTTGAAGTCGATTCCTCCTGTTTTTGACAGGCCTTCGAAGCAGTTTGCGGAAGTCCAGTTGTATGATAAAGATTTCATGGCTACCCGGATTTCTTACAAGCTTGATTTAAAAGGTCCCGCGTTTACTGTTTCCACTGCTTGTTCCACGTCGTTGACCGCCATACACCTCGCGTGTGTCGGCTTATTAAACAACGAGTGCGATATGGCGTTGGCTGGCGGTGTTTCTGTCTGGCTTCCTGCCAAGAGCGGGTATATTTATGAAGAGGGCATGATTTTTTCTGCCGACGGCCACAACCGCTCTTTTGATGATCGTGCTTCCGGGTCTGTTTTCGGCGACGGTGCCGGCGTGGTTTTGTTGAAACCATTGGAAGATGCGATCCGGGACAGGGACACGATCCACGCCGTTATCAAAGGTTCGGCTGTCAACAATGACGGCAATCGCAAATTAGGGTACACGGCGCCCAGTGTGGAAGGTCAGGCCAATGTGATCGAACGGGCGCTGCAAAATGCGGGTATTGAGCGTGAGAGTATCGGGTACATCGAAACCCACGGGTCTGCGACGCCTCTGGGCGATATGGTGGAGATGGAAGCGCTCACGCGGGTGTTTGGAAAAATTCAAGATAAAGATAAAACAAAAGAGCAGATCGCCCTGGGGTCTGTAAAAACCAATGTGGGGCACCTCAACAGTGCGTCGGGTGTGGCGGGTTTTATTAAAACCGTGTTGTGTTTGAAATACAAAAAAATTCCTCCCAGCTTGTTTTTTGAAACGCCGAATTCCAGGATCGATTTCGACTCCATTCCGTTTTATGTGAATACCACTTTAAAAGAGTGGAAGAGCGGCGACGAAAGTCATCCGCTTCGGGCCGGTGTGAGTTCCTTTGGTATCGGCGGAACCAATGCGCATGCGATTTTGGAAGCCCCTCCCCCGCACGGTGAGGGAATAAAAAGATCGGAGAGGGCAGACACGCCGGTCTGCCCCTACAGGAATATTCCAACTCTCACGCACGATCAATATTCCGTAGGGGCGAACCGATGTGTTCGCCCGAGTAGGGAGTTCAAGTTGTTGGTATTATCTGCGAAAACTCGCGCATCGTTGGAAGGTGCATCGCAGAACCTGTTGAATTATTTAAAAAGCAATCCTGGGGTTGAATTGTCCGATGTGGCGTACACGCTGCATGTTGGACGGAGGCATTTCCAGTATCGCAAGGCGTGGGTTTGTTCTACAGTTGATGAAGCCGTGGAGCTTTTATCTTCGCCCGGTTCCGGGAAAGTATTTACGTTTAATGCAGGAGAGCGGGCCCACGAATTACACGAATTAAACGAATTAAAAGAATTATCAATTAACAATTATCAATTAACAATTAACAATTTAGAGGAAAAAGGGGACAGTCAAGAAAATCTGAATGCCGACTGCTTCGCAGCCAAAGATAACGGAAAACGAAAAACGGAAAACGATTCAAAATTATCAATTAACAATTATCAATTAACAATTAACAATTCGAAAAGAGCAGAGGTATTTTTCTTATATCCCGGTATTGGGGCGCAGTATGAAGGGATGGGTGCCGGTTTGTACGATTCCGAACCCGTATTCAGGGAGGAGATGGACCGCTGCATAGAAATCCTCAAATCGATTAAGGGGGACGAAACACCTTCGGAACAGTCTAAACTATTTATTTTTGAATATTGCTTAGCGAAGTTGTTATTCAGTTGGGGAATAGTTCCTTCCATGATGATCCCGTATAGTTTCGGCGAGTATGCGGCTGCGTGTATTTCCGGGGTGATCTCGTTGGAGGATGCTCTCCGGTTGGTGGTTTTGCGGGAGCAGTTGATGGCCGGTTTACCCGAAAGTATCATGACCAGTGTTCCCCTTTCCTTTGACCGGTTAAAACCCCTGGTAACCGGCGGGTTGTCGATTGCTGTGGATAATGGCCCGTCGTGTATTGTGGGAGGATCGAAAGAAGAGGTGGAGGAGTTTGAAGCCCGGATGAAAGTAAACCGCGTGATGTGCATGCGCGTCAATGTCCCTCATGCCGCTCATTCTCTCGCTATGGCCCCCATTTTACCCCTTTTCCAGGAAGCAGTGAAACAAACCCGGTTTAATGATCCGGTTATACCTTATATTTCCAGTGTGACCGGCGAGCCCGTGACCCGTGCCCAGGTGAAATCCGTTTCGTATTGGGTTCAGCACCTCGGCGAGACCGTTCGTTTCGGTCCCGCGTTGAGCAAATTACTGGTAAATCCCAATGCTGTTTTCGTGGAGGTCGGGCCTGGCCGGGATTTGTGTGTTTTGGCTGCCGGTTTGCCCGGATATAAACCTTCATGTCGTTTGGTGAACCTGGCGAAGCATGCAGGGGAGGAGTATGATGAGCATCGCTATTTACTGGAGAAACTGGGGTATCTCTGGCTTTATGGAGTAGAAATCGATTGGCCGCTTTTTTATGCAAATGAGAGGCGTTACAGGGTGCCGCTGCCCACTTATCATTTCGAAAAGCAGTATTACCCCGGTAAGAGCCGGGATGAAGGCGATTACAGAAGCGAGAAAGCGAAACTCACGGATTATTTGTATATTCCATCCTGGAAGCGTACCGCGTTACCGGTTTCCATCGATCCCGCTCAATCTATTTCGCGGGGTTCAAACGCAGAATGGGCGATAGTGCTGTGCAATTCGACCGACTCATTGGATTCGAGTAAATCCAGCAGCTCAAGTAAACAATTTCTATACAAAAATTTTTGCGGGGTCCAGGGGCGGTTTTTTCAAAAAGAGCCCCTGGTTTATCCCGGTGAAAAGTTCCAGCGGGTTAGCGATCGTGAATTTACGGTGAATCCTTCGGAAGTGAAAGACTATGAAGCTTTGTTTGATGAGCTGGATAAATCGGGCAGGTTTCCATCTTTGATTATCCATTTATGGACCCTGGATTTCGGGGAGGGCGACGAAAAAAGTGAAGAGCCGGCAGATGTGGAGAAAACCCTCACGTTGGGGTTTTACAGTCTAATCGCTTTGGCGCAGGCGTTGGGGAATCGAAACCTATCGACGCCGGTTCAAATAAAAGTCATATCCAATCATATATTGGATGTGACGGGCGGCGAGAAAATCGACCCGGTGAAAGCAGCGGTATTGGGTCCGGTGCAGGTGATGGCCGAAGAATTCGAACATATTCGCTGTTGTTTGATCGACGTGGAGTTACCCGGTCAAAACAGAATGAGCGAGGATGCGTGGTTCGATGGTTTGATGGCGGAATTAAACGCAGGTATCCGTGAGAAACTCGTGGCTTACCGGAATGGTTACCGCTGGGTCCAGGCATTCGAACCGGCGGAAATTCCCCCTGTGACCTCTGTGACAAAAAATATTTCGCTCAAAACCAGCGGGGCAGGCATGCCTGCCCCCTACACCTATGCTCCGCACTATTTAATAACCGGCGGCCTGGGTGGAATCGGGTTGAAAGTGGCCGAATACCTGGCGGAGAATTATCACGCCAAATTGATTTTAACCGGCCGCCATGCCGAAGAACAAATCCAAAACGGCGAAGTAGACTTAAACAGGCTGAAAGCCGCAGGCGCGGAAGTCATGGCAGTTAGTGCGGATGTTTCGGATTACTCGCAAATGAAACAGGCGGTGGAAAAAGCGGAAAAACGCTTCGGCCCGATAAACGGCGTGATTCATGCGGCCGGGGTTCCCGACGGCGTGATTTTAATGCGCAGAACACCGGAAATGTCGCGTGAAATCCTGGCCCCCAAAGTATATGGGACTTTTGTATTGGAACGCCTTTTTAATTATTCTCCCCTGGATTTTTTTATTCTTTTTTCATCCATCGCTTCCATCCTCGTTCCACCCGGCCAAGCCGGTTATGCCGGCGCAAATGCCTTCCTCGATGCGTTTACCGCCCGCCGGAAACTAAAAAGCGGCACCCCCATTATTTCCATTAATTGGGACCGCTGGCTAAACACAGGCATTGCTCTAATCGCCGAAAAGAAACACTTAGAAGTGTCCGGCGAAGAGATGAAAGGCGGCATCCCCCCTCCAGTAGGCCTCGAACTGTTCGGGTTACTGACGGCTGCCCCTTTTCAACGTGTCGTGGCCTCTTCCGTGGATTTACGCTCCGTTTTCCGGGAATACGATACTTCCTGCGGCACACTTTTCTCGTATGTTTCAGGAAAAGCCGCACAAACCGCGGTATTACACTCGCGGCCCGAATTGGCAGTGGAATACGCAGCACCCGGAACCGAAATGGAAAAAAAGATCGCAGCCATCTGGGAACGCTTCTTAGGCATCGACCGCGTCGGACTGCACGATAATTTCTTCGAACTGGGCGCCACCTCCCTGGGAATCCTCCAGGCAGCCAATTTGATAAAAACTAACCTTGAAATCGATGTCACGGCAACCGCGCTTTATTCTTACCCCACAGTCGGACTACTATCCGCTTTCCTCGATTCGAACCCCGTAAGCACCCACAACACGCTTAACCCACAGCGGGTGTTCGAAACCCTGGACGAAGGGAAACAAAAATTGAAAAACCTGCGGTCTAAAAGCATAACCATGAAGAACACACGATGAATAATACCGATTGTTTTAAACCACAAGAAACCTTTATTTTTTGTTTGCGAGTGTATCCTATTTTGAGTAAATTTGTAAAAGAAGGATTTCCAGGTGGAATTAGCGGATTTCCATCTATAAATTGGGAATTTCTAGATGGAAATTGCGAAAAGGATAATGGAAATGGCCGACTTCCACATGGAAATCGGGAATTTCAATCTATAAATTGCGAAAAGGATAATGGAAATGACTCACTTTCACATGCAAATTGGGGATTGTCACATGACAATTGGGGATTTGCACATGCAAAATAGGGATTTTCACATGACAATCGACCATTGTCATAAGAAAATGGCGAATTACCAATTACCAATTAATAATTATCAATTATCAATTAACAATTTAACTTCGCCCGACCCCACTTCGTCCACTACGTCCACTAATTCCACTTTGTCCACGAGAACACGTGTGGGGTCCACTACGTCCACATGGTCCACATGGTCCACATGGTCCACTACGTCCACTAAGTCCACTTTGTCCACAAAAAATTTAAGAAGAGACAGGAAATATGAGCGAGAATACAACTAAAGATTTAACCGGTCTTGAAATAGCGGTAATCGGCATGGCCGGGAGGTTCCCCGGTGCAAGGAACATCGAAGAATACTGGGAGAATTTAATCCATGGCGTGGAATCCATTTCACACTTCACAATTGAAGAATTGGAAGAATCCGGGATCGATAAAAACGACCTGGAACACCCGGATTACGTGAAAGTCAAAGGAGTACTGGAAGATATGGAGTATTTCGACGCCGCATTTTTCGGGTACACACCGCGGGAAGCGGAAATCATGAACCCGCAAACGCGGGTTTTCCACGAATGCGCCTGGGAAGCCCTGGAAAACGCCGGGTATGACCCGGATACTTACGACGGCCTCATCGGTGTTTTTGCCGGGGCTTCGGTCAACGCTTATTGGGAATTACTCACTTTCCTGTCGGGGAAGAATGAGAACTTCGGGAACTTCGAGTCCACGTTGTTAAATAATAAGGATTTTGTAAGCACGCGCATATCGTACAAAATGAATTTGAAAGGCCCGTCTTTTACGCTCTATTCCGGGTGCTCCACTTCAGGGTCTGCGCTTCACGCTGCGTGCCGGAGTTTGCTGGGCGGCGAGTGTCATATGGCGCTATCGGGAGCTGCGGCCATCTGGCCTCCCAAAAAGTCCGGGTATTTATACAAAGAAGGAATGATCGCTTCCCCGGACGGTCGATGCCGGGTGTTTGATGCCGAAGCCAAAGGCACCGTTTTCGGCGACGGGGTGGGGGTAGTAATTCTTAAACCGCTGGACGCAGCGTTAGCGGACAGAGACACGATATACGCCGTGATTAAAGGCTCGGCACTGAATAACGACGGCAGCCGGAAAGTGGGATATTCTGCACCGAGTACGGAAGGCCAGGCTGCGGCGATACGCACGGCTTACCATGCAGCGGAAGTGGACCCGGATACTATCGGTTATATCGAAGCCCACGGCACAGGAACCATCATGGGCGACCCCATCGAGATGGAAGCCCTGACCCAAGCTTTCGCCTCCGATAAAAAAGGTTTTTGTTTGATCGGTTCCGTAAAGAGCAATATCGGGCACCTGGACGCGGCAGCAGGTATGGCCGGTTTGATTAAAACCGTACTAATATTGAAAAATAAATGTATTCCACCGAGCATTAATTTTAACACTCCAAACCCTCGAATCGATTTTGAAAACAGTCCTTTCCGTGTCAATACGGCACTGACTCCCTGGACTCATGACGATAAAAACCATCCGCGGCGGGCCGGTGTGAGTATTTTCGGTTTTGGGGGAACCAATTGCCATATCGTATTGGAAGAGAGCCCGGATTTACCTGCCCGAGATCAAGGCAAGCCGTTCCATTTGTTTATCCTCTCGGCGCGAACTGAAACAGCGTTGGAGCAGGCAAGTCGAAACCTGGCGGGTTACCTGGAAAGAAACCGGGATATTAATTTGGCGGATGCGGCGTATACGCTGCAAGTCGGGCGGAAGGCGTTTAAATATAAAAAAGCACTTGTTTGCAATTCTATAGAAGAGGCGGTCCCCGGTTTTTCTTTTCCTGGTTCCCAGGGCAGCGCGGTTTCTTCGTTTCCCGATTCGCCGGGGAAGAATTCCGTTATATTTATGTTCCCCGGTCAGGGGTCCCAATATATGGGGATGGGCGCGGATTTATACGAATCCGAGCCCCTATTTCGCCGGGAGGTGGACCGCCTTTTCGATATACTCGCATCGATTATGGGAGATGCTTCGCTGAATAGCGATTTATTATCTGCTGTGAAATTATTTTTGCCACAGAGATCACAGGGGTCACAGAGGAATTTCGTTGAAAAAGGGGACAGTCAAGAAACCCCTACAATAAAACCCCACCGTGTGGGGGTACAGCCGCTGTTGTTTATCTTTGAGTATGCGTTGGCGCGGTTGATGATGAGTTATGGAATAACGCCTGCGGCGATGATCGGTCACAGTGTCGGGGAGTATACAGCCGCGTGTTTGGCCGGGGTGTTTTCTTTGGAAGATGCGCTGCGGCTGTTGGTTTTGCGGGGGCGGTTGATGCAGGAGATGCCGGGGGGTGCGATGTTGGCGGTTTCTTTACCGGAAAGCCGGTTAATCGAATTACTCCCCGGCGGTTTGGATTTAGCTGCCGTGAATGGCCCGTCGTCTGTAGTGGTGTCCGGTCCTTATTCATCGATCGAAGATTTTAAAGGCCGGTTGGAGTCGATGGGCGTTCGTGCGAGTCTTCTTCATACCTCTCATGCGTTTCATTCTTCCATGATGGAGCCCGTTTTAGAGCGTTTCGAAGAGGAAGTGAAAAAGATACAGTTATCGCCGCCGGCTATCCCGTTTATTTCCAACATTACCGGCGGTTGGGCGACGCCTGTGGAAGTGATGGCCCCGAGGCGTTGGTCGGTTCATTTGCGCCAGACCGTGCAGTTTTCCAAGGGGATCGAGATGCTGTCGAATGAAAAGAGCCCCGTGTTTTTGGAGGTGGGCCCGGGTAATGTTCTTTCTTCGCTGGCACGGAAGAATCTCCAGGGAATAGCTGGAGGAAATGGGATACAAATCCTGGGGTTGATGCGTCACCCGGATTTGGAGGAAAACGATTACCGGTACTTGTTGGACAAAGTGGGGCGGTTGTGGATGCTGGGTGAGAAGATCGATTGGGAAGCAATCCATTTTGGTGAAACTCGCGGGCGGGTTCCTTTGCCGTCTTACCCATTCGAGCGCAAGTATTTTTGGATCCAGGGGGCTCTTTTCGAGCAAAGCCGCCCCCTATCCCCCCGGAAAAGCTTTTGTGAGGAGTTGATAAAAAAAGAAAAGAGCGTGCAGGATTGGTTTTATATGCCGGTGTGGAGGCAAACGCTGCCGCCGGTTCAAAATACCGGGAATACCCCGGGAAAAATCCGCCGGTTGGTTTTCGTGGGAGGAAGCAAAAGCAAAATCGAAATTGAAAATGAAGATGGCTTTGGTTTGCGTTTTGTTAAATACCTTTTAAAACTGGGGAGCGATGTGGTTACGGTGAAAGCGGGTAAAAATTTTTCACGTGAAGGCGATTCGCTTTACACTCTTCATCCGGGGCAGAAGCAGGATTATGAAATGTTGCTGGATGATTTCCATGACCGGGGATGGTTCCCGGACCAGGTCTTCCATATGTGGGGGGTGGATATGGAGGGACATGATCCTTTTACGTTGGATGCGACAGGTTTCGACCAGTCGCAGGATATGGTTTTTTACAGCCTGGTTTACCTGGCCCAGGCTTTGAATAAATATGATCAGTCTTCACCGGTCCGGGTTCTCGCCGTAAGCACCGGGCTGCAGGATATCACGGGCGAAGAGGTGTTGTCGCCGGAAAAAACTACGGTTTTGGGTGCGGTGACCTGCATCAACCAGGAATATGACCACATAGATTGCCGGTGTGCGGATATTAAAACCCCCTGGCCCTGGGACACCTGGGAAGAGATGCTGTTCGGCCACCTGGTTGGCGAAACCTTCGAAGAGACGCCGGAAATGGTGGTGGCTTACCGGGGCGCACGGCGGTGGGTGCGTGGTTTCGATCGTTTAAAATGGGATGAAACGGGGATACCGGTTCCCTCCATCAAACTGAGGAAAAAAGGAACATATCTCATCACCGGCGGTTTAGGCCGTGTGGGTTTCATCCTGGCTAAAGAACTGGCTGCGCAGTTGGGAGCGAAACTGGTTTTAACGGGCCGTTCTTTCGATTCCAATGATTCTGGGGTTGTTGTTCCGACGGGTTCAAAACTGGAAAAAGTCAACGAGCTGGAAAACCTGGGTGCTGAAGTGCTGGTATTTAAAGCCGATGCTGCAAATTTAATGGAAATGAAAGAGGTGGTGCGGGTTTCCGAAGAACGGTTCGGTCCTATTAACGGTATTATTCATGCGGCAGCTTCGGGATCGGAGACTTACAGCACGGTGAATGAACTGGACAAAGAGCGGAGCATGGAACAATTCGCGGCAAAAGTTCACGGTGTGTTGAATTTAGCCGTTATTTTCCGGGACCGGCAGCTTGATTTTTGTTTATTCATGTCTTCCCTCGCGTCGGTGTTGGGTGGGCTTGGAATGGCGGCTTATTCTGCGGCGAACCTCTTCATGGATTCTTATGCGGGTTCTCAAAAACAAATTAGGGGGACACATTGGATCAGTGTTAATTGGGATATGTGGCAATCCACCGGCGGCGACAGCGGCAAACAATTATTGGCCAACGTGCTGGGGGAATTATTCATCGCCCCGGATGAAGGCGTGAAAGCGTTTCACGGCGTATTGTCCGATAGGATATGGTCGCAGGTCCCGGGGCACACCGTGATGGTTTCCGCCGGCGATATGGATGCGCGGGTTCGAAAATGGACAGGGATCAAGAAGAAGCTGTCACGGGAAAAAACGGGAAACCGGGAGCCGGGTAAAGCAGGAACGAATTTACCGCGAAATGAGGTGGAACAAATCATCACGGATTTGATTAAATCGTATTTCGGGTATGACCAGGTGGGGATCGACGATAATTTTTTCGACCTTGGGGCCAATTCCATGGACCTGGTCCAACTCAACAGCAAACTCAATACAGTATGGAACAAAAAAATCCCGCTGGTGAAATTGTTGACTTACACCACGATTCGTTCCCTCACGGATTATGTGACCCGCGAGGTGTTAAGCGGCATGGAAACTGGAGAAGATAACGACAGGTCCGGGGTTTTGGAACGGGGCAGGCGGAGCATCGAGCAAAAGTCCAGGATTCTCAGGAACGAAGAAAAAAATGATGAATGATGAATGGAAGAAGAGGAGCCCACGAATTACACGAATTACCACGAATTATTTTTATTATCGGTGTAGGGGCGGGTTCCAAACCCGCCCAAAATACCGGGCTAAAAAGTAGGAATAGCAATGAAAATGAACGAGAACACAAATAAAGAGCTAACCGGGCTTGAAATAGCGGTTATCGGTATGTCCTGCCGGTTCCCCGGTGCGAGAAACGTCGATCGATTCCGGGATAATATCACCGATGGAATCGATTCGATTTCGTTTTTTTCCGCGGAAGAGCTGGAAGAATCCGGCATCGATCCGGGAATAGTACGAAACCCCTATTTTATTAAAGCCAAAGGGATCATCGACAGCGCGGAGTATTTCGACGCGGCTTTTTTCGGGTATTCGGCGAAAGAAGCAGAGGTTATGGATCCGCAAGCCAGGGTCCTGCACGAATGTATTTGGGAAGCGTTGGAGAACGCCGGGTATAATCCGTTTACATACCCCGGTTTAATCGGTCTTTTTTCCGGTGCAGCACCCCATGCGATTTGGGATTTTATCTCGTTTCCTCCTGTTTTAGGAAGCCCATCGAAGCAATTTGCAGACTCGCAATTGTCGGATAAAGATTTTATGACCACAAAAATCGCATACAAATTAAACCTGAGGGGCCCCATCCTGACGCTTTTCACTGCATGTTCTACGTCGTTGGCTGCGGTTCATTGGGCGTGCAGCAGCGTATTGAGCGGGGAATGCGATATGGCGCTGGCCGGGGGAGTTTCGATTACTTTACCCGTGAAGATGGGGTATTTCTATGAAGAAGGCATGATATTTTCCTCCGACGGACGGCACCGCAGCTTCGATCAAAACGCCACCGGTTCTGTTTTCGGCGATGGAGCGGGGGTTGTGCTTTTGAAACGCCTCGACGATGCGATTAAGGATCGCGATACCATTCACGCGGTTATCAAAGGTTCTGCTGTCAACAATGACGGGAACCGGAAATTAGGATATACGGCGCCCAGTGTGGAGGGTCAAGCGGAGGTCATCCGCGCCGCATTGCAGATGGCGCAAGTGGATGCTTCTACCATCGATTATATCGAAACCCACGGGTCTGCAACGCCGCTGGGAGATGTAATGGAGATCGAGGCCCTGGCCCGGGTTTTCGGGAAGGCGGGGGAACAAAGAAAGAAAACCAAAAAAGAGGGGATTGCGCTGGGATCGGTCAAAACCAATGTGGGCCACCTGAATACAGCGGCAGGTATTGCAGGTTTTATTAAAGCAGTTTTGATGGTGAAGTATGGAATAATGCCTCCGCATTTGCATTTTGAGACTCCTAACCCGGAGATCGATTTTGAAAGCACACCATTCTATATCAATACAGGTTTGAAAGAGTGGAAAAACGAAACTAGAAGTCATCCGTTTCGTGTGGGGGTGAGTTCATTCGGTATCGGGGGAACCAATGCGCATGTGATTTTGGAAGAACCGTCAGAACCCTTTTATAAACCATCACGGATGGACGGTGTTCCGACACCTCCTAAAATTTTTATTAAAAATGATAGCAGGGAGTTCAAGTTGTTGGTATTATCTGCGAAAACGCCTGCATCGTTGGATTGTGCAGCGAAGAGCCTGTTGGATTATTTAAAAGAAAATGCTGCGGTTAATCTTTCGGATGCGGCGTATACATTGGCGGTTGGGAGGAGGCATTTCCAGTATCGCAAAGCGTGGGTTTGTTCGACCGTCGATGAAGCTGTGGCGGTTTTATCTTCGCCCGGTTCCGAGAAAGTATTTACGTTTAATGCAGGAGAGCGGGCCCACGAATTACACGAATTAAACGAATTAAAAGAATTATCAATTAACAATTTTAGGGATCCCGGCACTGCAATAAAACCCCACGTAGTGTGGATGTTTCCCGGTATTGGGGCGCAGTATGAAGGCATGGGTGAGGATTTATACACGAAAGAGCGGGTATTCAAAGAGGAGATGGACCGCTGCATAGAAATCCTCAAATCGATTAAGGGGGATGCAACACCGTCGGAACAGTCTAAACTATTTATTTTCGAATATTGTTTGGCAAAACTATTAATCAGTTGGGGGATTGTTCCTTCGGCGGTGATTGGGTATAGTTTCGGGGAGTATGCTGCTGCGTGTATATCCGGGGTGATGACGTTGGAAGAAGCGTTGGGCCTGGTGATATTGCGGGAGCGTTTGATGGCTGGTTTGCCGAAAGGAGCCATGACCAGTGTCCCGCTTTCTTTCCAGGAGCTTAAACCGTTAATAGCAGTGGGGAGCGGTTTGGGTATTGCAGTGGATAATGGTCCTTCCTGCATCGTGGGGGGATCATTGGATGCTGTTGAAGTGTTTGAAGGGGAGATGAAAGATCGGGGGATTTTGTGTATCCGGGTGAATGTTCCCCATGCGGTCCATTCACCGGAGATGGTTTCTATTTTACCGTTGTTCGAGGATGCGGTGAAAAAAATCGAGTTGAAAGGACCGCGAATTCCATATATATCCAGTATTACCGGGGAACGTGCCGGGGTAGGGGAGGTGGAATCTGCGGGTTATTGGGTATCGCGGTTGGTGGGGTGTGTGCATTTCGGTGCGGGTTTGAACAATTTGCTTAAAGACCAGGGTTCGGTTTTGGTGGAAGTGGGTCCGGGGCGGGACTTAAGTATCCTGGCGAGGGGGCAGGCTAATTTTAATCCTTCTTCCCGTGTCGTTCACCTGGTGAGGGATAAAAACGAGAAAGAAAAAGGAAAAGAGAAGGATGTTATCGACGATTCGGGTTTTCTATTGAAAAAGATCGGGCGATTGTGGGAATATGGAGTAGAAATCGATTGGCAGCGTTTTTATGCGGATGAGAAGCGGTACAGGGTTCCGCTGCCCACGACGCATTTCGAAGGGCAATATTTTCCCGGCGATGCCGATTATTTGAAAAAAAGGGAAAAAAGGGGACAGGCAAGAAATTTCATGGAGTCAGACCAGCCCATGAGCGTCGCACGATTCCACGGTTCTTCAATAAAACCCCACCGTGTGGGGTTGTGGGTTCCGCAGTGGAAGCGTTCGCCGATACCTTTTTCTCCGGGTTCCGATTTTTTCCACGGTTCGAAGCCGGGTCATATATTGGTATCGATGGACCGGTGCGGGGTAGGGGAGAGGGTCGCCGCTGCGATGAGACAGCAGGGTTTCAAAGTTTCAGTGGTTTTTCCCGGCGAAACTTTTTCCCGATTGGATGAGAAAGAAAACGAATTTACGCTGAACCCGGCAGATGCCAACGATTACGAAGCGTTATTCCGGGAGATGAAAGAAGAAGGGGACGGAGGACTACCTGGGATTATTCTTCATTTGTGGAGTCTCACTTCGACAGCGGGAGACAGTGGAGGGGCAAAAGCAAGAGAAAAGCAGGCGCGGTTTGAAGAAGTTGAAGTGGAGAAAAATCTTGAAATGGGTTTTTACAGCCTGGAGGCCCTGGCACAAGCTTTGGGGAAACAAAACCCTCCGTGTTACACGCAGGTGAAAGTAGTTTCCAATAATACAGCGGATGTGACGGGGGAAGAGATCATATTCCCTGGGAAAGCAGCGGTCCTGGGTCCGGTTGTCGTCATACCGGAAGAATACGATCATCTTCGCTGTTGTTTGATCGATATCGTGCCGGGCGATTTTAATGAGAACGCGGAAGAAGGTTCGATGGAGCAGTGGATTACGGAAATGAAGATGGATATCCGGGAAACGAGGGTGGCTTATCGTCATGGGTACCGGTGGGTCCAATCGTTTGAGCCCCTGTGCAGTGGGGCGGAGTCAGACCAGCCCATGAACATCGCAGGATTCCACGGTTCTACAATAAAACCCCACCGTGTGGGGGAAAAAGGGGACAGGCAAGAAAAAGGGGACAGTCAAGAAACCCCACGACGTGGGGCGGAGTCAGGCCAAGCGCTGTACATCGCACGAAACCACGGCACTGCAATAAAACCCCACCGTGTGGGGGAGAAAGGGATTTACTTAATAACCGGCGGTTTAGGTGGAATCGGGTTGAAAGTGGCCGAGTACCTGGCAGAGAATTATCATGTCAAATTGATTTTAACGGGTCGCCGCGCAGAAGAGCAAATCAAAACCGGTGACGTAGACCTAAAACGTTTGGAAACTCTCGGAGCGGAGGTGATGGCGGTTAGTGCGGATGTTTCGGATTTTATGCAAATGAAACGGGTAGTGGAACAAGCAGAGGAGCGTTTCGGTCGTATAAATGGTGTGGTTCATGCGGCGGGTGTGCCGGATGGGGCGTTGATTTACCGGAGGACGCGGCAGATGTCGGGCGATGTTTTCTCTGCTAAAATAGGGGGGGCGCTTGTTTTGGAAAAACTATTCAGGGATGCGGCGTTGGATTTTTTTGTTCTTTGTTCTTCTATAGCGTCTATAGTGGGGGCGCCGGGGCAGGCGGCTTATGCGGGAGCCAATGCTTTCCTGGATGCGTTGGCGTCGTGCCGGTTTTTAAAGAATAAACGTACTCCTATTTCCATTAATTGGGACCGGTGGCGAAACACAGGTATAGCGAAAATCGCAGAAGCGAAACACCGGGAGATAACGGGTGAGGATATGCAAGGCGGATTGAGTGTCGAGGAGGGGATTAACGGTTTCGCGGGAGTGTTGGTTTTGGGTTTAACGCGGGCGGTGGTCACGCACCGGGATTTGAAACATATTCATACTATTTCTAGCCTATCCTCTTTTTTACAAAAGAAAGACTTACCGAGTGATAAATTTTCTAGCCTGTCCCCTTTTTTGGAGAAAGAACCATCGATGGAAACCGGGGAAGTTTCGAGGGGGGAATATCGAAATGATTGGGAGCGGAAGGTTGCAGGTGTGATGCAAGAGATTTTGGGGATAGAGCGGATTGGTGTGGATGATAATTTTTTCGATTTGAATGCCACGTCTCTGCAAATGATACAGGCTGCGAGTGCGTTGAAGAGTCGGTTGCAGATCGATATCCCGGTTATAACGCTGTTTAATTACCCCACCATCGGGCAGTTGGCGGCATTTTTAGAGCAAATCCGAATCAGCGGTTTCGAAAAGGGTAATGCTTTATAATTTTCGGGATCATTCAAATACTTAAAGCGACTACACTTCTTTTATTTCTAATTCAGATTTAGATTCACCCTTTATTGAAACTGCTTCAAATATCTTAATATCTTTTCCACAATCTGGATAATACTTTTCTATGTAGCTTTTAACTTCTTTCCTGTCATCATCACTTGTTTTTAAACCAAAAATTACCTCCTTAAGAATATCTTTATCATATCTTATCTGCACCCTATCCTCTTCATGCAATCCTTTTATTTCTGATTTAGGGAGGATGACTCTTCTTTCTTGTTCATATTTCCAGTCAATATGTTTTGTTTTTAAAAACTCAACATATCTTTCAGTATCTGTATCTTTTAAGATATTAAATGGGAGTGGCATTTCTTCTGAATAGTTTACTTTTAACACAGGCCAATAACCGTGAAATTTATCAGATAAACTTTCTTCGTTTGAAAAATTTAGTGATAGGCCATTATTCTTTATTTCTGTTTTAAAGCCCAAGCAAATACCTTTATGTTGATCAGCATAACGTAACCACATTTTGATACTTTTTGGTTTTTCCGACATCGACAATACAAAAACTGAATTACTTTGTTCAGGATTATAGTATTTAAAAATATCTTTTAAATCAGCTTCCTTCTCGATGTGATTATACAATTTTTCCTTTTCATTTTGGCTCCTTGATTGTGCTTCAATCCATTTTTTCATATCATCTTTAGACCCATCTGCTTTAGTACTAATTCGACAATCAAAGGTGTCATTAAAAAGATTCGGCTTTGAAAAAGTGAAGGTTCCATTTTTTAGATTCTTAAAAGTGTGCTCGTTAATTTTTCGATATTTATACAAATATTTAATGTTTTCATCACCTGGGCGTAATGTCATTTTTCGCTCCTTAATTCCATTTCAATCATATAGTTAAAGTACATATTATTTGTTTTGGGTCCAATCTTCTATTTTCAATGAGGATAATCTCTCAAAATGTTTTACATTCCTGGTTACCAGGATCAACTCGTTGTCAATGGCGGTACAACCGATTAACAGATCAAAGTCATCCAGCAAATTTCCCAGGGTTTTCAGCCTGGCTTTCTCCCTGGCATAAATATCGATACAAGATGAAATAGGAATAACCTGGAATAGTTTTATAAATTTTTCAACATTCTCCCGATTTTTTTCTTTATTTTCACTGTTTTCAACCCCGAATTTTAATTCAGCAATAGTTATTTCTGATAAAAAGCAGTTTTCTATACCGGCTACGGCAATTTTTTTATCGATGTCGAAAAGGCCTTTGATATGATAAATACAGATATTGGTGTCCAGGAGATATTTATTCATAAATCCGGGTTCCTATCGGAAAAATGCCTCGATCCGTATATCTCGGCGATGATTTCCTCGGCTGTTTTAGGCGATTCGAAACAGCCATAAGTCTCTGCTAAAATTTCTTCTTTTGTGGACTCCCATTTTTCACATTGCCGTCTCTCTACCATATAATTAGAAATTTTGGCAATCAGCGCAATCTTATCTTCATCAGGTAAATTCCGAACAAGAGAGAAGTAATCGTCTACCATTTTATTTGATTGTATAGTATAGTTCATCATCTTTTAATACCTCATCCGAATGTTCGTTTTTTCTTTCATAAGAAGATTATATATCGAATCTCGTTGAATTTCAAAGAAAAAATAAAAAATAAAAAAAAACGGCCACAGTTTGTTACCCTTTTTCTCATCGCTTTCCTTCGCGTGAAAACCGGGGAAGTTTCGAGGGTGCGTTGAAGAGTCGATTGCAAATCGATATCCCGGGTATTACATTGTTTAATTACCCACTCTCTTTTCAAAAGAATTCAGGTTGATGAATAGACCGAAGCCCGGGAATCGAGAAGAAAAAGAAATAAAAGTCCTTTCCCCCCTTGTATTTTTTTTCGATTATTAGTATAATGGCGCTTTAAAGAGGATAATACATGGAAATTATTTCAAAATTATTTGGCAAAATCGAATACTCAGAGGAAAACGTTATCCACTTTGAAGAAGGTTTGATCGGAATTTCCGATAAAAAAGGTTTTCTACTGATCGAAAAAGAAGACTTCAAACCCTTCAGCTATTTACAATCCGTGGATGACGGGACTTTCATCCTGATCGTCATCAACCCACTCATGGTGGAAAAAGATTTCCAATTCAACATCCTGGTGGATGACCTCCTGGCCGTCGGCCTCAACGACCAGGACCCGGAAAACCTCTCCCTCCTGGCTATCGTCATATTCTCCAATAAAATCGAAGACATTACCGTCAACCTGAAAGCCCCCATCCTGATCAATATCAAATCCAAAAAAGCCAAACAAGTCATCCTCCTCAACGACGATTACAGCGTAGAAGAACCCCTGCTCAGACCCACTACCCCAATGCCCCCTTCATCAACCCGGCCAGATTCGTCCAAAATGGGAAAGTGAGCCGCCATGCTGGTATTAACACGTAAAAAAGATCAAAGCATCGTGGTAGGGAATAATATCGAAATCAAAATCCTGAAAATGGGAAAAAACTCGGTGGAACTGGGAATTTCTGCCCCCAAAACCTACTCGATATTCCGAAAAGAAGTATTCGATGAAATCCAGAAGAAAAATGTAGAAGCCATCAAATCCGTAGACCTCGGCGACCTCTCGGATATCACCAAATTAAAAGCAATCTTCGAAAAATTAAGCGAAAAACAAACCCCGGACGAGAAAAAATAATCTTACTGCTCCAACCTCCGGATATTGGTGATAGCTATTTGGCGGAAAATACCTTTCAATCGAGGTGCCAGCGCTTTCCACTTGAGATATTGTTCCTTGTCCCGGGAAGCAGCGTTCACATTAGAAAAATTGTATACGTTCCCCACATTATCGCTCCACCCGGACAAAGCCAGGTTAAAAAAACGATACTCGATAGAACCGGGTTTACTCCGCGTAATGAAATACTCGATGTTGGGAGAAACAGTAGAAACATCGGGCGAATAGAAAGGCTGCTCACCGGGAACTAAAATTACCGGCGATAAAAGGAGGCGAAATCCGTTCATCTTTCCAGGATAACCGGGTTTACCCGATTCTTTTTTTAAATCGAGATACACGTCGTTCAATTCGGCGCATAAATCGAGGACATCTTTAAATAACGTGTTTAATTCATCACCGGGGATATATGGCGGAAGGATTTGGAGTTTTTCCTTGATTTGATTCAAATGGGCGGTTTGGCCGGGTAAAAGGAGTGATGTTTGGCTGGGGGATTGGATTCCGCCTAAAACCCCGGGTTTTCCGGTTTGTTTGGGGCCTGAGTCAAATTGCGTATCGGCAAGGGTTTCTTCTTTTTTATATTTATCGCGTTTACCGGTACCGGTTGCTGCCGCGGCATTTAAAGAGGTTGATTTTTTTAAATCCGCAGACTGGGGGCTTTCATCGACTTCGACACCATCCACAACTTTAATATCGTCCTGGGAGCGGGTGTCTTGTGCCCCGGCTCTCTCTCTTTTTTCGCCATCTTGCGGCGCGTTACCGGGAGATATATTTAAATCTTTATTCTTATTCCTTTCCAGCTCTTTTGATTCGGCAAATTCCAGATCTGCAATTGTTTTTTTCGGTGTTACGGATCCGCCGCGGTCTTGTTTCGATTTTACAACAGCGGGGGGAGCGGGTTTAAGTAATGTGGAGTCTTCGGTTTGTGGGTCCGGTTCTTTTTCCTCCAGGGGTATAGAAGGAGCAGGTGGTGAGGGAGAAGTCGAGTTAGACGTGGAAGTCGAAGAAGGAGAAGGCGGGGGGGACAGTTCCAGCAATTGATCGGCTGTTTTCGGGATATCGGGATTTTTGATAAAAATATATATGGAAACAACCGCAATCAATAATGTCGCAGCAATAGCCAGCGGTATTCTCCGGAAGAAAATAATATTATTTTTATTTTTACCGGGTTCGGTATGCTCATCGAGATGGAGTTCGGCAGCCAGGGTGTAAAACTCCCGGCATTTTTCACATGAAGCGATGTGTTTGAAGAAGAGGTCGCGTTGGTGCGCCGGGAGAGTGTGAGGGTTATGATCGACGAGAGCAGCGATATCCTGGGTATCCAGGCAATCGCCGGTGGGAGTTTCGTGTAAAATGCTGGATAAAGCAGTTCCCAGGCGTTCGTCGCTTTCAGCGCCGGCATTTACTTTTGGCGACAGTTTATTTTCACTGTTTTTCATCGCATATTACTCCTGGGACCAACCATTACTATTAGTCGGCCATTGGATATTTTTATGACTTCAAAACCAAAAGATAAATAATAAAAGATAGAAAAAGAATAGTTCATCGACAGAGACTCCATTTTTCGATATAATAGTCTTGCATTTGGAAAGAATACGACCGATCCTTTTATATACTGCTTTTTCGCTCATATGTAACATACCGGCGATTTGTCCCACTTTAGCGCTTTTTTCTTCTTCCCCGGTGGGGAACCGTAAACGCAAGATCAAGCGTTCTTCGCCGTTCAATTGTTCGACGATATTTTTGAGAAGTTGTTTAACCTGGTGATCGTGCTGTTCTTTCATCATTAACGTCTCCGGGTTTCGATTATTATCCGGGATGATCCATTCTTCATCATCCAGGTCCGGGTGGCGAAGGAACCCGTTTTTGACCGCGGAATTCTCCCCGTCGCCCGGTGCAGCGGTGAGGGGGGTTTTTCTGCCTTTTATTTTTTCCACCAGGGTTTCGAAATCTTCGAGGGAGCCCTGGAACTCGCCGGATTTTTTCAATTCCCGGAAAGTTTCCGAGATCGGGGAGGACCGGCGGATAACCTGTTCATAAATGGCGATACCGATTTTTCCCAGGTGTTTTGCCCGTTCTTTTTCGCGGTTTCGGCCCAGTTTTTTTCGGATGATATCTACGGATTGGCGGGCGATTATGGCAGTCATGTAGGTTCCTATTTTGGAATTTCCTTTGAATTGCCGGAGTGCTTTGTAATCATCGTGCTTCAATATGTCCAACACGTGATTGGAAAGTTCTAATGCTTCATTTTCAATATTCAGGGGATTCCCGAAATCCCGGTACCCGTAATTTTTCATCAGGCGTTTAACAGCGCGAAGGCATTGGCGTTCGATTAGCGGCCAGTGATCGGAAATAACCTGTTGAAAATCCATTTCCATTTCCTTTTAAGATGGTTATTATAAACCAACGGGCATGAAAAAGCAAATATAAGAATTGTGCGCCTGCAATCAGTAGTTCTCATTTTGGAATCGTGGGGGCCGACTACAGCCCCCTGGATTTGAATTTAACTCGAATATTAGTCTTAACTTAGCAGCATTCGGGACAGCCAAAAAAAACACTTTTATCCTTTGGCTTTTTCTACTTAATGGCGCTGAAGATGCGGGAGAGAAAGAGGAAGAAAAACCTAAGTGCAGCGGCTGACAATTAAGGAAGCCGCCGGATGGCACAGCGTGCCATAATAAATCCCCACGTAGTGGGGTTTCTTGCCTGTCCGCTTTTTTGCCAGCATATTCCTGCCTATGCTAGCCTATAGCCTATGCTTTGCACTGGCTTTATGCAAAGAAGTGCGGACTTTATGGACCAAGTATTTGGTCGAAAAATTGGAATTGAATTGGGGCTTTTGCTTGTCATGAAAAGTATAATATAAAGTAATCTTACCTTAGCGGTGTGATTTTTGGATTTTGTTGTTATGATTGGGTTTGATTTAAAGTTATTTGGTGGTAAAAAGTTCGGAGAAATCGAAATAGATGACGCAGGGGCCTAAGTCGAACCGCATCCGCCCATCTTTAAAATCTCCCGCTTTACTGTAATTGTCGGGTTGGAGCAAGAAAACATCCGCGCTCTTGGTTTCCGGGTCTACGATACAGTAATATTTTACCCCTGCGGATTCATACAAACGGTATTTCAAAGACCTGTCTTTTTTGACTGTGCTGGGCGAAAGAACTTCAAAAATAACGACAGGGGTTGTTTCCAATTTTTTACCGTTAAAATTTTCCCCGCAAACTACGAGCACATCGGGTTGGACCACCGTATCGTCCTTAATTTGCCAATCCACAGGCAAGAACACTTCGCATTTCGTGCAATTTTCCAATAAGTTGCTCAATTGGATGACAATTTTCTTGCTGATGCGTTGATGGTTAAGAACAGGAGACGGGGTCATGGCATAGGGGATACCGTGGATCAATTCCCAGTCGCCTTCCCATTGGGCATAATCATCATACGTATAATGGGGAAGTTCTTCTAATTTCAATGCCACCGTATTCATTTCTTGCTCCTTAAAAAAAACCGGTTAAACAGGTAGGATTATGACACATTTTTTCTTAATTGTCAAATTATTTTTGAAAATTATCATTTTTTATTTAAAAAAACCGGTTGTTCTCCTTAATTTTATGCCGGGTTATTTTTATTTTGCATCCAGGTATATTTTTGATACGCTTTTCTTACTTTACGGTTCCACCTGATCCCGATTTTAACAAATTTCCAGGTTTGCGAGAGGTAATTTGGACATCGATGAGGTTAAAACCTCATCGGTTGCATGATTTGCATTAAAAACCACAAAATTACCTCATCGCCATAGAAATTCGCTATCCTTTTTCTTTCATCGACGATCAAAAAAAAAAAATTCCTTGTAATATTTTTTTTATTTGATAGAATATATCCATGATTGGGATGCACGTGTCAAATGCAAACGACTGTTACTTAAACAATAGAGATAGAAAGATCGATCGATATAAAAATTCAAATAACCATTTAAAATCGATTCGGAGGGAATATGAAAAAACAAAAATCATTTACAAGTAAACTTAACCTGAACAAAAAAACCATCAGCAAACTAAACACCGTCCACATGGGAGCAAAATTCGGCGGTGCACCTGTCCCGACTTCTCCCAGGACTTATTGCTGCATACCCTGCTGGTATTCTGTTGACTCTTGTCCGTATACCTACACCTGCAACGGTTGTTTTTCAGCGATTTGCTAAAAATTTTCTCTTGATCGCCGGGCATCGGGGATACACCTCCCGGTGCCCGGCATCGACCGCCGTTCACTCGGGTTCCCCTAAAATTTTCAAAAAATCGATTTTAAATTAAAATTCCACCTGGAAAATAGGTCGCATAATAAGGGGTGATTCGGAAGCCGGGCCAAACAAACCCGGGCTTTCGATAATCATGAGGTCGCGCGTCCGGTCTTCCACCTGTTGGGCTTCTGTTCGGGGTATGGCAGAACGGAGCTGTTCGATAAGAGGCGCGCGGCTATCGACTATATCCTGGTATTCCTTGATGTTCTCGGGGATATCGCGATTTTCATCCACGCGCGCTAATCGGATTGAAGCCCAAAAATAATCGGTTACGATCTGGGCCTGGTGTTCGACCGGGTATTCGAAGAAACTTTGTCCGGGTATTATTTTATAGCTGTAAACTCCCTCCCGCCTTCCTTCAGTAATATAATAAGGGATATAAGAGAGGATGGCCTCGGAAATATACCCGGTACCGCCGTGCTGGTATTGCCAAATGTGAGTTATCTCATGCATGAACCGTTCGGTGGGAAGATCATGCCTTTGCTGCGCAGCGGCTTCTACATCTACTCGGAAATCCACAGGCACCGTAAGTGTGTTGGGCAGCCCACTGTAATCCAGTATATCCGATTCCACGACTCTGACCTGGCTGTAATCGATGCTGTCTCCAAAAACCGAACGGGCTAGCGCTATTTCCCCCTGGAGGAGAGGTCGCCCCATTATTGTGCTTATTGCTTCAGAACCCTGTCTCACGGTCTCCTCGACTACCGGGGATCTGACTTCGACACCTTTATTATCTCCATTTTCCCGTTGAATCCAGTCCCCTGTTTTATTTCCAATGCTGGTTACTTTCCTCAAAATTTTCCCTACAGCATTATTTCCAATGGTTTGCTGCAAATATAAAACGGGATTTGCGGGTGATTTTTGTATTTTCCCGGGGATCGACCTTCCCTTCGCCTGGTGTTGATTAGATGAAATGGACTCCTTTGCTAATACATGCATTTTACACCTCTTATTCCCAATCCATCGTTATGATGAAGCACTACCCGGAATATCGCAATATCCGCCCGGCCCTGCAATAAAACCCCACGTAGTGGGGGGGACCGCAAGGAGATGCGTATTATTACATTCGCAAACCTTGCGATCCCTGTACATTGCCTACAGGTACAAGTTGAACACTACCTGCGGGCTATCTTATACAACCGATTATCTTTTACTTTTTATCCTTCGAGTTGGCGCCCCTTTTTGAGCGGGATCCAGATGAGGACAAACGCGATTAAAATCAAAACTAAGAAGCCGATAAAAATCGGGGGATTGGCAAAGAACTCAAACAGTTCGACTTTTGCAATCCGGAAGGGAGCAAAACACAATTTAGTGATGGCCTCCCCGGCAACAAACCCGGAGGCCAACAATATCCCGATGTTTTCGACCCTCTCCTTCTGTTGGTCCGAAAATTTTCTTTTCGCGGTGTAGATATCCACGATTCCTTTGATCAAACCGCCCACGAAAATAGCAAACGTGGTTTCCAGGGGCAAATACATACCGACGCTGACCAGCATCGGGCTTTTAACCTGCATTAAAATAAAGGCAAGGCCCATGCACATACCGACAACGATCAGTGCCCACGACATCTCGCCGCCGACGATTCCCCTGGACAGCATGGCCATTAATCCGGCTTGAGGAGCAGCCAGGTTTTTGCTGCCAAAACCGCCGGTATACCCTTGCATTTCACCCTGGGAAATATCGGCCTGGTTCAACATATTCAAAATAAAAAACATGACGACTGCCGATACAACGACGCTGATGATGTTTCCAGCTTCCATCTTCCATGGAGTACCGCCGAGGATGTGCCCGACTTTCAAGTCCTGGAACATTTCACCGGCTACAGCTACAGCCACGCACAACAATGCCGCTATACCCAACACAGTGGGAATGCCGGATTCGCTCTTTACACCGATGGCTACCATGATGAGGGCGGTAACCAACAATGTGGTGAGAGTGAGGCCGCTTAATGGGTTATTGCTGGAACCGATAATACCCACCAGGTACCCGGAAATAGCGGAAAAGAAGAATCCAAGCACAATGAGCAGTAAACCGGCTACTATGGCAGGAAAAATTCCTGTACCGAAAACAAATTTAGCGATACAAAACGTAACCACACCGATAGCTAAAATTCCTAGAACGATCACGGGGAACTTTAAATCTTTCTCGGTGCGGAGTAGATTGACAGCCTGTCCGGAGGCCGCTTTTTTCACGTCGCCGATAGACCGTGCCAAACCGGTTTTTAAACTTTTGCGCATTTTGAACAAGGTATTCAACACGCCCATCAACATGCCGCCGATGGCAATGGGACGTACGATAAACCGCCAGATTTGGGTGATTTGAAACCCTGGATCGCTTACGCGAGTCAATGCATCGGAATCGGTAAGCCCTTTGGTGTTGGCGGCAAGAAATACAGCCCATTCTTTGAGAAAGTCAGGGGTGATGTAGGGGCTGATAAAATAATAAATTATGGGTGTCAGTAAACCCCAGGCCAACAAGCCGCCGCTGAAGTTCAGCGAAGCGTATTTGGGCCCGATAATATAGCCGACGCCCATATATGCGGGGCTAATACCGGGAGTACTGAGCATCATACCGCCATTTCCGTTGAATACGGTACCGGTTATTTTGGTGGGTTTAAACCATGCGACGAATTTTGCCCAGCTCTCAGGGAATAATTTGAATTCGCCCAATACCTGGAGTACGACGCCAAGCCCCATGGTTCCGAAAAGGTATTTCGAACCGGACCCGCTTTGACGGCCGGCTTTATGAATCTGGGCCGCAGCAACGGATTCGGGAAATTGCAATTCCTGGTCCTCCACCATCATTCGGCGCAGCAGTGCGACGAACAAAATACCCAATATACCCCCGGAAATAAGAATCGCGGTAGAAATCAGGTAATGACCGGGTGTGAAAAACGGGTCCCAAAGCCCTAATATGAAGAATGCAGGCAAGGTAAAAATCGCACCTGCGGCTAATGATTCACCCACAGAACCCACGGTTCGGGCAAAGTTCTCTTCCAACATAGTTCCTTTAAACAGCTTCAATACTGCCATCCCGATAACTGCCGCCGGATAGGTCGCTGCAATCGTCATACCTGCTTTTAAACCCAGGTATGCATTAGCGGCTCCCAGGATCACCGACATCACAAGACCGATGAACAAAGCCCTGAAAGTAAATTCCAGCATATCCGTCTCGGGTGAAATAAATGGTACAAATTTTTTTTCATCTGCCATAGTTCACTCCTTTTTTGTTTAATAATTAAACGATCATTTTTGTTAAGCTATATTCTAAATGAAACAAATTCAAGCGTCAAGTGCCCTTTACAGCTATTTTTATTTTCCTGTGATTTATTTTGGGTATCGTTAGCAGTCCCGGGAGTGGGATGTGTTTTAAATATTGTTTTATAGAGCCGGTGGACACGGTGAACGCAGCGGACTTAATGGACAGGGTGGTTTTTTTTTGTTTTTTTTTTGACTGTCCCCTTTTTTAAATTTTAAAAAAAATCAAAAGCTTTGGGAAGGCCCAGCCCGTCGCGGACCGAACAAAAACTATTGACAAAAAAACGCTTTTCATTTATGCTTTTACAAATCGGATTAGATTAATCGTTTCGAATATATCGAGTTAAAAGGACAATATCATGGCAACTGTAAAAAAATCAAAAAAAAATCCTCCGCGGGCAACCCACCATTTGGAAAAATTAAAAAATTGGCTCATAGAAAGAGAACTGATGCTGTCTAATAAAGACATTTCTCCTTCAGAGATATCCCTTACTTTACCGGAAACCGATGTAGACCCGGACCACAATCACAATACGGGTTTCGACTCCAGGGATGTTTTTAACGTGGACGATATCGCTACTTTCGAGCTGCTGAACGGGTTTATTAATGTGTTGGAAAACCACCCGGAAGACAAAAGCCGGTTTTTCAGCGTAATCGAAAAGATGATGGACACCAAAGCATCCAAATCGCTAAACCTTTCCGACATCCGGTTTATGAAAGAGCTGGTGGACGAAGTGATTTTTATGATCGAAGAAGAAGAGTGAAGCGAATACTAACGGACACGCATGTGACGACGGCGAAAAGCCCACAAACCAACCGGGAAATATAACAGCGTAAACACAAGCAGTGTAACCATCTCCGGGATAATATCCGAAATCTCTCCGTGTTCCCTGTGCCCCCTGTGGCAAACCCCTGGAAAAAAAAAGGCACCCCAAACGGGGTGCCTCTTTATTAACTAATGACTAAATAGTTTGCTGGTAAAACGCAGTGCAGCTTACCACTCAACTTTAGCGCCGATGAAGAAAGACATCGGTGAATACCAGGAAGTGAACTTCCCGTAGTTGGGGTTGGCATAGGTAATCTTATAACTACCATCGGCGAGAAGGTATCCATCTCCGATATAGTTGTTCCTGGTGATTTCATTCTGTTGATTCAGGATGTTGAACAGGTCGACATAAACGGATACGCTGAATAACTTCTTGAATTTTAATGATTTTTCAAGATGGATGTCCAATCTCCATTCAGCGGGGTAACGTCCGCTTGTGCCGCGAGGATCGACGTTGTAGTCATAATAGATACCGTCTTGATTGGGGTAAGTACCGTCATCATCGTACCTCATACTGACATAGTCGGTATACGGTTTACCGCTGAACCAATATAAGCTCATCCCGACATTGATATCAAACGGCATGATAACACTGCCGTAGAACCTGAACTGGTGACGAACGTCATTGGGGAGATAACCGAGTACATTGACATTGGCATGGGGATCATCGCCAAAAGCACCTTCACCATCGCCATCGCTGAAACCTTTCAGCTTGGACCAGGTGTAAGAGGTGATAAACTGGAATTTGTCGTCGCCGAGGCTTTTCTTCAAATTCAAGATGAAAGCATCATATTTCCGGAAAGTGCTTCCCCAGGCTGTGCCATCGCTGTTGGTAAAACTCTTTTCGTTGGCAAAATGCCATGCGCCGTCGCCATCCATGTCATAATCTTCGATCTTGTTATTCCAAGAACGATGCATATAATTGACGCCGACAGACAGTTTGTTGTTCAGGATTCTTTCATATCCGAAACCCCATTCATCCATATATTGAGATTCGAGGTTGGAATCTTTGGTAGTGGTGGAAGCGGGGGCAGTGGCATAACCGGACCGGATGTAAGTCCAATCGGGATATCCATAGT
>Ga0105104_10000304_pt1 | contig 37026 bp, 45 predicted proteins | sample PPLLaktember2015_3_FD_87034 | JGI IMG/M metagenome (GOLD analysis project Ga0105104, IMG submission 87034) | Freshwater sediment microbial communities from Prairie Pothole Lake near Jamestown, North Dakota, USA - PPLs Lake P7 Core (6) Depth... | ecosystem: Environmental > Aquatic > Freshwater >... | reverse complement strand
GTCATTCATCCCGAGCTTGCCCTTGATAGCCTTGTTGCTGCTCGCATTATGTTTCGCGGCATGGCCGAAGGCTGGTTCACCGGGGCCAAGCTCGGCCAGTATTTCAACGACGACACCGACGATCCGCTCGGCGCCCGCACCATCATCAACGGGCACGACTGCGACGAGCTGATCGCCGGCTATCACGAGGATTTCCTCGACGCTGTCAGGTCGGCTTCGTCGGCCTGATCGCCTCGGGGATCCAGTCGGCGGGCAGCCGCGCAGCGACGAACTCGGCTGCCTCCTTCTTCTTCATGTCGGAGATGTCGTCGGCCAGCCCGGCCTCCTTCATCACCAGCTGCAGCTGCGCCTTGGTCAGCCGACCGAACAGGTTGTCGACCGTCGGCGTGAAGTGGTCCCGGATCTTCAGTGCCTTGACCTTGTCGAGGTAGAGGACCAGGTCGCTGCCGCGGTGCTGCTTCATCATCGAGCGGGCCACGAAGAACGTGATGATCTTCTTGATATCGTGGTCGCTCATCTTCGTCGTGCACACCATCTTGGCCTCGAAAGTTTTTGCCTTCAGAAGTCCCGATGCCTTGGCGATATCGAGTATGTCCTGCAGCCCGTACTCGCTGGCCGGCAGCACGTTGCCGCTGAAGTCGCAGCGAATGCCGACGCCCGCATGCAAGGGGCGCAGCTTGTCGTCGAGCAGGAAGTAATCGGACAGGAAGGTGAGGGCGAGCAGGCGGACCGCGATGTCAGGCCGATCGACCAAGGCACCACGCACGCCGTTGGTCAGGTGCGCGTCCAGCTCCATCATCACGGCGGTGGATTGGGCCTGCGCCTTGTCCTCTTTGTCAGCGACGGATGATAACTGACTATCCGACTTCGCCCCCTCCCTGTGCTTCGCCCCATAGTGGACGGTGTAGTGGGCGTCGACCACCACGCCGAGCCTGCCCTTCTGCTCGTCGGTCCAGCTACGGACCTCGTCCTCGAGACCGTTCAGCTCGTGCTCGACAGCGTTCATCTCACGCCGCTCGTCGTCGGTTACGTCGCGTTCCTCGTCGGCCCACAGTTTCTCGAACTCGTCGAGTTGGCTGCGCAGCAGGTTGGCGCGGGCGATCTGCGTCTCGTCCAGCAGCACCGGCTCGCCGGCCGGATCCTCGAGGATGTAGTTCTGCCCGACCCACTCGTCGGTGCGCTCGAAGAACTGCCAGCCCTCGTCGACTGTCTTGAGCTGCACATCGACTAGCATCTGGTCGGCGAGTGCACTGGCCAGCTGCGGATCGGCCCACAGCTCGTTGCCCTCCTCGACGAACAGGTCGGTGACGAAGGTGCCGCCCGCCGCCTCGTAGGTTTCCCGTGTGATATAGCGGGCCAGCCCGCAGGTCGGCGCCAGCGCCTCGGTGTTCGTCATGGCCTGGATGCGGTTGATCATCTGCCAGTCGCTCTCGCCGGTGAGCATGACCTCCCACTGCTGATCCGGCGTGATGCGGGTCATCAACTGCGCCAGCTTAGGGCTCAGGCTGCCGGCGCGGTAGGCGTCGAGCACCTCGAAGCGCAGCGAGCCCAGCGCCATGCGCTGCTTCACCGCCCTTTCCGATATGCCGAAGATGGAGGCGATCTCAGCCAGCGCCTTGCCGTCCGCGGCAATCTTCGCAAAGGCCTGGTACTGGTCAGCCGGGTGCAGCGGCAGCCGCTCGATGTTGGCTGCGAGAGACAGAGCTCTTGCTGTCGACTGGTCAATGTCAGCATCCTGGAGATGCACCGGCACCTCGACATTCTTCTTCCCCTTGTGCACGATCTTGAGGGCGGCGAGACGGCGGTTGCCGTCGATGACACGGTACTTGTCACCGACCTGCATGACCGACAGCGGCAGGATGAGGCCGAGTGCCTCGATGGATTTGGTCAGCGACGTGATGTCAGTCTGCTCGGTGCGACTGTCGATCTCGCCACCGAAGATCAGTGACTTCAGTGGAACGTTGATCATTGCGATCGTCTCCTTCTTGAAATGAAAACGGGGAGGCTCCAACCTCCCCGCTATCGAAATGCAGTAGTCGTTCGACCTTGCGGTCATGCTGCGATGGCGTCCTCCTTCTGTTGGTGGGACATGATGTACTCGTGCGCCTTCGAGGCGAGCGATGCCGCCTTCATCAGCGCGGCGCCCCTGTCCTTGGTCTTCGACAGCCAACCACGGAGGTAGGCTGCGAAGTTGTCGCTACTGTAAGTTACATGTAGCTCGGCACAGGCGAACGCCGCCCCGAACTCGGCGACCAGCTCCTCGTCGGCGTAGGTTTCGATGCGGGCGAGCCGGGTCTTGTGCCCGGTCCAGTGCACCAGCTCGTGGAACAGCGTGGCGTAGTATGCCTCGACCGACACGAACTTCTCGGGAGGAGGGCAGAGGATCGTGTCGGCCGCTGGCCTGTACAACGGCTGCTCTCCCTCGGCGATCGCGGCGCCGGTGGCTGTGATCAGCCGTTCGCATGCCTCGTCACGTTGCACCGAGGTGACAGCTTCTGTCACCCTGTCCGGCGGGACAAGTAACTGCGCCGCATTGAACACGAAGGCGCAGCGCAGCAGGCGGTAGTGGTCGTCGGGGTTGTCGCGATCGCCGCCCTTCTTCAGCGCATCCTTGCTGATGAAGATCGTGCTCGACTTCTCGCCGGCCTTGACTTGCAAGCCCGACGCAGCCCACTGTTTGTAAGTTGCCCACTCGTTCGATGGGTAGCCGGACCTCTCCTTCGCTGCCCACAGCAGGAGAATGTTCACTCCATGATATTGGCGACTGGTCGTGTAGTTCCGTGGCACGCCCCCCGAAACCCAGTCACGGATCCAGTCGCCAGTACCCTTCTCGATCCGCTCGACCAGGTCTTCGAGCGTGCGCTCGATCAGCTGGTTCATGGCAGCACTCCAACGACCATTATGGCTGTGATGCCAACGGCCGTTACAAAGCCGATGAATAGGGCGAACGACATCATGGGGCTCATCGGCCAGCCTCCTTGTGTGCCTTCTTGAGCTGCTCGTAGTAGAGGACCAGCGCATCCATCACGCTCGGCTCGAGGTAGACGACGACCTGATCGTTGTGGCTGTTGAGCCTGAGCTCGATCGAGTAGCCGTCAGTGGTGGCGTAGACGCCGTCGCCCAGGTACAGCGGGCCGATCACTTCATCACCCGCAGGGCGATCTCGCCCACCTTCTGGCTCGACATGCGCCCGTGCGCCTGCCGCATCAGGTCGTTGAGGGTGGTGTCGGCCCACACCTTGATCTCGTCGGCGAGGTTGTTGAGGTAGAGCCACTCGTCGCGGGCCTTAGCGTAGCGGCTCCACTCCACCGTCTGGTAGTTGCGGCCGTGCGGAGACGCCTTCGACAGCGCCTCCTTCAGCAGCAGCGCCTGCTTGTAGACGGCGTGGTGCTGGGCGAGCAGCGTCTCCACGCTGTCGCCGTTGATGTTGACGATCGGAAAGTTGCTCATGGCCGCAGCCTTTCGATGGCCAAGCCGAACGCCTCGAGCGAAGCGCGGACATGGCGCAGCCGAGTGGTGCGCTCGGCGATCTCGGTCTCCAGCTGGTCACGCTGGCCGTCGAGGTTGGCGATGATGCGCTGCACCTGCGCAATGTTGTGCTCGATCAGGTTGGCCGGCTGTTTCTGTCGCGGCCCATCCTCCTTCATGTCGGCTATCGCCTTGCCGATGGCGTCTTCCATTTCGTCGGGCATGCACATTTCTCCTTCGTTGGGTAGTCCAGTTTAATCGCGGTTTTTAGAACGGGATCTCGTCGTCGAGATCCTCGGCGTAGGTGGTGTCCGCCTGCTTGGGCGGCGCCGTCTTGGTTCTTGCGCTCGGCCTGGTGGTGGCGGGCTCGTTGCCCGCCCTCCCCTTGCCGTCGAACAGGATCTGCGCGGTGCCGCCGTACTGTCCGACGATGATGTCGGTGGCGTAGCCGTCGCTGCCGTCCTGCTTGGTGTACTTGCGGTACTCGATCTCGCCCTCGATGTAGACCATCGTGCCCTTGACGGCGAAGTCGACGAGGTACTTGGCGTTGTGCTCCGACCACACCACCACGTTGTGCCACTGGGTCTTCTCCTCCTCGCCGATCTTCTTCGACGTGGCCATCGAGAAGCTGCAGAACTCCTTGCCTGCCCTGGTCTGCTTGGACTCGGGATCCTTGCCCAGCCTGCCGATCAGCGTGACCCTGTTGACGCCGCTCATTGTGTCTTCTCCTTCAGCTGGTCCTTCAGGACCTTGAGTTTCTGGGCGTAGGCCTGCCTTGCCAGCAGCACGCGCGCCTTGTTGACGGCGGTCGCCTTCTCGATCGCCACCTTGTGCTTGGCCGCCGTCATCTCGAGCAGCACGACGTCGTCGGCCAGCGCGATGTCCGCCTCGAACGCGGCCATGGCCAGGTTGTGCTCGTCGGCAGGGTTGACGTGGACGGTGTCCTGATCCTCGTCGGGATCGTCGCCGCTCTCGAGGCCGAGCGTCTTGAGCAGGGCGTACTTGACGGCGTAACTGATCGCCTTGCCCGGCCCCTTGTCCTGGTCGTCGATGCCGTAGCCGGCGGTATGCACCTCGATGTAGTCCTGCGCATCATCGACGCTGACGAAGCGCATGATCATCATGGCTTGCGTGCGGTTGCCGACTTGTTCTGTCTTGAGGAAGACGGGGTAGTAGAGCACCCCGTGCTTGACCATCAGCGGCCGCACCTTGGCGGTGACGGCGTCATGGCTGACGATCGAGTAGCGCATGCCCGCCTTCTTCTCCTTCTGGATGTAGTCGACCTCGCCCTGCACGGCGGCGAGCCGCTGCAAAAGCGTCCTGATTTTTTCTGCCACGATAGTTCTCTCCTTGGTTGTGACTGCTTCAGCAGTCGGGGTCATAGTCGTGCCACTCCTGTTGCTCGTCGGGCTGGCCGTCGTCTTCCTTGACGAAGCGACCCTTGCTGTTGCGCTTGCGCACCCAGCCAGTGCCGCCGCATTCCCTGCAGTCGTCCGGCTCGCCGGCATTGCCGAGCACCAGGCCGTGGCCGCCGCAGTTGCTGCACTTGTCAGGCATCGGCGTCCTCCGCATTGCTGAACAGGTCGTCGAGATCGAGCGGCGCCAGCGTGGCGGCGAGGATCCAGGCATGGCGGCCCGGCCTCGAGCGGTCTCTCTTCGCCTTCTGCAGGTAGCCCATCTTGACGAGCTCGGTGCAGCGGGGGCGGGAGGACAGGAGCGAGATGCCGAGGCGGACCGCTGCCTCGTCGGCAGTGCCGATGAAGCCGGCGTAGTAGAGCCGCAGCACCCGCGCCTGCATGCGGTTGAAGCGGACGCGGTTGGCCTCGGCGTTATCCTTCGAGACCGTCGCGTCCTTCCATCCGGGGTTCTCGGGATAGGGGTGCTTCACCTCACGCCTCCGAGATCAGCAGCGAGCCGGACTTCGACCGCTTGATGCAGATGCCGAAGCCGCTGGCCTCGCGCACGTCGGGCGCCACCATTTCCTTCAGCCCCTTCTTCGCCTTCTCGAAGATCTCGGCCGCGCCCTTGTTGAGCAGGTAGTCGGTGGCATGTGTCGCCCACTCGTTGCTCATGTTCATGTCGACCGCGCGCATGCCGTCGAGGCGCACATCCTTCGCCGCCTTCTTCAGCTGCTCGAGCTTGGGCTCCATCATCAGCACGTTGGGCGGCTCGCGGTTGGCGACGTGCCACCAGAACGCCAGCTCCATCTCCAGCAGGGCGGCGCGGTACGCCTTGCTCGGCTCCATCATGAACCACTGCGGCGCCTCGTTGCCGGCGATGAACGACAGCACGCCGCCGTCCTTCTCCTCGACGTTGCACAGGTGAGCGATCTGCGGCTGGTACCAGTCGACCATGGTCTCGCGGCTGGCGCGCGCGTTGCTGTGCTTGACCTCGACGAAGGTGTTGCGCACCCGGTCGAAGCCGTCGAGGTGGGCGCCGATCGGCTGGTGTCCGGGCATCCGCATCAGCGCCGGCTGCGGCACGATGTCGAAGTCGCAGTGCTTGTTGAGCCAGTGGATGTGGAACTTCTCGGTCAGGATGCCGAGCTGCACCTGGAAATTGTGGTCGAGGTTCTCGGGCGGGCGCTCGCCGATCTTCTCCTGATAGAGCGCGAGCCAGTCTCCATCGAGGATGCGCTTGGCGTCGGACGAGCCGACATAATCAGAACGGGACATCGTCAACGATCTTCTCCTGTGATTGCCGTGCCTTGACGGCTGAGTTGCGGTAGTCGGTGAACGCCTCGGCCGCCTTGTCGAAGTCGGCGACCAGCATCAGCAGGATGTCCGACGTGTCGATGCCGTGCACGAGGTGGGTCTCGAGCTGGTTGGCGTGGCGAGTGGCTTGCGCCAAATGGTAGGACAGCTCGCTCGCCGCCCTGAATCTGGACATGTTCCTACCTCCTTTTCCGGTGCGGGATTGCACCGTGTAATTCGAATTATCGTGGGGTTTTCAACAGGGCGAGGCGGTGCCTGCGCAGCATCGGGATGAAGTGGTCGATGACTGCCTTCCATTCCCTGGCTGCCCGCGACTGAAGGAACTCGGCGGGCAGCGGCATGGTGCGGTAGGTGTGGGTGCCCAGGATCTCGAGAGCGGCGGCGCGCAGCACATGCAGCGGCAGCGGGCGCAGCAACTGGACGTATGCCTCGAGCCCCATGTCCTCGGGCACGTCGACCTGCACCACGCCGGATATCATGGCGAGGATCTTGCCGATGTCCTTTGCATCCGACGGGGCAGCGAGGTGCGACAGGTCCCACTCGAGCCGCTGAAGATCATCGACAGCCTGCGGTATCAGGTGCTGGTCGAGATCACCTTCGCCATGCCTCATCCAGCTTAGCAGTGACGCGGTCGATGCGCTCACGATTGGCCTTATCAATGGAAGTAGCTCGAGATACGGGTCCGTTGGGGCCTGGCCTGGGGCGAGCCTTGGCAAAGTCGGCCTCTCTCCTAATCCAGTTGCGGTAAGCGCCCTCCCAGTCGCGCCGGCTTTCTCCCTTGCTGCCGTAGTAGTCGCGGAATTTTTCCCGCTCGTGGGCTTCGTCGACATCTGGAAATTTCTCCTTGCTCCAGGCCAGCGTCTCGATCGCCGGCGTCCACTGTTCGGGCAGGCGCTGCATCCTGCCGGTCCCCACCTGCACCGATGGTGACGACAGTCTTCGTTCCAGCTCGGCGACCCGTCTTTCGAGGGCGGCGATCCGGTCAAGCTCGTGCCTTGACATGGGTTTGAGGCTGTCCTTTCTCGGGCACACCGAACTGGTCTGCCGTCAGGAACCGATAGTCGTTGATGCTGCTGGTCCTGCCCCTGCTGCGGCCCAGCTTGAGCTCGAAGATCTCGATCTCGGGATGCAGGGCACGGATCAGGGCGCGCTTGATGCGATAGACATCGAGCACCTGGCCCTTCACCTCCTCGATGACCATGCGCTGGCCGAACTGGCCGGGCTTCACCCGGTAGCGGAAGTCGGCGAGGTAGGTGCAGACCAGCACACCGTTGACGACGCACTTGATGGGGTACTGGCACTCGAGCTGGTCGATCATGCCGCGCGCGACCATCTCCTTGAGCTGCCCGTAGCGGGTCGCCTCGATGGCGGAGTGGAAGAAGCGGCCGTCGACCCAGCGGCCGGCGGCGTTGTACTTATTGCGCTTCGACACCTTGAAGGTGCCATCCTTCTTGTGCCCCAGCTGGCGGATCGCCTTCTCCCGTGCCCGCCGGCGCACGGCGACCTTGCTCAGGTCCTTGGGTCCGGCCGGCATCAGCGAATGCCGAGTTCCTGGATCGCCTTCGCTATCTGCTCGGCCGTCGATTGCGTGATCGACTTGCCTTGCGAGAAGGTGCGGTAATAGGTGGAGCGTGGCACGCCCGCATGCAGACAGGCATCGAGCAGGTCCACCTTCTCGGCCTCGGCCATGGCCTTGAGCTGCTGCGCATAGGTCTGGATCACGGTGATACTCCTTGATGGTGCAACACTGCGACACTTGTCGCATCTCTGCACCATCGTGTCCATCACCTCGGACCAGTCATCCACGTCTATCTGCAGCTGGTCTCGAATCCACTCGAGCTCGTCGAACTCAGCCATCCTTCATTGCCTTGCGCAGCGGTGCGATGATGTCCGCCTCGATGCGCGGCCTGTTCTGCCGCAGGCTCTTGAGCATGGCGTTGCACGCGGCGATGCCGCTCAGGCTGGTCGCTCCGCCGGCGGCGTCGACCCTGTCGACCCACTGGTAGATCGCATCGATGGTGGCCAGCGCATGCAGCGCTGCTTTCAATACCGGCTTGTCAGCCATCAGCAGCTGCCTCCCTTGTGGGTATAGCAATCCTCCTCGACGGACGGGCTGCCGTTCAGCACCACGAACCACATGAACAGCAGGAACCAGACGGCAATCACTGGCTTCAGCCAGCTGAACTCGTTCATTGCCTGTCCTCCGCCGGACCGTACTCGATCAGGCACACCAGCCCGTACTCGGTGCGGTCGACCAGCCAGTTGTCGGCGCACTGGTCCTCCGCATCTACGATCCTGATGGGCGTGGGCCACGGCAGCAGGGCAAGCAGTGCGCCCGTGATGGTGGCGACGACGATCATCATGCGAGCTGAAGGCATTTGATCCTCCTCAACCGCTTGAAGCGCTTCACTTCCTGTTCCTGCATGCGCTGCGATGCCAGCCAGTCGACCGCTCGTGCCGCACGCTGCGGATCCACATCGAAGATCTGATCCTCGAGGTCCTGTTCCCTCATGATGCGCAGTCCCATGCCCCGCATGCGGACCATGTCGTGGCTCTCGCCGGGTTCGAAGTCGCTCATGACTGCGCTCTCCCTGCATAGGCGACGGCCAGCGTCAGGTCCGTCGCGCCTTCAACCTGCACCCGCTTCACGTCGTCCGATGGCTTGCGCTGGTGGGCACAGCTCAGATCCTGGTCCATCAGCCACTCGTCGAACTCGGCTGTCTTGACCAGCGCGCTGGCTATCAGCTGAAGATCCTCCTCTGCCCGTTCGAGCTGGGCCTGCATCTCGCCGATCTGCACACGCTGCTGCTCGACCAGCTGCAGCAGGGCCAATCCGTCCTTCACTTTCATCGCCGTTCTCCTTGTTGAATCCATCACGCCTGCGACGGGCGTGCACCGATCGACCGCGCCCTAAGCGGGCAGTGCAAGGCCGAGCGAAGCGAGCCGAAGGGCAGCCTTGCACTGAACGCAGGGCGTGGTCCGGTGCATCGACGCCCGACGCAGGCACGGATTGATTTGAAATTTTAGAAAGCCCGTTGAAATTTTCAGCGGCCCGCCTCGCCTGCCGCTCCGCCTCCCCCCTCCCATTCACCCACCCCCTTCCCGTCCAGCCCTGGCCCCAGCCCTCGCCGATCGGGGCACCGTGACTGAGGCTCCGCCTCTACTGCAGTGAGGGCAGTGACCAACCAGTCACCGCCGTCACCTCCACCCCTGGCGGAGCCCAAAAAAAGGGGAGAGCCGAAGCCCTCCCCCGTGCCGCTCACGCGGCGTTGCTGTTGTGGCCAGGCGCCACGTTGGTGACGATGCCCAGCGCCTTGGCCGCCGCCATCGCCGGCGTCTCGGCGACGTCCTCGTTCGGGCGTCCCGTGCGGCCGTAGGCGAAGTCCTTGCCGGTGGCCTTGGTGTACACCCGCTTGGCCGCGTCGAGCATCGCCTGGTCGAAGGCGAGCTGCTCGTTGAGGCGCTGCACCCACTCGACCGACCGCTGCAGGTTCAGCTCCGAGATCTCGGTGCCGTCGTGAGCCCGCATGGTCCGCTGCACGGCGGCCTTCGCCTGCGGCAGCGTCTTGTTGGACGAGTAGTCGATGGCGTTCGCCAGCTGGTAGCAGATGCCGTTCAGGAGCTTGTCCTGCACGAAGCCCTTGCGGTTGCGCTCGGTGACGACGCCGTCGCGGTCGGTGTGCTCGTATGCTTCGAAGTAGATCGCTGCGATGCCTTCGAGGTACTTGGTGAACTTCTGGATCTCAGTCATTTCGGTAACTCCGTTTGGTTGCCGGACCTGCTGTCCGGTCCCGCCCGCAAGACATGGCTGGAGCAGGATGCACCGACGACTGAAGACGGATTCGAGAGAGGGACGACGCCGCCAGGCGGAGGACCGAACGGCTGCCCACCGCACCCCGCAGGACCACCACTGCCACCGTCTGCAGGGAGGAGGGGAACGGCGCCAGCCGTTGCATCCTGAGCCAGCCGTGTCAGGCGATGGCGGACCGAGACAGCAGGTGCGGCAACCGAAGGGAGTTACACTTCGAAATGCAGTCACTGGATCCAGTCACCGAGTGCGTCGAATCCACGGCGAGAATTAACCTGAACGAGGTTAACACCCGCGTTCCGGCGCCACAGTTGGAATCCCATGCCTTGACACGGCTGTGCATAACCCCCCCTACTACCCCCCTGCCTTGCACAGTCGTTTGACCACGACAATCACGGACCAAGACGTCAAGACGCCATGCGAGCCCTCCCCCAGCTGCACAAGGACGTGTTCGCTGAACCGAAGCGGCAGCTGACAGCGAAGCAGCAGCGCTTCGTCAAGGAGCTGTTGGCGAACGGAGGCAACCAGACGGAAGCAGCCGAGAAAGCTGGCTATGCCAGCAACTCGGCAGCGACAGTCGGGTCGAACCTGGTGCGAAACCCCATGGTGCAGCAAGCGATCGTGCGGGAAACGCTGACAGCCATCGGGCTGTCCGCGGTGCCTGCTCTCGCACAGGTGATCCGTTTGGTTGACCACGCTCGCTCCGATTATGTGAAGCTCGAAGCTGCCCGCGATCTCCTTGATCGTGCAGGGTATTTGCCTCCTGAGCGACGCGAGGCAGGCAGTGATCAGTCACTGACTGTCGAGCTGGTTCTGAGCACCGAGGGGGTCTCGAAAAGCGCAGTGACTGAGATAGTCACTGTCCCCCACACGGGAAAAAGCCCTCCGGAGTTCGAAGAAGCCGTCATCTTCCCTTGGGAGGGGGAGCAGGAGACCCGTTAGCCTGTCGCAGACCGTCTAGAGGGTAGCGGGGTATGGGGGTGTTGGGGGAAAGGGGTGGTTTTGGTGAGGATTGGGTTGATTTTTCGGTGGGTGAGGTCGATTTTTCGACCAACTGGGGGTTGCAGCCATGCACGGTGGGACATTTCGGTGCATGGCAAGCGTTGTCCGGACTGTGACAGGGTGATGGAGCTTCCATAGTGGCTGAACGCCTCCCCATCGACTGGAATTTGAGCGATTTGATCGACAGGCAGGGCGGATTCAGCACCTCGCTGTCGTGGCCGGACCGGCTCAAGCTGCGCTCCATTGTGAAAAAGGTGCATATGAAGCATCATCCGGCGGAACTGATCACCGACTTGCAGGCTGATAGGATGATCGACGTGATTGCCCCCGGCACGGCGGCCTATCTCATTCGGCGGGCGCTGGAGAAATAGCCATGGCCAAGGAAGCGAAGCCCGTTGAGAACAACGAGGCGATGAAGAAGGAATATGCGGGTCTCAGCTGGGACGACCAGCGCAAGGAAGACGAGCGCCGGGATCGCGAGCGGCTCGGCAAGCTCAAGGAGAAGGCCACGCCGGAGCGCATCTCCGAGGTCAAGACCGAGCTGTCGAAGATGCAGCTGGAGTTCGAGGCGGCCGTGACAAAGCTGCGCGAGGACTATGCGGCGAAGAAGGCGCAGCTGCAGGAGGAGATCGGCTCGGACGTCAACGCGCCGGTGGTGCCGAGCGGCCCGCAGCCGACCAACGAGACGCTGGCCGACGGCTCGCCGCGGCGCACCCTGACGATCCCGGTGACGGCATGACCGCAGCGGTGCTGACGGGCATCAGCCCGACCACTGGCGAAACCGGGACGGCGGTCACCTTGACCGCCACCGGCACCGGCTTCGTCGACGGCGACATCATCGCCTACGGCATCGAGGATCTCGACACCATTTTCGTCGACGCCACCAGCCTGACGGCTTCCGTCACGCCGATCGACCCGGGCCCGCACGACGTGCTGGTCAGGTGCGGCGACGGGGATACCAACGCCGTCTCCTTCGAGGCCGTTTCGCCGGAATACACCGCCGAGGAATGCCTCGAGGCGCTGAAGACCGGCGACACCTCGAAGCTGGCGGGAACGCCGGCGGCGGAGCTCAACTGGGTCCGCACCGAGTTCAAGGCGTGGGCCGATGTCGAGGGCGCGCGCATCGAGAAGATGTACGACGAGACCTATGCCGCGATCCTCGCCGAGATGGCGCGCAAGGGCGTGCCCTACTGATGCCGGGCGGTCCGGTCACGGCGGAAGACTTCGCGGCCGCGATGGCGGCGCTCAATGCCCGCCTCGATGCGCTGGTCAGGGCGATCGAGGCGGCGGCCGCGCCTTCCAAGCCACTGCCGAAGCGCCCCGGCAGTGGCAGCCTTTAAGTATCACGTCGACGGCAAGGTCGCGGAAGCGTTCTTTGCCAGCACGGCGTTCGTTCGCGGCCTTCGCGGCCCGGTCGGCAGCGGCAAGTCGGTCGCCTGCTGCATCGAGCTGTTCCGCAGGGCGACCAGCCAGGCGAAGAGCCCGATCGACGGCAAGCGCAAGACACGGTGGGCGGTCATCAGGAACACCCAGCCCGAGCTGCGCACCACCACCATCAAGACCTGGCTCGACTGGCTACCCGAGCACCAGTACGGCAAGCTCAACTGGTCACCGCCATTTACGCACCGGATACGAAAAGGCGACGTGGACTGCGAGGTAATCTTCCTCGCCCTCGACAAGGCGGAAGATGTCAAGAAGCTGCTGTCGCTCGAGCTGACGGGCGCTTTCATCAACGAGGCGCGTGAAATCCCGAAGCCAGTGCTCGACGCGGTCACCATGCGGGTAGGGCGCTATCCGGGCCAGCGCGACGGTGGACCCAGCTGGTCCGGCGTGATCATGGATACTAACGCGCCCGACGAGGACCACTGGTGGGCGATCATGTCCGGCGACGTCGTGGCCCCGGATTTCATGGGCGAGGAGGAGATCAAGCAGCTGGTGCGTCCCGCCAACTGGGAATTTTTCTCGCAGCCGGGCGCGATGCTGGCCGAAAAGCAGGGCGGCAAGGTCACGGGTTACGTGATGAATGGGGCCAGAGAGAACCAGCAGGGGATCGGGTCCGACTACTACCAGCGCATGGTCGCCGGCAAGACCCACGGCTGGATCAACGTTTACGTTTGCAACCAATATGGCACACTGACAGACGGCAAGCCGGTCTATCCCTCTTTCGATAAATTGATCCATGTCTCGCCGGAACGGATCAGACCATATCCAGGACATGACATCTATGTCGGCATCGACTTCGGGCTCACGCCGGCGGCGGTCTTCGGGCAGAAGGTGCGCGGCCGCTGGGTCGTGCTTCGAGAGCTGGTTACGACCGACATGGGAATGGTGCGGTTCTCCCGCCTGCTTCGCGAAACCATGGCAGACCTGGGTGGAAGCTACTCCGTCTGGGGAGATCCCACAGGTGATAGCCGCGTTGGAACGGATGAAGACACGCCGTACCGCGTCCTCAAGCGACAGGGCATCCAGATCCGGCCCACCGCCACCAACGATCCTGCCCTTCGCATCGAGGCGGTGACCGCGACGCTCGAGCGCCTGGTCGAGCGCAACGCCGGCATCGTCATCGACCCGTCCTGCAAGACGCTGATCGCGGGATTCGAGGGCGGCTACCACTACAAGCGCATGGCGGTCGTCGGCGCCGAGCGGTTCGAGGACCGGCCCAACAAGAACCGCTTCTCCCACGTCCACGACGCCATGCAATACATGGTGCTGGGAGGGGGGGAGGGCAGGATGCTCGTCAACGGAGCGCAGCCGATGAAGGCGGTGCAGGCGCCGCACCGATTCGACGTGTTCGCGCACGCCCTGACACAGCGCAAGCGCAAGGTGGCATTGAAGAACTGGTAATCCGGAGTATGGTGCGCCCATGTGTGGATTTGGCGGTGGTGCAGGATCGCGTTCGGGCGGCCAGAAGGGCGGACCCAGCCGCGAGCGTGTTCCCAACCTGCTCGATCGCAAGCAGGACCGCCCCGGCCCACAGTATCGCCGCTCGGCTCCCGGCCAGTGGGCTCCCGCCCCCTTCCGCGGTCCGGCCGGCGCCGTTCCCAGCCAGCGCGATCCCGTCTACCCCGACGCCCAGCCGGCCCCCGACACGGTGCGCCGCGAATATGCCAGCAACCGGCGCAGCCGCGGCATCGGCACCCGCTCCCTGCTAGGATGACGCCCATGTGCTTCCCGAAAGCCCCGAAGCAGGATCCGCAGGTCGCCATCGACCAGGCCCAGCGCAAGCAGGAGGAGCTCGACCGGCTGGCCGAGACCAAGAAGCAGGTCACGCAGCAGCAGCGCCGCGCCGTCGGCCGCTCCGGCGTCCGCTCCCTGCTGTCGCCGGCCACGCCGCCCGGCGGATATCTCAGCTGATGGCCTATCCCGATCGAGACAAGGTGGTCAGGGCGTTCGAACGGGCGCGATCCCTGCGTGCCCCGAAGGAAGCGCGCTTCGACCAGGCCATGCGCTACGCCATGCCCGGTCGCGGCGCGTTCTTCGGGTCGAACGCCGACACGGAGATCGACGACATCTTCGACGAGACGGCGATCGTCGCGACGCAGGAGTTCGCGTCACGGCTGCAGGCGGGCATCACGCCCAACTTCACCCGCTGGGCCAAGCTTTCGGCCGGCCTCGACATCGACGCTGTCGACGCGGAGGAAGTCAACCGCGATCTCGAAGGCGTCACCGAGTTTGTGTTTGATGTGCTCAATGCCTCGAACTTTCCACAGGAGAGCGCCGAGGCGTTCATGGACCTCGCGGTAACCCTGGGAGCCATGGAGGTTGAGAAAGGCACCGTCGTCCAGCCACTCCGGTTCAACGCCATCCCGATAAACGAACTGTATGTTGCCAACGGGCCATTCGATGCACTGGATCAGTTCTTCCGCGTCCGCACCTACACGCCCGACCAGTTCGAAGTGAAGTACCCCGGCCATACGGTAAGCGCGGAAAAGCTGACCGAGTGGAAAAAGTCGGGCAAGCCATACAACTTTGTTGATGCGGTGATGCGTGATTGGTCCGAACCGAACGAAGAATGCCATTACCGTAGTCTCCTTTGCCGCGAGATGGATTCCGAGATCGTATTCCAGCAGGAATACAAGGGCACGGGCTCCTGCCCGATCATCTGCTTCCGGTGGGGGAAAGAGGCTGGTTCCGTATGGGGCCGCGGCCCGCTGATGAACGCCATGCCGGCTATCAAGACCTGCAATCTGGTGGTGCAGATGGTGCTCGAGAACGCCCAGATGTCGATCGCCGGCCTCTACAACATGGATGACGATGGGACAGTCAACGTCGATACCATTGAACTGGTGCCGGGAACGATCATTCCAAGAACACCCGGAAGCCGCGGCGTTGAAGCCGTGCAGGCTGGCGGCAATTTTAATGTTGCCTCCCTGGTCCTCGATGAGCAGAGAGCAAATATCAAGCGCGCTCTCTACAACGACATGCTTGGCAATCCCAATCGGACGCCCATGTCAGCTACGGAAGTGGCTGAGCGAATGGCCGATCTGTCCCGACAGATCGGATCCGCCTTCGGACGCCTGATGGGCGAGTTCATCTTCCCGGTCATGCAGCGGGTGGTGTTCATCCTCAAGGATCTGGGCGCCATCAAGTTGCCGGTGGTCAACGGCCGCGAAGTGAAAGTGGTCGCCACTTCGCCGCTGGCGCGCGCGCAGGATCAGGAGGACATCTCCAACGTCGACCGGCTGATCGTGTTCGTGCAGAAGAACTTCGGGCCGCAGATGGTCAACATCTTCATCAAGGGCGAGGACGTCACGCCCTATGTCGGCGACAAGCTCGGCGTGCCCTCGCGCTTCGTGCGCAAGGCGGCCGAGATCCAGGGCTTCGTCGAGCAGGTCAGCCAGCAGGGATCGCAGGTTCCCGGCCTGACCGGCGAGATGGGCATGCCCGATCTGTCTGCCCTGACGGGCGGAGCGCCTCCGGGCGCATCAGGCCCAATGGGCGGCGCGGCCGGCGCGGCAGCAGCCATGCCGGTCGCAGCTAATGCAGCGTGATCTCAGGGACAATCCGGCCGGGCCGGACGGCATCGTCCGCTCGCCCGACGAGCACAAGCGCATCAACGAGGTTCTCGCCATCACCTTCAAGGGCGAGGTAGGGAAAGCCGCTCTCGACTATCTGAGGTCGATCTCGATCGAGCGGGCGTGCGGCCCGCATGTCGGCGACGGCGAGCTGCGCCACCTCGAGGGCATGCGCTTCATCGTCGGCGTCATATCGCAGCGCATCGCTGCACATCACAAGGAGCAGCAACATGGCGGAACCGTCACCGTCCCCACCGGCAGCACCGTCCCCCGCTCCCGCCCCGTTACCCGCGTCGGCGAGTGAGAACAAGCGGTTCGAATCGCCGCCGGACCCGTTCGCCGGCATCGCCTTCCCCGACAAGTTCAAGCGCGACGGCAAGCCCGACCTCTCCGCCTTCGTCAATTCCTACGGCGAGCTCGAGACCCGCTTCAACACCAAGACCGAGGAGCTGAAGCGGCAGATCGCCGAGGAACAGGCGACCAACCGGCCCAAGGCGGCGACCGAGTACCAGATCCCCAAGATCGCCGGCATCGACGAGAAGGAGCTGGCCGAGCATCCGATGGTGGCGTGGTGGCGCGACGAGGCGTTCAGCGCCGGGCTGCCGCAGGACAAGTTCGCCAAGGCGGTCGAGAAGTACATCGAGGCGGTGCAGCCGCAGGCGATCCCCGAGGACACCCTCAAGGCCGAGCTCGGCGACAGCTTCAAGCAGCGCATCGCCGCGGTCGACGCATGGGCCCAGAAGACCGCCAAGGACGACGCCGAGATGGACGCCTTCCGGTCGATCGGCACCTCGCCGGCCGGCATCCGCCTGATGGAAAGGCTGGCCGGGCTGAGCGGCACCATGGCCGCCGACGATCCCGCGCATGTGCAGCCGGCGGTGACGCTCGAGCAGCTGCGCGCCATGCAGCAGGACCCGCGCTACTGGGATTCGGCGCGTCGCGACCCGGCTTTGGTCAAGCAGGTCGAGGAGGGCTACCAGAAGCTCTATCCGGATGCCAAGCGTTCGGCTTAGGCGGCCGCTGCCGCACGATCTCGCCGACGTCTTCCGCATCGCCAAGGCGTTCCACCAGGACAGCGCCTACCGCGACCAGCCGCTGTCCCTCGACAAGATCGACGCGCTGTTCGTCTCGACCATGACCCGCGACGACCACTTCGCCATCCTCGCGGTCGACGCCGTGACCGATCGCATGCAGGGCTACCTGCTGGGCGTGTGCCATGAGCATTACTTCAACCACGAAAGGACTGTTTCTGATCTTGGATTCTATATTATGGAAGACTATCGCAGCATGCAGATCGTGCGGAAGATGCTGCAGATGCTGGAAAGCTGGGCGTTCGGCCAGATGAAGGCGGTGGACATCTCGCTCGGCGTGTCCAGCGGCATCGCCGACAAGCTGATCGTCCGGCTGTACGAACGCATGGGCTACCAACGCGGATATTATGGTGTTATCAAATCGCGCTGACAGGCCCGTGATCTGCGCGGAACAACTCACCTGAGCCCGTGACTTCGACGGAACAACCTTCGAAACCCCAACCGAAGGATTGAACCATGTCACAGGAAGTTTCCGACGCCTTCATCAAGCAGTACGAATCGGATGTTCATGTCGCCTACCAGCGCATGGGCTCCAAGCTGCGCAACACCGTCCGCACCAAGTCCAACGTCCACGGCAGCTCGACCACGTTCCAGAAGGTCGGCACCGGCGTCGCCGTCCAGAAGGCCCGCCACGCCGAGATCAGCACCATGGAAGTGCCGCACGATCCCGTCGAGGTGGTGCTGCAGGACTGGTACGCCGGCGACTACATCGACAAGCTGGACGAGCTCAAGATCAACATCGACGAGCGCCAGGTCGCAGCCGATGCCGGCGCCTACGCACTCGGCCGCAAGTCCGACGAGCTGATCACCACCGCGCTCGACACCACCACCAACGTCATCGCCCACGGCGGCACCGGGCTGACGCAGGCCAAGATCGAGACGGTGTTCACCTGGTTCGGCAACAACTCCATCCCCGACGACGGCAACCGATTCGCTGCCATCTCGGCCGCCGGCTGGGTCGACCTGCTGCCGATCACCGCCTTTTCCAGCGCCGACTTCATCGGCAACGACCAGCTCCCCTACAAGGGCGGCATGTCGGCCAAGCGCTGGATGAGCTTTACGTGGTTCGAGTTCTCAGGGCTGCCCGGCACCCCTGCCGACCGCACCCAGTTCTTCTATCACAAGAGTGCTGTCGGCTTCGCTTCCGGGCAGGACGTCAAGAGCGAGATCAACTACGTGCCGCAGCGGGTCGCCCACCTTGCCACCAGCTACATGTCGCAGGGCGCCGGCCTGATCGACCCGATCGGCGTCTATGAGGTACATATCGTAGAATAATTTTGCGTTCGGCCGCATGCATGCGCAGCGATTCGTAGAATAATTTTGCGTCAACAAGGGAAAATCAACATGGCACTCGATCCATCGAAGTTTCACACCAACTCAGGCGGTGGCCGCCAGATCCATAGCTACAACTCTGCTGCCGACGCAGCGGCCACTGTTCTCGGTGCCGGCTACTTCAACGCCATCACCGGCAGGTTGCACCAGGGCGACACCATCCATGCAGCGATGACCGCCAATTCGGTGTTGCAAGACTTGCTCGTCACTTCGGCAACCGGCGCCCCGGTCGTCACCGTCGTCGTCGCTACCTGATTTCCGGCTTCTAACCCCGGCCGGATTCGACTGGGGAGGGTCTCGGCCCTCCCCCTTTTTCCACGAGGGTCGCCATGGCGCTCACCAAGTTCGACATCGCCTCGTCCGCGCTGGTCATGATCGGCGCCAACCCGGTGTCTTCGTTCGGCTCGGCGACCAGCGTCGAGGAGATCGCCTGCCAGCATCTCTACCAGCCCTGCGTCGACCACTGGATCAGCCTCTATCCCTGGCGCTTCGCCACCCGCACCGCGCAGATGCCGCGTGACCACGAGGACGGCTTCAACCCCCTCAAGCCGGTCGGCTGGCAAGCTGTCTACACCGCGCCCCCCGACATGAAGGCGCTGCAGTACATCCGCATCGACCTCGATGGCCGCGACATGCCGTTCGACCGCTTCGAGAACAAGGTGTTCTGCAACGCCACCGCGACCAACACCGTCTACGCCGTCTACACCTACGAGCCGCCGATCCAGTGGTGGCCCGGCTACTTCGTCGAGCTGATGGTCCATGCGTTCGCCGCCAAGCTGTCGTTCGCGCTGGCCGGCAAGCTCGACCTGCGCACCGATCTCGAGAAGTCGGTCGAGCCGCTGTTCCGCTGGGCCAAGAATGCCGACAGCCGCCAGCAGACCACCCGCAAGTTCAAGCTGCGCGGCCGCAACTCCATCATGGAGGCGCGCCTGTCATGAGCAACTACCGGGCGCCGCTGCGCGACATCAAGGTCGACTGGCGCTACGGCGAGGTCGACCCGATGATGGCGATGCGGGTCGACGCCAAGGCCTATTTGTCCGGCGCACGCTCGATGAAGAACATGATGCTGCACTTCTCCGGTGGCGCTTCGCGCCGTCCGGGAACCCGCAACATGCTGGCCCTGCCGGAGCGGGTGCGGCTGTTCGAGTTCGAGTTCGACTTCAACGAGAAGTACATCGTCGGCTTCGGCGCCGGCAACGTCTACGTCTGGACCGCCGCCGGCACGCCCTGCACCGTCACGCCCAACACCGGCCCGTGGAACATCACGACCGTCTGGGAGATCAACATCATCCAGAAGCTGGATGTGATGCTGTTCGTGCATCCGTCGTTCAAGATGCGGCGGCTGCGCCGCACCGGGCTGAACAGCTTCCAGCTGACCACGCTGGCCTTCTCGACCGACAGCGGCGAGAACGTCCTCAACCAGCCCTATATCAGGCGCGGCACCGGCCTCGACTACCCGATCGGGCTCAGCGCCTGGACGAAAGGCTCGCCGCGCACCCTGACCAGCAGCACCAGCTTCCTGACCAGCGACTGGGTGGGCGAGCGCATCCGCATCTGGAACAAGGAGGTCACCATCAATGCCGTGGCCAGCGGCACCAGCGCCACCGTGACCGTCAACCAGCACATCAAGGCCGATCTGGCGCCGGCGCCGTTCCGTGTCTCGGCCGGCGACACCGAGGTCTTCGTCACCCATGTCAATCACGGCATCGTCGGCCCGACCGCCACCGTCGTCATCGCCGGCGCGATCGACACTTTCGACATGACCGCGGCCATGCTCAACGGCACCCACACGATCACCATCAACGGCCCCGACGAGTATTACTTCATCGTCGCCAGCGGCACCTCGAAGGGCGGCGACGGCGGCGGCGCCAACGTCACCGTGCAGCCGGTTTCGCCGACGCGGGTGCGCGACTGGTCCGAGCAGATATGGTCCGATCGCCTCGGCTGGCCCGGCGCCATCACCCTGCACGAGAACCGCATCTGGATGAGCGGCTCGACCGGCGCCCCCACCTTCATCGGCGGCTCGGCCGTCGGCGACTACTACGACTTCAACGCGCGCGACGGCCTCGATGACGAGAGCGTGCAGGGCACCATCTCGTCGCTCACCCGCGTCGTCCACCTGGTCTCGCACAAGCAGCTGCAGATCTTCTGCGAAGGCGGCGAGGCGGTGGTCGAGACCCAGAACGGCGAACCGATCACGCCCGGCTCGATGAAGGTCATCAACCACACCGCCTACGGATCCGACCCGAACGTGCGGCCGCGCATCTTCGATGGCGCCACCATCTTCGCGCAGCGCAACGGCAAGAACATCCGCGAGCTGATCTACGACTTCAACACCGACGCCCAGGTCGCGCCGCCGATCTCGATCCTCGCCAGCCACATGATCGACAGGCCCAACGACGCCGCCGTGCTGCTCGGCACGCCGACCCGCCCGGAGCAGTATGCCTTCTTCGTCAACGCCACGGCCGCGACCAACGGCACCGTCGCCTGCTTCCACTCGATCCGCTCGGAAGAGTTCACTGGCTGGACCCGCTTCGTGAGCGGCGGCGGCGGCCACTTCGATAGCGTCGTCGTGGTCGGCAGCCAGGTGTTCTTCTCCGTGCTGCGCTCCGGCGTCTACTACCTCGAGCGCCTCGAGCTCGACGCCACCGACATCTGGCTCGACGGCGCCAAGCAGCTTTCCGGCACCACCAATGTGTGGACTGCCGGCACCGGCTATATCAACAGGGTGATCACTGTCATGGCCGGCGGCTACAAGATCGGCAATACGCCCGGCGCCCTGATTTATGGCACGCTCACGCCGGATCCCGCTGCTGCCGACGGCAATTACACCACCAATGCGAGCGGCCAGTTCCAGACCCCGATGCCAGTCGCCAATCCGATCATCGGTTCGGACTACGGCGTCGAGCTGATCCCCAATCCGCCCGACAAGGAAATGACTGACGGCTCGATGACCGGCGAGAAGCGGCGCATCGTGTCCAGCAACCTGCATTTCCACCAGTCGGTCAGCGCCGCGGTCAACGGCAAGGAGCAGCTCGGCTTCACCATCGGCCAGGATCCCAGCCTGCCGCCGGTCAAGGTCACCGGCAAGCGCCGCATCCGCCATCTCGGCTACGGCACCGATCCGACCATCGTCATCACCCAGCCAAATCCGGGACCGCTGGTCGTGCTCGGCATGATCCACGAGGTGTCAGTCTGATGTGCGGCCCCATTGTCGGTATCGTCCTTTCCGTCGTCAGCTCGCTGGCCACTGCCGCCATGGGCGCGCAGATGGCCAAGCAGCAGGCGGAGATCGAGCAGAGCCAGCTCAGGGTCGAAATGGAGAACGAGCGCATCAAGTCGATCGGCGACACCACCGACCGGCTGATGGAGCTGCGCAAGTCGGAGGCCATGAACATGGCTGCGCTGTCGGCCTCCGGCCTCGACGAGAACGTCAGCTACACGCAGGGCATCGTGCCGTTCAACATGCAGGTCGCCGGTAACGACATCGGGCGAACGATCTTCAACAGCGACCAGGTCGTCGGCCGCAAGAAGTACGAGATCGGCGTCGCCAAGTGGAAGGCCAAGGCCACCGCGGTGTCGGGCTTCGTGCAGGCCGGCTTCGATAGCCTCGGCACGATCGCCGGCGGCTTTGTCAAAGCCAATACAGGCAGCACGGCGAGCACGGCCACCAACAGGATTCAGTGATGGCGCTGCAGCCGCTTCAGATCCAGACGCCGCGCACATCGCTGATCGGCGGACAGCAGCTGCCGAAGGCATCGGGCGAGGGCGTCCGCAGCCCCGACATCAGCAACTCGTTCTCCGCCTTCACCAACGCGCTGCTGGCCAAGCAGGCCAAGGGCGACGCCGACGCCGAGGCCAACAAGCGTATCGACGACAAGCTCCAGGGCGTCGTCGACGTCAATGCGTGGCGTGACGCCGAAGTCGCCAAGAATCCCGATGGCACGTTCTCGCGCGCGCCGGTCGTCCAGGGTAGTCCCGAGTACCGTGCATCCGTCCACAACGCCCTGCAGGACCAGGCGCTCAGCGACATTGCCGCCCAGTACGAGAAGCGGGCCGGCGAAATCCAGGTCATGTTCGACAAGACGGCGGCGCAGAAGACTGCGCTGCTGGAGGGGGCGAAGGCGGGCATCCTCGACACGGTCGACCCGCTCTACAAGGGCGCGGCCCGCATCGTGCTGGACAGGGACAGCTCGCAGCGCGTCAACCAGATGGTGGCGGCCGAGGCCGAGCAGCAGCAGAAGATCCTTGTCGACGGCATGCTGGCCAGCAAGGAGACCGCCATCAAGAAGGCGATCTCGATCGCGGCGGCCGGCGGCGACTACACCGACTTCACGCAGCGCGCCTACAAGATCGAGGACCAGCTGGTCGGGCTGAACCTGCAGGACCAGATCAAGGCCGACAACAACAAGGCGGCGATCGCCGGCTACGTCATCTCGTCGGCGACGCAGGAGCAGATCGCCACCGGCGCCCGCAAGGGCAAGATCGCGCTGTCCGAGCTCAACGAGTTCGTCGAGGTGCTCGATGTCGGCGGCGAGGCGACGATCTCGATCGACGCCGGCCCCGCACCCAAGTCGCTGCACCCGGAGCTGTCGGATCCGCCGGCGCCCAAGCGCAAGATCATCTCGACCGGCGAGCTGCGCAAGCTGTTCCCCGACGAGGCGGCGGTCAAGGCGGTGTCGTCGAACCTGCGGCAGCTGGTCAACGCCATGCAGTCGGCGGCCAACGCCAATTTGCCGATGCTCGAGGTCGAGAAGTACCTGAAGACGGCAGGCCCCAACACCCGCATCCCGCACAAGGACGAGCCCGCCTACCAGAAGCTGGTGAGCCAGTGGATAAACGACCTGAAGGCGCTCGACGATCCGGATGGTCGCGCGACCGTCGCCGGCATGGTCAGGCTGACCAAGGTGATGACGCCGGACCTCGTCGACAACATGAGGCTCAGGCTCAATTCGACGCCCGACAAGGCGAGGGAAGTGATCGCCATGTGGGTGTCGATCGTCGACAGCCGCGACGGCGACGTCCGCATCGGCGACATGATCAAGAAGGAGATGAACAAGCCAGACGTGGCGCTGTTCGACAATGCCCGCGACGTCATGGCGCGGGTCATGGCCACGACACAGGATCCCGCCAAGCAGGAGCAGATGTACCGCTCGACCATGGACAAGCTGGCCGATCCAGCCAACACGGTCGAAGCCCATGTCAGGGAATATCAGGAGAATACCAAGACCGACTTCAGCGGCGCCGTGCAGGGGCTGTTCATCGACTTCTATTCGAGCCGCGACCGGCCGATGTACTCCGTGCCGCCCGAGTTCCAGGAGGAGGTGGCCAAGACATATCAGATCAACAAGTCCCTGAATCCCGGTGCCGACGATACCAAGATGCTCGAGGAGAGCTTCAACTCGGTGGCACAGGGCTACCAGTCGTCGAAGATCTACAGGGACGGCTGGACCAGGGGCGACGATCTCAGTTGGAATCCGCACAACTATGCCGCTCCGGTGACACCGCTGCATCCGGGGGAGCGCCGGCAGTTCACCGCCAAGCCCTACCAGTGGACCAGCGACATGGTCTCCAAGGTGGTCATGAACCATCTGGTCAAGGACAAGATCGACTTCCGCAGCGACGGTCCCAACGGCGAACTGCGCAATGCGCTCAACACCATCCTGGCGGCTGGCAACACCATGCCGCTCGGCAACGGCCTGATGCTGGTGCCGGTGCCCGGCAACAAGTACGAGGTGTGGGTCGACATCGACGGCGCCTCGCAGCAGAAGATCAAGGTGTTCCGCAAGGATGGCGCCTCGGTGCCGCTGCTGGTCGACCCCCACACCGTGCGCTCCAACATCGAGGGCCGCCAGAAATCCTTCGAGAACATGCAGAAGGCGACCGCGGACGCCAAGGCAGCGACGATCCGCGAGATCATCAGGATCGAGGAAGGCAAGGGCAATCTCGACGCCGGCAACATGGCGCTGCGTGTCATCGACAATCCGGTGCAGCGCGAGAAGTGGCTCACCGACCAGTCGCCGGAGATCAGGCAGCTGTTCCTCGACAACGAGCAGGACCGCCGCGACTTCATCGCCAGCGAGGGCAAGCAGTATTACGAGGCGCCGCCGCAGGCCATCCAAGAGATGGAGCTCGACGACAAGACTCTGATGCTGCCGAAGGCGACCGGCAAGGGCGTGGTGCTCGGCTCGATCAACCGGGTCGGCGACTTGTTCGGCGACGACATCGACATGCGCCAGCTGATTGCCGCGATCGCCAGCCAGGAGACCAAGTTCGGGGCGGTGGACGGGACCTTCCGCGAGATCGGCGACCGCGGCCTTACCCAGATGAACACCGAAAGCGGCTGGGTCGAGGTGCAGCGCCTCGCTGCAATTCCCGGCTCCGAAGTCTACGAGATGAACGAGAAGGCCAAGGCCGCATTCGGCATCGACGTGACGCAGCTCACCTCCCGCGATCTCGACAAGCCGCTGGTCGCGGTGCTGGCCACCCGCATGTACCTGTCGCGCGCCTCCGAGGAAGTGCCGGACGCCAACGACCACGAGGAACAGGCCCGCTACTGGACTGCCTGGTACAATCCGGGGGCGACCCTCGAGATGGCGGAACAGTTCGCGGCCAATGCCGGGGCGCTGATCGTCACGCCGGCGCAGGCTGCGACCCGCGGCCTGGTGCTCGACGCCGGCGGTCCCGGCGCCGTCACCGACATGCAGGGCAACGTCTATCCCGCCAACTTCACGGCGACGCTGCCGATGACGCAGACATCCGCGCTGCGTTTGTCGGCCGCGTTCGGCAAGCCGCTGCGCGTCACCCCGCACGGCGGCACCCAGCCCGACGCTCGCAAGTCGACCAGCCAGCACCATGCCAAGACGGCGCTCGACTTCTATGTCGACGACTACACCGACGCCGAGAAGACCCGGCTGATCGCGACGGCGGTCGCCATGGGCTACACCGGCATCGGCGGCTACGGCGCCGGCGACGGCAAGGGCACCATCCACCTCGACCTGCGCGGCAACTTCGCCGGCTGGTGGCGGCACAAGCCCGGTGTCGACAGCAAGTGGTCGACCGGCCCCAAATGGTTCACCGACGGCATCCGGCAGGGCATGGCGCGGATAGGCCGCACCAGTGCCTGAGCCTCTCGAGCCACAGCCGGGGATCCAGCCGGGCACGCCGCTGCTCCAGCCGGAGCCGGCCGGTGCATTCCACGCGAATCCCGAAGAAGAGCTGAGAGCCAAGATCCGGCTGGGCTGGGCCAACCAGACCCTGCAGCGCACACTGATCCAGCCGCCGCCCGATCCCGGCTATCGTCCGTGGCAGGACATGAAGGGCTACGAGCCCTATGCCTCGACGCTGTCGCGCTCCCGCTCCAAGAGCGAGACCGACGCGCTCAAGCGGCTGATCGACCGGAACAAGCAGGACCAGCAGACCGCCGCATCCGGTGAGCTCGGTCTGCTCGGCGACCTCATCGCCGGCACCTTCGATCCGTCGAACCTCGTCCCGATGCCGTGGGTCAAGGGCATCGGCCTGGTGCGCAGCGCGCTCTACACCAGCGCGGCGTTCGGCGCACTTGCCGCTGGCACCGAGGTCGCCCGCATCAACGCCGATCCGACCGCCCAGTGGAGCGAGATGCCCGGCAATATCGCGCTGGCCTCGCTGCTCGGCGGCATCGTCGGCGCCCCGGTCGGCATGTGGGGCGCGCGCGCCGCCCGCTCGGAGCGCGCCATCCGCGCCTTCGAGGCGGATCTCGGCAACGTCGACAGCCCGTTCCACTCGCTGCGTCCACGGTCGCAGCCGGGATTGCGCTTTGAGAGCGCCCGCCCCCCGCGCGCGGCCGACGGCACCTATCCTCTGTTCGCCCAGGTCGAAGAGACCATCGGCTACGAGCCAAAGACGGTCGACGGCGTCACCTATGTCAGCGAGGACGGATTAAACTGGACTACCGCAGCTGAAGAAGGACGCGCCGGGCCGCTGGCGGTCAGCGACGACATCGCCGAGCATCTCGGCCAGCCCACGCCCATCCGCGAGCTGGTGCAGAAGGGCGACGAGGTCCGCGTCAGGCAGGAGTTCAACAAGGGCCAGTGGCACGACGAGCTGCAGAGCTACATCGACGGCGGCGCCAACGTCCGCCACGTCGTCAGGGACGCCAACGACTACTACAACTTCCGCCACTACCAGCACATCTACGAGCGCAGCCTGCCGAAGCTGGCCGGCGAGACGCCCGAAGCGTGGCGGCAGCGGGTCGGTCAGGAGGCGATGCGCGAGTACCGCGGCTCGCAGCAGGGCGGCGACTATGCCGGCTTCCTCGCGCAGATGCTCGGCCGCATGAACTTCTCGCCGGTGGTCAAGGCAATCCGCCTGGCCAGGGGCGACAACCGGGTGGCCGAGCTGTCGCTGAATATCGGCGGCGACTACAAGTGGGCGATCGAGGGCAACCAGACGCGCTGGTCGACGCCGCCGTCGCTGATCCTCAATTCGATGCGGCAGCACACGCCGCGCTACCACCGCTTCCTCAACGAGTTCGAAGCGGAGTGGGTCAAGTATGCCGGCGGCGACCAGAACTACGGCGGCCGTACTTTTCAAGGACTCAATGTTTCAGCCGCCGCCTACAAGCTGAAGCGCGGACTGCGCAGGGGCGGCGGCGCGCAGGGCATGACGCATGCCGACTTCGAGGAGATGGTCGCCGAGGCGGTGTTCAACCCCAACGACTTCGAGGTGCGCGGCTTCCCGGTCAACGAGAACGCCCGTGCTGCCGCCAAGGCGTTCACCCGCATGGCGCAGGAGTACGACGACCTGCTGCGGGCCAGCGGCGCCTTCAAGGACCAAAAGAACCTGGCGCGCGACCTCAAGCACTGGAACCGCCAGATCGTCTACCACCAGAACCGGGTGATGGAATGGTTGTGGGGGAGGGAAGGCAGACCGGCCAACCTGCAGCACGCGATAAGGGTGAGGGAGCCCGGCCTGCTTGAGGGCGGGACCGAGCGGATCTTCACCGGGACCAGCCACGACGAGGCGATCCAGAACATGATCGACGAGCTCGGCGACGACGGCATCGCGCTGTCGGAGCAGCTCACAGCGAACGACTACGGCTACACATATCGTGAGGCACCCGCTGCCAAGGCCGCGCCGGCGCCGATTCCCGACGATTTTCCCGACGAGGTACTGCCGCCGCGGCAATTCGTATTGCAGACGGAAAGAGACATACGCGACGGCGGCATGACGGCAGCCGTCAAATATGGCGACGAGATCATCAGTGCTGGCGAGCACACCCAGGCCGTCGAGCAGATGATCCTGCGCCATCCCGAATTTGAGGCGCTATTCGAAGCCAACCCGGAAGCCTATCTCGGCTGGGCTGGCGAGCAGCAGATGGGTCTGCCTCCCGGTCCCGCTCCTGTTCCCGGTCCGCCTGCCCCCGCCTCCCTCGAGGCGGGTGTGCGCGCCGCTGCCGAGCAGGAGGCGGAATGGAACCGGCTGGCCAAGCTGGTCAACGACGGCACCGCCACGCCGGAGGAGATCGCAGCGCATGCGGCGCTGACCAAGACCGTCATCTCCAACATAGCCAAGGAGATGGGGCTGTTCCAGCCGAAGCCGATGGCTGCTTCGGTGATGGACATAGACCCGTTCTCGTTCGATCCGCAGATCGCCGGGTTCAAGTCGCTGGGCGAGGTGCTCAGCTACATCCGCGACAACACCGGGGAGTTCGGCACCGCCTACAATGAGCTGATCGGCAGGATCTTCGAGGACGTCAAGGACATCCCGCTACATGTCGTCGACGAAGCGACCATGGATGCGGCGATCGCCATAGGTGCCGAGGACGGCATGCTGGCGCGGGGCGCACTCGGCACCTTCGATCCGGTCGAGAACGTGACAAGGATCCGCGGCCAGATCGGCGACATGTCGGGCGCCAATCCGGTCGTCATCACTCACGAAGCGGTGCACGCCGCCACCAACCGGCGTATCGAGCAGGGCATTCTCGACAAGAGGCTCGGCCGCACCACGCCCTACTCGGCGATGCTCGACGAGCTCGAGGGACTGCGTGACGAGTTCTTCACACTGGCCGAGCGCGATCGCGAGCGGCTGGTCGCCGGCATGGACCTGGCTGGCCGGCAGGAAGTCGACTTCCGGCTCAAGCTGGCCAAGGACGACATCCACGAGTTCCTGACCTATGCGACGACGCAGCCGCAGTTCAAGGCGTTCCTGCAGGCGACCCCGGCGCGCCGTCCGCGCGGCGCGATCCAGACATTGTGGGACGAGATTGTCGACCTGTACCTGCGACTGACCGGCAAGGAAGTCCCGACCCGCGCCGACCAACTGCAGATCGAGCAGTTGTTCGACGTGATCTCCCGCTACACCGAGATGCAGCAGCCGCTGTTGACCGGCGAGCTGGCGCCAGGTGTCAAGGCGATGGAGGGACCGGCGCCGCAGTTCGTCAACGTCGCCGACGCGATGGACCAGCGGGTGCGCGCGATGTCGCCGGAGCAGAAGCGCATCTTCGACGAGCGGGCGGGCGCACTGCTCGAGGCGCAGGAGTACTTGGCAAAGACCCAGGCCGACCTCAAGACCGTGACCGAGACGCCGCACCAGTTCCTCGACGCCAATGGCAAGCCGGAGCCGTGGTTCCACCGGGTGTGGGACAAGTCCAAGGGCGCCACCGAGCGCGAGCAGCTGACCCGCCTGTTCACCAAATGGTTCGAACGCGACAATCCCGACGGCGCCCGCCAGCGCGCCGAGCTGGCGATCGACAACATCCTCAACGACAGCACCGAGATTGCCGGCACCGCCACGCTCGGCATGAGCCCGCTGCGCCAGCGCACCCTCAACATCCCCAACTCGTGGTCGATCGAGGATCCAGAGTTCGGCACCATCAAGGTGTCCGACTTCATCGACAAGCGCGTCACGGCGATCGCCGAGCACTATTCCAAGCGGGCCGGCGTCATCGTCGAATCGGCCAAGATGTTCGGGCCCGGCGGCATCAGGCAGGCCTTCGCCGAGCAGCGCGAATATTTGATGGCCACCTACTGGGAGCCGGCCGCCGACGCCGACAAGCCCGGCATCATCCAGTGGATCAACGAGATCCAGGCCGAGCAGCAGCTGGCCTACGACACTGTCGCCGGTACCCTGCGTACCGTCGATCCGCAACGGGTGGACAACCGCATCGGCCGCCTGCTGCAATCGCTGTCGACGTTCGGCGTGATGGGCAAGGTGGCGTTCGCGTCGGTCCCGGAAATCCTGCGGCCCGGCATGGTCAACGGCTACGGCACCCAGTTCAACGTCATCCTGCAGAAGTACATCGGCGACCTCGAATCGCTGCGCGGCAACACCGAGCTCAACGAACTGACCGGCGAGCTGTTCGACCTTGCCTCCAAACAGATGCACATCCAGGCCGTGACCATTCAGGACGGCGAACCGACGCTCGGCGGGACGTGGCTGGAGAATTTGATCAACGACCAGGTCCCCAATCTCTACAAGATCTCCGGACTGACCAGCCTGACGACGTGGCAGAAGACCATCTCCGGTCTGGCGGCGCAGCACTCGGTGATGAGCCAGGCGATCGCCGTCGGTGAGGCGCTGCGGGCGGGCGGGATCCCCGACCCGAAGATGGTGCTCAAGCTCAACGCCATGGGCATCAACGTGCGCGACGCCATGCTGCTCAGCGAGATGCCGATCGAGCGCTACCAGGGCGGCAGCCTAATCCTGCCCGCGGTCGACGGCTGGGGCAGCAAGGCCAACGGCCGCCGCGCGCGCGAGATCCTGCTCAACGGCATCCACGCCGAGATGCGGCGCACCATCGTGACGCCATCGGTCGGCGACCGCTCGACCATCTTCAACGGCGTGTGGACACACAAGGGCAAGAAGGTCTTCGAATCCGACATCATGACCATCCCGATGCAGTTCCTGTCCTACGGCATGGGCGCCCACAACGCGATGCTGATCTCCGGGCTGCAGGGCCGCGACCACACGCTGGTGCTCGGCATGTTCTATGCGCTGCTGATGGGCATGTTCGCCGAATGGTTCAGGACCGACAGCAAGGTCTGGATGAACAAGGGCTACGACGAGATGATCGCCGACGGCTTCGATGCATCCGGCATCGGCGGCTTCTGGTTCTCCGGGCTCAACACCCAGATCGAGCGCGCCTCGAGCGGCAAGTTCGGCCTGCGCCCGCTGGCCGGCATCAAGACCGACTTCGACAAAAAGCGGGTGGACCAGGGCGTCGCCAGCGCGTTCGGCGTGGCGCCCGGCTATTTCTACGATATCTCGCGCGCCTTCTGGGATTCGTCGGTGACGGCGACCGAACGCGCGCAGCTCATTCGCAAGGCCATCCCCTACAACAATGTCGTATGGTGGGAGCGCATCTTCCGGGAGATGGCCAATGGAGCCGGTGGCGCTTTTGAAGGGACCAAGAAATGAGCATCGTCGTCAATGATGTCAGCCCGCGGGTCCACCATGTGGCAACGCAGGGACAGACCGTGTTCACGGTTCCGTTCGCGTGGACCGCGGACACGCATCTCAAGGTCTACGTCAACGAGGTGCTGTGCGTGTTCGACGCGCCGCCGCTCGACAGCATGCACTATTCGACGACGGGCGTCGGCACCAGCGCCGGCGGCTCGATCACCTTCGGTGCGCCCGGCCGCACGGTCAACGACCATGTCATCATCTTCCGCGACATGCCGATCGCGCGCACCTCCGACCTGCCGACCTCCGGCGTGTTCCCGGTCGCCACGCTCAACGACACCTTCGACAACCAGGCCGCCATGATCCAGCAGACCGAGATCAACGTGCAGGAGCGCACGCTTGGCATGGCGGTCAACGACTTCGTGCATCCGCTCAACAGGATCCCCAACCGGGCGGGACGCGCCGGCAAGGTGCTCGGCTTCGACAATGACGGGCAGCCGACCATGTACCCGGCGGGCGGGGGCGGCGGTGGCGTCGGCGACGGCGTCGGCAATACCAACCAGCACTGGACCGGCGACGGGCCGCCACCGCAGCCGTGGCAGGACGGCGATCTGTGGTGGGAGAGCGACACCGGTGCGCTGCACATGTTCTATGTCGACGTCGACAGCGGCCAGTGGGTCGAGGTCTCGGCCGGCAGTGGCGGCACGCCCGACGTCAGCCACCTGATCAACCCGAAATGGTACGACGTGACGGGCGACGGCGTCGCCGACGACACCGCCGAGTTCCAGACCATGCTCGACGCCGCCGACGGCCGCGTGGTGTGGATCGACGGGCTGAACATCAAGATCACCAGCACCATCACGGTGCCGCAGGGCGGCATGCACCTGGCCGGCAACGGCATCATCACCTACACCGGCACCGGCAATCTGTTCCAGGGCTGCCAGATCGACCTGCTCACCTACAGCTTCGTCGCCGTGGCCAGCCAGGTCTCGTTCGCCCATTCCGACCCGTACACCTCGAGCTTCATCGAGGTTTACGTCAATGGCGTCTTCAAGGATCCCCGAACCTACAGGGCGGCGCACAACGTATCGACGCTGACCATCATCTTCAACACCGCCGCGACCGCCGGCCAGACCGTCGACGTCAAGTGCTATCGCATCAACCCGACTGTCGGCACGCTGCCCGCCTTCTCGCGGGTGATCGTCGGCACCGGCGTTCAGATCCTGACGACGCAGCGCAACCAGGGCCGCGCCTTCGCGCTCGGCTGGTACGATTCCGGCTTCGTCGTCGGCCGCCAGTTCCCGTCGTTCCTGATGGAGGCCGGCGCCGTCATCCGCGGCGTCAACGGCAACTGCGGATTCCGCAACGCCATCTGGCTGTCCGGCTGGCAGGCGTCGCAGATCAACGGCTACATCTTCGGCGTCGGGGCCAACCAGATCCCCAACATCCCCACCGACAACACCATCTGCGACATCGGAATTTTTTTGACGGGCAAGATGACGTCATCCGACCTGCGCTGCACAGGCGCGGAGTTCGGCTACTACAACCGCATGGTCGCCACCTACTGGGACACGGTCGAGGGCATCAGCTTTTCCAACATGACCTTCCTCAATGTCGGCCATGCGGTGTGGGCCGAGGGGCGCTCGACCGACATCGGCATGCAGATCGGCATGATCCACTGCCACGCCAACTGCTATCACGGCACGGTCTACGCCGACATCTTCACCGAGCTGTTCGTCGGCGACTGCAACCTGTTCCAGAATCCCGACTCCACGGAGCAGTTCTTCCAGTTCATCGAGCTGTACGGCGGCAGCGTCGGCGCGATCCATGACAACGACATGCGCAGCTTCGTCACCGGGGCCAACGTCACCGGCGTCAGGGTCGGCAGGGGAACCCGCGGCGTGCGCGTCCACAACAACCACTTCGTGGCGGCCGACACGACGTCCACCTACATCGGCTTCGTCGCCGAGGACACCTCGCTCGAGTGCGTGGTCGGCCCGAACAGCTACTACAACGGGGCGCGCGCGGTGCTGCTGCTGGCCGGCGCCAACCGCATCGGCGTGGTCGAGGCCGGCGACCTGTTCTTCCCTTTGCCGACCGAGGCGCGATACCACCTGACGCTGTCGACCAACTGGTGGATCACCCAGAAGTGGGCGCTGCTGACAGTCGGTTCGGTGTCCATCGCCAGCGGGGTGCTGCACACGCTGAACTGGTCCGAGGCGCGCGATCCCGACCAGGTATTCTCCACCGCGGGCACCGCCGTGACGGTGCCGGTATGGGCGACCGGGGTGCGGATATTCTGCCGTATCACATGGAACCAGAATGCGACCGGCACCCGCATGATGCGGGTCATGCTGAACGGCGCCGAGACAGGAGCCAAGCACGCCATGGCGGCCGTCGACAATCCGAGTGGCAACGTGCAGCAGCACGGGGTCGCGGAGTTCCCGGTCACGCCGGGCGACCAGCTGACGGTCGTCGTGTTCCAGAACAGCGGTGCGGCGCTGAGCCTTGTCAATGGCGAGTTCCGCCTGCTGTTCCTGTAGGAGGAAGCAATGGCTTTCGACTTCCCGTCGCATCCCTTCGAGGGCCAGATCTTCATCGAAGGCCCGGGCTACATGTATTCGGCCGGCGCATGGCGGACGCTGCGCGAGGCCCCTGTCTCGACCATGGTCAAGCTGATGCCGCCGCAGCTGACGCCGCCGCCGGTCGAGGAGACGGCGCCACCGAGCCGCATCAACCAGCTGCTGGCCGAGCTCGCCGCCGAGGTGGAGCGGGTGAAGTCTCATGACGACGTATGACTTCCCGGCCAATCCGTTCGAGAACCAGCGCTGGTCGTCGCCGAGCGGGCAGGTCTACGTCTACGACAACGGCGCCTGGCGCAAGGTGCCGGTGCCGTTCGGGATAGAGGGTCCGCCCGGACCGATGGGTCCGCAGGGAGCGCAGGGGGAACAGGGTGATCCCGGCCCGCCCGGACCCACCGGCGCCGCCTCGACGGTGCCCGGTCCTGCAGGCCCGCCTGGTCCTGCCGGCGAGCTGACGCAGGCGGATGCCGATCTGCGCTATGTCAACGTGACCGGCGACGCCATGACCGGCCCGCTGTCCGTCAAGGGCGCGGGGCAGTCGAACGCCGCCGTGCAGGCACGGTTCGCCGGCAACAGCTACGAGTTCGGCCACTCCAATACCGCAGGCTTCGGCAGCACGATCGGCGCGTGGGCGACGACCGGACAACCGTTCGTGGCGTTCAACGCCGAGCACGGCACCGCGGGCAATACGTTCAGGACGCGTGGCAAGGCCGGCGCTGTGTTCATGGGCGATCTGGTCGGCGGCTTCCGCTGGCTCAACGTGCCGCTGGTCAACGCCGACAGCCAGGCCGGCGCCGACATCATGACGCTGACGGCGGCGGGATTGCTGACGCTGGCCAGCGGTGCGTTCACCACCAGCCTCACCGCGCCGACGCAGGCCACGGCGGACAGCAGCACCAAGGCCGCGACCACGGCGTTCGTGCAGGCCAACATGGCATTGAAGGCCAATGCCACGCACACCCACGCACAGGCCGACGTGACCAATCTGGTCGCCGACCTCGCCGCCAAGGAACCATCGCTGCCAGCTGGCGGCACCACCTCCAACTTCCTGCGCGGCGACAAGACTTGGGCAGTGCCGCCCGGCGGCGGCGGCGGCGGCACCGCATCGGGCACCACGTTCGCGCCCGCCGGCAACGTCGCAGCCACCGACGTGCAGGCGGCGATACAGGAGCTCGACACCGAGAAGGTCGCCAAGGCCGGCGACACCATGACCGGCGTGCTGGGTTCGGTCGGCATGACGTTCGGTGCGGCAACCGCCGCCACGCCCACTACGCTGACGCGGCATCTTCAACTGCACACCGCCGGTTACGGCATCAGCGTCACAGCATCCACCCTCAACCTCGTCGCCAACAACACCGTCGGCGCAGCCATCACCGGCACCGGGGTGCAGGGCAAGATCGGGGCGACGACGCCCAACACCGGGGCCTTCACCGACTTGTCGGCGTCTGGAGCCGTGACGTTCCCGACGCAGCCCGTCACCGACAACGATACTAGCGCGGCCACAACGGAGTTCGTTAAGCTGGTTACTGGCGCAACGCCTGTTGTCCCCAATGTCACTGCCGGTGTGGACACCATCGACTGGGACACCATCCCGGCGGTAGCGGGCTGGCACCCGAAGATACTTGGCCCCGGCAACGCCAACGCCCCCGACGCCACCCAGTATTACTACTGCCAGACGCTGCTGTTCAGCGCCACCAACATCACGCAGATCGCCTACCCCTATTCAGTGAGCGCCAGCATCGCCGCCGGCATCTGGTATCGGGGCCGGTTCAGCGGGACGTGGGGTGCATGGAAGCATCTCGCGACAACCGACGACCTAGCGCTCAAGGCACCAAAGACTGCCGAGGCGCGCAACCGCATCGTCAACGGCGCGATGCAGATCAGTCAGGAGAACGGCAACACGTCGTCGGGTGCCAATGACTTCTGGCCGGTGGACCAGTTCCAGATGGGAGTGTCCACGGCTGGCGTGACTTATGCGCAGCGCGTTCAGGCGATCACACCCAATGGCTCGGTCAACCGCATCCGCGCCGCAATCACCACCGCCGATACCTCTCTTGCGGCGGGCGATATCTGGTTCATCAAGACCGTTTTGGAAGGCATCAGGGTTGCCGACTTCAAATGGGGAGCGGCCTCCGCACGGCAGGCCGTCCTGCGCTTTGGGTTCCTTGGTCCGGCTGGTACTTATTCGGTGCGGATCGGCAACGCTGCAAGCAACCGCAGCTACGTCGCCAACTTCACGGTCGCTGTGGCCATGACGGAAGCGATGTACACGCTGGTCATCCCCGGCGACGTGACCGGAACGTGGGCGACCGACAACAGCGCTGGGATTATCCTGCAATTCGTGCTGGCGTCGGGTGCAGCCAATGGTGTCGCGGGCTGGCAGTCGGGCTTGTTCTACCGGACAGCGTCCAACACCAACGGTCTGGCTGCCACTGGTGTCTTTTTCGATTTGTTCGATGTCGGTCTCTACCTCGACCCCGACAACACTGGGCTTGCGCCGCCGTGGCAGATGCCCGACGAGGCCGAGGAACTGCGCGCCTGCCAGCGGTACTACGAGCTTGTTGGTACTGGCGGCGTCTATGCAAACCACTTTTCCGGCATGGTTACAACGGGCGTGCTGTACTATATTTGGGGTTACTGGAAGGTAGCTAAGAGATCAACACCGACTGTCATTGCTACTGCGGGGAACCAAAGTGGATTTCCCGCGACGGTCGGGACGTTACTCGGCACGTTGGAAGGCTTCCGGGAAGCGCGCACCGCCAATGCCACGGTCAATGGTGCTTTTTTCTACAGCGTAAATCTCATCGGTAGCTCGAGGATGTGACGATCTGCCATGATCCACACCCTCACCAGTGCAGTTGGAGATCTCAAGGGCTCGCCCGGCCTGCTGGCGATCGTGCTGCTGCAGATGGCGACCATGGCCATGATATATTTCATCTCGACTGCCAACGCCGAGCGCGTGCAGGAGCGTGAGCTGGCGCTGATCGAAGCCTGCAAGGAGGCACGCTGATGTCGACGACCATGATACTGGTCATCATTTTGATCGTCATCTTGATAGGCGCGGCACCCGCGTGGCCCTACTCGCGGGACTGGGGACCGTACCCGGTCAGCATCCTCGGCATCGTGCTGATCGTGGTGCTGATCCTGCTGCTGGCTGGACGGATATGAGGTTCGACCGCGACACCTACTTCGACCACGTCCGCGACACGCTGTTCGAGGGCGCGCTCACGCAGCAGCAGGTCGACGGGCAGTCGGTGATCCTGGCGCTGTTCGAGCACGACGCCGGCGGCACGCCGATGGACGACGAACGGTGGCTGGCCTACATGCTGGCGACCACCTACCATGAGACCGCCACCAAGATGTGGCCGGTCACCGAGTACGGCGACCAGGCCTACCTGACCGGCAAATCGTATTACCCCTACATCGGCAGGGGCTACGTGCAGCTGACGTGGGAGGAGAATTACCGCAATGCGTCTGCCGCGCTGGGTCTGGTCGACGATCGTGATCTCGTCATTCATCCCGAGCTTGCCCTTGATAGCCTTGTTGCTGCTCGCATTATGTTTCGCGGCATGGCCGAAGGCTGGTTCACCGGGGCCAAGCTCGGCCAGTATTTCAACGACGACACCGACG
>Ga0105104_10000303_pt1 | contig 37056 bp, 49 predicted proteins | sample PPLLaktember2015_3_FD_87034 | JGI IMG/M metagenome (GOLD analysis project Ga0105104, IMG submission 87034) | Freshwater sediment microbial communities from Prairie Pothole Lake near Jamestown, North Dakota, USA - PPLs Lake P7 Core (6) Depth... | ecosystem: Environmental > Aquatic > Freshwater >... | reverse complement strand
TTCTGGGGCACGATTTGGATTTGGATGGGCTTTATTATGGGCAGGCGGGGAATAATGGGGTGCACGATATTACTACGCAGGATATTAGTGTGAGTGCGTGGGTGAAGGTGGATGTGGATGCGGGGAGTGTTAATGCGATATTAGCAAAAAGTAATACTGGTGCAACTATAAGATGGCGTTTTGTGACTTCCGCAGGAAATATTTATTTTGCTCTTACTGATGCCAGTGCCAATGCTTATTCGCTAAGAGGAAGTTCAAATATTGCTGATAATAAATGGCATTATGTTTCTGCGATTATTGACAGAGACACGGCGGCGAATTGTAAAGTTTTTTTAGATGGTGCTGACAACACAAATACAAGAATGGGAACTATAACATCAGTTGGAGATTTAACAAACAATCAAGTTTTAACATTAGGGGCTTATTCGGATTTAGCAAGTAAATTTGACGGACAAATTCGTGATGTGAAGCTGTATTACGCCGCAGGCGACCACTGGAGTGATAGCCAAGTGTTGTATCAGGCCCAGCATCCGTTTGATTATACGGCTAATGCTGGCACGCTTACGGACTACTGGCGTTTGGACGAGGGGAGTGGCACTACTTTGTATGGCAAAGTGAATAATTTAACTTTATCTAATGTGTTGGCGTGGACAACTCAGCCCAAGATTAAAATGGTTAATCAGGAGAATGCGACTACTACCACTAATAATCCTGTGGGGTGGTGGAAGTTTGATGAGGCAACGGCTATTCACGGAAGCACTTTGTCCGATAGCTCGGGCTATGGGAATACTGGGACTTTGTCAACTGGGGACGGAAGCACTGAAAAATCAGTGGCGGGCAAGCTGGGCAAGGGGTTGAGTTTTGATGGGGTGAATGATTATGTGGATGCAGGGAACGGGGCGAGCGTTAATTTTTCAACAACAGCAACTATTTCTGCTTGGATTAAAGACAGCAATGGTGTAACAAATGAGCAATATATAGTATCCAAAAGTAATAGTGCAGACAGCGATCCATTATTAGGATTATTTATAAGTGGTTCAAGAATTTATACTCCTGGTGGAGGTTATCCATCCTCTGCAAATGTTTTAGTAGCTGGTGGATGGAAACATATTGCTGCAGTAAGATATAACGATGGCACACCAAAAGTTAAATTTTATTTAAATGGAAATTTGATATCAACATTTACCCAACCTACAAATGACTTATCCTATAATGCTACAAATTTAATTATTGGGGCGAGAAATAAACCGACAAGAGATTTATTTTTCAACGGCCTCATCGACGATGTCCGCATATACAATCGGGCGTTGACGGCAGGGGAGGTGGGGCAGATGTATAACTCTACCAAAGACGGATATTTGGGGAAGATAAAAATGAGCACGGGCTTGTTGGGGTATTGGAAACTAGACGGAACAGGTTCTGATTATTCAGGTAAAAGGAGAGATTTAACATTATATAATTCTCCTACTTTTACTAATGGTAAATTTGGCCAAGCAATAAGTCTTAATGGAACCACCCAATATGCTTTAGCAGACGATAATGACGATTTTAGTTTTGGAAATGGGATAGTAGATAAACCTTTTAGTATTTCTAATTGGGTTTATATGGATAGCACCTCGGCTATTGTTGGTAATGGTTTTCAAATGGTAAATAAATATGACACTGGAAAATTAGAATGGTATTTTAATGTTAATTCCGCGGGAAAAGTTTATGCTTTTTTATACGACAATAGTGTTAATGGTTATATTAGTAGATATTATAACACAGCCTTAACTTCCTATGAAAATCAATGGGTTAATTTTTCAATGAGTTATGATGGTTCTGGAACTTCAACTGGTATTAAAATATATCTTAATGGAAACAGAATAGACGATACCACCTTAGACAGTGGAACTTATGTGGCTATGGAAAATTTAACTTCAAAGGTAGCTATAGGTTCTGATTTTACAAGCATAGCTAAGGGACTAATAGACGAAGTAAAGATTTGGAATTATGTAAGGACAGCCGAGCAAGTCTTACAGGATTATCAGAGAGGCCTTAACGGACTTCCTTAAATAAAGTAAAGAAAAACAAATATATGTCAAAATTCATTCAATTAGAAAATAGAAATTATGCCGAAATAGCAGACTACGGCAAAACAGAAATAATCCCCACGGAAAAGATAGACCCCGATACTGGAGAGCCAATAATGGAGCCAGTCCACTCTGCTATTTGGGTTATCAAACAAGAATATAAGGAGCAAGAGTTTGTTTCTAATTTAGTCTATGACTTAAAGGTTGCTCAAGACGCAATGAATTCGGCTATCGGAGAATACAATAGGATAGCCGATAAGATTAAGGCTGTTAAAGGAGATTTGCCTGATATAGTTTTACCCAATGCGCAGTTAGCGGAAATAGTAAAATAATATGGAAAATCAAGAACAATTTAGGGGAGGATTACTTCCTACTCCACCGGACAATCGCGATTTTCAGTTTAGGAAACTATTTGGAGCGATCAACACTTCATTATTTCCCGATAATTTTATAGTGAGAAATCCTATTAAAATTAAAAACCAAGGGGATACTGATTTTTGCACTGCTTTTGCTTTAACGGCTGTCTCTGAAATCCAAGAGGAGATAGAGCTAGATCCATTGTGGCAATTCGCTAAAATTAAACAATTAGAAGGAAACTGGGAAACTTGGGGGGCGGACTTGAGAATGGCTTGCAAGTCGGCAGTTAAATTTGGGTCTTTACCTGAAGGCCTTTCACCTTATCATTTAGACGATAAAAACAGAGACTTTTTGGCTAATTGGGCCAATTGGGACAGCGAATTAGACTTACCCGCTCAATATCACGAAAAAAAGACTTATTGGAGCGTAGATAATGGATTTGAGGGGTTTAGAATGGCTTTGTATCTTAATAAAACGGCTATTCTAACGGGGGTATTATGGTGCAATGAGTGGACTTATTCTGAGGGTGGAATAATCAATAAAAAAGGAACTCCCACTGAAGGGCATTCTCTAGCTGTGATTGGCTGGAAAACGATTAACAATGCTTTATATTTAGTGGTGCAAAATTCTTATGGGGATGATGTAGGCGATAAGGGTCTTTATTATTTCCATCGAGATTTAGTGGATAAAATGTTTATTTTTGGCGGATTTGCTTTCGTTGACCTTTCACCAGAAGAAGCCAAAAAATTAGCTTGGAGCCTACGGATTAAGATTATGGAGAAAATAAAAAATATATTAACTAAAATTTCAATCGCTCTTAATGAATTATTAAAATTAAACAATTATGACAGGATCAGAACTTAAAATTTTTACGGAAAGTTTATTAGACGGAGATACTATTGATGATAATTTGTTTTATGTCTTAGCTAATGTGGCGCGGGTAAGAATAGAGGAAGAAAGGAATTGGAAAATTCTTGAAACAGACGATGTTTCGCAGACATCAAGTCCTGGCGATACTTTCTTAACAATGAAAACATTGCCCACTGATTTTGGCAATGCAATTAAGGTTTTTACAGTGGATAGCAATAATAACCAGCTTGAATACCGACCTTGCTCTTTTATTGACCGATACGCCTATAAAGACGCAATGATGAGATATTACATTGATTTGGGTAGAAATCAATTTGCCTTGACTGGTAATAAATCAAAATCAACCACCATTCATTTGATTTACCGAAAGACCAGCGCGGATATCGCCGAAGCTACTTCTTGGGCCTTTCCAAGCAGATTTCACGCTATCTTGGGTTTTATAATAGCCGAAATGCACAAGGCAGGGGTTGATTATGACCAAACCAATGCTTTACAGGCCGTGCAACACCGAGCAGACGCTAAGATATTATGGGAAGCAATGATGATGTGGGACACCAATATGCGCTTAAAAGAAATGAATAACCAATACGGAGGGACGGAGGCCTATGACAGCGATGGTTTGCCAGTAGACGGCGGGAGTTTTGAGACCCCCCTCGGCCTAATGGGATAATATTATTTATTATGTCTTTTAAGGGGAAAAAACAAACAATTTTTTAAGGGAGGTTCAGATAATATAGAGAATATACAACCTTTATGTATGCCTTGTAACAGATTGAAACACACTAAAACAATAAAATTTAGCTATGCTTAACGATTATACTATCAATAAATTTTTAGGATTAGTGAACGCTATTGACGCTGATAAACTGAAAGAGGGGACAGTGGTGGACGGTTTGAATTGGCTAATAACTCCGGATAAACTGGAATTAAGACGCGGAATGAAACTTTTAGGGACTGACGCAGGAATTGGACAGATTACAGGATTGAGGGCAGGTAGAAAGATAGACGGCGTGGATTTGCTCTTTAGGACTAGGGCCAGAAAAATTGAGTATTACGACGATACCACCGAGGACTGGATTGAGAACGGAAGCGATAGCTTGCCTTTATTGGCTAATGGAGAGGAAATTTGCCTTGATCCTTATACTTCTTTAGCAGGGTACGCGATTTATTTGACCAGCCCTAATAGCTCTATTTACAAAATAATGCTAGCAAACCCAGGGAGTTTGATTGATATGTCCTCTACTACTTTTAAGGGAAAGATGAGGATTAAGAATAGCAGAATGTTTCTTTGGGATAGGAAAGGAAGCACAGGAGCGATTGATAAAACTGGACTTTATGGTAGCCATTTAGACAAAGACCTTTATAGTGATTTTACGCTGGTAACGACAGAGGCTATTGGATCCCTAGGAAGTCTAACTTATACTGGCACACTAGCTTTTAAGGGGTCTGGGGCCACGAGAAGCTGTTTTAATGTAACTTTCACCGATGGGACGGAAACCTTTAACGATAATCAAGACGGGACTTTGACAGGTTCTGCTGGAGGTACTGGGACGATAAACTATGCCACAGGAGCTTATAGCATTACTTTTAACAGCGTGGCTGGTGGAGCGGTTACTAGCACTTATTATTGGGAAGACCCGAGAAATGGAGGTATTTGCGATTTTACCCCGCCTTCCAGCCCGAGAGGAGCAACTGAAAGCTTTATTTTACGCCAAGATGATGGCGGAGGGGATTTACAGAACATATCCGAATACAATAGCGATATGTACTGTTTCCACGAGAAAAAGACTTGGAAATTGACTATTTCAGCCGATGATACGGACGCCGCTAATTTACCCTTTCGGACTAAAGTAGGCATCTCTAATTGGAGGGCAATGGTTGAAACGGGAGATGGTATTTATTATTTAGACACTAGCGATGATAACGACCCTAAAGTTAGATTATTGACTTTATCCGCTTATTCAACTGAGGTGATCCCTCGTTCAATCTCTGACGGATTAGACTTATCAGACTATGCTTTTGATAAAGCCGTGATGAAAGAGTGGGGGGATTATATCTTATTGGCTTGTCGTAGGGTTGCCTCTACAGAAAATGATAGAATGTTTATTTACGACAGACGCTATGGTTGTTGGAGCGTTCCAACTGATTATCAAGCCAGCGTGATTGAGATTTATAATGGAGCAATTGAATTAGGAGATAGTACCACCAATAATGTCTACGAGTGTTTCTCCGGTTGGGACGATGATGACAGCGAGATTAACAATTATATTGTCCTGAACGAAACAATACTTGGCTATGATGGATTAAAAAAACCTCGTAGGTTTATTATTGAGGGGGAGATACAACCAACGCAAACCTTAAAAATTTATCTTTCTACCGATAAAAGTAATTTTGTAGAAATAGGAACGATTGACGGAGACGGAGCGTATGTTGATATGGGTAGCAATGTCTACATTGGAGCGACTACTATTGGTAAGAAAGAAGTCGGTGGGGGAGGCACAGGGGAAATCGCCAATCATTACCAACGAGAGTTTAGGATTACGGCTGACAAGGGAGAAACTTTTCAAATTAAATTTCAAGCCACGGGTATAGGCTATGCGTCTGTTTCCCGATATGGCTTAAAAGATTTAAGAAAAAAAGGCAGAAAGACTGCCGGTAAATATATCGTTAATTAAAAAAAATATATGACAGAAACAATTTTAACAGCTATAGTCGCAAAAATAACCGCCATTGTAGTATCTCTTACCACGCTTCTTTCGGGAATGGCGGGAATGGTGAGCGACCAAAGGTTTGGAGCGACCATACCCCAAGTAGTAGCCTTATTTGAAACTTCTTTAGCGACCAAAATAACTTCATCGGCTACCTCAATGACGCTAGTTTCTGGCACTGATAAGGCGGGCAATGCTTTATCGGGTTATATGTGCTTCACTGTTGACGAGGGTACAGCTAGCGAGGAGTTTGTTTGCGGTACTGCTAGCTCTACTGATGTTAGCTCTATGTTAAGAGGCATTGACCCGATTGACGGAGATAAAGAAGTAACAGCCTTAAAAAAAGAACACCGCAGAGGAGCTTCGGTTAAGATTACCGATTATCCGCAGATTGCAATCCACGGGCGTATTCTTAACGGAGACGAGACCATACCGAATGTTTTGTCTTATGCTACTTCCAGCACCTCTACAATGACACAAGGCTATCAAATCCCCAATATAGCCTATGTTAATGGTTTGGCTTACGCTGGGGCCCCGAATGTTAGCACCACCACCAAAGGCATTGGCGAGCTTTCTACCAGAGAGGAATTAGCCAGCTCCACTGTTTTGGGTGCCACAGGAGCTTACCTGATGCCCCACAATCAATTGTTTAGCTCTACCACGGCCTCTACTACTACTATCCCCTATACCAACGCCACAGGCAAGCTCTCACAAGGATTTTTGGATTTAACGGCTAATTGGGCTTTTAGTGGGGCGACTACTTTGTCTAGCTCTACAATTACTGCCTTGACTGTAAATGGTACAAGTACGATTGCCACTACCACGATTGCTAGTTCTACTTTTAGCAGTATCCCTAATTTGCCAGCGTCTGACCCGACTACAGATAATCAAGCAACAAGAAAAGCCTATGTTGACGCTCAAGACGCTGATGGGATTCAGGGTATCGGTTGCGATTATGTTTCTGGTAATTCTTATCAAGCTACAACGAGTGGCTTTGTTTTAGCGACTGATAGTGAAAACAGCAGTGCTCGTGTGGATATATTTGGTTATATGTCAGCCACTTCAACTCCAGTATTAGTAAGAATGATGGCTAGCACCCCTACTCCTGGATATACTGGGATTACTATGCCTGTTAAAAAAGGGGATTACTGGAGAGTAACCTCAACAGGGGACAATAAAGTAACCTGTTGGATGCCTTTATATTAAATTTTAATTTATGGCTTATTTTCGCAAACCCAATTCAACCCAAATAGTCGACGATCAAGGGAATGTAACCACAGACCCTAATGTAATGTCATCTATTGGTGACCTTAGCAAATTGCCTTTGTATGGACAAAAAAGGGAAGCCCGCTCTGTTGACCCCTTGGCTCAATTAAAACAAAAATTGGCTGGAGAAATAACTAACCAGCTTAACGCTCCCGATACTTCAAACACGGATAGAGAAAATATCAACAATCTTTTTTCGGCCCGATTGGCTGAAATCCAGCAAAGGACAGATCAAAGAACGATGGCAGAAGAGGCCGCGGGCAGGCAAGCGGAAGCGCAGGCCACGGGCGTTAACTTCCGAGCAGGTCTGGCCGGCAGTGATTTTGCCAGTTCGCGTCGAGTTGGGGTACAACAAAAGACCGCTCAGGCGGTTTCGGCTATTAAAGACGCAGGACAGGCGGAAAAGGACGCTTTGCGCTCCGAGCAGGATATAGCAATTCAGAATATAGAGGACAGAGCCACTCAAAGACAACAAGAAAGACTAGGGCTTTTACAGAAAGGCGTTGATTTAATTGAAGGAGAGCAAGATAAAGCTTATAGCGATTTTACTACCTTAGCTAAGGCTGGGAATGATTGGAGCCAGATTGAAGGTACGCCCGGACTTTTAGAGGAAATCCAACAGCAAACAGGTAAAAGCGTGGATTATCTTAAATTTGCCTATCAAGCCAATTTACCCAAAGATCAATATACCGAGCCTCAATACCATTGGGATAATGGAAATCTGGTGGCTATTAACTTTGATAAGGCCACAGGCAAGGTGTCCACTCAAACCTTTTCCGCTGGTGATTTAGGTATTCCCGAGGGGACGGATGTTAAAGTATTGCCAGCAGATGATTTTGGCAATATCTATTGGTATGACGCTAAACAGCTTGGCAATGGAGAGGCTAAACTTAATAAGCTTGGAAGCGTGGGAGTTGCACCAAAAGCGACAAGCGGAGGTAGTATCGGAGGAGGGACAGGTGGGACTGATGATGTGGGAATGATTGCGCAAGCTATTATAAACGGAAATCAACCACCGGTAGTGTCTGGACTTTATGGTAAAACCGCCGCTGTGAGAGCGGAACTTGAAAGACAAGGTTTTGATTATACGAAAGCCAACCAAGACTTTACGGCCACGGGTAAATTATTGGCTACTCTAAATGGAGCGCAACAAACTAGATTAAGACAAGCTATAAACTTTACGGCTGACTCTCTTGATTTAATGACTGACTTAAATAAGGGAGCGGAGGACGCAATGTCCAGAGCTGGCATAACCGCTTTTGCCACTGTCCAAAAGAAAGCGGCAATGCAAGGAGTTTTTGGGCAAGAAGTAAAGAGCGCCTTTACTAAATTAGACAATCAAGTATCTGACTTGGTTTCTGAATTAGCCACTGTTTATAAGGGTGGAAATTCATCAACTGATGAGAGTTTGAAATTGGCAGCCAAACAGCTTAATTCAAATTGGGATTATCAGACTTTCAAGGATAATATAGACTTGGTAAGAAAGAATTTACAGATAAGAAATAACTCAATAAATTTGGCGACTGGTGGGATTTCGGATAGCCAGTATAATCCAATGGATAATCCAGAAAGCAGTCCATCTCAAACAATGACAGATGAAGAAGCCTATCAAGAATACTTGAAACAAGCAAAATAATATGGCATTAACCTTTGAACAATTTAAGGCTTTAAGGGATAAGGGGCTGTCCAATGAGCAGATTATTAAATTTGAGGGGGGTTATGTTCCCCCGACAACCCCAACACCAGAGCAACCTATAAAAAAAACTCCATTCCAAAAAAGTGTTGAATTGGGAACCAGTCTTGCGAAGGGAGCATTAAAGGGGGCGGTATCAACAACGGTAGGTATTTCTTCTTTAGCGGAAAAAGGCTTGAAAGCTTTAATGCCAAAATCGGTGGAAAAAGTTTTTGGATTTAGTGACACTCCAGTGGCTCAACAATTAGTTCCAGAACAATATCGCACTCCTCAAGGGATCGCCCAAAAAATAGGGTTTGGAGCGGAACAAGTAGGAGAACTTGCTATCCCAATAATGCCTAAGGGTGGAGGATTGATAAAAAATGTTGTTAAGGGTGCAACGGAAATGGGTGGTAAAACGGCGTTGCAAACTGGAGGAGATGCCGATTCAGTAAGAAACGCAACTATTGCTGGAGGAGGTTTTCCGATTGCGGGAAAAGTTTTATCTCCTCTGGCAAAAATAGCCCAAAAAATACCCGAAACGGCTTGGGGGTCTATTCTTAAAAGGACTCCAATGGTTGCCGTTAAAAACCCCGAGTTAGAAAAACAAATAGCCAAAGAAGGATTGATTGGTATTAGTAAAAAAGCCATTTCTAAAAAGGCGGGTAAAGAAATCCAAAACATTGAATTGCAAATTGGGCAAGCCTTAGAAGGTAAGGGTGGAGAAGTTAGTACCTGGAATGTAATTGAGAGTTTAAGAAAAATGCACGCGGCTTATAAACAGATACCGGGTGAAGAAAAATCGGTTGAGGCTATTATTAGCATTGCTAATGGACTGTTAGATAAAGGGGTAAAAATTTCTGTAAAAGAAGCCAATGAATTAAAAAGAAATATCTATGGATTGATACAAAAATCATATGGAAAAGGATTATTAGAGGTTCCAGCCAAAACAGAAGCTCAAAAGATGTTAGCGCGAGGTCTAAAAGTAGAAATTGAAAAAGCTGTTCCAGAGGTTAAAAACTTAAACGCCCGACAGGCTATTTTTATCCAAACAAAAAATGCTATTGATAAGACAATAGCAAGGGAAACTGGCAAGGGGATTGCTGGGACTGGTATTGGATTATATGACATTATGATTGGTGGCCTAGGAACGGGCGTTGGCTATGCGGTTCATTCACCCCTTGTTGGAGTAGGAGCAGTTATTGGTAAAAAAACCTTAGAATCCCCGCTTGTTTTGAGTTCTGTGGCTAATGGAACGCAAAAAATGTTGAATTATTTTGACAATCTTTCCCCAACTCAAAAAGTATTATTTTATAATTCTTTAAGGGGAATTACTACTGAATTAACCAAGAAGAAAGATTAAAAAAGCAGAAAAAACATAGATAAAATCACCAACAAGAAATAAAACAATCAATACGAATAAAAGATGCTCCCACCAATAATTTAGTTTTTGTTTCATACTTTTTTATAAAGCCCCTGATGACACCGCCGACAAAGCAATTGAACATCGCTATCCAATTCCCTGCCAACGCGCGCATAGGTTAAATGATGAACTTGAAGCCACCAGCGCGAACCACATCGCTCACACCTTTTCCTTTTCTGCCTTATCCTTTTAGCAAAATCTTTCCAATGTCTTGAGCGGAGATATTGTCGATATTCTGCTTTATTCATTAAACCTATCTTAACACTAACCAATGAAATGTCAATTATGAACGAGGAATCAACAATCGCCACTATGCAAAAAGACATAGAAAATATAGACGAAAAATTAGACACTCTAATCGTTAAAGTCGACGTCATCACTAAAGAAATGCTCTGTAAAGCAGACGCGAGCGATAAATATGCTACCAAGATTGACTTTGAAAAAATGAAAAGCAGAGTAAATTTCTACGCTTGGATAGTGCCAATCTTGACTGGAGCATTAGGAGTTTTGGCGACTTACGTAATTTTGAAATAACTGTGGATAACTCCGTTTGTACTTTTTTAATTTAAGAGTAAAATTAGAATTAGGTGTAAAAAAAATAGGATAGTTACAAAAATTGCATAAAGATATATATTAAACGCTTCAAACGAAGACGCCCCCTATTTACACCGTAGGGGGCTTTTTCTTAAAAATATGACATCAATTTTAGAACCTATAGATTACGAAATCGGAGAATTAGGGGACTGTATTTAACGGCTCTTTCACAATAAGGAGAATCACTATGTGGAGTATTTTAGCTTTTTTCTTTAAGATTTTTCTAGCGTTTTCTTTAATGGGTATGTGCGCGATTAGCGGGATAATTCATAGAGTAAGGAGATGATTATAATGCCAGATATCAGCGGTTGGTGCGAAAAAGACCATTGCTCTACAATCGTTTTAGCGGAACGAACCAGCGGAGATGTTCACCTTAGAATATGCCAATGTCCTATTTGCAATGCTAAAAAAGTGGAAAAGTGGAGACTTGTTCGCAGTTTTGTTACAAGTCTCAAAACCAAAGACCCTGAAAGTCTTTTACAAATTGAGGAGAATATATGAAATTAACCCCTGAAATGACTAGAAAGATTTTCGCCCTCGCGGAGAAACACAATGTTAGTTTCGTTGATATGGCCCGCTTAATACTTGAGCTTGGTCTTAAACAAATGGAGGAAGAAAATGAATCGGACGCAGAGATGCAATTATCAATCTAAAGTAATGCGGATTTTCAAGTTACAAGAAATGCTAATGGTTAAAGATATTGACCAGAGGATAGAGATAGCTAAAAAAAAGAAATCTAAAAAACCGCAAAGGTGATTTTCCAAAAGGTATAACTAGACCTATTTTAGACCTATTTTATACCTATCTATGGAGGGAGCGGTATCTTGGTAAATAATTACCCCTAACAATGCCGTACCGCTCTCCTCTATTCTCAAAAGTTAGTTCATATTCAGTCTTTAGAATTAAACTAAATTTTAAGTTAGTATATATTTATGAGCATTATGGAAGTTTTAGTAAAAATAAAAGAAGTTTTGACAAAATTGGTTTATTTGCATAAACAGTTAAAACTTAAAAGAAATGAAGCAATGGTACGGAGAATTTGCCAGGAAGAAAATCTCAACCAAGAACAGACGGATTTAATCTGCAAGGTTATTCAATGCGAAAGTGGTTTTGACGATAAAGCTGTTTGTAAAAACAAAAATGGCACTTCGGATTATGGTATAATCCAAGCAAATAGTTATTGGTATATTGATAGAATGAAACTATTAACCAAAGATGAAGCCCTTAACAATCCAGAAAAATCTGTTAGGATTATGATACAAAGATACAAAGCGGGACAGTTAAAGGATTGGATTTGTTATTCTTTTGGATATTATAAAAATTATAAGGGTAGCATATGAAAGAAATTGAAATTCAAAGAACTATCCTTGAATACTTGCAGTTAATGGAAAATAAAGGAAAGTGTTATTGTTTTCGGGCTGGAAGCGGAGCAATTAAAACCGAAAGAGGTGGCTGGTTCAAAACAGGGAAAAAGGGTTGTCCTGATATTGTTTGTCTGATCAATACAATGTTCGTTGGCTTGGAAATAAAAGCCCCGAAAGGAAAGCAATCTGATGAGCAAAAAATTACCCAAAAAAAGATAGAAAAATTAGGCGGAGTTTATCAAGTGGTGCGTTCCTTAGAGGACGCCCAAAAGGTCTTTGAGTAAAGAAATAATTATGGAATTTTCAAAACAATATATTGGGTCTCTCTTAGTAATCTTGGCTATGGTTTTTCAGATTTTTAAGGTAGATTTTTCACAAGAACAATTACAGAATACAGTTGATTTAATTACCCAGTTATTCACTACCTTGACAGCTTTAATTTCAGCGATTATAGTAGCCATAGCAAGATACAAAAAAGGCGATATTAACGCCCTAGGAGCTAAAAAAAGGTCTTAAAAAGTAAAGCAAGAAATAATGGTTATTTATAACGAAACAGCTACCTTAGAACCAGAAGACGACATTGACGATAAAGACGAAAACGAAGATGAAGACGCGCCGGAGAGTGATGTGGACGATGAGGATATTGACGGAGACGAAGGAGAGGTATAGTATAAAAATAGAAAGAGATTAGTTTGGACATAGCTTGCTATAGCCACCTAACCTTTTTTGGATTTTCGGAAAGGCCCCGTAAGGGGCTTTTCTGTTTTATTCTGGGTGAGTTTTATCAAATTCATCAATCCAGTCTTTAACCGTCTTTTTTTCTTTTTTTTGTTTCTTTAGACCATCTTTCTTTTGTGTGTTCGGTAACCGAACCAATTTTGAGCCTCTTCGGTTCGTTTTCCGACCCGTTTCTGGTTCGCTAACCGAACTGCCTTTGGTTTGGTAACCGAACTGCTCCGCAAAATCTGGCTGGTTCGTTAACCGAACCACTTCCCAATTGATTGAATACTTGAAATCTTTTGTTACATTGATAATCTGTTTTGCTTTTAGGCTGATAATGGCATTACCTATCCCTTCGCGGTGTACGCCAGTCGCCTCGTGAAATTGGGAATAACTTATTCTATCTTCTTCTTTATCTCCATAGCCTTTGGTTTGTCGGATAATATGCAGAGTTATTTTTATCTCAGCCTCTGTTAAGTATGGCAAGAGCTTAAAAAAACAGTTTGGTACTTGAGTATAATTATCTTTCATTCCCTCTCCCTACAAGAGGATTGAGTGGCTAATAGGGAGCAAACGAGCGTTTGCCTAGCCACCCAAAACTTTGAGACGACTGACGGCCAAATCAGTCTGATTAAAATTATACAAAATATAGGGATAAAAAATCAAGGAAAAAATGTATTGATTTTATCGGTGTGGTTTTTATATAATATCTTTAGTCGTTCCATTGAGCTTGATAATTCTGTTTTTATGGCTATACTTACTACATAAGTATACTTTTGTATAGTTAAACCCTTATAAACACTTAAATAAGCCTTAAACAACAATCCAACGTAATATAGATATATAGAGTGTATAAATAAATAAACTACCACAGACAGTCTGCGACTGCTGGATAGTATCGTCAGGGAAAAAACAAAATTAGAGGGTTAGAAATAAAAAAGCAAAAATAAGGTAGGGGCAGAAAAAGAGAACGCAAAATATGAAAAAAAGATGTCCAAAACTTAAAAGATTAGCTGAATATGACGAGGGCCTAAAAAGGCAAAAGAGAGACGAGGAGATAATCAGGCTGGTAGCAGAGTTTAGATACTTAGAGAGCGACTGCGTATCCAAACTTCTAGGCTGTTCTCAAGAGGTAGCGAACAGACGGCTACGGAAGCTATGGAAATATAAGTACCTAGACAGACCCTTTGGACAAAGGTACTTAGTAGAGCCTCCAGAGGGAAGTCATAAAATGGTTTATTCATTAGGTCCAGAGGGAGCGAGACTTTTAGATATTAAAAAAAGAAATGGAGAACTTAGACAATTTCATTTAGAGCATTTTTTAATGACTTCTAAATTTAGGACAGCTTTAACTGTAGCATTAAAAGAAAATCCTCAATATGAGTTATTTTATTGGAAGAATGAAAGCCGAAACGAACTCAATGATAGAGTATTTGAAACTGAACAGGACAAAAGGATAGTTTACCCAGTCGCGCCTGATAGTTACTTTATCCTTTTGGATAAATCCACTCAAGAAAAAATGCACTTCTTTTTAGAGGCAGAAAACTCTAGGAAATCTAAAATAAACATCTATCGTAAATATCGGGGTTATTGGATATGGTATCGCGATAAGGGCTGTTTGGCTAAGTTTGGCATTACTGGATTTAGAGTTTTGACTATTTCAGATGACAAAAAAATAGATAATCTTAGGGAAATAGCCAGCAAGGCAGACGATAAGCAATTAGGGTCTGTGATGTATTGGTTTACTGCAATAGAGTTTTTAGACCATATTCTAAAAGAGATTTGGTGGACGCCGGTGGGAGACAAACGACACTCACTGTTGGAGTAAAAAATGGAAATAAAATCTAAAAGCTTAATTGAAGCCTTAAAAATAGCAAAAGAGAAAAGAGAAACAAAGGTTAAGGCTGAAGAAAATATACTTTTAACTTCTCCTTATCGAACTCTTGCTATAGCTATGTTTGGAAAGGATAAAGAAAAGGCCGAAGAATGGATAAAACAACAAGAAAGAATCAATAATCCGATAACCAAGGAGACAATGCCAATGAAAAAAGAACCAGAAAAAGAACCTAAGCCAGAAATGTCTATGCAATTCCCAGATGTACCTCAAAATTTAGCTGAAACTATTTTGGAAGTATTGCAGAATAAAAAAAACGACCAAAATTTTATTCGGCGCGCTATTTCTGGTTGGATTAACCATTCCGATAATGAAAGAACAGTTAAAGCCATTAAGGATATGGTGGTTAAACTAGGAGTAGTGGAAGAGGTCTACGATGCCGCTTTTAGAGCTGGAATGGCTAAATATCGTTATGATAATATGGATAAAGCCAAAGACACTTATGACGCCCAAATGGATCAGGATAAAAAAAAATCCTAATTGAAACCGCGGAATTAGAAGCCCTTTCTAAGCTAAAAATCAAAGAAAAAACTCTTGAGATAGAAAGTAAGTACTCAAAACTTACTCAAGACGAATCAACCGACGATATTTCACAGATAGCTAGCCAATCCGATAGAATTAACAAAGAAATCAACCGAATAAAAAAAGAACACGCCGATGACCCAGACTTAGCGGAAATTATTATTGAGAACTTTAAGCGTACGCTAGTTGAAAAGGGAATTTTAGGGGGGAATGATATATGATTATCGGTAAGACTGCCGAGGACAAAGAAGTTAATTTGACTGGGCCAGACCGAGATAGGCATATGCACCTCTTAGGAGTAACTGGCACAGGAAAAAGCAAACTGCTGGAATGGATGATAAGACGAGACATTGACGCTGGTTTGGGACTTTGTTTGATTGACCCACATGGGACATTATACAAAGAAATCTTAAAATTCTGTGTCCTAAGGAGACTAGAGAATAGGACAATCTTGTTTGACCCGAATGACCTAGGCGTGTCCGTAGGACTTAATTTGCTAGAGTATGACCTAGCAGTTAAAACATCCAGCTCTCACGCTGATACAGTGATGGACGCTATCGGTAAAGTATTCGGAGGACAGAAAACAAACACAATGCCACAATTACAGAAATACGAGCGTGGAGCACTACTGCCATTGATTGAAGCTGGTTTGACACTTTATGAACTGGAGGATTTTATCAATCCTTTTGATCCTACTTTTAGGAATTTAATTTTAGAGGGCTGTCCTAATGACAGGATTAAAAAACGCTGGGAATGGTTTGATAGGACAAGTTTAAGGGATAGGACAAATTATGCCGCGCCACTGGAAAGTAGGTCGGACAAATTTGTTACTAGCGAGATTGGCCGTAGGACATTCGGACAGCAAAAGTCTACTATTGATTTCAAAAAAGCGATGGAAGAACAGAAAATAATCCTTTGCAATCTTAGGGGCAGTATTTCAACGGCCGAACAGCAGATGATTGGGATTGTGATAATAGATAAACTTTTACAGGCGGGATATTCCAGAATGAAAACTCCCGAGTATAGTCTCAAACCATTCTATGTTTATCTGGACGAGTTTCAGTATTTTGTTTCTGATGATATCTCCAAGGCCCTATCGGAACTCCGTAAATGCAAAGTGAGGTTTATTTTAAGCCACCAAAGGTTTGGACAGCTAACCGAGGATGTTCTGGACGCTGTGCTAACCCAACCTCAAGTAAGAGTATGCTTTCGTTCGGGCCGAGCTGATGCTGAAATTTTGGTTGATGATGTTTTTGACTATCGCAGTGATATTGTGAAGTATGTGCAGACTGCTACTAAATTTAGACCGGTGAGAGGATATGAGACGGTGGAAACCTACACCGAAAGTAGCTCTTCTTCGGAGCTTGATGGAATGAGCGAGGGTAATAGCTCTAGCGTAAGCCCAGAAGATGTTGACGATGTACTAGGGTTGGCGGTTAATAGCGGTATGACTAGCGTAAAAGGAAGTACCAATAATAGCGGGTATAGTAAGTCTACGGTGCCTATAACCAACTTTGAGGAGTTCCACGAGGAAACCAGTCGTTCTTTTAAGGGTAAGGACGATCAGAAAGAGGAGTTTATTACTATGCTACGCAAACAACCCCAACAGCATTGCACAATTAAAATTAAAGAAAGCGGGGCTATACAAATTAAGGTTCCGTTTGTAAAACAATTTTCTGTTAGAGAGAAAGATTATAACGAATTTAAACAACGCGTGTATAGCCGATACTCTTTGCCGTCTGAACAGGTAGACAAAATGATAAAACTTCGCCAAAAGTATTTTGTAGACTTAGCCCAAGAAAAAAAAGAACAAGCCCAAAAACAAAAGATTGAAGAACAAACCCAAGAGGTTGAAAAATCTTTCCGACAAAAGTAAGATTAAAATGGCCAGCAAGTCCTCCTAACTTCCCCTAGACCAAAATGGAGTGAAGCGAGAATAACGAGAGAGTGCCTTGTTATTCTAAATCAGAATGGCGATGCCATTTCAAAGCTCAACGCGACTCTGCGGTAGGCAGAAATTGGAAACGGCGAGTTGGCCATTTTAACACTATGAGAAAAATATCTCCAGCTAAAATCCGTAACGCTAAGATTGCTAGACGCAAATTTTTATTTGAGCCTAAAATTAAAAAAGACCGCAATCGGATTTATTGGGAAAAGAAACGCAAAGGCATAGTTTAGCGACCAATTATTTCCGCTACGGAAAATATCGGATAGAATAAATCTATCCGATTTTTCCTTCGCTAAGTGCAAATAGCAGATGCCACATAATCGCAGTTATGCGCACCAAGTAGTTGCCAGCGAGACGCTGGCAAGGCAATATCTCAATCCAGTTTAAGAAAACCCGATTGAGATATTGCCTTTTTTTTATTTAAGAATAAACACAATTGCCATAATTGACCATTCTTTTTTGATGTTGTAGGGTAGATTTAGGATTATTAACAAATCAACAAAGGAGGTCAATTATGGCGATAGACATTAACCGACTATGGGAGGAAAAAATCAATTTACTTTCAACTAGCTTACGCAAGATTCTCAAAAATGATGACGCCTATCAAGACGCAGTATTGGGAATTAGACATATCTTGTTAAAAAACCCCGATTTTCCTGATTATTATATCTTGAAAGCCGCCGTAACGGCTGCCAAAGACGCCAAAAAGAGAGGGGTGTCAGTTGATAATGGCAGAAATCGAAAGGTTGAGGTTGTCCACGCTTTGGATTTTGACAAAGAGTTTGAAAAAGAGTTTTCGGATGAAAGCCAATCCCCGGAGATATTAACTGTGGATAAGGTATCAGCAGAACAATTCTACGCTTCTTTAACGACAGATGAGATGGAGTTAGTCTTAGTTTGCCTTGAAACAAACAAAGGATTTTATACCCCAGAGGCTCAACAAAAATTGAAACTTGGTTTCAAGAAATTTTATAGAAGAAAGCGTGAGGTGCGTCGAAAGTTTATCAATATCTTTGAAGAATAGGGCGAGTTAGTCGGGTTGCTCTGCCAAATTTTTTAAGCGTTAGCCATAAGCTAGCGCTTTATTTTTTTCCACCAAGGCTTTTTATTTTCCGTTAGTTGCAGGTTTTGTTTCTTTTCCATTGCGAGCAATTGATTAAGTTGTCCAGTCTGCTCTTGCAAAAGCGCGATCTGTTTGTCTTTTTCTTTTAATTGACTGTCTTTCTCTTGAAGCTGATTTTTTAATACCGAAATAACTTCGGCAAACTGCGGAGATGCTTCGGAAGTCGCTTCGGTAGTATCCATAAACACCTGCCATTTTCTGCCGTCTTTCTTAGCTTGGATTGCTCCCTTGCTTATTTGGTCGAGGATATTTCTTTCGGTACACTTCCGAAGTCTTGAGGCCTCTTTAACTGTTATCCACTGCTCCATATTTTCCTCCTGCGGTATAATAAACGATACGGACTTCCGAAGTCAACAGAAAAATTGCGGTTGAGTTATCCACAGTTGACTTGGTATGGGAAAGATTTATAATTTTGGTATATGGTTAATCGTGAAAAATCAATTTTATTAATTGCCAAAAAGGCACTGATTATGTGGAGTAATCCACACGGTTTTCACGAGCCGGACCATAGTCAGTGCCTTTTTGGTTGTTAAAACTATGACGGAACAAATAACCTATACTTTAATACTTCATCAAATAAGAAAAAAGTTAAAACTAACCTTAATGGAGTATTGTGTTGCCGATTGTGTTTATCATCTTTCCAATAATCCAAAAAATCAAATGGGGGGTTGGTGTTATGCTTCTAAAGAAACAATATCTAAAATGCTTGGGACAACATCAAAAACTATTTTTGATGTAATGAAAAAACTTATTGAAAAACAGATAATTGAAAAAGAACCAGACACAAAACATCTAAAAACAACCTCAAAATGGTTTGAAAGCGTAGTATTGATAAGGGCTAAAGCAGAGTATAAAGAAACTTTACACTCTATAACGAAAGGTTATAGTGAGGTATCACGAAAGGTTATAGTACCTATAACGAAAGGTGATACAATAATAATAGATAATAATAAAGATAATAATAGTGACTCGGAAACCTCGCCACCCATTCCGTCCTTAAAAGTCAAAGAAAACTCAACCCATAATGAAATAACTGAATTGTTTGATTACTTTAAGGTCAATTTCTTAGAGGAAATTTCAAATAACGCGCCAATTTTTAACTGGGGAAAATGCGAAAAGTTAGTTAAACCCTTTCTTAAATCGTTTGGCTTAGAAAAAATGAAAGGTTTAGTAGACAAATACTTTTCTAAAAATGACCAATTTTATCAAAAGGTCGGCTGGTCTTTAGAGGTATTTTTAACGGCAAGCACGATTAACAGCTTGCTTAATGGTAAATAAATATATGGTTACTTTTCCAAATAATAGTGAATTTACTTTACTTGATATTGATTTAGCGGAAGGTAAAACAATCAATAGGCTTTATTTAGTAGCCCAAAAGTACAAGGATACTTCTAAGGCCATAAGCATTGGGATCGAAGAGTTTGATAATGATATGGCTGGAGGGATAAGAGCGGGAGAATTGATAGTGGTATCGGGTCAGACCGGACAAGGTAAGACTACTTTTTGTCAGACTTTAACAATGAGTTTAGCTAAAAATGATATAAATAGTCTTTGGTTTTCTTACGAGATGTCTCCAGATTACCTACAGGATAAATTTATTGAAATGGGATATGAACCTGAACACGGTATATTTGCTCCTGTGGCTTTGATAGACGGAACGTTAAAATTTTTAGAGACTGAAATTTTAGAAGCTAAAAAAGATCGAGACTGTAAGGTAGTTTTTATAGACCATTTGCATTATTTAATCCCGCTATCCAACAAAGATAATTCTTCCTTGGTTATTGGGGCGATTGTCAGGGGATTAAAACAGATAGCAATGGCTCAAAGGGTAACAGTATTTCTAGTGGCCCACACTAAAAAAATATATCAAGGGGAAGAAATGGACTTATCTAGCGTGAGAGATAGTAGCTTAGTATGTCAAGAGGCTGATTTTGTTTTCTTAGTGGAAAGGGAAAAGTTTATTGTTGATAAACCTAGGAAGAAAAAAAATGAATGGGAGAAAGACGATTTTGTTGAACCTTTCAAGCCTTATGGTTCGGATTGGACTAACAATACAAAAGTTTATCTGGCTAAGAACAGACGAACTGGAAAAATGACAAGAATGATTTTTCAGTTTTCTAATGGCCAGTTAATTCCTTATACATCTATTTATGGACAAAATTAAAAAATTGAAACATAAATTGAAAGATATTTTAGGTTGTTGGGATATTGAGAAAAGAGAAAAACTAAAAGAAGATTTCAGAAAAGAATTAAAAAACTCTTTAACTCCCACCCCTCTCCGCTTGGACAAACCGAACAATTAACAACCGAACAGAAGCTGTCCGATATGCTAATTGTCCGATATTGTCCTGCGCTACGAGGGGTGGGATAGGACAGTACTTGACAAGGCTATACGATATGCTATCATTCGGCTGTATGAATAAAAACATTTACAAGGATAAAAAAACAAAAGAGGTGGCTGATAAAGCGGTGTTGATGTATAAGCAGGGTCTAACTACCAGAGAAATTGGTAAGATTGTCGGTAAATCTCACGCCTGGGTTGCTTTAAGGGTAAGAGAAAAGTTATCCACAGTTGGAAGTATTGACAAGGATTGACAGTTTGCTAAACTATAAATAGTGAAAGGTCGTTAAGAGTAAAAAATAAATCTATGACTACTCGTTCAGCGTTATATAAATCCTACATCAAGCACATAGAACGCCCAGCACAAATAAGAAAGGCGTTAGTAATGACAGGCAAGGTGCTAGGATTTATCGCTCTAGGTTGTGCGTTGTTAGTAGGAGTGTGGTTTGCTCTTTGTATAGTAATTTAATTTATGGACATAAAGGAATTGTTAGAAAAATACTTGATTAAGGAAGTTAAGGTTAGTCAACCGCACTATTGTAATGTAACTATGCACCCAAATTGTTCTGAATATAAAATAGAAGGTTTCTATCAAGTTGAAATGAAACAGATTGATTTAGACAAATTGATTGAGTTATTAAGCAAATTAGTAAAGGTTGAAGATATAGTAAAGTAAAAAATAATTTATGACTAGAGAATTGTTTCGTGAATTAGTCGGGTTTGAGCCAGAGCAAATAAATGGTTACGACCCCGAAGATGGTGATGAGTTTTTAGCGGATTTGGTCAGCGATGTAATGTTCGCTGAAAAAGCCGAGCAAGACAAATGGGATTGGTACTATGCCAATCAAATCTAAAAGGCCAAAAAAACTTAGTTGCATTGATAGGGGAGATTGTCTGGTTTTTGGCAACGAAGTCCAGCAGTCCCTCTATCAATTAAAAAAAATGAGCTTAAAACAAAATGATACTTTCAAAGAAAATCAAGCTGAAAACTTAATCGGCTTGAAAATAGACCTAGATAATTACTGGCAAGAAATTAAAAGCACTTGTTTCAGTGTAAGCTTGCAGATTGAGGCCTTAAAGAATTTGTTAAAAGCCTATGAGGAAAGCCTAGATAGACTAGAACAAGCTAATTTACAACCTCCGTCAGCTGAGGAGTTAGAACATAATGACTAGCTAATTAAACAGGGGGCAAATGATTAAATAATTGTTTGCCCCCTGATAAACAATGGACATTAAAATAACAAGTTTGATTAACAATGCGATAGTACAGGACGGTAAAAGAGAGGAAAGGGAGATAACAAGCTGGCATATTTCTGCGCTTGGCTCTTGTTTGAGGGGTGTCTATTTTCAAAGATTGAAAGTATTACGAGACAATGAAATGACAGCAAAGGACTTGGCCCAGATGAAAATTGGCTCTTTGATACACGATTATATCCAAAAAATACTGACTAAGAGTTTAGAGGGTAAGGACATTAAAATTGAAACGGAAAAAAGGGTTGAGATACCGGAGTTTGGAGCAACAGGATACGCTGATATTGTTTTAACTAATGGCGACAGCGAGGTAGTAGAGTTAAAGTCGGCTAATAAAGATAGCTTTGCCTTTATTAAGAAACAAGGGCCAAAAGAAAATCATCAAATGCAATTGTGGAGTTATCTTTATGGGCTGGGCATTAAGCAAGGTAGGTTGATTTATTTATCCAAGGATTATATGGACACGCAGGAGTTTATTTTTAAGGTTTCAGACAAAAATATAGAGCAAAGGGTTAGAGATGAATTTGGTCTATTAAACAAAGCGTGGGAAGCAAAAAATCCCTTGTTATTGCCCTTGGTTACTGATTGGAGGGTCACATATTGCGCCTATCATAAAAATAATTGCTTAAAATAACTTTCTTTATATTAACAGCCAACTGATAGTTAGCTATTGAGACAAAGAAAGATAAAAAAATGGCATATCGAGAAGTAGAAGGTAGCGTTTCAAACGCTTGGGACTTTGACCAAAACAATGTCCTTGAAGGAGTTTATATAAACAAGCGTATCAATGTCGGCCCCAACAATTCTTGTTTATACGAAATTAGACAAGCAAATAGTGAAGTGGTAGCCGTGTGGGGGTCCACGGTGATTGATTTCAGAATGACTAATGTTCCATTAAATTCACAGGTAAAAATTGAGTATATTGGAAAAGTTAAAAACCCAAAGACTGGCAGACAATTCAAAGAGTTTAAGGTTTTTGTTGACGATGAGGTGAAAACCGAAAGCATAAATGCCGAACTTGAGACTACCTCTTTAGAGAATAAGGAAAAGGGGATATTATAGATTTATGATTTTCTTTTCCGGTAAAATTGAAAATGGAAATTTAAGGATAAACAAGATTGATGAGTTTCACAGCTATATCAAGAAATGGGAGGGTAAAGAAGTACAGTTTTCAATTAAGAGAAAATCAAAGAAAAGAACAGAAAGCCAAAACGCTTATTACTGGGCCTGTATGAATGTTATAGCAGAGGACACGGGGAATGACCCAGAGATATTGCACAATACCTTTAAGGCTAAATTTCTGGTTGACCACTCTGGTAAATTCCCTGTTGTCCGTTCAACGACAGAATTAGGAACGATAGAGTTTGGGGATTATATTGAAAAGATAAGGGTTTTTGTGGCTGATTTCGGGATAGAATTGCAAAGCCCCGAGGATTATTTTGCGCAGGAGTTTAGTAAAAATTTTATTTAGGCAATAGGACAAAACGGCTTCTTTTGGGAAAGAACCGAACACAAAAGACAATCGGAATTGTCCAAAGTGTCCGATATATTTCCCAAAAGAAGCCTACGGAAAATGGAATCCCCCCCTAAGCTCGTTATCACCCGTCTATATCTCTGTTATTAGCCTATCATCGGCTTATATGAGTTATATAATGGCGAATGGGATAATTGGTAATGGGGGGGAAATTAAATAATCAAATATGCTTGGCCCTAGATGCAAGTGTGATTGCTATCACTACACAAGCCCCTCCAGTCCATAGGTTAGGGCAGAAAGGCTGGAGAATTAAATATATGGATAAAGTACCTAATTTCAAGAAGTTTATTCGTCATAATCCTAGTCAAACCGAGATTATAGAAAGAATGTCAAATATCCAAGAAGAAAAATCTTTGACTTATCGCAAAGTAGCGAATTGGAGAATTGACGATAGAATAAGAAATGAATTACCGAGTGAGGTTAGGGTCATCCCCAAGGGAGGGGGATAGGGAAATGATGGTGGCGGACAGTGAGCCGTTTCAATAATAGGAACAATTATTGTTAATTATCCAAGTGCTGAACAGTTTAGCGACTGAGTTTTAACAGCATCTGCAAGCTCAAACACTTGCCCATTATTTCCCCCCTCCCTTGAGAATTAACCCGCAGTCGTCTAAGAGTAGGACAAGGCGTGCACGCCCAGAGTGTCAGGTGCGAATCCTGCCTGCGGGCAATAAAATTATGGAAGAAAAAATAATCAAAGGGTATATTCTTTTCAAAACAGGTTTTCCACAAGATTTATTTAAAGAAAAAATAACAATTTTTGAGACTCCACAAGAAGCCGAAAAAGCAAAAAACAATTTTGCTTATGGTTATGCAAAATACCTGATAGTATTACCAGTAAAAATAATAATAACTATATGAAAAATGGAACAAAAAAGTTAATCGGCTGGGTTTGGTATTCGTATTTCTTTGGAATATGGATATTAGACTAATTGTACTTTTAACTCGGTGGTAGGAATCGAACTCCACAACAAGCAATATGTAGTGGTAAATGCATTTCCATTTATTTAGTCCGATTATTCCTATATTGCCCACCGAGTTAAGGGTATAAATTTATAAAATAGATAAAAAATATGATAAGTAATTGTTGTTCAAAATGTAATAAAATAGAATGCGAGTGCCATATGAAACCAAACCAAAAACAACAAGCGAGGAGTGGAGTGGTTGACAGACCTTAAAAATAACATATAATTAAGTAAATAGCGGTCAGCTTTTAATTTATGCCCCCCGACAGCTGACCGCTTTAGGGGGGCTTTAATTATATGGCAAAATATCTATTTCAAAAAGGACATAAATTAAATAATGGAAGAGTCCCCTGGAACAAAGGTAAAAAATGTCCGCAAATTAGTTTAAGCAGATTAAAAATGAAAGAAAGGTTAGGTTATATCAATTCTCTAATAACAAGAGATAAAATGAGTGAAGCCAAAAAAGGCATAGTTCCTAAATCTGCCTTTAAGAAAGGAAGTAAGTTATCAAAAATAACTTGCCAAAGAATAAGCGAAGCAAAGAAAGAGGATAAAAATTATAGCTGGAGAGGTGATGATGTAGGATATGGTGGATTACATACTTGGGTTAATAAGCATTTAGGAAAGCCAGATACTTGCGAACATTGCGGAAAAAGTAAATTAGTTAATCATAAAATACACTGGGCTAATAAAAGCGGAAATTATTTAAGGGACATAAACGATTGGTTAAGATTATGTGCTTTGTGCCACAAAAAATATGACAAAAATAATAACAGAAAAAAATAAAATATCAGATGAGTTATTAAAAAGTATTCAAAAAGAGGCGATAGAGGCGGTGTTACCTGAAGATGATGAAATGACTCTTGGTGAAATCAACAATGGTTATGAGTTTAAGCGTAGGGTAATAACCAATGCCAAGGAAAAACTAGGCATTGATATAAAATAAACCTATGTCCCCAATCCTTGAAATCTTAATCGGTCTAGCGTTAATTAAGTATATTTTTAATTTATGGAAAACGAACAATTAAAAACTTGCGTTAAATGCTTTGAGGAAGCTCAGAAGGTAGATAAGTATGGCCGTTGCCTTGATTGCCACAATTACTGCGAGAAAGCGGTAAGGATTACTAAACAGGGAGAGGGAATGGATTTAATTAGTTTCCAAAAGCTAGTGGCTAAGAATTATAAGTTAGCGTGAAATCATTAAATTTTAATTTTAATCTATGGAACAACCAAAAAAAACATCAAAAGAAATAATTCAACAGATAGTTACTGAACAGGGCAAGGAGTTGAGCCTTGACGAAATGGTTTTATTTCTCTATCTTGAACTTAATCATAGAATAATTGACCGACTTAATTTTGAGTTTTTATACCGAATGTCTTGCGCTCAGGTGGATAAGTCTACTGGTAAAGAAGAGGGATCTAAAATGATGGCTCAAGCTGGCAATGCTAAATTGGGGATGGAGACGATGGATAGGGATATTGCTATTTATCGGACAATGATCCAAGAGATTAAAGATAAAAAGTTGGTTATTTAAGAATAAAGACGGACTAAATGTTCGTTAAACGCAGAACAAAAAAAGTAGCCCAAATAGATATTCTCTAAGGGAGGTATCCTATCAATTTAATTTTGGCGCGCTGGTTAAGATGGGGGAAAACCATTATCCCATTGAACTCTATTTTTATGCGAAAGCAGAAATGGCGGATTTACAAAATCTGCGAATTGGTTATTTAATTATGTCAACTTTGAAACAAAAAAATGTTGTTGTTAAAATCATTGAAAACCGTGGAAACATATCAAAGTCAATGAGAGATGTTGGATATTCAAAACAGACTGCTAAAAATCCGAAAAATTTAACAGAAAGCGATGGCTTTGCAGAGGAAGCAAAACCTATTATTGAACAATTAGAGGAGGAGAGAAAGGAAATTTTTAGGGAGATGAAACTAAAAAGAAAGTCTGCTCAATACCAACATCTCAATTCGGCGCTTGATACCACAAGCAAACTGATACAACTTTTAAGCGGGGGGCTAACGGATAATTTTGGTTTTGAATTAAATGACAATCAATTTGAACAACTTATCAGAGAGCGAAAAAAAACACCTGATAGCCCAAAAACTGGGGAGAGAAAGGCTAATTGATTTTGCGGTTGTTACTGATAACCGTTATCAAGTAAATTGGCATCACGAAGTAATTGCTAATGAATTACAATTGGCTTACGAGCAGATTAAGAAAGGCGAGAGGGCGCGGATTATTTTAGAGGTGCCACCGCGACACGGAAAATCAGAGTTATCTACAATCAAGTTTCCAGCTTTTGTTTTAGGTAAGAGTCCGGAGTATCCCATAATCGTTGTTTCTTATGCTCAAGACTTAGCTAGCGATTTTGGACTAATGACTAAAGACTTGATGAACTCAAGGAATTATCAAGCTTTATTTCAAACCAGACTAAGAGAGGACAGCCAAGCGAAAGCTAAATGGTTGACTGAATCGGGTGGAGGTTACACAGCTGTTGGCGTGGGAGGGCCAATAACAGGAAAAGGATTTAAGATTGGCATTGTGGATGATCCGTTTAAGAACCGAGAGGAAGCCGACAGTCAGATTGTGAGAGAAAGCAAATGGAAATGGTATCGCTCTACTTTTCTCACTAGAGAGGAGGGGAACGGAGCTATCATCATCATAATGACCCGTTGGCACGATGATGATATTGTTGGCAGAATTTTGAACAGCGATGACGCTAAGGAATGGAAAGTAATTAAACTACCAGCCATAGCTGAACAAGACGAGGAGTATCGCAGAAAAGGCGAACCTCTTTGGCCCGAGAAATTCTCCTTGGATATTTTACAGAATAGAAAAAATGCTTTGGGTCCTTATGAATGGAGCTCACTTTATCAACAAAATCCAGTTGATGAGGGAGCGCGGGAGTTTAAGCAAGAATGGATTAAATACCGAAGCCTTGAGGAAGTTTTGAAACTTGACACCAGAAGGTTTGTAACCATAGACCCAGCGTCGGCCTTAAGGGATAAATCAGATTTTATCGGGGTGGTAATAAACTACATTGACCAAGAGAATAAGTGGAATGTTGCGTCTTATAAGCTAAAACTCAACTCAATGGAGCTTATCCGATTTATGTTTAAGCTCAACAGCGAAGTTAAGCCAGAACGGTTCGGGATAGAGCAGGGGGCATATAAGGACGCAATCAAACCATTCCTAGACCAAGAAATGCGAAAACGAAATGAGTTTTTTGAAGTGGTGGAATTGAAACATCAACAAACTCAAAAGGTGATTAGGATACGAGGTTTAATCCCTCGTTATAGTTCGGGTAGTGTTTATCACATAGAGGGAATGTGTGCCGATTTAGAGGAAGAGCAAGCCCGTTTCCCCAAGGGCGTTAATGATGATGTTTTGGACGCGGAAGCCTATCAAAATCAAATTATTGAAGAATACCAAAAGAAAAATGCGTTTAAGCAACCGAGTTATCAACCTCAATCAGAATACGAGGGTGGAGAACCTTATCGCCCTAATACTATTCCTGATTTGGGGACTTGGTAAATGAAAAAGAAAAAACCACAGCAAACAATTAAAGAAAAAGTTGAAGCCTTACAAAAACAGATTGAGGATATTTATTATCAATTCGCGCCTTTGCCTAGCTGGCAGGAAAAAGAAATTTTGGATATTAGGGCGGGGTATGAAGCTGAAGCAGAATATTATTGCGGTATTTTAGTAAGACAAGGGTTAAACGCTAAAGAGACAGAGGAAATAACCGAACAGAAATGCCAAGACGCTTGCGAGGAATTGAAATTGAAGTATATGCAGTACGAATTAGATTATCTAATGACCCTAAAATGAATTTTAACGATGAAAAATTTATTAAGTTGTGTATAACTTATCAAGAAAAGATAATGGCTTTATTATCCAGTGGAGCCTTGGCAATTAAAGGGACAAGCGTAATCCTGCATTTTGACGGCAATGGGATATTAAGAGAAATTGAAAAAGATAAAGAGAAGCTGTGGAAAAAAACGGCTATTGACAAAATAAAAAAATAGAATACAGTTAAAATTAGGTAGTATTTTTATCGACCTTTTCTCATCTTAACCACGAACAGGACTGAACTATGTCCTCTATTCACGGCAGATGAGCAAAGTGGCTGATTACAATCGGCTGTTTTGCTTATCTGCCTTTTTTTTATGCCTAAATGGGATATTCAAAAAATAGTTACGCAGGCTCAAAAACAAGTTGACGCTTGTTTATCTTATCGGCAAGCCAGGCTAGACCAGATTAAGAAAAGCGAGAATGTCTATTTTGGCAAGACACGGCCCGCGCTTAAAGGCAGGTTTAATATACCCGTGCCTATCTTAGAGGGATTTGTTGAAACCCTAATGAGCAAGATTGACGATACGGTAATGGTTAAATTCAAGAAAGGCAGGGAAAGCACCTTAAAATCAGCCAAAAAAGTATCGGCTTGTTGGGAGAAAGACTCCGGCCCAGAACGAGGAGATTTTAATTCGGCTGACCTTGATGCTAAAAAATTAGCTATATTTAGCGGTTTTGGGGCCTTGGAGTTAATCCCGCAAAGCAAACCAGAGTATAAACAAACACTAAAAGCGATTGATTATTACGATTTAATCTTTGAACCAATGGGAGGCAGGGATTTAGAAACCCACGCTTTTAAGGGCAAGCTTAATGTTTTTAAGACTAAGTATGATCTAGAGCAAGGAGTAAAAGAAAGTGATTACAATTCTGAACAGGTTTCTAGCCTTATTAGCGGAGTTAACGATAAAGAGAAAAAAGATTGGCAAGACCAAGCGGAGAATAAGGCTAACCGAATGATAGCAATGGGATTAAACCCGCAGTATTATGGCTATTTAGGAGATGGAGTTTATAATCTAACTGAATTGATCACTCGATTTGAAGGAGAAAATTATTATTTACTTTTTGATAAAAAGTCGGCATTGGCTGTTAAGTGCGTTCCTTTGAAAGAAATGTTTTCTAGCGGTCTTTCACCTTATGTCGTTTGGCACACTGAAAGAAACCCAGTTAGTTTTCTTTGTAGGGCCCCAGTGGACGGAGTGAGACCGGTAGCGGAAGCAATGCAAATTTTGCTTAACCAAAATCTTGATAACATTCAGAAACGCAATTTTGACCAGATACTTTACGACGCTAGAAAGATTATAGACCCGAGCCAGTTAGAATATCGCCCCAATGGAATTATTTCTGTCAAATTGAAGGACGGTGAATCAATGGCGTCTGCTTATGAGAAAATGCAGACTCCCGATACTTCCACGATTACCATTAACTTAATCCAATGGCTGGATAACTTTATGGGGACTAAATCGGGAGTAACCCCAGGGGCTCAAGGTAACTCCAAAGACGAAAGAGTAGCGATTTACGAGGGAAACCAGCAACAGGTAGCGGACAGGTTCGGAATGGAAAATAAGTTTTACACGCAAGCCCACCAGCAGATTGCGATTAGGTATAAGCATAATCTTAGAGACCATATGCCACCGCGTGGATTTATGGTTAAGTTTATCGGATTGAGGGGGGCGCAAGAGGAGGAAATTACCAGAGATGATGTAGAGGCTGATTTAGATGTTGAAGTTTCCAGCCAGAACGCTGAAGCCCAGATTGACCAGAAAAAACAAGAAAAGAGAGAGATTGCTATTTCTATGTTGCAGAAAGACCCTGCCTTAAGGTTGCAAATTGGTGATAAATGGCTGGCTGAACAGATTTTGCGTAATGGAGAATACGAGGAAGACGATATTAAATCCGCTATGAACAAAGAGGAAATAAACGAAGATTTAATGTCAGAAGCCGCCAAGGCCATTGAGGAAATTCTTGATGGTAAAAAACCAAAACTAAACCGAGGGGCCAATATCGCCTATGTTAGAAAGATAGCGAATTACGCCATTGACGAAAGCGACAGCCTTGATGACGCTACCTTTGCCTCTTTAGTGGATTTCGCTTATCAACACTTAACAATAGTTGAACAGAACGAGTTAATGAACGCTCAATTATTAAACTATGCCAGAACAATACAACAACCAGCACCGATTGGAGAGAATTCAGGCGTTAGTCCAACGATTTCAGGATCCGCTTTATCCGGAGGACAAGGACAAGCTCTTGCAATGGGAGCGCCAAGTCCAGCAGGCAATGCTGGTGGACAGCCTTAAGGGACACGAAGGAATTAAGATTATTTTAGAAAAGTTGACTGGTGATTTAGATGGAATGGACGAGGTATTAAAAACCGCTTCATCAGATGAATTAAGCGATAAACAACGCGATAGGATTATTGACCGCAAAAGACTGTATCAATGGTTTATCGGATTTTTCAAAGACCCAGAGGCTGAAATGCAGTCTTTGGACAAAATTATTAACGAGGAAGAAGAATTTGTAAAAACTAATTCCTAATTTATTTTGCTAACGGCAAAATGGAAATAGGAGAAGTAAAGAAAAATTATGCCAAGACCAAAGAAAAGTAAAAAAGTTGAGGAAACATTCGAAGTGCCTACTCCAATTGCGATTGAACCCCCAAAAGAAATTGAGGGCTTAAAAGTACCAGATGGGGCCAAGATTGAAGGAGTTTCCAGTACCCCTACCGCTGAACAAGTAGAGGATATGGAGGCCGACGATGAGAAGCGTAAAAACTTTGCTGTTATTCACGCTGGGTTTATGCCCTTGCAATTAAAAGGGCCCGACAGATGGCGAATAGTGAATAAAAGACGACAGTGGATAAGCGGAGTTTTGCCAATGAGAGAAGCGGTAGTTTTAGCCAATAAATTGAATATGAAAGACCCCGAACAGAAAAGATGGAACAAGCAACCAGGGGCTTGGGGAGCGGAAGAAGCCATAAGAGCTTATTAACAATTAACCGGGTTAGAGTTTTCCCTTAAAAACCTTTAGAGGTTAGAGTTTAACCCATTAAAAACCTATGTCTAATGACAATCAGGACAATCAGCAGTCCGAAATAAACGCTGAAACAAAACAGGCAATGGACGATTTAAGAGCAAAAGGATTTGATTTTGAGGGCGATCAGTCCAAAGAACCAGAGCCTAAGCCAGAGGAGACTAAAGCGCCAGAGCCTGAGCCAAAGGAAAAAACTCCTGAGGCTGAAAAAGAACCCGAATCCAAAGAGCCTGAAAATCCCGACCGCCAATCTCGTAAAGCCCCTTGGCAGTACGAAATGGAAAAAAGACGGGAAGAAAAGTCTCAAAAGGAAAAGGAAAGTGGTCTCCTCAATAAAATAGGTCAACTTGAAAGCGAAATTAACAACTTAAAACAAACAGGGACAAAGTCGGCTTCAGTTGAGGCTACGGATATTGAAAAGGAGATGGAAGAATTGGCAGATGGATACGAGAAAGGCGAGATGACGCTAAAAGACTACACCAAGAAATTGGTAGCTATTAGCGCTAAATCCTTGCCTAAAAGCGAGCTTCCGTCTGATATAACGGATAAATTAAACCGTATTGACCGGCTGGAGAAAGAAAAACAGCTGGAAAAAGAGGATTTGGAGTATCACTCCTCTTTCAATGGCGAGATTATTCCGGCCATCAAAAAAGAATATCCGCACGCCACCGAAGCTGATTTAGGGGCTATTGAGAAAAAACTCAAAGAGTATTACTTTGACGAACGCTATATTTCCTTAACTCCGCAAGAAATTTTTACTCTTAAGAAGTCAGAAATGGCTAAGGAAATAAGCCCGCTTTCTAAAAAGACAGCGGAAGAAGGTACAAGAGGAGTTGGCAGAGATTCAGATAACATTGATTATGAAAATGTTACTGATGAAGAATATCGCAAGATGTCCTCTGAACAGCGAGAAAAAGTAAATACTTACAAACAGTCTCAGTCTCGTTTGTGAACTTAAATGGCAAACTCATTAACAGCCGCTTCTCCGACTTATTGGTCAGATGCCGCCGGAAAGAAGTTTTATAAAACTCAACTTTTCAAAAGTATCTGCAATTTCGGAGAAGAATCGAAAGTAGCGGATGATGGTCGCATTATAGATCGACCATACCGCTCCGATGTAGTTGCAGAAAACTACACCAAAGGTACTGCGTTAACCGCGCAGGACTTAACCTATACGCAAGACCTCTTGACCATTGACCAGCAATACTCAATGCTGATGTATGTGGACGATATTGATAAGATTCAAAACAAATACAATACTGTCCGTCTTTGGTCTGAGGAAGCGGGCGAGCGTTTAGCGGCTAAGTTAGACGCTAAAGTGCTATACGAAGCCTATAACGCCACTTCTGACCTTGATAGCTCTGATTTAGGCGGAACGGCCGCCGAAGGCATTGCCTTATCGGTATCAAATGTCTATCAGATTTTTGGCGAAGCTAACGAGCAGTTAGACGCTCTAAATATCCCCCAAGAGAATAGATACGCTGTTATTTCTCCGTTATTCAAGAATAAGCTATGGCAGTTTATTCAAGGCAAGGAGAGTAACTTGGGCGATAAGACTGGGGAATATGGCAATATCGGGCGTTATGCTGGTTTTGACTTATTCTTAAGCGCTAATCACACTGTAGCGGCTCGATGGACTCCAGCCGATAACCCAACCGATGAAGATACCATTACGATTGAGGGTATCACTTTTACCTTTCAGTCGGTTATGGGAACCGCCGCTGGAAGTATTCTGCAAACAACCAGCATGGCTGTAACGATTGATAACTTAGTGGCTTTAATCAACGCTGGTGGAGTTGGAGATGATACCAATTATTATTCTCTATCTACCGCCAACAAACGAACTGTGCAGAATTGGGTGGCCTATGACGGCACCACTTACTTTGAGGTTCGGATTAAGGGAGCTACCAGTATTACTGTTTCTGGTTCTGTAGCCGCTGATACTTGGGATGCTAAGTATCAAAATCAAGTGTTGCAATTCGGACATCGCAAAGCGATCGATGTGGCTGTTCAGAACAAGTCCAGTCAAACTGGCGTGATTGATGTGCAAATGGCTTCCACTGTGTCTGCTGGCAAGAGAGGCACTAATGTAATGCCCTTGCTCTTAGCTGGTGTTAAGACTTACTATGTGGGTCTTGACGAGTTAGTTAAGATTTTAGTGCGAACAGACAGCTAAACTTACAAGATAACTAACCTGCTGGGTTTATCTTGATAGGCCCAGCAGGATATTATCTCTCTAATAAAATGAACAAAGGTAATTCAACAATCTTTGCCTTAGTAGGTGTAGCTGTCTTGGTATTAAGCGCGCTGGTTGCCTATTCCACTGCTTCTGGGTTAGTTAAGCAATCGTCCGCTATAATGGGCGGGATAGTCAATGTCGGACAAAGAGATTTCCCTGATGGTATTTCGGTGGACGGCACGGAGATAATCTCGGGAACGGGAGGAATTTCTCCCACGACCGGTGATTTCTCTACCTCTTTATCGGTTGGTGATGGTACGGATATTACAGAAATTATCTGCACTGCTACCACGACTGATTGGGCGGCTTTCGCTGGGTCTAATTGTCAATCTGGCACTACTTCAATGACAGGTTTGACTTATTCCTTAAATGGCGGATGGAATTTCAGCATTAGCCCAGTGGCTACTACAAGCGGGATTGAATCTCTAAATTACGGAATGATATTAAGAGCCTATTCATCATCTACTGATATTGCTAGAATCACCATTTGCAATTCCAGTACAACCAATGTGAACCTACCAGCCCAACGCTACGAGATTTGCGCCGTCAAACATTAAGGCTTACCTCTGCTTCTTTTATGAGAGGCAGGGAAAGGTTTTAATCAATTAAAAATATGAATAAAAAAAGCATTGTCATAGCAGTAGTTTTGGCCCTAGCCCTAGGTCTGGGTTTAGGCGCGGTTTTTTTCCCAAAGGTCAATAATAATTTTGGAGCGATTAAATGGAGCGGGGCTACTAACACTTCGATTAGTGTAGCTATAACCAGCACTTCAGTATTATCTGCTAATCCAGCTAGAGAATATGCCAGTCTTGTTAACACCGGTAGCAATAATGTGTGTTGCTCTTATGGCACAAGCACAGGGGCTGTCTGGGGCAAGGGTGTTTGCCTTAACGCTAACGGAGGAACGCTGGAGATAATACCTAACCCCGATACTGGAACTATCTGGTCTGGGGTTATTGGCTGTATCGCCACCTCTTCAACCAGCACAATCGCAGTAAGCGAGTATTAAAAATCTATGAATAAAAAAATCTTACTCATTTCAATTTTAGCGGGGGTCTTGGTGGTAGGTTCGGCTATCACAGCGAGGATTTATAACCCGATTGATGTGGTTACTGGAATAACGAATGGAGTGTTTAATACTTTAATATCTACTTCAACTACCGCCACTTCTACCTTTGCGGGAGCAGTGCAGATTGGCACGACAGTAGGCACAGCTAAGTTACAACTAACCGCCCCGTCTGGTTCTACTTACCCAGCGTCTAACTCAACTGGCGGTATGTTTAATTTAACCAATACCAACAATACAGGAGCTGGTGCGGTTTTATATTCTAATACTGGAAGCACTGCGGATGGTGTTCTATTGAACGTTAGGTGTGATAACTCTGCTTATGACCAAAACTGTGAGGCTATTTCTAATGACGGAACTGGTGTCGGATTGTCGGTAAATTCTACCGGCGGGGCGGGTATTTCTGCTTCAGCTTCTGGCAATAGCCACGCGGGAGTTTTTAATTACACGGGAACAGATTCAAGCTCGGCTGGTCTAAATGTTATTAGCTCTAACCCTAACTTTTCCGCTATGGGTTTAACTGGCCAAGAATTAACTCACGGAACACTCAAAATAACCCATACTGGAACAAGCACTGGAGCTGACGCCAACGCCGCTGCCTTATCAATTGATTTAACTGCTACAGGTACGGCCGCTCAAGGTATATATCTAACAACTTCAGTAGGTGCTTCAAGTGGCACAACTGGTAATCTTTTGACTTTAAGGAACACAACTTCTTTATTAGCAATGCAGTATATGTTGGTTGTAAAAGCGAATGGCAAGACAGGTTTTGGGACTTCAACCCCCACAAGCACTGCTCAATTTATAGATACAACGGCTAACGCTACATCTACAATTACCTTAGGCCAAGCAGGACAAGCTGGCTGTCTTTCCGCCTGGAGCAAAGACGATAACGCTTATGTCTATTTCAAGATAAGCAACGCTGGTATGACGACAACTACCCGCCAATACTGCGGACTATGAACTGGATAAAATTAATTTGGTTATGGTTATTTAACGCTTGCCCGTGCGGAGGACAATTCACCAATTGCTATAATCAAGATAAAAAGTGCTTTTGCAATAAATGCGGAAAACAAGATTAAAATATGTTTCAAATCGAACCTAAAGAATCAATCCCAATAACGAGGCAAATTGAAGACCCTGCCGATACTAATACTTACTATGTCAGGGCTTATGTCCGGGACGCAAAGACCGATGAACTTTTAGATACTGTTGATTTAACCGACAAGACTGACCAGCGTTTTAGGGGAACAGTGGAAGCTCCGCACGACCCGACTGGAAACGGGAGATATATCACCATCACTACCAAAGTATTCACGGACGCTGGCTACACTACCGAAAGCGGACTTTATGGACGGGTAGAGCAAGCCTTTTTGGTTCAAACGAGGTATAAATTTGGAATAGGCGGAGGGGGCGGAGCGGATGTTAGCTATGAAAGAATTAGAAAAGTGGTGCAAGAGGAATTGGGGAAATTGCCTAAAACGGAAATCCCTAAACAAAAAGAAACCGACTTGAAACCAGTCTTAAAAGCCATTGACGGAGTTAAAAGAATCGTTGAACTATTTGAAATACCCGAGTTTCCAAAATTTCCCGATATTCCCAAGCCAGAAAAAACTGATTTATCACCTGTTATTTCCGTTATCAATAGCCTAAAAACCGAGGTAAGCAAACTAAAAGATACTGATTTAAGCGATGTGGAAGATAAATTGTCCGGACTAATGAAAGCGGTAGAGGATTTACTTAATAAAGACTTCAAACAAGATATTATTTTTAAGCTAGTAACGGAAAAGCAACAAGAAGAAAAACCGACTGCGGAACCAATTAACTTTAAAAAATACTTTCAAAAATGAAAAATAACTCACAATTTATTTTAGCCAGCATTATTGCCATCGGACTTGTTTTTGGTGGCATTATTTTTAATTCTTTCGGACAGAGCATACCTACTTTACCAACGACCAAGCTAGTAGGAGACAGGGTGGTGCCAAAAGATAGCGGGTGGAGCTTTGGCACTTCTAGCACTGTCTATTATGGAAATGGTTCTAATCTTACAGGCATTACTGGAACAGGCACAAGCACCGGTTCTTTTACCACCACATCAATCAATGGTGTGGCCACAACCAGTTTTGTCTTTGCCACCTCTACCTTTGGTAATATAAATCTAAGCATTGGAACTTCTAGTGGTGGAACGATAACCTTTAATGCTAGCACGACTAATGGTACTAATATCCCACA
>Ga0105104_10000302_pt1 | contig 37117 bp, 34 predicted proteins | sample PPLLaktember2015_3_FD_87034 | JGI IMG/M metagenome (GOLD analysis project Ga0105104, IMG submission 87034) | Freshwater sediment microbial communities from Prairie Pothole Lake near Jamestown, North Dakota, USA - PPLs Lake P7 Core (6) Depth... | ecosystem: Environmental > Aquatic > Freshwater >... | reverse complement strand
TGCTTCGCAGCGGACTGAAAACGATCTTAATTAGCAATTATCAATTGAAAAGCGTCCACTAAGTCCACATGGTCCACCGGGTCCACATGGTCCACCGTCCACAAAAAAGGAATTATCAATTATCAATTATCAATTATCAAGTCGATTTTGGAATATATCCCTTTTGGAGGGCGTAGCGGATCAGGTCTGCGGTTTTATTCATTTTAAGTTTAGTCATGATATTGGCCCGGTGGTTTTCAACAGTCCTGCTGCTGATAAAGAGGAGGTCTGCGATTTCTTTGTTGGATTTTCCTTCTGCAACGAGTTTTAAAACTTCGCGTTCCCTGGGAGAGAGGGGATCGGTGGGTAGGTGCCCGTCGCCGTGGTAGAGGTGTGAGAGTTCTTCGGTGAGTTCGCGGGTAAGGAGGCGGGAAATGAACATCTCGCCTTTCCGGATGGAATCGATGGCGGAGAAGAGTTCGACTTCGGAATCTTCTTTGAGAATGTAACCTTGTGCGCCGGCGGAAATGCAGTGGTATAAATATTCTTTGCTTTTGTGCATGGTAAGGATCAAGATTTTAGCGTCGGGGAGGATGCTTTTAATTTCGGAGGCAGCTTCGATTCCTCTCAGTTTCGGCATGGAAATATCGAGGATCACCATATCGGTTTTTAACCCGCGTTGAAGGAGGTTAATCAGTTCGAGTCCGTCGCCGGCTTCTCCCACCACCTGGAGGTCTGATTTTTGAGAGATCAAGCCCCGGATGCCTTGTCGAAAAATAACATGATCGTCAGCCAGGACGATTTTAAACGGTTCCATTGCTTACCTCCTCTCCCCGACAGGAACTTTAAAAATTATTTCGGTTCCTTCTCCTAAGCGTGTATGGATTTCAAGTTTACCTCCCAGCATACCGATTCGTTCTTTCATGGCAGTCAGGCCGATGCTGCGGGTATCGAATTTTTTTTCCATTACTTTGTTTAATTCGAAGCCCTTCCCGTTATCCCGGATGGAGCAAATCACATGATTGCCTTCAAGCTTGATTAAAAGCGTAACTTCTGTGGCGTTGGAGTGTCGGGAGATATTGGTCAAGGATTCCTGGAAAATGCGGTATAGATTGATTTTAGTATCATGGGGGAAAAGGTGGTCGATATCGGCCATTTCGAAGCAAATGCGGATTTTGTTTTGGCAGGCGAAATTTTCGATCAGGCAGTGAATGGATGTACACAATCCGAGGTCTTCAAGGGTGGGAGGCATCAAGTCGCGGGAGATACGCCGGACATTTTCGATGGCTTCACTGACGGCATCTATGGCGTTTTTACAATCCGTTTTCAATTCGGCCCGGTTCTCCTCTATATTTCGATGGATGGCAATTAGCCGGGATTTTAATAGGGCGAGATCATGTCCCAATTGGTCGTGGAGTTCCCTGGATAAACGGCTTCGTTCGTTTTCCTGGACTTCGAAAAGGCGAGAGGAGAGGAACCGCAGCATTTTTTCCGATTCGCGCAGGGCTTCCTCGACTTTTTTTTGTTCCGTGATGTCCATCATGGCAACCCCTCGAACTTTCCGGCCCTGGTATTCCATTAATTTGCCCCGGATTTCCATTAAAAAATTAGAACCGTCTTTTCTCACCCCCTGGATTTCATAGGTAGTTACGCCGTCGTCTGTTATTTTTCGTTTTTCGAAATCGAGGGTTTCCGGGATGATGGTTAAAGGGATCACCTGGCGGCCGATCAGTTCCAGGGGCGAATAACCGAACATTTTAAAATATTGCGCATTGGCTTTCAAGAGAGTTCCTTTCTCATGGATCATAATCCCTTCGAAAGCCGCTTCATGGAGGATTCGGAGTTCTTCTTCCGCACGTTTTAATTCGTCCCGGGATGTTTTTAGTTCTATATTTTCTTTTCGTAATCGTTCGATTTCTACAAGCAACGGGTTAATGTTCTTATCGATATCGTTCATCCGGGGTGACTCCGATATGATGAGTAAATTTTAGATAATAATCATACCATATTTTTTATTTACGATCAAACCGCACTGCATGTGTGCACTGTCCTAAATCCACCGCCTGATTTGTCTTCGACCGCCAGGGGGCTCTTTTCGTGAAAAGTCGCCCCCTGAACCCCCAGAAAAGCTTTTGATTATTAACATTATAAAGTTTTGACTCTCCCCTTGTTGGGTAAACACCGTCAAAGAGTGGGATGCAGAAACCAACCCATGCCTGGAAACCCACAACCAGGATGACCACCCTGACCTTTCCGAATACCGCACCGGCGAAACGAATACAAAATTAGAAATCGATAATAATAAAATTATTTTTGCACGGGACGGCTCCGGCAATATAATTCGCGAATTAATCGATGTCCCCGGCTTGTTGATCCGGGGATACTCATTTCAAAACCTGGAAAAAGCAGCGAATGGAACGAAGAAGGCCGCAAGATACTGGAAATATACGGCGCAAAGATTTAAGAGCCCACCGGTAAACCCCACCACACGCAGTGCGCAAAAAAAGAGACAAACGAAAAAATCCCCAACCAAATCACCCGCTCCCTTTTACGAATGAATTCCAAACCCCATACCGGTATTTGATAAAATTTAACCGTTATCGATTAAAATTAATCGATGTTTGATAAAATTTAACCGTTATCGGTTAAAATTAAGCGATGTTTGATAAAATTTAACCGTTATCGGTTACGTTTTAATCATCGTTTTATAAAATTTAACCGTTATCGGTTAAAAGTTAAGCGATGTTTGATAAAATTTAACCGTTATCGATTAAAAGTTAAGCGATGTTTCATAAAATTTAACCGTTATCGATTAAAAGTTAATCGATGTTTGATAAAATTTAACCGTTATCGATTAAAAGTTAATCGATGTTTCATAAAATTTAACCGTTATCGATTAAAAGTTAATCGATGTTTCATAAAACTTAACCGTTATCGGTTAAAATTAAGCGATATTTTATAAAATTTAACCGTTATCGGTTAAAATTAAGCGATGTTTGATAAAATTTAACCGTTATCGGTTAAAATTAAGCGATCAAGGATGTCGGTTGGCCTTTACAGGAAATGGCGGGTAAAAAGTCAGCCCAATTACCGAAAAGACACGCCCCCTTTTTCCGTGACTGCCATGAAATTTGTGCCCTCTGCGGCTAAAAAAAATTCGCCGTCGGTTTTTATTTTAATGAAACGCTTCTTTTTCGAGATAAAAAACTCCCGCTGCTCATAGAGCTTTGAAACTTTATAAAAAACGAGGACGAAACGAGCGGTGCTTTTTTAGAGAGTAATTTCCCCGACACCCTTCCGGAACGTAATCCCGGTATTGTATCGTTTTGATTTTTCAATCAAATGATCGATAATGGCTTTCGCTTTTTCCGGGGTGGCTAACCGGGGAGTCCCTTTTAAAAAGAGAGGCTTATCTTCGTCCAGGAAAATGGGGTACAAAAGAATCTCTTTCACTTTGTTTTGACTGTCGAAGGTAATAAACGGCACCACGCTGTCAAAGATAGGAGAATTTCCATACAAGGGGAGAAATTTTTCTTCGTACAGGATCGGATCGATAGTGTTGGGGGGTAATTCGCACCTCGAATACGCTTCCGGGGAAATGATAGGCAGCGGCATTTGAAAAAAGAAATTCCCGATGCTGTAAAAAATGGGTTTGCCTTTATACATTTCAACCCCCCATAATTGATGGGGGCCGGTTCCGATAAATATATCGGCGCCGGCATCGATGCACGCCCGGGCAAAATCCTCCTGGTATTTGGAGGGGCCGGAGTAATCGAGGTTTCCTTCATGCTCATGGAGACTGGCGATCACGATACGAGCGTTACGCTTCGCTATTTTAATCGATTCCAGGACGCGGTCAAGGTCATGTTTCTTCGGGGAAAGCACGAAATCGATCTTATCGCCTTTACTAAATTTAGTTAGTCCTATTTCCAATTGGGTGCGTTCTTTTCCTTCTTCTTCTTTCGGTAATGGAACACCCATGCTTTTCATAACACTGTCGCTCACATCTTTGAGCCTGGCAAAATGATCGGCGTCCAATTGAAAGATGTAATCGAGATTGATGGGATTCAAACCCGGTTTTCCTTTCATATATGCACTGGGAAGGGAAGCCTGGTGGTTTTTTTCCGGTACCCATGAGGAGCAGCTCACCAGGGCCACCGGTCCCGCTTCGCTTTCGAAATAACCGGGCTTAGAAGCATGGTTCAGGTCTTTGCCTGCACCTGCATACTTTATTCCGACGCGGTCCAGGTTCTGCATCGTGGAATACATCCCGTCGTACTCGAAATCCATGATGTGATTATTGGCAAGACTCATGATATCTATACCTAACCATTGGATTTCATCCGCACCCCAGGGGTAACAAAAGACATTGGGATCAAAATCTTTATAAGAAGGGAAGCCTTCTTCCGGGGCGTAAAACGTGGTCTCGCAGTTTCCATATGTGCAATCGGCTTTCCGTAGGATATCCGCCAACTGGAGAATCCGTGGGTCTTTCGATAGGCTGATCTTGTGGAGAATGATGCAGTCGCCTACTGCCGAAACGGTCATATCTCGATACTCTGCGGAAATAGGCGTATTAATGATCATTACCGATACAAAAAACACCGCGGTAAGCAGTGTTACTTTTAAATGCTTTTTCATTTTCATTTTAATTTCCTCACTGTCTTTAATATCGATATCTTTTAAAGTTACTTTTTTCTACTCCTTCTATTTTATACCTTTACGAAAATAAACTCCACTACGCGGCCCCATTCCTGATTCACCATCATTTTACCAGGACCCTTTTGGAAACCATCACGGATGGACGGGTTCCCGACACCTCCCAAAACTTCATATAAAAGTTCGAATCAAAAGCTTTTGGAAGTCCAGGAACCTTTTCTCGAAAAGGTTCCTGGTCGTCGAAGACAAATTAGGCGGTGGATTTTGGCCCATCCGGTCCCACCCAGTGGGTTTTTTTCCTATAATAAATTGGAAAAATTCCCATTATTACTGCTCGACTATTTCCTACAAAATCCCGAAACGCTTGAAAATCCTATATTTCAAAAATATGGCACCGGATATGCTATCTATTTGCCGGGAGGTACAACATGACAAATACAACAAATAAATCAAGATACAGGCTAATCATCGATATAAGTTTAGTGGCTTTATGCCTACTTCTATATCCTATTCTTCATGGATCGGAAGCTAGAAACGAGATTGAAAGCATGAACCTGGAAGACCTGCTGTCGATAAAAGTGACGGTTGCTTCCAAATCCGAAGAAACCATAGATATCGCTCCTTCTTCAGTTACGGTTTTTACTTCCGACGATATCCGGCGCATGGGGATTTCAAACCTGGATGAATTGATCAATTATGTTCCCGGGTTTCAATCGACACGGGATATCGAACAGGGTACAGCGAATCGCATTTCTTCACGAGGGCGAAGCACAGCCATTTCGGAATCCGTACTGTTTTTAATTAACGGCCAGAGAATCAACGACCTGTACACGGGAGGCGTCTCCATCATCAACCGGCTCATTGCCATAGAAAATATCAAGCAAGTGGAATTCATACGCGGCCCCGGTTCTGCATTATACGGCTCTAACGCTTTCCTGGGTGTGGTGAATATCGTAACCGACGACAGCGCAAACGAGGTTACCCTTTTTATGGGAAGCCAAAAATCCAATGATATCTCCATCAACTTCTCGAAGAAATTTTCCGGCTCGACTTCTTTATCATCTTTTGTGAAAGTTTTCTCCGACAGCGGTTTCCAATATCGAAACATAACGGATATTTTCGGCCAGAATGGCGATACCCGCGACCCGGTGAAGGGCCTGGATGCTTTCCTGTCATTCAAAACCAAAAACCTGGCCATTAACGGCCGGCATACGCAGCGCTCATTGGAAGATTTTATCGGGTTCGGCGGGTTGAATAACGGCATTAACACAGAGAATACGCGGCAAACCTACCTGTCGGCAGAATACCGTTTAAAGATCAATGATCGTTTCGAAACGAATATAGGTGCAGGATATGTGCAAGACCATTGGAAAGCAATGATGCTGGCTATCCCGAAAGACACGGAACTGGCCCCGGGTTTCGTGTTGACGGAACCTGTATACACCGGCCCGCTGCTGGAATCGTTCCATAAAAATATCAACCTGGATTGCACTTATCGTTTATCCGAAAAAAACGAATTGAAAGGCGGTTTCACTTTCTCCAGGTCGGGAATTTCAAAATTACGGACTCTTTTTTCACATGACCCCATTACACTGGAATACATGGGGCAAATTACCGAGTTTAAAGGGGAAAAATCATTCAACGAAGAAGCCACCCGGGATGTTATCGGGTTTTATCTCCAGGATAAAATTAAAATCTCCGGGCGCTTAAATATCACCGCCGGTCTGCGGTTCGACAATTACAGCGATTTCGGCAGCACATTGAGTCCCCGCCTGGCAATTATATACTCCACTTCTTTCGGATCCACGATAAAAGCGATGTACGGGCGAGCTTTTCGCGCTCCCAACTTCATGGAACTCTACGATAAAAATAACCCGGTGGATTTCGGTAACACGGAGTTAAAACCGGAAAAGATCGAAACCCTCGAATTGGCCTATATCCAGAATTTTAATTTCATACAAGCCACAGCTACCGTTTTTTCTAACCGGATCAATGATATTATTATTATGGGAAGTCCGGTCGAGCATCCAAAAAATCCTTTTTTTGCCCCGCAGTTTCATAATGCCGGACAAGCCCGTATGAAAGGCCTGGAATTGGAATTGAAAAGCACACCGTTTAAAAATGTAATGGTCAACGGGACCTTTACTCACTTTTTCAAAGGAGATACCTCTTTTGTATCGTCGAACTTTGCTTCTTTCATCTTCAACTATGCCCCGGGACGCTTTAACTTGAATGTCAACGGGATTTACAGGGAGAAAATAGCGATTCTACCGAATCAAAAATCCTACGTGATCGTCAATTCAACTCTTCAATACAATGTAAACCCCAAATTCACCATTACCGGGACTGTAAAAAACCTTTTCGATGAATCTTATCTCACCGTATCCATTCCATTTGAAAACGGCGTTTATAACCGCGGACGTATCTTTACCCTCGGTTTCTCCTGGAAATACTAACCCACTGCGTGGAGACAAAAGTTTTTTAGGGGTCCAGGGGGCGATTTTACAAAAAAGCCCCCTGGTTCTTACCGGTCATATACGCTTCTATTTGTTTTCCCACCTGGTCTATAGACAACGCCTGGCCGGGTGGGAAACCGAGCGAATCGATCAAAAAAGCATTATCACGGGAATGCATGCCCTTAAAATCCGTATTTCCATAAAGCCCGCGGCGCGTAATCCCGGCTTTCAAATCAAACCCATCATTGGACCATAAAACCAAATCCGGGGCATTCTCCATGTATGACCCTTCATACAATTCTTCTTTATAATAAACATGCCGGATCACCCGTTCATTGTCTATGGTGAGTTCCCGGAACTTCTCGCGGATTTCTTCTCTCGATTCGCGGTACTCCGAAAGCTTCACGCAGCCTCTCCCATACTTTCCTTCGAGGTGAATATACACCCGCGAGGGATCCAAAACAAAAACACGGGACCCCTCTTTAATACTTTTCAAATCCCTGGGGTTTTCCTCCTCGAAATCAAGATAACCCCACTCTTTAAGATACTGGGAAAGATGAACCTCACGTTTGATTTTTTTGAAACCATGATCGGATAAAATCACAAATGGAACCTGCAATTGTTCGATGTGGGAAGTAATTTCTCCCACGATTTCATCCACGTGACGGTAATAGTCCCGGAACTCCCCATAATATTTCGATCCGGGGTCGTCCCAATCGCCATAAAAAAAATGGTGAAGCCGGTCCGTACCGGTTTCGATAAAAAAGAAAAGGTCCCACGGCTGCGAACGGAACTCGCGGTAAAGCTTTGCCCGGGTATCCAGGATGTCATGCAGTTCATTAAAAAACAATTTAGGCTCTTTCAGTGCCAGCGACGTATCCACATCCACTTTGTAATCCATCTCCTCCAGCTTAGGAAGAAGCCCCGCCGGGTACACGGCTTGTTTCAAATCCAGGGCCACAAAACCTGCGATTAAAATTCCTTTCATAGGCCGCACCGGGTATGTATTGGGCAGGTTGATGATAATCGACGTCTTCCCTCCTTCCCCTGCTTTTTCCCATATGGTTTTTACGGGTAAAGACTTAAACGAAGGAAAAGAATATCCGTAGGAACGCCGGTTTATTTCCGTGAACCCATAAATCCCGTGACCTCCCGGGTTCGAGCCGGTCATAAACGAGGTCCACGAGACCGACGAAACCTCCGGCAGCGGCGCCATCAGCGATTTTAAACCATACCGCCCGGCTAACTCCTGTATATGCGGCGTAACCCCCTCTCTCCCAAGAGTACGCAGCAACTCCACCGAAACACCGTCAAGCCCGATCACCATACATCGCTTATCCATGTGTCGCCACCAAGAACCTTTTTATAAAAAGGTTCCTGGACCTCCAAAAATTTTTATTATGTTATTATATTGTATCGATAAAGAATTTTCAATATTAAAGGAGTCAGACTAGTTAGACCATATAACGAACATCGTACGATCCGCCCGGTTCTACAATAAAACCCCACACAGAAGTGAAATAAACAACCTAAATAAAAGCTTTTGGAAGTGCAGAAACCTTTTCACGAAAAGGTTTATGCTCTTTTAAACCATTTCCATGTATTTTCCAGGCCTTTGCGGATGGGGAATGTGGGGGTATAGCCGATGTGTTTTTTGATTTTTTCGATGGAGGTGTAATTCCGGTTGATTTCGCCTTTTCGCGGCGGTTCGAATATAGTATCGATGGAGAGGCCTGTAATATCTTTCAAGAGTTCGATCAGGTCGTTTACCGAGGTTTCCGTGCCTGAGCCCAGTTGGAAAGTTTCGCCATCGGTGTTTTCGGAGGGGGATTCCAGGATTTTAATCACAGCCGAGGCCAGGTCGTCGATATAGAGGAAGTCGCGGGTTTGGTTCCCGTCGCCGTAGATGGTGAGCGGTTTATTCTTTAAAATTCGTTTGATGAATTCGGCAACTACGCTGCCTTTGTGGAAAGAGTAGGGACCGTAGACGTTGGAGAACCGGAGCACTGTGGTTTTTAAACCGTAGGAGGCATAGAAAGCGGAGCAGTATCCTTCGCCGGCGAGTTTGCTTGATCCGTAGGGTGAAAGCGGTTTCGGGATTTTATTTTCATCCAGGGGTGGGATTTGTTCGCCGAGGGGTGCTGCGGAGGAAGCGAAAATGAAACGTTGGATTCCTTTAAGTACCGAAGACCGGAGGAGGTTTAGGGTGCCCATGATGTTGATTCGCGCGTCTTCTATTGGGTCTTCGACTGAAGGAATAACGCCGGTTTGAGCTGCCAGGTGAATCGCTCCGTGTTGGTTTTCCAATGCTTTTTCAACGTCGCCTGGGGTGCAAATATCGCCTTTGTAGAAGCATACTCGGTTCGAATCCGGCGAAAAAGTATATTCGATTTCTTTCCCGGTGGAAGAGACGATCTCTTGTAAAACCTGGAGGTTACCGGTGGAGAGGTTATCGAGTATAGTGAGTTTGAAGGAGTTTTTCTTCAGGAGGTTTTTGACGAGGTTGACGCCGATAAAGCCAGCACCGCCGGTGATGAGTATGTTTTTCATGTGAATTGTTCCAGTATTTCCAGTAGTTGGGATTTGCTCACGGCGCCGACCTGTCTCCACCTTTCTTTTCCCCCGCAAAAAAGAATATATGTCGGGACACCGAAAACATTCAACCCTTCGGATGTCGCTTTGTACAAATCTGCGTTGAGTTTACGCAGCATTATTTTTCCTTCTTTTTCATTAGCGATGTCTTCCAACAGCGGGTCCATCATCCGGCATGCCGGGCAGCGTGGGGACCAGAACTCCACCAATACCGGGTATTTATCCTGTTGAATCTCCTGGAAAAAGTTTTTGGCAGATAATTCGATCAAGCCCCATTTCATCCGTTTTTTCCTCGTTTCACTCCATCACTTCGATTACTTTCATATCTTTTTTAATGCCGGACCAGCGCGTTTTCGGCAGGATCACGTGGACTTTTTCTTCGATTCTTCGTTTGATTTCCGGTCTGCAGAGCAGTTTGAACATCTCTGAGACTTCGTCTTCCAGTGTTACTTCCGGTTGGAAACCGAATTTATCCGGCAGGTTTTTATAAATCGCTTCGTAAGGGTGACGGTCCGATTCAATGCGCGGGTTTTCCAGCCGTTGGATTTTGACTTTCAGGCCGAATTCTTTTTCACCGATAGATTTCACCGTTTTCGCCAGGTCCAACAAGTCGTATATCCCGGATATCTGGTTAACCACGTCGTATACTCCCGGTTTCGGAGGCGAATTAATTAAACGGACCATGCATTGCATGGCGTCGCGGAGTGCGAGGAAACCGCGTTTTTGTCCGCCGGCGCCGTAAACCGTGAGGGGGATGCCCACCACTGCTTGAGCCACAAAACGGTTGATGGCGGTCCCGAACCATTCATCCACATCGAAACGGGAACGCAATTCTTCATCTTTTTCGAATTCGTCGAGGTACACGCCGTAAATAACGCCTTGCATGACGTCGTATGAACGTAAGCCCCAATATTTGCAGGCTTCGAAAACATTATAAGTATCCTGGACCTTTGAAACATGATAAAAACTGGCGGGGTCGCGGGGAGTGAGTTCACCGGCGAGGCTCCATTCGCGGTTATCCCATTTTAAAATTGCATCTGCCGGGAACATCCCTTCAAAAAGCGGCCTCCCGGTCATGGGTGCGCCGTATTCGCCCATAGTTCCCAATTTAATCAACGATGCACCCGGTACGATATCGTGCATGGCGAAAAGTAAACGCAGTGTGCCCATCACGTTGTTGGTCTGGACAAAGACAGCATGATCGTCGTCCACCATGCTGTAAGGAGCGGAGGGGCATTCCGCGTAATGAACGATGGCTTCCGGTTTGACTTCTTCCAGGAAAGACCTGAACCGGTTTCGATCCTGGAGGTTCATTTCCCTGAAGTTGATATTTTTTCCCATCGAGTCCATGGTTTTGATGAGGCGGCGGGTCATGGTGGCGATCGGGACGATCGTATGGCCCCCTTTTTCTTTGACCCAACCCCGTCTGCTGTAGTTATCGATGCCGCTCACGTCGTAGCCCAGGTTGAGCAGTTTTAAAGCCAAAGACCAACCCAGGTAACCGTCGATGCCCAGGATCATGACTCTCATGTTTTTCAATTGGAAGCCGTAGGGGCCTTTTTCCCATTCCGGGCAGGTTTCGAAAGTCTCGAAATCCGGTCCGATTTGGCCCACTTCCGGGCGTCTGTGGCATTCGCCTAGATTAAACACTTCTTTGTCCGATTCGTTTGCGTCCGTGCCCTGGCCGCAGGCCCTGAAATCCACCAGGCCTTTAAAGTTGAAAGCGGGGCAAAACCAGCATGTTTTGTTCTTATTGTGAGTTTTTTCGTTCATACACAGCTCCTGGAACCAGTGATTAAAATACCTGTTATTAAATTATCGTCGGTTTTGTTGCTTCGCTAAAATTTCATTATCGAATCGCCTGCTCGAAAAACTTCAATATGATCCTGATCGTCTCCAGGGTGTGGCCAAACTGGTAACACAGCCGGATTAATCCCTTCGTACCTCGAATTTATGCTCATTATCGGAATTACTTATCTGGTGGTCTTTCGCTAAATATTGGTATCGATAAAAATCTTAGACATCGTACAAATCCTCTCTTTTCAATGATAAACCTTTTGAGTTTCCTTTTGCGTGATCCATTTTTTGGAAACACTCATCCAGCCAGGAGTGCGAATTATAAGAAGGAGCGACCGTAAGTGTCAATAATCGCCGTATTAAGGCATTAAGCGACGTGTTATGCTTTTTAGCATATTCCCGCCCTTTATGTAAGAGCTCTTCATTAATAGAAATAGTTATATTTGCCACAGTAACCACCGCGAGTTACACATATTACGTGTACCAATATAGTGTGTTTTTTTTAAAAAGTCAAGAAGATGGATTTTTTTCAGTGATTCTCATTTTAAAATCAAGGGGGCTGTAGTCGGCCCCACGCGGTGGGCCCCTCACGAGGGGTTTTATTTTTACAGTGCCGCCCCTCACGGAGGGGTTTTGTTATTGCATTAAGGCTTCCTGGGATGGTCAGGCTCATTGGTTAATGCAATTGATTTTTTTGTGGACTGTGGGGACTTAGTGGACAAAGTGGACTTAGTGGACGGGCAGACACTCGAAATCGATTAGACCGCGTGATAATTTGAAAAAAAAGTTGAAATTTTGAAAGCTTTGGTATATATTTATATTTAAATAACAAAAGATGAGGTGAATGTATGAGCGATATGGGAATAAGTCAATTCAAGAGCCACGCAGCAGAAATATTGACCCGACTTGCCGAAACACAAGAAAATTTAATCATAACCCGGAGAGGCAAACCATTGGCACGAATCATTCCCTATCGTAATTCCGATATGACCTTTAAACCGGGGAAACTTGCGCATACGCTTATTTTCGAAGAAGATATCGTCTCGCCTTTAGGAGAAGAGATTTGGGACGCTTGCAAATGAAATATCTTCTTGATACTCATACATGGATATGGTGGAATATGAACCCGGAAAAATTATCAAAAAAAGTTGAAATGATCATTCAAAGTCCGGGTGGATATGATGAACTTCTTTTATCTGCTATTTCTACTTGGGAATTCAGTAAACTGCTTGAAAAAAAGAGGATAGGCATTTCATGCAATCCTGAGGATTGGATAGCGGCTGCGTTAGATATGCCTAAGCTCAGAGTGATCCCACTAAATCCTATTATAGCCTACCGATCGACTGTGCTCCCAAAACCCTTTCATGATGATCCGGCAGATCAAATTATTGTAGCATCAGCACGTGAAGAGAATGCAATAATCCTGACTAAGGATCAAAAAATTCTTATGTATAAACATGTAAAGAGCCTTTGGTAGTTTCAAAACTAATCAGATCTATCTTCCAAAATCCCAATTCCCCGTTTTCATCATGAGACTATACTTTTCAAAAAACTCCGCCCGGCACCTAAATCAAAATTAAAACGGAGCTAGGCTTCGCAATGATGAATGATGGTTACAGGTGAGAGGTTACAGGTGACAGGTTGTAGGTTGATGGCGCTGTGCGCCATTATAAAACCCCACGTGTGGGGCCTCCCCTGAAAAAAGATAGGCAGCAGGATTAGAAAGAAATGATTTGAGTATGCCGGGATGAAATCCACGGTAATATATTTTAAAAGACTTAAAATCCGCGATAAAATCTCCGGATTTCTTTTCGAGCTGGCGAAGGTCTATTTTTTTTGCATTCAGTTTACACTCACCGAGTACAAGAATCTTTCCCATTTCGTTGACGGCAACAATATCGATTTCGTTTTCGCCTTTCCGATCCCAATATGAACCGATGATATTGAACAAAGATAAAGTCTTTAAATGATTTTTAATGACTTTTTCAAACAGCAATCCCTTATGAACCGGCCATTCTTCCAATATTCTTGTCTTGATGTACAAAAAATTCTCCGCTTCCAGGGCGGATTGATTCCTATAAATAAACCGGAACCAGAAGGAATAGAAGTAATCATCCAGTTGGTATTTGATATTTTTTGTATTGGCAGGAGCAAACACGGGCGATACCTTTTTAATCAATCCGAAATTCTCCATCAGGTTATTCAAGTATCCTCCCAATTCTTTAACATCCGGTAATAAAGAGAGTAATTCGGACCGCCGGGTTTTCCCCGAAGCAATAAGTTGCAATAAAGCGAAATAAACGGAATAATTCCTCCCGAATTCTTCGATTAAAGAGCTTTTACCTTCGTTAATGACCAAAGAATCCTTAAACAGCACGGCCTCTAAAAAATCGGCAAAATTTTTCTTTTTTATCCCGGAGACTAATTCGAGGTATTTCGGTATACCGCCGGTAAATATCATATAATCGAGTAAAGATTCATCGCTTGAGATACCATAGTCATTTAAAATTTCAGCGGTGGTCGCCAGCGAGAAGGGATTCAAGGTAACCTGGTGATCTGCTCTCCCGAAAAGGGGTTCTTTACGATCTTTAAATATCTGGTCCATCAACGTCGTCAGCGATCCCATCAAGATAAGATTGCATTTGGTTTTCTCTTTTTTTTGGTCCCATATATTTTGAAGTTCTGAAAAAATACTCGGCTCGACATACCGGTAATTTTGGAATTCATCGATAACAACAGTCATGGGGTGCGTTTCAGCATAATCGAATATCATCCTGAAGATTTCCTTCGATGTTTTTGGGGTGGAATAAAGGGGGATATCGAACTTTGATTGAATCTCCGATAAAAATTCCTGGCTTAACAGGTGATCGGATGTTTTAGACACGAAAAGGTAGGCGAACGTTTTATCTTTGAATGCTTCGAAAACAAGACGAGTTTTGCCGATTCTTCTTCTGCCCAATATGATGGTCATTTGGGATTTTGATTCGGCTTCGCGGGAAATTGCTTGCAAACGCTGGATTTCGTTTTCTCTATTATAAAACTTCACGCGGCCTCCATTATCGTAATTTATATTACGGTAATAAATATTACTATTTATCCGAATCCATGTCAATGGGATAGTCGAGCTTTTTTTTGCTTTTGAATCGAGTGAGTTTAATAGATTGATAATAACATCGATGGGCAAGCGTGCATACTGAGATTTTATCATCGACTTCAAAGCGTCCTTGGTTTCGATCATTGTGATAACGAATCATTAATTGAGCACAACGGAGCTATCGGCCTGTAAAGTACCTTGTTGCATGTTTCCCCCTCCAGCAATTAATTCACCTGGGGCCTCTATAGGAAAAAGTAGCGGTTGATTAACCGGTTCTACCCTTTTTTTGACCGTATTAACCGGATCAAGACTGCAATACACATCTTCGAGATAGTAATCGGCTTGATTGCATTGAAGTTTGTCGATAACCCCCCTGATTTCATCGACACACCATCCTTCCATGAAACGGAATATCGATGATACCAGGTATTTTTGATTCAACTCGAACGTCAGCCAATTACGGTTTAGAGCCTGGGCAACAAACCCAGTTGTGTTGGAACCGCCAAATATATCCAATACAACATCCCGCTCATCGGTCAACATTTTTATAAAGAACGCCGGGAGTTCCAAAGGAAACCTGGCTGGGTGACGTTCTATACCCAGTTCTGTACAAAACCGAAGATAGAATGAATTGCTGTCGGTGTTCGGAATAGACAAAAGGTTGGAAGGAATCGCCCCGCCATTGTCTTTGCCGAAGCCGGCACTTATGTCATGTCCTGAGGGGCGCTTTTTCGGCTTATAGAAACTTTCCGGGTCTTTAATCAATTTCTTCATCCGGTCTGAGTATGGTGCCAGCACTTTACGGACATCAGCTTTCGGGTATTTCGTCTTACTAAACCACCAGACCGTGTTAACCGAATCTTTTGCTCGGATTTTTTGCTTATTTACCCATTCGATGGGTGAAGGCAACTTCGCCGGGTTGAACCAATAGAAATCCTCGGCAAGATGAAACCCGATCTCGTCGCAAAAAGCCAATAAAACCCTGAAGTTGTACAGCGAGCGGGATGGCATGCCTACCCGGTATGCACCTCCTAAATCAAGGACGAAACTACCGCTGTCCTTTAGCACCCGGTAAACCTCTTGACCGAACGGCTTAATCCAGTCAACATATTCCGTCTCTTCGACGTTGCCATAAGTTTTTTGACGCCTTAATGCAAAGGGAGGCGAAGTCATTACAAGGTCAATGCTGGCATCCGGCAATTCTTCAAGGAGTTTTAGAGAATCGCCGACATAGGCATTACCTATATTGGTGTAATACAAAGGCGTGCTTTGCATCTTAATATTCCTTGAGGTTATTGACCCAACTGTCTATAATCTGCCAAAGGACGCTAGCAGCAAAGTAAATTTCAGGGTCTACACTGCAAATGGCTTGAAGGTCGGATTGAGAAAATTTATCTTTGCCATAGCCGATGATATAGCTTATCCACCTTCTAAGGTTATCATCGGGGCCAAGTAAGCCTGCCGGATTGAATTTGCCTGTTCTGGCAAGTGCCCACGAAATTCCGTCACGTTTGGTGGGATCAATAGTCTTCAAAAGTTCAACCAAATGAGAAATTTGGGGCTCTGCAATCCGCAAGAGTGCACGTGCCGCCTCAATCTTTATTTCCATGGCACTTGAATTAAAGGTGTCAACAAGAACTACTGCCGATTCCTGGGAAGCAAATTGCCCCAGCGCCCATGCAGCGCCGGCACGCAGCTCGTCATCCCGCGTACAGTCCTGCAAAACATTAATCAGCAACCGTTCGCTTTGCTTTTTAGAGATTTCGGATGCGACAATTACCGTTTCAAGCTGCGTTTCAAGGGGAACAGTTAGGGCCGGGCTGTTTATGGTATTCTCTATAAATGCCCAACCCTCCGGGATGTCGTATGCTGCAAGAGCTGCTGCTGCCTCAAGCTGAACATAGATATCCTCGTCGGTATCATTCATGCGCGCTTCAAGAGCAGGCTTGGCGGAAGCGTAACCCCTATAGCGCAGGGCTTTAGCTGCGGCGTATCGCTCGCTTAAGTTGAAACTGGCGAGTTTTTCGATGAAGTACGTTTCCGTAACCGGTGGGGGGGCGGTGAGCGTTGTGCATACCGGGACTACCGACGCTACTATCTGATTGGCTTCAACAATATCTCCTACCTTAACCTGTGGCACAAGTGTTATATTTCCCTTGTTCCGACTCAACTGTATAATCTGACGCTGTGTGGTCGAGAAAGGAGTCAAATTGATCTTTTTAGATTCCTCCACTTCAGGAAACAACCGCTTTCTGTTTTGCAGCAGCACACGCCCACATGACCCTAATTTCAGAGCCTTCTTCAACTCCCTTCGGTTGAGTTATAGATACCTTCCCGCCTGTAAATGCTTTCCGCATTTCTTTGACACTGACAAAGTGGACAGGAGAAACTTGTTTGAGATCAACAGGGGAATCATCGTTCTGTTGAAAGACGACGATAGAAACAAGATCATCGTCTCTCATACCCGCGTCCCACGACCTCTTGGGATCATTCAGCGAGTGAGACATCGATATTTCAGGTTTTGTCTTACCGCGGGATTCAAACCGTAAGCCGGTTTTCAGGCAAAGAATGTCAGGAACTCGCATACGCTTGATTTTAATTTTCTTCCAGATTTTGAAGCCGGTAGAACCGCGCTCAAGCTCTATGGGGTTGAAACCCATTGTTTTCAACAGGCCGATGGTCGTGTTGGTACCGCCAGCACCAATAACAAGCTTTTTCAAGAAACTGTCGTCGCTTTTGAATTTATTTGCCATTATACCATCACTATGAATTTAGGTTAAACCAATTCTTGAACTACTTCTGCACATGCTTCCGCCTATGGAGCTTGATATTACCCCTTTTCGCCCTACCAACACAATAACTATTTCCCTAATTTTAATCATCACCGGTTTCACTGGAAAGATATTTGTACCACATATTGAGACAGAAAGTCAAGCCATCACCTTTTCATTTTTGAAACGACTCGCTTTAATCTTTAAATACCCGACTTCCAGGTGGAAAACCCTTCAAAACTTGAAAATCACAGTTCATTAATCCGACGAAAAAATTTTTAACGAGCTCAATCGTATCAAAACGATACGGTCGAAAAACAACCTCTTTATCACTGCTAATGAGAGATGTATGGAATATTGATCCGAAATCACTGTCGGCAATCGTATTATTTCGATACGGGGATAGATAAATGTCATAAGTTTATTTAGATGCTTATATAATAAATGTTTCGAAATTTTTCTTGTCGGACGTCGGGGCCAAACCGCAAAATGATTGTGCTGAAATAATACAGCAGCACAATCGAAGTGAAACGATAATCAAAAAAAATTAACCCTGGAAATCATTCTATTCAATTTTATTCGGACTTTTTTCGGCTTTGGCATCAATATTGCCATAGTAACATCTAAACTAAAAATTTTGAAGAAATAAACTTGAAAGAAAAACTTAGTTTGACATTAAAGATGTCGCATTTTGTTTGATATAGGTAAAAACAAAAAGGAGGCTTACCAGTGAACATGGAAAACACGGGAGCAATTATAGAACAAGGACAATGTAAATCATCGCATTTCAACGATTACCTGGGAAACCTGGACGGCAAATGGGTTGTGATGAATCATCTCTCAGGGGCGATGATCGAAATCGATCAACCTATTTATGAATTATTGATGAATAACGATCTCGCCCCGTTAGAAGGGACGAAAGGTTTGGAGTCCCTTAAATTTGGGAAATTCGTGGTCTCCGGAGATGATAATGAAGTAGTGGGTTATAAGAGAGCACGGCAAGAGTGGAGCGAAACCGCACGCTTTGTCGGTTTGCAGATTGTACCGACATTAGCCTGTAATTTTAAGTGCCCCTACTGTTATGAAAATCAACAATTCAGCCACACTTCGATGTTGCAAGAAGTGATGGATGGAATTCTCAACTATTTGAATGAAGCGATAAAGCCCACCACTCAAATGTTAAGTGTTTCCTGGTATGGCGGCGAACCGCTGCTAGCCATGAAACAGATCGAGTTTCTTTCCAAAGCTTTTATGAAACTGGCAGAGGAAAGAAATCTTCAATACAAGGCAACCTGCGTTACCAATGGATATCTGCTGAGTAAGAAAAACGTGGATACTCTTCTCCAATATAAGGTGAGGGCGCTGCAAGTGACGTTGGATGGCCCGAAAGCCATTCATGATAAAAGAAGGAAACTGGCGGACGGGACAGGAACATGGCAAACTATTATCGATAATATAAAATATGCGTTATCCCAAAAGTTAATGATCCATATCCGGGTTAATATCGATAAAGAAAATATCGATTATGTTGAAGAGCTCTGCAATGAATTGAAAGAGGAAAACATATTCGATGAAGTAACGGTATCGTTGGGAGCGGTTTTATCTTTCGGAAACGTCTGCCGCAGTGTCGAGGATACCATTATAACTCTTGAAGATGCCAATAAAAAACTCGGTACGGACAAAATCCGGGCTATACTTAAAAAATCCATTGGTCAAGCCAGGCGTCATGTCCCTAACTATACGGGTTGTGTGGCTGTGGCGACCAATTCGTTGATTGTCGGCCCCAGCGGCGAACTGTATAAATGCACAAAAACCATCGGCTCCCCCGAAGAGATTTGTGGGGATATTTTTAACGTGGATAAGAATCATCCCAATATTAAAAAATGGGAAGGGGTCGGTAATTTAGAAATCGATAATTGTCAAAAATGTTCGCTTCTCCCGGTGTGCTCCGGCGATGGCTGTGCTTTCGATCAAGTAATCAGCGGGAAACCGGTTACAGCATGCAATAACTATCTCTTCAGAAAAGAGTACGCGTCGAATCATGCGAAATTGTATCTCGAAAAGAAACAAAATTGCTCAAAATAAAATAACAAGAAGGAGATTAACATGAAGAGTATCAAAGATTTTGATGTCAAGTATGTTTTGTCACCTTTCGAAGAAGAAAAGGTCTTATCAGGCGCCGTCGGATGTAATTGCAGGGTATACGATTATTACTATCCAGTGGTAGCCGGCACCCTGTATGTTGATGGCATGGAAATGCCTTTCCATTTCTGGCAGGATGGCGACACTTGCATTGAGGGATTATGGTAAAAAACAAAATACCAATGATCTAGGTATTTTCAAGAAAGGGCCGAACCCGGATTTGTCCGGGTTCGGCCCACTTTCTAACTTCCCGGTTGATCGGAGAGGAAAAATTTTTTCACATAGATTGGATTACTAATCGACGATAAATAGTTTGACTCCCTTTTCCGTATATGAGCGGTGGGGATTATTTTCATCATCTTCGGCCTGGTAACTCATTCCCGGTGTTAATCTGTATTTTGTCCCGTCTTTCAGTTCAGTCACCATTTCCCCTTCCAGGATAAGAATCACGTGGCCGCGGCTGCACCAGTGATCCGCCAGGTACCCGGGAGAATATTCCACCATCCTCACCCGGATATTTCCTTTTTCAAACGTTCGCCAAAAAGCCGTGCCGGTTTCTCCTTTGTGCTCCGTCGGCTCAACCTCGCTCCAATCTACTACACAAAATGGAACATCTTTAAACTTCATGATCATATCTCCTCGAATATGAAAGCGGGATTTGGCGGGCCGCCCCCTTTAAAACGGGGGCGGCCCGGTTAATTTTAAAAGCGACCGGTCTATCGGTTGGTAAAATAATTCAAACGCAGGTTTAAACCGTCCGGTGAATAGGCGGCATTGATACTAACGGTATTATAATATTCAAGAGATAGACTTAGCATAATACTATCCTGGGGGCGGTAATAAGAGGGCTTGGCATCGCACCCCACCGTGCAGGTTGAGCTGATAGAACTCCAATCGCTGCAAGCAGCCCGGCAGTTCACACAGGGGTAATATGTATAACCTTCCGAACCATACGAATATTCATCGCACAGGTTGCCGAAACTGTGACCGAACTCGTGGAGCCCCATCGATTTATAAGAAGTACCGCTGTAAATCATCGTGTATGTGTTATAACTGTTGACTTTATATGAATTATTGTTATCCCGGTACCCACCTCCACAGTAAGTCGAGGTATTATGCAGCACGATGATTTCATCATATTTATACCCGGAAGCTGCGGCTGCACTTAATACCTTTGAACTGGTGCAGCACATTAACCGGCTGATCCCCGAGCATCCGCAAGCACAACCCAAAGATGTCGTATTCCCGTACCGGTTGATGACAATATTCGCAGAATAGTTGGAAAAGGGCTGCTTGGAAAGAAGATAAGTCTTCAAACTGTCGGCTTTGCTATTAAATGTACTCATCTGCCCCGAGGTGTAACCGCTGGCAATAACCAGGATATAAAATTTACTGGTGGCTTTAGCCCCCGATAAATTCTCCATCCCCGATATCGAGTCTCTATTCTGCTTTACTCTCGGACGGAAAACAAAAGATGTCGGGATCGCGGCCAAATCATAAGAAGCCCCCTGGATTTCCCGGAATGGAGAATAAATATCGATAAATTTGGCTTCTTTAAAATAGGGAACCACCAGGTACGCTTCAGGCTCGGTAATCGGGATCACATCAGGCGAACCGTCACTTCTCCCACCTTGCGCCATGGGTACAGTCCGTGCAGCAGGAAAACTGAATTGCGTTTCATATAATACTTTACCTTGTTCGTCCGATAATGAAAAAAACGGCAATTCGTTATCTCTCGCCGGCATTTGGGCTTCGCGGCGCTGCCTGGCGGATGTGTTTCCCGTTGTTACGATAATTTCATCGATACCGGTATACCCGTTTTGTGTTTTAATGGGGATGATCATCACGGAATTATCCCGGCTAAACGATTGGATATTCCTGTCTTTTCTGTCTTTGGAAAAAAGCGGCTGGTCGGAAATACCTGCCGTCAACGAATGAAAAGAAAAAACAATAATTAATAAAAATAAAAATGATGCTTTGAGTGAAAGCATTTTGAACCTCCCTTTTATGGTTTTGATTTTGTTTGTCATAATGATGTTTTTGCCTGCTTAAGCCCAATTATTCTTTTACCAGGTCAAACAAGCTGTGACCTTGTATATCCGGCATTTCCTCTTTGTCCCAGCCGTTCAAATCGAGGATAGTGGGGACGATATCCAGTGTAGAGACAACATGGTTAAAAACACAAGCCGGTTTAATATTTTTCCCGAGGAAGAAAAGAGGTACATTCTGTTCCGAATAGGTGCCATGAAGGCCGGGCAGAAATGGGGCTTCGAGTTCCAGGATTTTTTCCAGCGCCTCCAGGGGCACGCCGCCCGCTACATATCCGCCTCTTATGATATCGTTATACAGCCTGAAGGAAAAGTTTTTATCCAGGAAAATAAACAAGTCCGGCCACATGATTTCCTGTTTCACATCCTTGTGGTAATATTCGGAGTAGAGGTTGAAAGGAAGACCGGTTTTACGGTTGATCCCGTTTTTTTGTTGTTCTTCATCCAATATTTCCCAGATCGGGCAGGAATTTTTCAAATTAAACTCATAGAGTATTTTCTTGATTTTATTAATGGTTTTCTGTTTACTGGTGGGGCCGCCGATGTTGTAGATATAACAATGAGGTCCTTCAGCGCAAAGCCAATCATAATCGCCGCACCCGTCCGTCGTATGGGCTCTCATCCGTATCCCGCCTTCAGCCAGGATTTGGCGAATGTCGATCGAGTTGGAGTTAAAACGTCCCAGGGCACTTCCTGTGTTTACGATGCCCGGGAGTATTTCCTCCATTTTATTCACTAACAGTTCCAGGTATTGGTTAAATTTCTCTTTTACTTCGTTATCTGCGCGTTTAAAGAAAGAACTAAAATCCATATTGAAGGACAAGAAATCATTCAGGAAACCCGCGAAAACTGCGCCGATATAAAGAGGGAGCAGGTGGGACCTGTCGGCCGATTCTTTAAAATCCTGCAGCCGCGGGTATTCCAGGGAACTTATGGTTCGCATCCCATGATCCGCTGTAAAAATGATGTTGGCGTCCTTGTTTTTCTTAAAGATCAAATCCGTCAATTTTCCTATTTGCTCATCCAGGGATATCAATTGATCGTATAAAGCATCGAAATTCGTAAAAACATTCGCCGATTCGGGGTCCAACAAGCACCCGTACATGTGCCCGTTTATATCCATCCCCGGGAAAAGTATATACATAAAATCAGGATCATCGTGATGGATAACTTTTTCCGCCATTTGCCTTATCCACTGGTCATTGGGACAATAGGCACTATTAAAAGCCGGGATCGTTATACATCTTTTTCCCGCGGTATTTTTTACCAGGAACAAAGATTTCATAAATATTTCCCAGATGCCCTTATCTTTAAAAAAATCATTGTACTCTTTTTCGTCGGCGATATAGACCCGGGGAGGGAACTCCTGGTCTCCGATATCTTTTCTACCGCCCAGGATATAAGCTTTGGGTTTCTCATAGTAAGGGGGGCGTTTTTTTTCAAAGAAATTTTCTTTTTCTTTTCTTCCTGGCCCTGTTTCTTCCTCTTCGGTGTCATATGCGCCGATAACAAGGATATCGCAGCCCCGGCTCAGCAATTTACCTACCCAGGATTTACCGCCGACAAACGCGGTTTTCAATCCATGTGCTTTGCACGTTTCGAAGAGGGTTTTTACCAGGATTTCATTGGGACCGAATTTTGAAACATCGATGTTATAATCGGCTGTCAAACCTTTATAATAAGCCGCCACTGAAAAAACACCGGAAGTCCCCGGGTATGTGGAAGTCATAATAGTGGTGTGATTGGTCGAGGTCACTGCCGGCAATATGCAAGAGCATGCTTTAAAATTGGCCCCCTTCTCCACCAAAGCCCTCACGTTTTTCATGAGGTAATTACCCTTCTCATCTTTGTAATCGATGTATGCAGCGGGCAGCGAATCGCAATTGATAATATAAGTTTTCCCTTTTGAATTCATGGTTTGGTCTCCTTTTTATTTATAATAAAATTTCTTAAGTTATAAAATAATAACGAATATGAAATTCGATTGTCAACAGCAAAAAGGAAAAAAATTTTGGAAAGAGATAAAACCTTTGAAAGCTTAAAAAAAGCCCCGGGTTGATTTTCATTAGAATCTCTTTATTATAAACAAACCTAACCTTTTTTCCACGATGAATAGAAAAAAAATAGGACACTGTTCCCTCATTTGGACTGGCAATAAAAATGCTACGGGAGTTGAGTAAGCGAAAATATAATTAAGGAGATCAAATATGAAAAAAAATTTTCCAGTTTTTATGATTGTTTTGCTAATGGGTTCCATGGCAACTTATCTGCCGGCTGAAGTAAATGGGACAGGAAAAAACACCGTGGTCCGTGTAGGTTTGTTAGCCCCGTCGTTGGGATTCGAAACAAAGCTCAGCAGGAGTTTTTCTCTGCGTGCGATGGGAGGGATCCATTATTCCATCGATGATAAAGCCTTCGTGCCCTGGCTTGAAACCGGTTTCAGGTATTACTATAATATGACGAGAAGGCATAAGAATAATAAACGGGTTGAAAACTTTTCCGCCGATTACCTGGGTACTCAATCCCAATATGTTTTTTCAACCGATAACGTGTCCAGGTCGTTTTACTCCGGGGTATGCTGGGGAATGCAGCGAAACATCGGGCGCCGTTTTTACTACGATTTTAGTTTAGGTTTCGGCACCCTTTTCAAAAACCAGGACACCTCAGCTCGGGGGACGATTTCGTTTTCATTGGGTTTAACATTGTAAACCAAACATAAAAAACCCTCGAAAGCAAAACCGGAAGAGATAGGCACGGCGGTTTAACCGCCGTGCTTCCTACCTACAATCATTCAAAATAAAATCATTTCCGGATTATACTACCTAAATTTTTTTACTTTTGATAAAATGGGCAGATGACACTCTTTATACAGCCAAAATGATGGGAAGAAACAAAACCGAAAAGGGTCAGACAATCACCGGGACATCGCATGATATTACGGACCTGCAATAAATCCACACGCAGTGAAAAGATAGAAGTCGGGAAGAGACGTCGATTAAAATTTATTCATTAAAGTTAAATGAGCAGTAACGATGAGTAAAATTTACCCGTTACTGAATTTAGATTCGATGATGCGTGAAGAAATTTAGCTAAACGAAAAAATGACCTGTCGATTTAACCGCTCATGGTTTATACCGGCAATTCCGATATGATATAATAATGATTCAAGAGGCAGGTACAAAATGAACGATTATTACAAAAAGAAACTGGCAGCGGATAACCTCGAAAAATGCTACGAAATCGCCCCACCCCGCGTAAAACAATACCTCACGGCTGAAATCTCTTTCGTCCTGGATCAAATAACTCCACACGAAACAGTCCTCGACCTGGGATGCGGTTTCGGCCGCGTATTGCCGGCAATAGCCCAAAAAGCCCAAAAAGTCGTGGGAATCGATAACTCTCATCCCAGTTTATTGTCGGCCAAAGAAGCCTCGAGCTGCATAAAAAATTGTTTTCTAATCGAATCCGATGCCGCCAAGCTGGCTTTCAAAGACAATATCTTCGACCTGGTATCCTGCATTCAAAACGGCATATCCGCTTTTCACGTCGATCAAAAAAAACTCCTGGCAGAGAGCATCCGGGTTGCTAAACCGGGTGGAACCATTTTATTTTCCAGTTACTCGGAGAAATTCTGGCATCACCGGCTGGAATGGTTTAAAATTCAATCCAATGCCGGGTTACTGGGAGAAATCGATTTCGAGAAAACCGGGAACGGGGTCATTATTTGCAAAGACGGTTTCAAAGCAGTAACTTTTGGGCCTGCGGGATTTCTTTCACTGGCTGCCCAATTGGGCGTTTCCGCCTCGACCTCGATCATTGAAATCGACGAATCCAGCATCTTTTGCGTTATCCGGAAAGATTAATAAAAGGGAGAAAAAAAGGGACACCGTCAACGCTCGACGATGTCCCTTTATTGTATATCTATTTGGATGCAGGGTAAGGAGACTTAAATTCAAAAGATAAACGATAACCCGGCATATACTGAAGCACCGCCTTTTAAGGGAAGCAATGTATTCACACCTTTACTGGTATATTCCGGGTAACGGATATCTTTATCCAGGATATTATCCGCTTCTATAGATAACTGGAGGTCCTGGGCACTTTTGCCTCCAAATAACTTCAACAGGTGAAGGGTGGCTTTCGCCGAAAGCAAATTAAACGCCTCAGCTTCTTTATTGCATTCGCTGACAGTGGGATTCACGAGACTGACCGGGGAGGGGTTCCCGAAATAACTGTTATATGCGCTGAAAGAAAATGTAGGGTTGGAATAAATCAATCCGAACTTGGCCATAAAATTGGGATGCAGTGTCACGCTCTTTATACCGGCTTCATCTTTATTCTGCTGGTATGTAATCGAACCTTGGGCCAATACATTTTTAGCCAGGCTCGCTTTTCCTTCCAATTCCACGCCCCAAAATTGGTAAGAGCCGCCGTTGAAATACTTTAGGTAACCGCCATAAGGAATCACTGTAGGATCATTAATCCATTTCCTGATGATAATATCGGACATCTTGCTGTAAAATCCGGTCAGGAAAAATTGTTTTTTTTCATCCTGGTAAAAGATTTGGCCTTCATAAGTGGCGATCAGTTCCGGTGAAATATCTTTGTTGCCGCGAAATACAGGGTGATTAAAGCTGGTCTCAAGGGGATATGCTTTCCTAAAAGCTTTGCTATAAAGCAGTTTCACGCCGACTTTATCAGTAATATTTGCAATTATCCCCAGCCGTGGAGAAAAATTGCCCTTTATTCCTTCCAATTTGTTAAATTGAAACCCGCCGATGATTTTGAGAAAATTCACCACTTTATAATCCAGTTGGAGATATAAATTTTTAGTAGTGGTCTTATCCGATATAAAGTGTTCGCCTGAATAGTTATCGTTATCCAATATACTACCGGCGACGATATTGAATTTCTCAGAGGGGCGGTATTTGGCGGTGACTTCAACCAGGACGTCCGAAGCCGTCATATTGGCATTATCCGATTGATCCCAACTGTGCCTGTTATAAGTCAAATTCGTGTCTAATGTGAGACTTTTTCCCAGGTTTAGGGTGTAGCCTGCATCGATGAAGTAGGTGGTTTGACGGTTATTGTCATGGGCATTTAACGGGTCCCATTTATTATCCTTTCCTTCCAGGGAATAAATTAACAGGGTGGCGAAAAGGCCGTTAACGTGAAACCCTTTATACCCAAAGTTTGTAAAGATACCTACCGGTTCCCGGTCCCAATTGGCCTGGTCATGAACTCCCACATAATCGGTGAATTCATATTTTGGCCCATTATCTTTGAAATGAGAAACGCCCACGACCCAATTTAGGTCGTTTTTCTTGAAACTCAACCCGATGTTTTGAGAAAAAGCGCCCCATGATCCCCCTTTTAAAGTGATATCGCCTGACGTTGAATTTTCTTTGGGGGAGGCAGTTACGATATTCACTACCCCGGAAAAAGCACAGGAACCATACAAAACTGAACCCGGACCCCGGATGACTTCGATATGATCGATGATGTCAAGGGGAAAAGCGGTATGAATCGTCTGGTTCAGTCCCCCTGAAACCGGGTCTCGAACCGGCCGGCCGTTAACCAGGATTAATATGTGATTATCGTAGGGGGTTATACTTTGTCCCCTGATGGAAACGACATTATCGGCAAAAACATTGGCAGATAAAAATATCGCCCCGGGAATTCGATTCAATACTTCTCCCAGGTTTTTGGCCGCAAATCCTTCGATCTCCGCACGGGATATCACGGTTATAACACCGGGAGCGTCAATGATACTTTCCGCCCGCTTCGATGTAGCGGTTATCTTCATTTCCAAAATATCTTCCAATGAAACCTGGGCGACATCGGAAATCGCTTCCTTGTCGTTTCCGAAGCCAATCATGGATAATCCCCAGAATAACATTAGTGACATTGTTATATAGATGTAAGTTTTCATTCGATCCTCCTTATAGTGACCTGGAATTTTATGCAAATATCGTGCCAGGTAACCGGTTGTCCTGTTTTTTAAGTGGGGGAAAGGGCATTAAAGATAAAAATATGGGGCTGGTTTTAATCGATTTTCAAATCTTATATTTAAAGAAATCCGGGAGTTTGGTCGATAGGAATTTATACTAAACCGGGTTGGAATTTTTCCAATTATCGGGAAATAGTTGGAAAAAATGAAAAGAGACCGTTAGTCGGGAATAATTATTAAATGATTATTGCAGGCCGGATTCACAATTATTATTATACTTGTACTTTTTTTTATTTTCAGGTAGAATTAAACCATGTTTACAAACCTGATATTTTTAATACTACTACCGGTCCTGTTTTTACTCCTAACTATTCTTTCTTATATTGTCGTGAAACGGAAAAAGACCTTACGAAAATTGAAATCCATCGTGCCTTACCTGTTCATCGTCTTCCTGCTGACCTCCTTCCGTGCGCTGCTGCTCAGCCCTCTTCTTTCTCACCTCTTCAAATCCCCTAAAACCCTATTGTTCCTAAATACCTTTATTCTCTTCTTCGGTATGATCGTTTCAGTGAAGCTGGTTGCTTATTTCCTCTTCGATTTTTATTCGGTAATAAACTGAACATCCGTTACCCGCGGTTAATCAAAGATATCGTGACCATCATCTTATACATCGTGGGCATTTTGATAATCGTCAAATATCCTTTAAAGGTAAATAGTGTTCCAACAATCGATACAATTCCCTCAATTCTATGGAGGGGGAAAAGTCTTCGATATCCCACTCCATCATATATTCATACCCATCGATCTCCCCCACAGTGAGTATCTCCACACTCTCCACATACGCAGGATCAGGAAAATACAAAAGAAGATTCCGCCTCCACTGCTCCACCTCTTCAAAACTCCGCTTGAAAAATAAAAACTCAACGAATAAGCGGTCGAACGGTTTCATTTTATACGAATGCTTCTTTTCCCGCATATGAAATACAGGTACATCGATATTCCCCGCGGAATAGAACCGGAGGGTTTGGCTGCCGACAGCTTTGGCAATCGCCTGGAAGACCGAAACCGGATGGCTCTTCATTTGCGAGGCTGACTTCCTGCACAAAAAAGCAACGCCCAACCTGTGCCATTTTAATGAATCCATCATCGTTAAATCAATGCCTCCGGCTGCCAAAAACCCTTTTAAAAAAGGGTTTCTGGACTTCCTAAAACGTTTGATATGCTGTTATCGAACATGTATTAAGGAAATCACAGTATAAGGAAGCAAGATGAATTTGTCAATACGAAAAATTGTGCAGGGGTTGCATCCCTTTTTTTTAGCCAGTAGAGTAGGAACGGGGGTTGCCCGTTCCCCTCGTCGAACCGTAGGAAAAAGGGGACAGGCAGGAATGCTGCTAAGTTAAGACTAATATTCGAGTTAAATTCAAATCCAGGGGGCTGTAGTCGGTTTCCCCTTCCACTTCACCCCTTCGCCGGTCATCGGCTCCGGGGACCCGTCTCGCCGATTTTCGGTCCTCGAAAATCTGGCTCAACAGGGCGTTCCAGGGGAGCACCGACACGCCCCTATAGCACAAAAATAACCTTAACTTAGTGGCATTCGGGACAGGCAGGAATGTTAAACCTTGTGGATAAAAAGGGAACATCGCTCAATGAAACTCCACTGTACCAAAACGTGCGGCATGACAATCTCGAAAAATTTTGGGAAGGTCAAGGAAACCCTTTTCTAAAAGGGTTCCCTTGTCTTTTTATTCACTATTGACTGTTAATTTTAATGCCTTGACTCTTGATTTTACGTTTTCAATATGTTAAAAATGTACCATGATAAATTTTATTTTCACTTTTTTGACAATACCTGCCCTTATTGCAATTTTGCTGCTGGTGCTGAATAAAATTTATTTCACACCCATCGGCAATATCATCCGGGAAAGAGACGAAAAAATCGAAAACGAAACCCGCCAGATCAAATCGCTATCCCAGGACATCGACCAAAAAACAGGTCAACTGGAATCCAAACTGAAAGAAACCCAACTTCAAGCCAGGAAAATTAAAGAAGAAGCCATCAAAAAAGGAGAACAAGTCAGGACAGATTTGATCTCGGAAGCACGAAAACACTCCCAGGAAATATTCGCCGAACAAATGAAAAAACTGGAAGAAGAGCTGAAATACGCAGAAAAACAACTGGAACAAGAAATCCGGTCTTTCAGCCAAAAAATCAAAGAGACTCTTTTAGCATGAACATGCGGCGCCCTGGCTGAAACCCACGAGAAGAAGCAAGTATGAAGACAAAAAGATTTAAGGTTTTATTAATAAGCATAGTAATCATCGCTTTACCGTTATTCATCACGGCGGGCGGCGAAGCGGGCGAAGAAGGCCACCATAGTTACGACTGGTGGGGGTTATTAGGTAAAACATTCAATGCCGCCCTACTATTCGGGGGGCTGATCTATCTTCTTCGAAAACCCATCCTCTCTATCCTGGGCCAACGTACTGTCGAGGTCAAAACCGACATCATCGAACGGGAAGAAGAATTAAAACGAACTACCCATCGATTGGAAGAAATCCAACAACGCCTGGATAAAATCGAAGGCGAAGTGGCTGCTATGAAAAAAACCGCGGAAGAAGGCGGTAACGAAGAAAAGAAACGAATCGAAGAACTGGGAAAATCCGAGGCCCAACGCATCCGCGAAATTACCGACGCAGAAATCGCTTCAAAAGTGGAAAACTCCATCCGCGACCTCAAAGCCAAAATCGCCGACATGACCATCGAACACTTTAAAAAAGATATCATGAAAGAACTGGACGAAAAAACCCACGAAAAAATAATCGAAAAAAATATCGATAGATGCGGAGATATCATTGAAAGAGAATAGTATTGCCAAACGTTATGCCTCGGGATTGGTCAAAACCGTCGCCAACAGCGACGAATACTCCCGGGTTAAAAACGAACTGGAAGAATTTAACCGGTTACTCCACAGCATCCATAATTTCAAAGCAGGCATGGAAACCTTCCTCCTCTCCCATAAACAAAAAAAAGAGATGCTCGAATCCATCCAACAAAAAATCGATTTCTCTCCCAAAACTTTCCGGTTCCTCCTCACCGTGATCGAAGAAAACCGCATGGTTTTACTAGACCAGATCATCATTATATTGGAAGAACTCTGGTTCGAAAAAAACGGCATCGAAAAAATGAAAGTGTTCTCCGCTGTTCCTCTCAATAAACGGCTGGAAGATAAATTAACCCATAAACTGGAGACGATTTTCAATAAAAAAATCGTCCTCGAAACAGATACGGATCCCTCGCTTCTCGCAGGGATAAAAATCCAACGAGGACTTGTCTTTTACGACTTATCCCTGGAAGGCAACCTCAGGAAATTAAAACATAGTATTATAGGGGAGCTTTAAATGCAAATAAAGGTCGAAGAAATCAGCGAACTCATCAGGCAAAAAATAGAAGGGTACCAACTGGACTTTAATAAAGATGAAACCGGGATCGTCATTTCTGTCGGTGACGGCATTGCCCAGATTTACGGGCTTGAAAACGTCATGTACAATGAATTGATCCTGTTTCCCCACGACATTTACGGTATCGCACTCAACCTCGAAGAAGACAACGTCGGCGCCATCATCCTCGGTGAAGGCTATAAAATCAAAGAGGGCGATGTCGTACGCCGTACCGGCGATATCGTGTCCGTACCCGCAGGTGAAGAACTCATCGGCCGCGTCGTCAACCCCCTCGGCGAACCCCTGGACGACAAAGGACCCATTAACGCCAAAATTAAAGTACCCATCGAACGGCTGGCCCCCGGGGTTATCGACCGCATGCCCGTTAAGGAACCCCTTCAAACAGGACTGAAAGCCATCGATGCTATGATCCCCATAGGCAGGGGACAGCGCGAATTGATCATCGGCGACCGCCAGACCGGGAAAACCGCTATAGCCATGGATACCATCATCAACCAGAAAGGCCAAAACGTCATTTGCGTCTATGTCGCTGTCGGTCAAAAACAATCCACCATCGCCCAGGTCATTAAAACACTGGAACAAACCGGCGCCATGGAATATTCCATCGTTGTCGTAGCCAGCGCATCTACACCCGCATCGCTCCAATATATCGCCCCCTACTCCGGCTGTGCTATGGGAGAGTATTTTAGGGACAATGGCGGGCACGCCTTGTTGATCTATGACGATCTCTCCAAACATGCCGCCGCGTACCGTGAAATCTCTCTCCTCCTCCGCCGCCCCCCCGGCCGCGAAGCTTACCCCGGCGATGTTTTTTACCTTCACTCCCGCTTACTCGAACGCGCCGCTAAGTTAAATGATAAATTACTCGGCGGTTCATTAACCGCATTGCCCGTTATCGAAACCCAGGCTTCCGACGTTTCCGGGTATATTCCCACCAACGTCATCTCCATTACCGACGGACAAATTTACCTACTCCCCGAACTCTTCAACGCCGGTCAACGCCCCGCTATCGACGTCGGTATCTCCGTCTCCAGGGTGGGTGGAAACGCGCAGATTAAAGCCATGAAACAAGTGGCCGGCTCTCTCAAACTCGAATTGGCCCAATACAGGGAATTGGCAGCTTTTACTCAATTCGGATCCGACCTGGACCCTAACACCATTAAGCAATTGGAACGCGGAAAAAGGTTGTCCGAATTACTCAAACAAAACGAAGGCATACCCATGCCGGTGGAAGAACAAATCCTGGTGATTTTTGCCGGCACCAACAACTTCCTCGAAGAATTGGCTGTCGATGAGATCGCCCAATACGAAACGAAATTACTGGAATTCGCACGCCAGGAGTATGGCGACATCCTTCGAGATATCAGGGAAAAAAAATCACTGGACAGCGACCTCAAAGAAAAAATGAAAGAGATGCTCACCCAGTTTAAAGATATATTTAAAGGATATCGAGATAAATAATGGCCCAGAATTTAATCGATTTACGACGCCGGATCAAGGCTGTAAAGAATACCCAGAAAACCACGCAAGCAATGAAAACCGTTTCAGCCGCCAAACTGAAACGAAGCGTGGGAGAACTGAACCGGACCCGCCCCACCATGGAGAAAATCGAATCCATACTCAAACAGGTGGTTAAAGCATCGTCGCTGGAGAAAATCCAGGGGAACCCGTTTTTGAAAGAAGAAGAAAACGGATCTCCCGTACTGGTCATTATTTCAGCAGACCGCGGTTTGTGCGGCTCCTTTAACTCCCACTTACTGGCTGCTGCGGAAAACACCTACAACGAACGGATTAAAGAATACGGGAAAGAAAACCTGACCCTGGTCATCATCGGTAATAAAGCATATAAATATTTCTTTAAAAAAGGCATTATCGTAAACAAATATTTTCCCAATGTGATGAGCAAATTAAAATACCACCATGCCGAAGGGATTTCCAGTTTTTTGAAGGATTTGTTTTTAAACCCGGGAAAACCCGTGAAACAGGTGGAATTTGTTTTTACCGAATACGTATCCGCTTCGAAACAAGAACAAACCGTCCGGAAGCTTTTCCCCCTCAAAAACCAATGGAAGAAAAAAGATTCACCCGAAGAGGATATCGAGTATATATTCGAGCCCTCCCCCGAAGAGATATTTGATGCCCTGCTGCCCAAATATGTCAATTTGCTGGTTTTTCAAATCCTGCTTAAATCCGCCGCGTCGGAACATGCAGCCCGGATGGTTGCCATGGACCTGGCCAGCAGGAATGCCAGCGATATGATCCGCAGCCTGACCTTAACCATGAACAAAATGAGGCAGGCATCCATTACCAAAGAATTACTCGAAATCATGACCGCCACTGAAGCGCTGAGGAAATAGGAGGTTTTATGAGTACTGAAAATACTGGAAATACACCGAAAAATATAGGAAAGGTCGTCGAAGTCATCGGCCCCGTCGTGGATGTCGAATTCCCCGAAGGCAAATTACCCACCATTTATAACGCCATTGAAATCACTTCCGAAGGTTTCGATGTCGATAAACCCATCAAGATCATCACGGAAGTCCAATTCCACCTCGGTGAAAACCGGGTCAGAACCGTTTCCATGCACCCAACCGATGGACTGGTTCGCGGCATGAAAGCCGTGGACCAAGGTGAACCCATTAAAGTTCCAGTCGGACGGAAAGTCCTGGGCCGTATACTGAATGTGGTAGGTGAACCCGTGGACTCCGCAGGACCCGTGGAATATGATGATCGTTACCCCATCCACCGCGCCGCTCCTTCCCTGGAAGACCAGAATACCAACCTGGAATTGTTCGAAACCGGCATCAAAGTCATCGACCTCCTGGAACCCTACCTCAAAGGCGGTAAAATCGGGTTGTTCGGCGGAGCAGGCGTAGGAAAAACCGTTCTCATCATGGAAATGATCAACAACGTCGCCAAAAAACACGGCGGCCTAACTGTTTTTGCCGGGGTTGGAGAACGAACCCGCGAAGGAAACGACCTCTGGTTGGAAATGAAACAATCCGGCGTTATCGATAAAACCGCTTTGATTTACGGACAGATGACCGAACCCCCAGGCGCCCGTCTTCGCGTCGCACTCACCGGCCTCACCGTTGCCGAGTATTTCAGGGACGTCCAAGGACTCGACACCCTCCTGTTTATCGATAACATTTTCCGTTTTACTCAAGCCGGTTCCGAAGTCTCCGCCACCCTCGGACGCATGCCTTCCGCTGTCGGATACCAACCCAACCTCGCCTCCGAAATGGGTGAAATGCAAGAACGCATTACTTCCACTAAAAAAGGATCCATTACTTCTATCCAGGCCATCTACGTCCCCGCCGACGATTACACCGATCCCGCCCCGGCCACCACTTTCGCCCACCTCGACGCCACCACCAACCTCTCCCGCCAACTCACCGAAATGGGAATCTACCCCGCTGTCGACCCACTCGCCTCTTATTCCCGGATCCTCGACGCCAAAATTATCGGCAACGAACACTACGCCGTCGCCCGCAAAGTCAAAGAAATTTTACAACGTTACAAAGACCTCCAGGATATCATCGCCATCCTGGGTATGGAAGAACTGTCGGATGAAGATAAACTGATCGTTTCCCGTGCCCGCAAAATCCAAAAATTCCTCTCCCAACCTTTCTTCGTAGCCGCTGAATTTACCGGCATGGAAGGAAAATACGTGGAACTCAAAGAGACCATAAAAGGATTTAAAGAACTGGCGGAAGGAAAATACGACCACCTGTCCGAACAAGCTTTTTATATGGTCGGTACCATCGAAGAAGCCGTAAAAAAAGACGAAGAATTAAAAAGGGAGAAATAACGGAATGTCCGATACCATTCACCTGGAAATTATCACAGCAGGGGAACCACCGCAAAAAATCAATATCCGACAACTTTACCTTCCCGCTTACAACGGTATGGCCGGCGTCCTCGAAGATCACAAACCCTATATATCCTTACTCAAAGCAGGAAAAATCTCCTATACCGACGTTTTCAATAAAAACCACTATCTCTTCATCCGGGACGGCTGCATGGAAGTCAAAGAAAACAACGTGGTCATTATTTCCGATTCCATCGAAACCGGGGAAACCCTGTCGGAACATAAAGAAAAAATCCTGGGACGATTGACGGATTTAAATGAAAAAATTCAATCGTTTATGAAAATCCGGGAAGGTTTGAGCAGCGAAGAAATTTTAAAAATCCCCGACGAATTGGCCCAGGCTATCAATGAACAACAAGAGTACGAAATCCGCAAATCCATCATCCTCAAAATGGAAGATAAAGAAAAAGGAGATAAAGGATGAAGCTTCCTCTTTTTCAAATCGATGCGTTCACGGACCGTTTGTTTGGCGGCAACCCCGCGGGCGTATGCCCATTGCAAAACTGGCTCGATTCCGACACCATGCAGCACATTGCCGCAGAAAATAACCTGGCTGAAACCGCTTTTTTCGTTCCCCAAGAAAAAACCGGCTGCTTTGAAATCCGTTGGTTTACCCCCAAAACCGAAGTGAACTTGTGCGGCCATGCCACATTGGCTTCCGCTTTCGTTATTTTCAACGTTTTAAAAGTTGAAGTGAACGCCCTCTCCTTTCAATCCAGGAGTGGAGAACTGCGAGTCACCCGGGATAACGAATTATTAACCCTCGATTTCCCTGCCGCCGAAACTTACCCGTTTAACACGGATATCCGGGATAAATCCGGTATAATAGTGGGCGTTCCCCCCTCATCGGTTTTCCATTGCCCCAAATTAAACAAGCTTCTCCTCTTATTCGACCGGGAGGAAGACATTATTTCTCTCAATCCGAAATTCGGCGAGTTATCGTCACTGTTGGAGTCCTTCGGGTCTATGGGTATGATCGTCACCGCGCCCGGCAAACAATCGGATTTTGTATCCCGTTTCTTTGCTCCCCCCGTCGGGATCGACGAGGACCCCGTTACCGGGTCCGCCCATACCGTATTAACCCCTTTCTGGGCCCAACGGTTGAACAAAACCAAACTCCATGCTTTCCAATTATCCAAACGCCGGGGTGAATTGTTTTGCGAACTTGCAGGAGATCGCGTCCTGATCAGCGGGAAAGCAGTCGCATATTTGAAAGGCGAAATCGAAATATAATTATTGAAATTACCAATAAAAAACCCGGGCCCATACCGGTTAAACAGTGGGTAATATGACAGAAACCATCCTTGACCATTCTTTAATTACACAGAAGTATTTTTTTCCCCGCCGCGATAAACTGGAAAATCCCTTTTGGGTTGATTGCGGCGATGTTAAATTGAGTTGCTATTATCACCGCCACGCCCCTACTTCCAAAACAGTTATTTTTTATCATGGAAACGGGGAAGTCGTTTCCGATTACCTCGAACTGTTTGTTCCCATATTCAATGAAATGGGATTCAATCTTTTGCTGGCCGAATACAGGGGTTACGGCATGTCGTCCGGTGTACCTGCTCTCAGAGCCATGCTGGACGATGTGGAAAAAACCATCCAGGCTGTCGGGGTTCCCCATGAAAAATTGATTTTGTTCGGACGCTCCATCGGGTCGCTCTATGCGATTCACGGCGTGCACCTCTTTCCCCGCATTGCCGGTTTAATCATCGAAAGCGGCATTGCTGTTTTATTGGAACGTTTATTAATGCGGCTTCGCCCCGAAGAGATCGGCGTTACCCTCGACCGGATGGAAAGAGCTGTAGATTTGGATTTTAACAACCGGGAGAAATTAGCGGGGTATAAAGGTTCGACGTTGGTCATCCATGCCAGGCACGACAGCCTGGTGCATTATTCCCATGGAAAGAAGATTTATGAATGGGCACCCGAACCCAAGAAGTTGGAACTCTTTGAAAAAGGCGATCATAACGATATCATGGTGGAAAACGTGCGGGAGTATTTCCAGGCGATATATGCGTTTATTTCCGGCCTCGGGTAAAAGAAGAAGTGTGGAACTCCAGGGGTTTTAATTGAAAATCGATAGTTGTTAAACGCCGTCTTCTCCTCTTTTCTCCTCTGCCTGGGGCCAATTTCCCTGCATGCCCGTTCATTAACTCTTAATGTTTTTTGCCTGTCCCGAATGTCACTAAGTTAAGGTTATTTTTGTGCTATAGGGGCGTGTCGGTGCTCCCCTGGAACGCCCTGTTGAGCCAAATTTTCGAGGACCGAAAATTGGCGAGACGGGTCCCCG
>Ga0105104_10000301_pt1 | contig 37203 bp, 51 predicted proteins | sample PPLLaktember2015_3_FD_87034 | JGI IMG/M metagenome (GOLD analysis project Ga0105104, IMG submission 87034) | Freshwater sediment microbial communities from Prairie Pothole Lake near Jamestown, North Dakota, USA - PPLs Lake P7 Core (6) Depth... | ecosystem: Environmental > Aquatic > Freshwater >... | reverse complement strand
CCTTTTTGTATTGAGCGGGCTTTTCCGAACAAGCCTTTTGGTCTCCCCACGAATTTCAGGGGGTGGGTTGCGGATGGTACTCCGGGGTCGGTGAAATGCTACTCGGTTGGTCGAAAAGTCAATTGTGTCTCCTTAGACGACATGAGGGACAATCACGGTATTTTGGGGAAGTACAAGGTCTGCACATCCAAGGCTCGGAGTCAGGGTATCATTGATGCGGAGGGAAATCGCCAGCCATCTCCGGTTCTTGGTACAACTTTTCAGATTTCTAAGGGGGATAGCTGCACCGAAACTTACGTGGTACTCGCTGCGTTCAACACGAAGAAAGAGGCGGACAACTTCGAGGCTTACCTGAGGTTGAAGTTCCCCCGCTTCTGCCTCATGCAACGGCTTATATCTCAGGATGTGAACAAGAGTAAGTTTTCATGGGTGCCTGATCTTGAGGACTACTCGAAGGCATGGACGGACGAGGAACTGTACGCCCACTTCGGGTTGACCAAGAAAGAGATCGAGCATATTGAAAAGACTATAAAAGGTATAAAATGACAGATCCAATCACCCCAATACATACACCAATGGATAAGGCGCTGGATGAATGGTTGTTGTCACTACATAATCAGATTGATATAGATTATAATATGAGTCCATATGAAAGCGCTCTTAAGTATATACAACAAAAACATCCAGAAATTCTTCCTGTAAATGATGATGAATGGATGCTTACACACTTATTCAGCGAGCATCCTATAGAATCAGCACATGCACGCCAAATGGCTGAAGGTATGCAAAATGACAGATCCAATCACCAACCGTAATCTCCTCATAGAAACGCAGCATAAGATGTTTGCGGACAACGTAGACGGATCAACTCTATGCCTGGATGTAGGCTGTGGTGGTGCAGTGCGTCCAGGATGGATAGGTATAGATAAATACACCGTAGCACCAGGTGTCATCAATGCTGACATGTGTAAACTACCATACGCTGATAACACGGTTGACATTGTACACAGTAGTCACAGCCTGGAGCATCTATCAATACGTAAGGCACATAGAGCCTTGTATGAATGGTATAGAGTCTTGAAACCAGGCGGTATGCTATTCCTGACTATGCCTGATCTGGATGCCATCATGCGTATACTGCTATCACCGATCACAACTGCTCAACGTAAATGGTACATGTACACATTGTATGGCTGGCAGACACACATGGACTCTCCGGACACTATAGATGCTCCAGATGATCCTGGCCAGTATCATTGCAGTGGACATACGATGCAGACACTGACACAGGAGCTACTGGATATAGGATACGTGATACATGACTCATATCTATTTGAGGGTTATGGCACACCTGGACTATACGTGAATGCGAGGAAACCGTGACGTTGAAGACAGAGAGCCTGTTTGATGATGATGATCCTACGTGGATCGATCATGATAGTGAAAAGGTAGTAAAGAAAGATCCAACATATGTGTTGCACCATGGTGATTGTTTAGAAGTGATGAAGACTATGGACGATGATACATTCACGGCATGTGTGACTGATCCGCCTGCGGAGTTGGCTACTCTTGATCGCTTTTTAGATAAGGTAAACAAAACCGGATCTATTCAAGGATGCTGGATATGGACAGGATCTCATAATGGTGTTGGTTATGGGGAAATACGTATCAAAAACAAGAAGGTGTATGCTCATCGATGGGCATACGAAAACATAGGCGGTAACAAGATACCTGAAGGATACCAAATTGATCATCTATGTAGAAATCCATCATGTGTAAATCCTGATCATTTGGAAGCAGTCCTACCTAAAACAAACGTACAACGCGGACTTGGTGCTTTACCACGGCCACAAAGTAAACATAAATACTGCACACAAGGGCACCTGCTTGATGAGACAGAATACATCCGTCCAGACGGACGCGGTAGAAACTGCTCTGAATGTGTAAGGACAAGGGCAAGAGAATACGCAAGAAGGAAGTATGGGTGGAAGGCAAAAATATGAAGTGTGCAAGCAACTTGGTATAGATGCAATAGGTATAGAGAAGGAAGCAGAGTATGTGAAGATAGGTAAACTAAGACTGAAGGCCTGGAAGGCTCATACACATGCACAATGAAATCATCGAATGGATGTCCTACGTAAAACGTATCATGCCTCAGTACTTCAGCAACATAAAAGTACTGGACGTAGGCTCTCGTAATGTAAATGGTACAAATAGATACCTGTATGATAGCACTGTGCGATACGAAGGACTGGATATCACTCCAGGCGATAACGTGGATCACGTAGGCTACGTGCATGAATGGACTACTACCGATAAGTACTATACGTATGACTCTGTCATATCTACAGATATGTTAGAGCATGATAGAAACTGGTTGAAGTCCATACAGGCTATGCTATACCTTTTGAAACCTGGTGGCCTATTGGTACTCACCTGTGCCGGAGAAGGTAGAGCTGAGCACGGTACATCCACACATAATCCAGAAGCATCAATAGGCACAAACGATTACTACCAGAATCTTACACCTCTTATGATGCGTGAAGCCTTCCTGCCTGAGCTCACCTGTAGTACCTGGCAATATAACGTATCCACCAACACCTTAGGTCCTGGATATGATACCAGGTTTTTTGGTGTCAAATTGAAAGGATAACCATATGTCACGATCCGGATATGCCTCACATCTACCTGTCATGGAAGTAGTACGAGAGTACACAAACTCAATCAATAACGTAGAATTTGGCTGTGGCCTGTATAGCACTCCATGGCTGTTAAATCACGGTAGAAACCTTACCACCTTTGAATTAAATGAAAAATGGTATAACAGCATATATGCCACCATAGATGAAGATAGCCGTAAACGCTGGACATGTACTATAGTGGAAGATGAGGTAGAATCAGCAAAATCACTACCACCATGTGATATGGTATTCGTGGATGGTGGTGCAGCAGATAAACGGTATCAGGTAGTACAACAGTGCATAAATGCTAATATAGCTAAAGCTATAGTGATGCACGATACTGAGCGTAGTAGTATGCTGTATAGTAACATCCAATTGCCATATACCTGGTACTATGTACGTATAGAGAATGATATGCCATGGACGTCTGTATGTACTACCAATAGAGGATTGATAGGCCTATTAGATGCCATATGGAAGGTGACTATATGTGGAAGTACTGAGAGTCTAAAGGATATAAAGTATCCTGTCATACCTGCCTACGATCCAAATAATCCTAACAACTAATACATGGTATCTAATACCTAACAACTTAGTACTCTTGTAATACGCGGTACTTGTGTAGTGCCTGGAGCACGTTTCAAACATTACTCCTGGAGAGTACCGATGTATACCATACTATTGCCTGGTGCAATCGTATCCTGCCTGCATTACAAAAATTACGAAAAGGTTAAAGATGAGGACTAATACAAAGGCCTTAAAGGCTGCATTCATAAAGTCTTATGGTGATACGCTTAACATCACCGAATCAGCAAAGGCCGTAGGCGTATCAAGACAGACAATATTCATGTGGCGGAAGAAGGATCCTAAATTCCTGGATGCCGTCATAGAGTGCGAAGAAGCCATCCTCGACAAGGCCGAGTCCAACCTGTACAAGCTCGTGGCTGATAAAGATTTCCAGGCTATCAAATTTGCTTTGACAAGCAGACGCCATGGTAGATGGACAGTAAACGAGAAAATGGCCATCGATCTCACTTCAGGCGGCCAACCTGTATATGCTCCAATCAATATCAATTTTGAAGTAGTACCTCCACGTGATGTAAAAAAACTATTGGATGAGGTGAATAGTGGATCAGACACAGCTAAAGACAATGCCAGTAATCCAGGTGGTGTGCAGCAATGATGATACGGAGTTGATGGCTATAGTAGGTATCATGCGCCTGTTGGATATCATGGAAGTGGCAGTGCATAAACTTGCTGATCCAGGTACTGCTCTACCGTCAAATGTAGGTGAGCAATACCTATGGTTGCGAGAGGCTTTAAATGTTTTTAAAATTGTGAAGGAAGAAGCAGGATCCGCGGTAAGACAGGCATTGATTGATGTGTATTCTTCAAAACAGGTGCAGGACGCAATACAAGACATAAAAGGAAAGTTTCCATGCCAGTCATGAGATGTACCATACACGGTAAAGCAGGATGGAAGTTTGGGCTGAATGGTACGTGTTATGCAGGTCCTGCAGGTAAAGAGAAGGCAGCACAACAAGGTAGGGCCATAGAGGCCAGTAAAGCAAAGCATGGATACAAATATAAAGATAAGTGAATAATCTAACATTGAGGATAGGGCCTGCAGCCTGATAAAGCAACAACCACGAAGTTGCCTTCCTCATTAACTAACTCGTGGACACTTTTTCGTGGAGGTGATGTATGGGACAATATAATAAGAGAGTTTGGGATCCAATAGATCGTGGGGATTATTACGACATACCACTAACTCAAGGATATTTTGCAAAGATAGATAAGGAAGATTTGGGCAAGATTATAGATAGGGCGTGGTCAGTTTGTATTGATAAAAAAAAGAAAAAAACTATGTATGCTTCTTGTAGGGTCGGAAGCCATACAAATAAAAGTAGGACTACTAAAAAGATGCATAGAGTTGTTTCTAATGCTCCTGATTTATACGTAGTAGATCATATAAATCACGACACTCTTGATAATAGGAAATCAAATTTAAGAATTTGTACTAATAAACAAAATTGTGAGAATAGAAAATTAGATGTTAGAAATAAAACAGGATTTGTAGGTGTTATGAAATATGGTGATAGATATGTTTCTCAGATATGTAATAGTTATAAAATAATTTATCTTGGTATATATAATACTAAAGAAGAAGCAAGTAAAGCATATAAAGAAGCAAAAAAGGAATATCACTCACGTGTCTACAGTTCATTTTAAAGTAACAAATAAACAACGCGAGTTTTTAGAATCAACTTCTTGGGGGACAATATTTCTTTCTGGAGTTGGAGGAGGAAAAAGTCTAATTTTGTGTGTGAAGTCAATTGTAAATGCGCTAAGAGGAAGACGACAGTTAATAGTGTCATTTTCTTATCCTGTGCTTAGAGATGTAATACTTACAACAATGCTTAAAGTATTAGATATGCTTTGTTTAAAACAAGGTGAAGACTGGATACTTAATCGCACAGAGATGTCAATAAGAATAAGAGGTACAGAAATCCTTATGAGATCTGGAGATAATCCTGACAGTCTAAGGGGTTTGAATATAAGCGACGTGTTTATAGATGAGGCCAGAGAATTTCATGATAGGAAGCTTTTTGATATTCTTATAGGACGTATACGAGAGGAAAAAGATTCTTCTTGGTCAATATGTACAACACCTAATGGAAGAGATTGGGTGTATCATTTATCCATGTCTGATAATGTTAAGTTAATAACACAAACGACAATGGAAAATACTTTTTTACCACAATCATATATACAACATCTTGTAGAAACATATTCAGGAGTTTTTGCTGATCAGGAGATATATGGTAAGGTAGTTGATTTTGTTGGAGAAGTTATTGATCCATCAACATTCAGGATGATTAGTCCTTTGTCAGTAAGTGAAGGTATACGATATTATGATTTAGCATTTGCCGACAAGAAAAAATCAGATTGGACAGTAGGGGCATTATGTCTAATATCAGGAGTACATTTCACAATAGCTGACATTGTAAGAGTTAAAGCAAAATATCCGGATCTTAAGGAGCTTATAGTACGTAACGCTTTAGCAGACGGTACAGGTGTGAAAATAGGGCTTGAGGATGTAGCAGCACAGAGAGCGGTAGTAGATGATTTAGCAAGGGATAAGAGGCTAATGAATTATGTAATAGTTGCGCAACGACCAATAGGTACTAAGCTTGCAAGAGCAATGCCATGGATATCACGAGCAAAACTTGGTGAAGTACAAGTAGTCAATTCACATTGGACACAAGAGTTTTTTGCGGAGTGCGCAGCCTTCCGTGCAGATATGACACATCCACATGACGACATGATTGATGCGGTATCTGGAGCATGGCATACATTGATGTCTTCTCAAACAGCAAGGACAGCGAGGATAAGGATATGAAAACAGACATGAGTCAGCAGCAACCTAATGGATTATTGTGTATGTACTCAGGCCATGATATAGGCAACATAGTCGTATGTGATATGGATGATAATTCAATAGGTTTAGTTATTAAGTATGGCATGCATATCATACTGCCATGGACTGCAAAGGTAAAAGCGTCATATAGCTCAGGCATTTTAAAGTACTTCCGAGAGTGCTCAAGTGATGCGTTTGTGTGCTCACCGCCTTTAAGATGCTATTTCATATATAACACCGACAGGATCAGCTTATAGCCGAGGAGGCTACAATGGCCAACATAGAGAGAGTATCATCAGATCAAGAGGATCATTTTCAGACATCCAGTGATCCACGTGTGTCAGATACCAACACCTACACGGATATACTGAGCGTCAATAAGTATGTCTTTTTGGATCACTCCTATTACGGTACAGGGGGATTCCGGGACGGTACATACCTGATACCGCATGATCGTGAAATGTTTTACATGAAGCGCAGAAGTTTCAGTGTATATAAAAACTTCTTAAAACCTGTCATCAACAGCCTGGTGGATCCTGTATTTGCTGAGCCTGCACCAAGAGTCATCATAGATGAAGGTGGTGGTGATGAGGGCAGTCCTATAGCACGTGCATTCCTTGAGGATTGTGATGGTGGCGGTACGTCCATACAGGCTTTCTCAAAGGCCGTACTACATGCTGCAAGGCGCCATGGAGTAACATTCGTGGTGATGGACAACTTTCCACAAGAGGCCATGCCTGCTACCGTTGGTGAGGCTGTAGAGATACGCACCTATCCATACATGATCAAGAAATCAGCATGGGAAGTAGTCATATGCAAGACTGATGATTTTGGACGCCTACAGGAGATAGCGTTTGCTGAGCCTGATCGTAAGGATGGCACTAAGACATACCAAAGGTGCAGACTATGGACGGACGAGTATAGTGTCATCATGGAGAAAGAAAAAGGTGTAAGCTCCGCTAATGCTGGTGGAGTAGAGCCTACATGGCAGCCAGTAGGTGCTCCAGTCTACCATAACCTTGGCGTAGTGCCTGTGATGAGCGTCTATGCTACCGAGCGTGATAGCCTGCATGATGTATTGCCAGATCCTCCATTGTATGATGTGGCACGCCTTAACTCATTGATTTATAACAAAGACTCAGAAATTAGAGATCTGGAAAGAAGCCAGGCTTTTAGCATATTGTACTTCCAAAGCGATCTTGGTGGCAACGTCACTATCTCCAATCATAACGCAATCATAGTGCCTATGGGCTCTACAATCACCCCGGGCTATATCAGTCCTGATAGTGCGCAACTCACTGCTCTTGTTGATAATAACAAGTATTACATGGAGGACTTGTTTAGATCCGCCGAGCAAAGCGGTGTCCATGCTGTACATACATCACAAGCCGCATCAGGTGTAGCCTTGGCCTGGAGGTTCTGGGCCGTAGAGCACGCATTACGTGAGACTGCACGTATAGCCACGGTGTTCGAGGTACAGGCTATGGATATGCTGTCGCTCTATACAGGCGAGCAGTACGAATATGCCGTCGAATATCCTACCACATATCAACCGGGCGATAGGATGCAGGAAATAACGGCTCTGAAGGAAATAGTTGATATGGGCGTGCCTGAGCAGCTGAAGATGGTAGTCTACCAGAAGGTAGCTAAAATCATCATGGCTGACGAGCCTGAGGATGAGCGTGATGCAATGATAGAGTCATTAAAAGTTGTGCCTGTTGAGGCTCCTGCTGAAGAGCCAGCACCACAAGAGCCTGAAGGTGGTACTACTGATGAAGAGGCCGAAGAAGGTAATGAAAAGCCTATAAGTAAATAATCTTATAATATACCGGCTATCCATGTGGATAGCCAAATATCCCAGGAGGATGTATGGCAATAAGTAACGTTGATGAGCTCAAGGAAGCTCTCAAGGATCACCCGTCTATAAATGACATAATGGCATATTTGGAAAATGCCATTGATGCCGAGAAGCAGACGGGTATCAGCAGCAAGCGTAGAGCTAATCAAGAGGCACAGTCTCTACGTCGTTGGAAACAGGTGTTAGAGGAAGCAGGTTATGATGGTGATGCTGATGGTGTAGCCGAATGGTTACAGGCAAAGGCAGCAGCATCAACTAAACCTGGGGAGCCTAATCCTGAGATCGATAAGCTTCGCAAGGAATTCGCCAAGGCTCAAAAGGCATTGGAGGATGAGAAGCAGAATGCCAGTAAGATCAAAACGACAGCCGATCGTAGAAGTATCAAGGCTAAGTTGATTGAGGCATTCAGGGATAAAGTTTACGGACACGATCTACTTGCCGATTCGCTGATAAATGATGGCAAGGTGAAGCTCACCGAAGATGAGCAGGTAGTGTTTGTAAATGGTGAAGATGAAGTTGAATTCGGGGCCGGAGTAAAAAAGCTTCTGGAAAGCCGTCCGGATCTCGTTAAGAATACGCAGGCGCCTGGAGCGCGTAGTGGTACCAGGCCGACTTCAGCACAGCCAAGGTACTCGTTAGATCAGCTGAAAAATATGTCCGCTAATGATATAGCGGCTGATATGGCAAACGTGCTTGAGTCTGTCAAGTCCAGTAAAACTTGATAGCCGAGCGTAACCAAGGAGTCATAGATGAGTGTACAGAATTTTATTCCTCAGTTGTGGAGTGCGCAGTTGCTTCTGGCCAACCGCAAGAATCAGACTGCTCTCAAGATCGTCAATCGCAACTATGAAGGCCTGATTTCTCAGGAAGGCGATCGCGTTAAGATTAACAGTATCGCCGCGATGTCCGTAGCCGATTACACCAAGAATTCAACCACGGTAACGTATTCGGCGCTTAATGCTGATGCGCAGTGGTTGGTCTTGGAAAAGGCGAAGTACTGGTCCTGCAGCGTCGACGACATCGATGCCTCACAGAGCAACATCGATATCATGCAGGCCGCAATGAGCGAGGCCTCCTACAGGCTGAGCGATGCCGCAGATTCATATGTCTACGGGCTCTATGCCAGTGCTGGTGTGACATCAGGACTTGGCACAACTGCTTCTCCTACCAGTGTTACAAGCTCCACGCTTGTTTCCAAGGTAGCTGAGATCGCACGTAGACTGGATGATGCACATTGCCCGTCTCAGGGTCGTTTCCTTGCTGTACCGCCTTGGTTCTTCTTGAAGATCCGTCTGGCGAAAATCAGCAACGAGATGACAACTGACAAGGCGCTTGATGAGGGATTTGCTGACAAGATCATGGGATTTAATGTGATGGTGTCCAGCAACATCGCCACGTCTGGCAGTGCCACGAAAGTGCTTGCTGGTACAAACGAAGCCATCACGTATGCTGATGGACTCATCAAGACTGAAGCTCTCAGACTCAGCACAGCTTTCGCCGATGGTCTCCGTGGCCTGCATGTGTACGGTGCCAAGGTTGTGAAGCCGGATTGCCTGGCTTGCTTCAGCTGCAGTGAAGGTGCGGAATAATAGTCATTGAGGCCATGGTGGGGACGGTAGAAATACCGTCCTCGCGCTGGATCGATGTGATAGTAGTACAAGTGTATGTGTGTCTGCATGAGCACATGAATTGAAATCAACTTCAAACAAAGAAGGCCTACAATGGCAAGAGCATTAATAGCTGCAACCACGGCTGTCACAAATGGACAGGCCGTGCAGACAGAGACGGTACGTGCTGGTGGAATCACTGGTACGGATGGATTGTACATCGCTGCAACAGTTGATGTGGATGACAAGATGGCGTTGTACATCCGCGAGACTGCCAACGGTGCAACAGGAGCAGTGTGGATCAAGGCTGGTGCCAACGTATCAAGTGGCATCGGTGATCTTGAAGTCACAGTTGGTGGAAGCGCATGTCTGATCGTTGGCCCACTGGAGCGTGCACGCTTTGGGCAGTCCGATGGGACGATCAATGTTGACGTTGGCGGAGTGACTGGTATCTTCGCAGCAATCGATCTGTCAGCCTAAGTAAAACCTGTACAGGTGGTGTAACAGCCACCTGTACATATCAGGTATAGCATGGCCGATGAATTAACAGGATTCATTGATAAGTTGCAGACGCTGCCTGAAGATATGCAGGCGAAGCTTAATAACACGTTTGCAAGCATAGGCACAGAGATAGTACAACGTGCGTCTTCCATACATAAGTACACATCACGCACAGGACGTCTTACTTCTTCCATCAAAGCCAAGTACACTAATACAGGAGTGGAAGCATATCTTGATACAGGAGTTGCTCCATACGCACCATATGTACATGCTGAGGATCCATTCCTGACAAATGCATTTGAGAGTATGCAACCTCAGATAGATGAAGCAATCAATAGAGCAATAGACGAAGTACTTCAAAAGGTATAATCAATGTCCTATATAACCGTGGCAGATATCACAGACAGGATAGCGGAAGGCATTGACGTCTCCTCATATATCCTTGAATCTGATGAAGCTATCAACGATCTGGCTGAAGAGCTTGGTGTGCGTAGTACAACGGATATAGAGACTGCTCCACTACATCATGCTGTACGCAGGTATGCGATCACGTATACACTTATGCGTATGTGCCAGGACGCTCTTGGTGTAGCCAATCTTGATAATCCAACGTCAAATAAATACCTTATAGGTTATAATATGTATAAGGAGCAACTGGCATCTCAGCGTAAACGGATCAGCATGGAGATGATCACAGGTGCCGTCAATGCTACACGTGATCGTGCCAATAACCTCACTGCAGTCATATACAGGGGGTGACACGTGGACGAGGCAAAAAGACAAATGGATTATTGTGGTGGCCTGGAAGAGTGTGAAAAGATATTTGTGAAGCTGGCCTCTTACTGGAGATCAGCTTTGATAGGACTGATTACTCTGTTAGGACTTGGTGCCGGTGTATGGACTTGGACATGGGCAGAAGTAAAGTCCGATCAGTCACGTCAGGATAAACAAATTGAAGAGATACAGGCTGCATTTAATGATATAGCGTATCTAAGATCGCAATCAAATGAGATACTGGATAATCAAAAGTTGATTATTCGGTATTTCGACAAACAGGTAAGGAGATAAAGATGCCATTCTTTAACAAACGTTGGTTCGGTGAGCCTCTATTGAAGGCTGTCGTTGATGGTACGGATCCGGCTGGTATCACTGGATCACAGGGACAAACTGGTGCACAAGGACTCACTGGATTACAGGCCGCAGGTGGAGCTACTGGATCACAGGGTGCAACTGGACAACAGGGTGCTACTGGATCACAGGGAGCTACTGGTAGTCAAGGTGCAACTGGTAGTCAAGGAGCCACAGGTGAGCAGGGAGCAACTGGAGAACAAGGTGCTCAAGGTATCACCGGTATGCAGTCAGTCACTGGACTACAAGGTGCAACCGGTAACCAGGGAGCTACTGGTAGTCAAGGGGCTACTGGAGATCAGGGAGCTCAGGGTATCACTGGTACTGAAGGTATCACAGGAGCCAAAGGTGCCAGCTTCACGGGTGCGTCCGCTTCCGTGTACTACACCAACTGCGCTGGTGATACAGGCGTCATCACTGTTACAACCGGTAACGTTGAAGTATTGACATAAGCAGTATAAACGTAATAAGGCAGGCAGTACGCTATATGAGTACTGCCTGCCAAGGATAGTATATGACTGTACTGGCAACTGATGCCATGCTCAACAGGGTGGAAGATGCTATAAAAGGCTTCATAGTTGGTATGAAGCAAGGCACCTATAACTATACCTGGGGCACTGTCAATGAGCCAGATGAGGTGAAGCAACGGTTTCCAAGCGCCGAAATCAGGATCCTTAATGAGACAAATCTCGATGATCCTGATGGCGCCTGGAGCCAAGCCTATATGCAGGAATGCACCTATGAGATCACGGTGCGCATGCGTTTATCAAAAGAGAGCAACAATCCAGATTTTGAGATTGATACAGAGTTGAATAAGGCTTTAGAGGATTTGAAAAAGGTGTTTGGTAACAACTATAGTCTCGGTAACAGTACCTGCGCCATGATCATGTATAGAGGTATGCGCAGAGTACAGGACAGAAACGGTGATCTTCTCGCGCCAAAGCATATGGTAACTACTTGGCGCATCACATATACACAGGACAGGTTGTCGCCGAGTACTTCGGCTGATGCCTAACTGCAGTCTAACTAAGGAGCTTTAAATGTCCAATAACTATTCAGCAAATCTAAGGATAGCAGTAGGCAAACTGGAAAGTGTGCCTGGTACTGCTGAGACTCTTACCAATTCCGATTTTGATGTACGTATCCGTGGTGTAGAATTCACGCCTACGGTGGAGTTGGATGATGAGGCCTCAAAGTGGAGTCGTGGAGATCACTCTGAAGATGAATCAATCACAGGCGTCACTACTGGCCAGATTACATTCACGGTAAGAGCAGCACTGGCATCTGCCGTCAATGCTGAGCCAAAATTTTGGAAGTTTGCAAAAGGTTGCGGACTGGCTTCAGCAGCGTGGGCCTCAGCAGGATATGGCCTGACGCCTAAGAAAGCAAATGATGAAGTCACCATGACTATCCAGGTGTATGATATCCAGCGTGGTGGTACCGGTAATGCAGTCATGTATAAATTTGCTGGATGCATGGGCAACATGGTGCTGGGCGCGGAAGGTGTTGGCAAACCTTGGCTGGCAAGTTTCACATTTACTGGTAAGCTTGTCAGCATGGAAGATGTGGCTGCCGCTTCAGTACCAAGTCCTTTTGGCCTTGATACTACATGCGCAGATAAATTCCTGATGGATAGCGTGTATGTGGACAGCGTAGCTCAGAAGGTGTCTTCATTCAGCCTGGACTGCGGTAATGAAATCCAGCCATGCTATAATCAAGCCGATGCTACTGGTATTGATCATTTTGGTATAGTATCACGTAAACCACGCCTGTCAATCAATCCTTTGATGCAGGCGCTATCTACCGATAACGTGTGGAATCGCATGACTACAGGAGCAACCGGTTGTCCGGATACGTTTGCCATGCACTTGGGAGACACTGGTGCCAATACACAGTTTGCAATCATGATACCTAAGGCTCAGTTGCTGTCCGCTACCATAGCTGCACGTGAAGGACTGGTAGCGTATGAGCAGAATTATAAGCTGCTGGGTAATGGTGTCACTGGTACGGTAGCCGATGCTAACCTTACACCGGAAGTAACATTTGAGATATTGTCAGGAGCTCGCTCATAATTTAAAAGCTATAAGGAGGACAGGATGAGTGACGTAAAAATGTCTGATGAGGTACGTGCACGGATGATGAGTCTGATGCCATGTACCTCAACTTCTTCACACGAATGGATACCAGATCTATTCAAGGAAAAACTTAACAACGAGTACATCATACCAGAAGATCACTGGCCTGTATTTCAATTGAGGCCATTCACTACTAAAGAGCATGCCAACATACGCACCATGGTGATCAAGAGCGGCAAACTTGCTCAGGCTTCAAACATCTCCGCGGCATCATTGGCTGAGCTGCAAGATAATATGTATGACTCCTTGCGTAAGATAGTAGTAGGCTGGAGCAATATCAAGGACTGGCCAAGTGGTGTAGAGTATACCTATGAGCAGGATCCAACAGGTGGTGTGTCAAAAGACAAGTGGGAGTTCATACCGGATCCTATCAAGCAGGAGCTCTTCAAATACATATGTCGTATAGGCGGCCTGGTGAAGATGGAAGGTGAGGATCGCCTGGAGGAGTTGAAGCGGGGTTTGTAATTCTGGCTGCGGCACACGCTGGCATGGTGCCTATGAGATGCTCACTATGCCAGCAGGATGATACATTACGAGAGACATGGGGGTGTACGCAGCCTACGCAAGTCCCAATATGGGAGCACGATGGCGATCTGTACTACTCATGTCCTTTGTTATATATACCTCACGAAATAATTGACTGGTACTACGAATACGATTATGCCAAGGAGTTTGGTACCGCTCCATATGAAGACATGTCATACCTATGGGTATGGGCCGCATCAGAGTACAAACGTGAATACAACGCGTGTGTGGCTCAGAAGAATAATGAGCAGATTGCCAAGCAGAATAGTCGTACTGCTTTCCGTAATGCAAAGATGAGAGGTAATGACGATGGCTGATATAGTCAAGACTATACAACTAAAAGTAGAAGGCCTTGAAAGTCTCAACGCTGCAGTAGATGAGCTTAAGAAGGTAAGTGGTGCTACTAAAGAAGTTGAGAAGGCCGCTCCGAAAGCCAAGTCTGGTATAATGGATATGGCTGCTGGTTTTGGTGCAGCCATGCTCACCATAGGTATGGCCAAGAAGGCCTTCAAGGCATTCACGGATGCGCTTGGTGAAACGAAGGCCGGTAAAGAGGCCATGGACTCCATGAAGAAATCATTCACCATGATCATGGACGCCATAGTGACTGGACTAATGCCTGTCATACAGGATCTTGCCAAGATGTTTGCGTGGGCCGCGCCTTATATAGGTGCTGCAGTACAGGCCATGGCTCAGGTAGTATCAACTACATTTTTTGCCATCAAGACTGCCATCACGTTTGTTATCACAAGCATCCTGTCTTATTGGGAGATACTCCTTAATACTCTTGCTAAAGGCGCCTCTCTTATACCTGGTATAGGCGATAAGATGGCATCTGGACTGAAGACAGCCGCTGATGCTGTAGGTAAATCCGCTGAGTCAATGGCTGTACAGACTGCAGACTCCTTCGGCAAGATGATCACCAGTGCTACCACATGGGGTGGAGAGCAAGAGAAGGTGATGTCTGATGCTGAGGCCAAGCGCATTGAGAATCAGAAGAAGGCGCATGATAAGGAAGTAGAAGAGGCCAAGAAGGCTGCTAAGGAAAGACTTGATGCGGAAGAAAAGGCCAGACAAGAAGCACTTGCCGCGGAAGAAAAGGCTCTTCAGGCAAGTCTTGATGCAACCAGAAGATACCACGACGAATTAAAGGCTGAGGCAGAAACAGCCAACAGTGACAGACTATCATTGTATGATGAGCTGTCAAGTAGATCAGTAGGAATAATAGAAGATGAGTTTGAGAAGGCTCGTGCTGCTGAGTCTGTATGGTATGAAAATAAGAAGATGGATCTTGAGCAGGCCGCTCTATTCAATAAGGAATCAGCATCAACATTGGCTGCGGATCTTGAGGCCATAGAATTATCACACCGTGAAGCCATGGCCAATATAGATGTAGAAGACAAGGAAGCACAGGCTGAGCGTGATGCAGAGACTGCTGAAAAGGCCGCTGAAGAAAAAGAAAAGGCACTAAAGGAAGAGCAACGCAAGCGTGAAGAAAACCTTTCCACAATGGTGAATGTGGCTCAGCAATTCCAGGATATCATATCAGGCATAACGCAGGTGCAGCTTGCTGGCATAGATGAGTGGGCTGATAAGCAAAAGGAAAAGGCTCGCTCCACTATCAAAAATCAGGAGCAATTACAGAAGGAGCTTGAGAAGATAGATAAGGAGAAGGTCAAGAAGGAGAAGGAAGCAAGAGAAAAAGAGAAGGCCATGGCAATAGTGATGGCCATCATCAATACTGCTGTAGCAATCACAAAAGCATTGGACACAAATCCTTTCATGCCTATGGGTCCTATCATGGCAGGACTGGCAGCAGCCACAGGAGCAGTACAAATCGCCTTGATAGCCAGCCAGTCCTTTGCAAAAGGTGGTATAGTTGAAGGTACATCCACCTCCGGAGACAACACACTTGTCCGTGCTAATGCTGGAGAGCTTATCCTTAACAAGGCTCAACAGGATGTTGTAGCCGATAGATTGTCATCTAACTCTCCACAGGTACAGGTAGGCGGAGATACAATCATCATCAATGGTAATGCAGACGCTACCACCGTAGAGGCCATACGACAGACACGCACCGAGCAACTACAGGAGATGCGTGAGATGTTGCTGGATCTACAATACAGAGGACAAATGGTGGTATAAGATGCTACTATCAGGCACAGGTATCACTACACCACGGACACTGAAGGTTATCAAATATCAACCTGTCACGAAGTATGCACTGTCTTGGACAAAGACTGCTTCCGGTAACTATGTATGCGCCGATCGTGGATCAGCCTATGATGTATACGAGTCCAAGATCACCATAGCAGGCTACGAGTACTACGTAGATGAGATATTGGATGCCATACAACTTAACCGTGCCGCCAATAATCATATCCTGTCCTTGACTGCATTCAATGGTACTGATGATATGATATTTGGTGCGGACGTGGACTACAGCTCTGGCCTGAGTGTCACCGTGTCAAAATTGGATGAGCGTAAGCAGAAAAGTTGGCATGGATACAGTTTCTCTATGACTATGAGGGTCCTGTCCCCTTCATTCACTGGGAGCTCTTCCATGCCAACCTTACAATATATAAGCAAAGGATATACAGCAGACACTTCATTCACGGTGGATAAGAAGGACGTATATGATGCCACCTTCGTGTACCTTGATGAGGAGAAGGATGCCGGTGAGTTGGAGTTTGAGGTACTGCTATCCACCGCTAATATGAGAAGTCTTAGAAGATATGTGGCAACTGAGCGTGGTAACACTATCACCATCAACAGTATAGCAGGTATGGCATATCCGTTTGGATCACGTGGAAGCAACTTTCCAATTGATTGCAAGATCATAGATTTCGAGGATAAAGGTATGCGTGGCAAGGCATACTACTATGCCAAATTGAAACTGGCTGAGCAGGTGGTAGAGACATGAATTATCCGATAAGTCCTGCACGGTGGGCTTCGTATGGTAAACCTTTTTACAATGCTGGATCATGTCCTGGCATACGGTGCAAGTCACGTGATACAGTACAAGGACGCCTGTCTTTCTATAGCAGTACGCTCACGCCTGAAGGATATACAGGAGTACTATGGTGTGTACAGTCGCCTACAGGATGGAGTGGAGATAGATACAGCCAGGCATACGTTGTACAGCCTGTGGCCAGTGTAGTATCGCTTACAGGTGATACTGGGCCTAATGGATCATATGATGTATTCTGGGAAGTTGATATGCAGGCGGTGACTGGTATAGCATACAATGATTACTATGGTTTGCAGATATCCATGAATCCTGGCATGTCACAGGAGACTGGTCCACACTATACCGCGGATCTCGTGATACACGTGCAGGATAGTTTCAAATAGTATAAGGAGCACAGTAATGTCCTATCAAATCGTACCACTATCGTACTCTGTATATGGTATACGCCTGGATGAAGGTGACATACCTCCAGTGGTGAAGGTGAATGAAGGATCAACGATTGAAGGTGATATCGAGATCAAGATAACTACCATCACCACTACGCCTACATTGTCGGCTACCATATATAAACTGGTTGCTCCTACTACCACCGAAGCGCGTTGGAGTAAAGTTAACACTGATCTATATACCACCACTGTATTGTCTTATGCTGCCAGTCAATTAGCATCAGACAACTGGAATATAAAATGGAGATTTGATCCAGGAGCATTGGCTACAGCTCCTGTACACGGAGAGTACTATGGTATATCCTTCTTCGTGAATGCCGGATCAGCAATCACCATACCTCAATATGAGCCTGATATCGTGGTTGAGATATACAACGCATTGGATGTCACTGGCTACACAGGTACTGCAGGTGGATCATTTTTAGGCATCACGGGGCCACAGGGTATGACTGGCACCTATGGTGCAACAGGTGCTCAAGGCTATACTGGATCACAAGGTGCTACTGGACTTGGCTCAACAGGGCTTCAAGGGCCAACAGGTTTAGAAGGTGATTCAGGAGACACCGGGTATCAAGGTGTTACAGGCGAGCAAGGATGTACCGGACAACAAGGGGCAACAGGATTACAAGGAGCAACAGGTTTAGAAGGTGATTCAGGAGACACTGGATTTCAAGGAGCTACTGGACTTCAAGGAGCTACTGGACAACAAGGGGCTACTGGCCAACAAGGATGTACTGGTGAGCAAGGATGCACAGGTACTGAAGGTGATTCGGGAGATACTGGATATCAAGGCGCAACAGGTGAGCAAGGTGCCACTGGTTTTCAAGGGATAACAGGTCCTGATAATAAACAAGGGGATACCGGGGCACAAGGGTATACAGGATCACAAGGTTGTACTGGGCTTGGTGCTACAGGACTTCAAGGGCCAACAGGAGCACAGGGCGATACAGGAGTACAGGGCACCACAGGCATATTTGGTGTGGCCGGTTTGACTGGTGCAGAAGGACTTCAAGGGATAACAGGATACCAGGCAGTAACAGGGTTACAAGGAGCTACTGGAGAGCAAGGTTGTACAGGAGATCAGGGTGCACAAGGTATAACTGGACTTCAAGCAGTTACAGGATTACAGGGGGCTACTGGTGAGCAAGGGGCCACTGGAGAGCAAGGGGCCACTGGAGAGCAAGGGGCCACTGGAGATCAAGGCGCACAGGGTATTACTGGACTTCAAGCAGTGACAGGTTTACAGGGGGCCACAGGTGAGCAAGGAGCAACAGGTGATCAAGGAGCAACAGGAGAGCAGGGCTGTACAGGAGATCAGGGGGCTACTGGATATCAAGGAGCAACAGGAGAGCAAGGTTGTACTGGGGACCAAGGAGCTACAGGAGAGCAAGGAGCTACAGGTGATCAAGGTATTACTGGTAGTTGGGGTATTACTGGTAGTGGAGGTATTACTGGTACAGGCGGTATTACTGGTAGTGGGGGTATAACTGGTAGTGGTGGTATTACTGGTACAGGTGGTATCACAGGACTTCAAGGAGCTACAGGTGAGCAAGGTTGTACTGGAGATCAAGGAGCTACTGGTGAGCAGGGTGCTCAAGGTTTAACTGGTGAGCAAGGATGTACTGGAGATCAAGGTGCTACAGGTTTTCAAGGGGCAACAGGTGAGCAAGGATGTACTGGAGATCAAGGCGCTCAAGGTATTACTGGGCTTCAAGGGGCTACTGGACAACAGGGATCAACAGGAGAGCAAGGATGTACTGGAGATCAAGGCGCTCAAGGTATTACTGGGCTTCAAGGGGCTACTGGTGAGCAAGGAGCTACTGGACTACAAGGTTGTACAGGAGAGCAAGGAGCAACTGGTAGTCAAGGGGCACAAGGTATAACTGGTTTACAAGGCGCAACCGGGGAGCAAGGAGCAACAGGTTTTCAAGGGGCTACTGGTTTCCAAGGTGCTACTGGGGATCAAGGCGCTCAAGGTATAACAGGAGATCAAGGGGCAACAGGTTTCCAGGGAGCTACTGGTGAGCAGGGCTGTACTGGATTACAAGGTGCAACAGGTTTTCAGGGAGCTACTGGTGATCAAGGTACTACTGGTTATGATGGCATCACTGGTAGTGGAGGTATCACCGGCACTGACGGGATCACAGGTAGTGGGGGTATCACTGGATCAGATGGTATCACTGGATCAGGTGGGATCACCGGCAGTGGCGGTATCACTGGTTTACAAGGAGCTACAGGCCTCCAAGGTATCACTGGACTTCAAGGAGCTACAGGACAACAAGGAGCAACGGGCAGTCAAGGTTGTACTGGTGCGCAAGGCGCCACTGGTTTCCAGGGTATCACCGGCACTAATGGACTGACTGGTGCATCACTGGCTGGACAGATTTTCCTGTCATCTTCTGGTATGTGGCCTTCAAATACTGACGGATGTGGTGCAGTCACCAAAATAGAGTATGCAACAAATGCTGTTAACATGTACTACCTTCCTTTTGATTCAGCAACCCGAGAGCGTTGCAACTGCACATTTGTGGCACCATCAGACTATAACGGCGGTACTGTGACGGCACAATTCTATTGGTCACATCCTGCAACGGATACTAATTTTGGTGTAGTGTGGGCCATACAAGGTCGAGCTTATGCTAACGATGATGCATTGGATCAGGCTCACGGAGCAGCTGTTGAAACTGAGGACACAGGTGGCACAACTAATGATATTTATATAAGTCCAGCTTCTACTGCAATAACATTAGCAGGAAGTCCTGCAGCAAGTCAACTTATACAAATACGTGTATACCGTAAACCAGACGATGCATCAGATACTCTTGCTGTTGACGCATACCTTCTTGGCGTGATGTTGACATTCACGAGGGCATAACGGGGCATAAGACATGGCTACACGTACCTGGTCATCATCTTCTTCTACAGATATGAATAACACTGCCAATTACAGTGGCAGTGGATCATTCGCCACGGATGACTTGGTGTTTGATGCCACGTCTGTTGTGAATGCTGCAGCCACTGCTAATATCGCTTGTAATTCGATCACGATCACATCTGGGTATAGTGGGACGTGGGCGCTGACTGGGTACACGGCTACTCTTGCTGGTGGTGATTTTTCAGACGAAGGAATAACAGGTAATCATGCTTATGGTAATGGTATCACACTAAATGGTTCAACAGCAATGTATCATACAGGCACAGGCGGATCAGCTAAAAGCGCATCTTCGTGTGTGCTAACTTTTAACGGTACAGGTGGTGTTACATTTGATGACGATAAACAGTCAACAATAAAACAAGTTGTCCTTGGGGAAGACGTTTCATTAACGGTAACAAGTTCACAATTTTCTACTGCAAATAGTACTGGATCAAATGTAATTTTTGGCGACAATAGCACATTTACTACTAATGCTACAAACTATTTTGCAGGAAGCGATGGTAACTATTTTTTCACCATAGGATCTGGTGTGACTCTTAATGGGTCCGGATCGTGGCACTGCAGAGTATATAGTGCTGCAACAACAAAATTACCTGCAATCACCTATACTGGTACAGGGTATTGGGCTTTAGGAGCAGCAGCAAATGATCGTGTATCAGCAATAAATTTTGACGGTGCATTTAATATAGGTACATGCACGTTATATATGGGTGCTGTTACCGGTGCAACAAATGTGACAACCACCATAGATACTAAAAATTTTGCTATAACATGTGGACAATTTTATTTAGGGTATACATCAGGCTCAACTAATAGATCTTTGATATCATTAGGATCTTCGGCCATATCGTGCACAAGTATTAGTGGGGGAGGGTGTACCGCTGCAGCAACAATAGATCTTGGATCAAGTGCTACAACATGTGCAGGATCCTATACCGCAAATGGATCTGCAACCTACACCGTAGACACTTCAGCAGTCACAATCACCAACACGTCCACCATCACCTGCAATGGCAAGACGCCTTTCCATGATCTTACTATAAATGCAAGTGGTAAGACAATCACATTGGCAGACGCCTTAGTGACAGACGGTGATCTTGTACTGACAGCAGGCACTCTCAACCAGGCGGCGAAGGCCATCACTGTAGGCGGAAACTGCAGTCTCTATGGTGCAGGTACCATCAACGGCGCATGGACTATAGCAGGTAATTTCTGGGTGCGTGAGGGATGTACCTGTAATATGACAGGTGCTACATTGACGTTTGCTAATGCGGCATCCATCTGGAATACAGCACCTACTACAGATGAGGGTGGTTTGATATATAAAGGGCCAGGCTCAGTCATATACGCCTCAGATAAGGTGACTGTAGTAGAAACCAATCGTATCAATAATCCGAAAGCAGTGGCCACCACCTTCCAGGATCCAGGACTGTTTTAAAAGGAGTATAACAAAATGAATGCACTCAACGGTTTGTCCGGAAAAATTTCCATCATGCGCGTACTCGTGTCCAGCATCGTGGCAACCGTGCTGCTCACATGGGTAACTGGCAACATCATATGCTGGTGTCATGGATGCCAGTTTGTAAGCATAGGGGTGCAGGAAGTGGCGCTGATACTGGGGGCTCTTGCTTGTAAAGCTGGACAGAGGTTTGGAGAGAGTAAATCTCCAACCAGCACCACAAATGTAATACCTTTTGATAAGGCACAGTAATCAATGGCATACGCTCATAAGAATAAAACCAGTAGAGTAGGCACCATACATACCGCGGAAGTATTTGTGCCTGATCTGCCATCATCTCCTACAGGATTATATCTAAGAGATGATGGTACCTGGCAGGTACCAAGTGGCGGGGATACTGGACTACAAGGGCCTACAGGCAGTCAAGGACAGACTGGAAGTCAAGGACAGACTGGTGGCCAGGGACTGACTGGACTACCTTTTGGAGAAACAGGACTTCCTGGGCCTACAGGTGCTCAAGGATATACCGGGGCACAAGGGTATACAGGATCACAAGGATATACAGGCGCCACCTCTGTAGCCGAGAGTCCTATGAGTCTGTACTATTCAAATACGTCAATATATTTTAATAATGCTGTCACAGGATGTTTCTCATTCACAGGTAATAACGGATCAGTCCTGACACCTCACCTTTTGCAGTGGTATGGAGTAAATGTAGCTGAGTATACTACAGGATACACTGGTGCAGAGACTTGGTACTGGAATGGCGTGAATATGCGTAACCAGGCATTTGGTACGCTCGCTTTTGATGACTGGAAGGCGCCTCAGTATGATCATAGTATAGTCATACCAGGATCAACAGGACTGTGGCAGTTTGATGTTGTCCTGACAACGCCTAATTCAACTACAGGAGTATACGTCCTATCCTATCTCACTGATACACCATTGGAAGGCGTATTAGGAGAGACTGGGCTACCTGGGCCTACAGGAAGTCAAGGACAGACTGGTGCCATAGGAGTCACAGGTTTGGCATATGGAGAAACAGGACTGCCTGGGCCTACTGGTAGTCAAGGACAGACAGGTAGCCAAGGATCAACAGGATCTGCAGGTATAACAGGTCTTCAAGGTGGAGGATTTACAGGATGTTTGAATATAGTACTATCTGGATCTCCTGACAACCTTTATGCCGGTATTGCATGTGATGTACATATACCAACCGCTATGACAATAAGTAATTGGACAATATTAGGAAGCTCTACCGGCGCATACACTATAGGACTTTGGAAAGATACATATACAAATTATCCTCCTACTTCCGCGGACAGTATGACTATTGGGGGTACTGGTCCTTACATAAGCGGTGAAATAAAAAGTACAGGCACTACATCAGGATGGACGGGGCCATCGCTTGCAGCAGGAGATGTGTTGCGTGTTAACATAGACTCTGCAACAACAATGATAAAAAGGCTTACTCTTAATCTTGGATATACTATATGAATGTAATATCTAAAATATACACTGCTTCTGACGGAAGTGGATTAGCATATAAACCAAGGGCAAATGCCACAACTGGTGAAATTTTTGCACACAGAGCCTCTGGTTTATATATATATGATTCTTCTCTTGCATTAAAAGGAAGCGCCACAGGATACACAGCATATAATAGTTGTCAAGACGCAAATTATTTATATGTGTTTGGATCATCAGGACTGCTGGCATATACATGGGACGGATCTACACTTACATCAAAAGGATCAACGTTTACAAGCGGAGATATTTCTGTAGACACAGATGGCACATATGTTTATGCAAGCAATGGCGGACGTATTTTTATGGAATCATTTGATGGTACAAATTTTACAGACGTTGATGAATACCTTATGCCAGATCTCGAAGATGTGTATGACTTAAGATGTTTGTCAGGGCATATTGTTGCAGCAAGTGCAGATAGAAACTTATATGTTTTGTATCGTAGAGGTTTAGGTGATTGGGTTGTAAATTCATATTCATATGCAGATTATTGGCCTGAGCATGTATGCTCTGACGGAAGTGCCACAATTGTGTATACTGATAATGCCAAGAATGGTTATGCAAGCGTGTGGAAATTTGCAATTAATACTACCACTCATGCCATAGCACTACAATCATTTAGTGGAGATACTGGAAACACACGTGGTGTATGCTGGAATTCGGATGATTCAACAGTAATAACAATGGGACTTTTAGATGAGCAGGTAAAGGAGTACGATCCTTCCACATCCCCATATACTAAATTAGGTGAGTCTGTATATGGGGAAGGAGAGGATTCAACACGTGGGTGTACATATTATAATGGTAGAATATACACAACCACTAATGGGACAACAATGTGGGGATCCGGGGCACAAGGAGCATACCTTAAAGCTGATGTATCATTCATACCGAGTCTGAAATAAGGAAGCATATGTCAACCATAAGCTATGCCATAGAAATCACCACGGACGCTACCACCGTCACCAACGCCTCATACGGTATCACCGCCGGTATTTTTCGCTTCATCACTGGCCGTCCGTCCTATGCCGGATCTCCTACCTATCCTACTGGAGAAGCAGGTATAGCAACGGCTACACTACAGGCGCACTGGTACGAAGGCTGGATCAATGATCGCGGCATAGGCAGTGCTTCTCGCAGCATAGATGTCACTGTGGCAGGAGACTATGGCACCATGTCAGGTTTCTCATTCAGCCTGGCAGCAAACAAGGCCACGGACGCATTCTGGACATTTTGTGAAGACAACAGCATACATTTCACCAATAGGACTGTATCAGCCTATACGGTAATCGATGATGTCTTCTACTACCTGTGGAGCGGCGTCATAGAAAACAATCCGTATGATGATGAGGATTTCAAATTTGATTGCATCGATAAATTCCGCAGCGTGCATAAGGAAATACCTCCTCAGCCTGTCACCGTCACCGCATATCCTGATAGTACTGATGAGACTGCCACCAAGGTAGTGCCTATATCATTAGGAGACATAGGCTATGCCAACCTGGTGAATATCACCGGAGATCCTGAGTGGATCAACTTGATGAAATTGTCCACGGCAAAAGATCCTCTTGGCGTATACTACAAGTCGGCGCCTGTATATGAGTGGGATGTTACCACCAACAAGGTATCATTCCTGACTCCTAACATGGATACCAAAGGCAATACCAGTAACTATATAGTTGATACCGTCAACTCCAGTTACTATGCCTTCCTGGTGCAAGGATCAGAGTTGGCTACCAAAGCCTCAGAGTCTCCTGAGACAAATGTAGGCATACCTATCCTGTCCGCGGACGATGAGATCATCATACACCGCCATATAAAATTCATGGAGTCAACTTCTCTTACACTTCTTGATAACATAGGTATAAGCCAGTCATGCACCAGTCCTCAAGATATCATCATGTATCCTTTGGACATACGCCTGTTTGAGCCTGATCCTACTGTATCAACGAGTGAGGATGTGTGGTGGTTGAAGATAGGCAAGATCGATATCCAGTACAAGATATCCTCGAATGAGATCCAGTCATTCTATATCGATAATAATGGCATGCCTCTCATATATGCTTATGACTCACGCAGCAAATCATACACTTCAATAGGATCGCTCATCAAGGACTATGATTACACCAATGGCATAATCACCATACGCTCCAACAAGAATATGACAACGTCCGGTGGCTTCAACTATATCACTCCAATCAAATGTATTGTTGAGTCAGCTGACATAAAACGCACTGAGCATCTTGTGTCGGATACCTATGACTACTATCAATATATATGGCAGCCGCTGTCTGCTTCAGAGATAGTATCATTGACGGATGTTGATAGGACTACCTATGTTACTACTGAGCAGCCAGAAGGACAATCTTGGGGGGAGTTTTCTGTATTCAAGGCTATGTTGGCATTTGATGATAAAGACGACTTCTCAAAGTACTCCACCATATTCTTTGGTTTGGATATGACTGTTGAGACTTCTGACAGGCCTTTTGCAATCAAGCTATACCTGAATGGCGTCAATCCTTTAGGCAGTGCCGTTGAAGATACAGATGTAGAGCTATTCTATCCTGCGGACGGATACTATGTAGATGACTCAGAGGTACCATATACCATAAACATGTTTAACAATGACTACTACACATCTCTCGGTAAATCTGACAATGATGAGATCAGCATATTCTCAACCTGGAATAACCTGAAATATGCAGGTAGCAATACCTGGACAGTTATCACAGGGGCAACAGGAGAGCGTATAAAAAGAAAACTGGAGATACCTTCCAGCATCCTCAACTCCTTGAAGACAGGCATAAGCTCCAAGATATATGTGCGTGTGTCAATCATATTTGATGACTACAAAGAAGGTGCTGCTAAAATAAACTTTAAAGAGCTTGGCTTCCAAGGGTACGTTGAGCAGGAGTTGGCTACGGACGACATGTACATATCTCTACACGGAGAGTTGGATCCTGATGGCGTGCTCACTAATAACGTGTATAGAGCATTCAAGCACATCATGGAGACGTATGATGGTATAGCCACTGCCGATATAGACTACGGTAATGTAAGCTCAGTACGTACTGACTGGCATGTTGGAAGACAGATAGTAGATCGCCAGTCCTCCTTCAACTACTTGAAGCAACTATGCAACCACAGCTTCGTGAGCATATATCCGGCACGATCAGGCAAGAGATCGCTGACTGCCTGGATAGAAGATACTACTACGCCTATAGATTTCAACGAGTCTAATATACTAAGAGACTCCGTAAAAGGTATAGAGAAGACACCAGTATCTAAGGCCTATAATGACTACGTGCTCAACTATGCGTGGGATCCTGGGCGCAGAAAATATATGAAGTCTTTCTATGTCACCAAGGCACAGGAGACAGCTTTTCCAGCAGAGAGTGGTGCCTGGTCCGAGTACTGTGGAGGATTTCCTGCTAATGCCTATGTAGATGCCTATGTGCTGTGGAAGCAGGTACACGCCGGATATGCGTCCTTGAAGTGCGTGACGCCTCAACTACCTGATACCTATGCCAAACTACCGTGGTATACGGATCCGTCCATATGGGATAGTACCAGTCCGTATACAGGTACCAACTCAAGCGCCTATAAGTTTTTGAAGCAGATGATAGAGTGGGCTACAATACAAAAGGACATAGTAAAATACTCGTTGCCTATCACCGCCTCAAACATGCAGCTTGAGCTGCTGGATCGTATACGCTTCGCCGATAACCTTCTTACCGACGGCACCTGGGAAGAAGGATGGATCACAGGCATATCAGTCAACGCAAACGATAATAAGATTGACATCACGGCCATACTGACGCCGTATGAGATGTCTACCATACAGGATACTATCATCATAGAGCGCGGATCTGTAGCCAATGTAGATACCATCACTGAGCGCGGATCAGTCCTTAACACAAATACATACACCGAAACAGGTGTTTCTTAAGTATATTATCATTCATAGCAATAGAAAGTCAAAAGGAGTTAGTTTATGGCAAATGTGAATTCGGACGTCCTCCGTCTTGAAGCAACTGAAGCAGGCCTAACAGGTATCATAAGAAGTAAGGCTGATGGTTATGCCACCGACACGCACCGGCTCACGCATAAGTTTGGTGCCGGTGAATACCGCCATTGGACTGCCGATGAGGACTTCACACTCGGTGCTTCAGGCGTAAGCTACACCAGCTCTCTACGTCCTACCATACTTACAGTGGCTGATGCACTGGACGCCTCTCTTGGTAATGGTGGATACATAGTAGGAAGTGGTGTCACTGGACTACCGTACTATGGTGACGGTATCATCGAAAGCTACATATCATATCAAGGCAGTGCCATATATAGTACTGATGGCCACGTGTACTTCATGGGCGAGTCAGGCTACACTGGCATTTCCACCATGGCTGGATGCAGGTTTGTTATCACGCCTGTACCTCAAGGTGACACCATAGCGTTTGTGGCAGGTAATTCAAACGTCTCTGAATACAGCACGATGGGATTCACGGGGGCTGGTAGTAATGATGCCGAGCTCAAAATCAAGGCTCAGCAAGGTGGTGGTACCGCTCACCTTGTCCTGGAAGCCAACTATGGTAAGTTAAAATTGAAGACATCCACCATAGGCTCAGGCTCAGACGGTATAGTGCTGACTGGTTGTGATGATGAAGGAGTACTCTACAATACTACTGCCACTGGCAAGCACCGCGCTCTCTATGTAGACTCCGATGGAGAAATTGTACAGGCTGCAAGCGACACTGCTCAAAGGTATAAGGCGGCTGGATTCACGGGGACTATCACCACCTCCTATTTAGATACTGAAACATACGCAGCATGTGACTACGAGCTCACCGGTAATTTTGTACACCTGCATATACCGTTTGTATATGGCTGGAGTAATTCGACAACTCTAAGACTGGCAGGACTGCCTGCTGAGATACGTGCTACAGAGGACACACACTGCATGTGTTTTGTAAGAGACGAAGCAGCAACTTCTCATCTGGTGCGTTCCGCACGAGCATCATTCAGCACAGCGGATTATGTTAACTTTTATCCTACACTGGTTGACGGATCAGTAGTGACTACTTCTTCATCATTTTCAGAAACTGGATACAAAGGTATTGAGAGCCAGACGCTAACGTATAAGGTAAACTAATAACTCTTGCATAAGTATCAAATATGGCGATTCCAGCGTTTTGGTAAGGAAAATTTTTCAACAAAGGACAGGACAGGATGATAAAAATCTGCACTCCGATCTACTCGGACACCACGGATCAGCATAAGTTGAGCCTGGTGGAGATGTCTGATGACGGCAGCATAGACTTCGAATATGTGCAGTGCCGCTCATGTATGCCTGCTCTGGCTCGTAACACCATGATCAATAATGGTAATTCAACACTTATTAAACAAGTATTAGAAAATAAATACAGTCATTACCTGTTTGTTGACTACGATGTCTCCTGGACGGTATCCGCGGTAAAAAAATTACTGAAGCACCACCTTCCTATCGTGAGTGCCGCCTATGTCTCACGTAGCAGCAATAGGTGCTTTAATGCGGGCAGGTACACACTGGTACCTGGTAATCCAGGGGAGTGGGTAGGAAGGCAATCTAAAGGCTTAAATGAAGTGGATTGGGTAGGTGCAGGCTTCCTTCTGGTAGAGCGTGAGGCATTAGAGCAAATGGAGTATCCATGGTTTCGACACGTGACTATACCTTATATGCAGCCTGCCAGCATTGAAGACTACGTGGAGTACCACCAGTTTGAGTGCAACGAGGATGTAGGATTCTGTATGAATGCTGCCGCGGCTGGTTTTAAAATAGTATTAGATTGTGACGCCTATGTCAACCATAATTGTGAGGCAAGTGTAGCACCTCTACAGATGACTCCTCCACGCAGCAAATTCCATATAGGCAAGGCGCCATTTGTGATTGAAGATCTGGCAGGCAAAGTTGCTGGTGAGTATACCAACGTTCCTATAATACATACCACCACGGTTTAGTTTCTGCAGCAATGCGCTCATCCAGTAGCTCCAGCAGTGCCTGAAGCTCCTGTACTGTGCATGTAAAAACTTTACAGGTTTTGAAGAAGTACAATGTGGCTATAGCCTTGCGTGCCTTCTTAAGAGCACGCTTTGACTTGATCTTATCAAGCTGATCCAGTGCCGCTTTTAAGACGCAGACGTCAGTCGCCATGGCCCCCACTCTTTATAGGCTTTTACAAGTGCGCATATCTTACGCAGGATATCATCAGGAAACATTTTCATATACTCGTATGATCCGTCGCATCTGCTGATGCACACAGTTATGCATTCGTCAAAGTTGTCATTCATGTCTTCGTGCGATGTAAACCACATACCTGATAATGGTGGAAGCCTGCGTATGATGATGGTGTCATAATCATCACGATCAAACTTCCAGCGAGAGCCATCTTCTTTTGAAGTGATGATCATATCAGTCGCCATTGCTGTACTCTCGCCACATGTCGTCATAGATACTTCTGATCTCTGCCTCATTTAGCTCTTGCACAATACTGCTCACCAAGGCTATTGATTTGCCTGTGTTAGTATTGAGATATCCACACTCCAATCCTACCATGTTGTCTATGCCAGGCTCAACGCGAAAGAATATAGCTCGGTTTTCTCCACCTTTGATCCATGATATGTGCTGCGGTTTTAGGTTAGGTTTTTCAGGCTTCTTCATAAGTACAACCTTCTCCTTCCTCGTCATCAGGATTAAAAATTCGATCATATCGACACAGTAAAACACCTACAAGTACTTCCAGATCGCCATCCGCCTGTGCAACATCGTCCGGTGATAACAGCATAGCTTCATAATCACCGTGAAAAGTTGATCCCCTGACTATACTGTCTGTTGATGGATCATAATACAGACGGTTACCCAAATCTTGCCCCAGATAATCAATCATCTCCTGCGTCAACTTTATCATGATCCTGTCCTTTCATTTCACGGTGTGGATGACAATCACCGCGATTAACAGTAATATAATTGATAAACATGTTGTCATTGATTAGTCCTTAAGAAGCTCGTCAATATCAATTACTATTGAATCATCCAGCTTGATTGTACCAACGGTGACTGCAGGAGCTGTCTCATCAATCACCAATGCGCGAATATGATCAATACCTTTTGCAGTAAGAAAAGTTTTTGCAACATTTCTTTCAACACCATTTTTATCCTTGAATATAAATTCCTTCATCCGGAAAAGATCTCGCTCAACATAGCGTTGATAAGGCTCGTCTGAGTCCATGATATATTTGTTGTCGCGCAACAATGCTTTCAATCTATTACGACCAGTAGGACTGTGATTGTAAAGTACTTTTGCGGCCTCTGATATTGTATACAATCCGTCAGTCATAACAAGATCTCTATACAACTTTGCAAGAGGATTATTACGCTCGGCATCTTCCTCAAGTTGTTGGCAACGCTCAGTTGTGTCAGCCAAGGCACGAAGAGCACTAACGTAGTCTTTTGGTGCAGTATAAGTGCCAGTCCTACGTATGGTAGGTAATACCTCATGAGTTACCCACCGTTTGAAGGCGTGTGCTTCAGGTTTGTTGCTCGTAAGAATCAAGGAATATAGCCCTGGCTCTGTAACACATTGCATCTCTTGAGGCCCACCAAGGGTGTCAATAATTTTTACACCCTTTTCATCATAATCTATGCGCTCAACTGTCATACGCGAGTTACCTAAATCAAGCGCGTCACACACATCTTTTGCCACCCACCACGTTTGATCTCCATCAACAGCTATGCGTACCTGATGCTCTCCAAATGTCCTCGTGATAATTTCGTTGCTCATCTTCCTGTCCTCGCTTTAAAAAAGGTATAAACTATTTACCATCATTCTGATACCAATGTTGATCAATCACTGTCATAGTACTACCACGTAGCTCCCCTATTCGTGGTAGATCTGACATGCTCACAGCCAACACCGTTTGTAAAGCAAACCGACGATCATATCCTTTTACTTTGTGCAGTTTGAATCCTTCCTTCAACATCCACTTCCTGAAACTTGATTTGTCTTTACCATAAAACTTTGACAAAGCATTAAAAGGTACTTTGTCTTTTACATTTACAAGCGTGTGTGACATACTTCCTCCTGATGTTAGTGATTGTGATTATCCTAACCACACCACAATATACCTCAGTGCAGCCAGAAAGTCAACCCAAATCGCAAACTATTTTGTGTCAAAAACGAAAGTGGACTTGTCAAAAACGGAAGTGGTTATGTTTCCAGTCCTGACAGTTTGTTTGTTAGTTTTGATAATGCTATGTGCTCACGGATATATTCTGACATCGTGAGATTGCTGCGTGTGGCAGCCTCACGCAAATCGTCTAATTCTTTTTCCTTTAAACGTACTACGAGATTTTTTGACACCCTGTCTTCCGGACGTTTGTATGGTATTCGTTTAGTCTTCTTCATTTTTTGTGCCCCTTGCTTCTGAAAGTTGTTGAAGGTGTAGTGCTCTTTTATCTATATCACCGTCAGATATTGTTTTGTTTCTTATAGCTGTACAATCATCGTGACACTCTGAACAAAGAATAGCATAGTCTTCTATTCTTTCCTTCCCAAGATTGTAAATATATGGATATATAATATGGTGCACTTCTATGTTATACCGTGTCATGAATTTAATAGGTACTATGTGGATCTCATCTCTTGTGTACCCACACATGAAACATCTTTTTCCGTATAACTTCAAAACAATGTTACGTTTACCAGTCTCATACTTTGAAGCTCTGAGTTTTTCCATCCTCTTGTGCTTTTCCGGTATGGAAAGAATATTCTTAATAGTAGCTAAACTTTCAACATCAGCATGAGGAGCGTGCTGCACTATGTCTTCAAAATTATGTCTTAGTGTATCACACTCGGTGCAGAAAAGACTGTTACCAACGGTGTGTGCTTTTGGTGTCTTCCGACAAGACTGACACAAATCAACGTCTTGTATAGAATCTAAAAATTTACTAAGTGACTCTTCATCTTCTGGTGAGGCAGCCCTCATGATAATATCACCATATTCAAAAGTGTCAGTACCACTGTCAATTTCTTTTTCCTTCCGATCTACTATCTTCTTAGAAGGAGCCCCGCCAATAGCCTGAAACGCATCGCTCACAACGTCAATCATACGCCTGGACATAACAGTCCTCCTTTGTAGGTAATCATGCTGTCTCTGATAAGTCAGAGTCGTTTGCATCAATACATTTCTTACGGTACTCGGAATATAATTCCATGGCAGCTTGTCCTCGCAAGCTCATGCAATACTTGTCAGGTACAACCGTTGACGGAACAACACGGTTGGCACTATTAACTACGATGTAACCTTTCTTACGCTCAACTTCAAGAGTCATGTAACAAGGCTTACTATCCAAATCTTCTTGTATGATTTGAAATAGCTTAACAACATTGCCAACATGCTTAATACCTTTTGGAAAGTTATCAAAACCTATGGCTTCAAGTATCTTACGGCAAGATGATCCTGGTGCAAATGAAAGAGTGATAACACCGTAGTCGTCTTTGATTTCTCCGAAGGCGTCATAATACCACCAGACAAGTAGAGCCTTACGATATACGTACTCTCTCTTGCCTCTGGACTTACTGGTTGGATAGTAGAAGCTACCAAGATCATGGAATACACGTAACCGTACTGCTGTTGGACCACAAGCCTTCTTAAGAGCCATAGAAAGATCCTTCATTCAAGATTCCTCTCAACCAATAAATCACCGCTTCCGGCATAATATACTACGTGTGCAACCAAAATGTAAAACAATTTATAACTTTTTTTAGTCGGCATAAATAGTACGCATAAAAAAACGACATATACTATTAAGATGCTTTTGATAGCTATGCTTCTAACGTAAACTCACACCATATACTGGTGTGATACTAACGGCACTCGCTTCGCTCGTGCCTGAATACCCACCTGTGTGGTGGGTAAAAGAAGGAAAAGCAAAAGCCAAAGCAAAAGCCAAAGCAAAAGCCAAAGCAAAAGCATCTTTATTTGTCCAGGACTTCAAAGCCTATAACATTTCCTTAGCCGGAGAAGTATATTCAAACCAACAGGACAGGATCATGAATACAATAACACAACTAATAGTTGACAACTACCATGATTGTTGTAGGCTTGCTGGTAAGGTATTGTACAGCCACTTTAAAAACACTCAGGACGATTCAAAGCTGCCAGACTTAGTTGGAGACGTTTTAATATTGTGGAGCAAACCTAATACCTTTAAAACAGTCACAGAGGCCATTTCGAAAGGTATTAGCTGGAAGGTTGTCTTCTTCCGGTATTGTCAGTCAGTTTTATCAAATGCAACCAAAACCTATAAAGTCCGCCGTGAGGCACTTGTAAAGTATCCAGGCATCCTTAATGGCTGCACAGGTGTGTTTAGCATGTACCAGTCAGTAGAGTCTGAAGTAATGTCCAATTTAGAGCGTGAGCGCATAGCTGCTATACATGAGCCTAACCAGGTGTACCTTGAGCGCCTGGAATCAGGTACGCCATTTGGATCCAGCAATCACCGTGTGCTTAAGAGATTCCGGAAGGATGCACTACTGGCCATATACGGAGAAGAAGAAATTTAACAATTTCCTAATAACCTTTGCATTACAGGTAAACATGTAGTATATTGTGTGCATAGCATGAGCAAACCAGTCAAAAACAGTACGGATCAGGTGTGTCGGGATATCATCATCGACTTGATTGATACGATCATGGACAGGTGCAAAGACGGATCTCCTATCTGGAAGAAACTCGCCTGTTTGAAAAAAGCCGCCATAGATGGTACTTATCCAGCCTCAAAACCACGTAGTTAAAAACGTATTAATTAGACACGTCCAATAGCCTGGACATGCTTTGTGTGGCAACTACGATTAGGCAGGCCTTCCTAAAAAACCATAGGCCAAAACGATACTAATTTAGGCACATTTTTTGGTTTTACAGAAATTTAAGTCCTGGGGTTATCATCCAGGAAACCGGAGTTAGGATTCAACCGCTTGGTTGTGTCAATTTTTTTAGGCATGGAGTCTGGTCCTGTACGTTCATTACACAAAGAAGGATAATTCAAGGCATGGCGAATAAAGGCACAGGACGCTTGCACAGGATAGTCTGTGTGTTGGGACATGGTTTGGGTGCCCCAAACAGTTTGAATCAGTCAAACCATCGATTTGAGCATAGCTGGGCACTAAGAAACTGGTTTTGGGGCCTCTTCTGCCTTGTCCTTAAATGGACGGTATGGATACAGAGGACATTGGTTATTCCTGCAGTCCATTCCGCCGTCCTCATAGTAGCACATACATTCAGAGCATTTAGCGCGTATGGCTTGGCCGCGAGTAAGAGTCACGCCATTAAGATACTTCCTAAGAAGTTTTATTCCGGAATAACCTTGGTTTTTGGCCCTATCGAGTTCCTTCAACAGTCTTGCACGAAACTCATCAGTCATCATACACTCCTCCTTGGTTAGTAGGTACGTCATGAATATACTTTTGTGTATAGAAGATGTCAAGTACACGGTAAAAACGTTGCAGTTTCTTAGGTTTGCAAGGGCTTAGGTAGGATCATGGTACAAAACAATAGGTATAAGTAATAAAAATTTGCCTGTCAATTTCATCAGATTCGCCATATATGGCTCAATCAAAACAATACATGAAGCACCTGGTATCACCACTCACATCCTACCACAGGTGGGCAAAATCCGCTCATGGCATCAATAACAGCCACCGTATCCTGGACGAGTCAATCCTGTCCGCCAATAATGAAACAACCACGCTACGGTTAGAGGATGAGCATGATGAGATCGAGCATACCGAAGACTGTCCGGAGTGGGGATCTCCAAAGTTTTTGGAAGCATATAAGCACCTGCCACCGCTTGAGCAGGAGTGCCTTGAGCAGTACTACCGCCAAAATATATATCAAAGGGATATAGGAAAAAATGTTGGACGCAGCCAGTCCAATGTATGCAGGCGCCTATATACCGCGGCAGCCAGGCTAAGGTATTGGGCCACGATGCCACCACTACCACCTGAAGGATGGTGGCAACGGTATATACAGCCATCAAAACAAACGAGAGTACAGCCATATGAGATCATATACGAGTTTGCGAAGGACTGCAGTCAGTCTGCCACGGCTGAGCGACTATCCGTGAAACTTGGCAGGCATGTAAGGCAGTGTGCTGTATATGACTGTCTGCACCGTGTGCACGGTAAATTAGAGAGGATGCATGATACGTGCACCGCTAACGAAGAAGTGACAGCCATGCTTAAATGGATTGAGCATGCTTTGCAAGGCCAGTTTATGACACTACGGTATAGTGATGAGTTTAGGGCTGAGAGAAGCAGGCGTATGACGAGGGCCATGGTGAAGAGGTGGGGACGTGAGAAGTATAACAAAGGAGATCAGGATGTCCAGTAGCAAACCAGCAGCATGTGCGCCACGTGTCTGGGACAAGTTTTCATCCTCACAGAAGCGCACGTGGCGGATGTTTTACAAGGACTTCATCTCTGAATGGGGGATCAGTGAGAAGAAGTTGTCAAAGGGTGAAAGAGAAGTCATCGCCAGTAATCACGCGACACTGGCGGTGTGGGCTGCTATCAAGTAATGAAAGGACAGGATCATGAAAGCAAAAGGGAAAAAGGTTGTATCGATCAGTTTGCCAAAAGGTATCACTGCGGAATTAGGCACAACGTCAATAGCATTCATTGGTGAGGTTGACAAACTTGAAAAGGCGATGGACACAATCATCGAGGCGATCAAAATGTCAAAGATTACGTTGGACATTATTAAGAAGAAATCAAAATGACACGCGATGAAGAGAATGCAATTTAACAGGAGGTGCAGTATGAGAAGATGGCATGTGGAGTATAAGCGGGGTGCATGTGAAACGCAGAGTGCCTATGTGGTTGAACGTGACGATACAACAAAAGGCGAGCAACCTGGTTTGTTTGATGGTTGGTTCCGCTTTCCTGGCAACTCTATAATGATTGCGGAGGATGTTGTAGCAAGTATAAGCGAGGTATAACAGTGACACGTGACGAAGAAAATGCCTTTTGGCGCGGACGTAACCTGTCTCACCTTTCCTCCGAGGAAGCTTGGGCTCAGTTTCAACGTGAGATTGATGAGCGTGATAAGTACAGGCCACCAGAGGATGATGAGAATAAGTGGAGAGCACGGACGATATGAGTACTACGCAGATATGGACACCATCATGGATGGTAGACAGGATGATATCTTGTGTACCATCCTTAAAAGGACACATACTGGATTTGTGTGCTGGAGAAGGCGCATTTGTAAGAGGTCTTATAAAGGCTGGAGTGCATCCATCTAATATCACTGCTGTAGAGATTGATCCGCGGTTTAAAAATGTATTAGAAGCATATGGGGTTGAAGTACTGATAGGAGACTATAAGGCGGCTTTGGACGGCAAGGCCGGGCAGTATGACGTTGTCTTCTCGAACCCGCCTTATCAAGTTCAGAGTGTGGCCCAGAAGGGTCGTGAGGGTAGTGGCTCAGTACAAGCCAAGCCCATCTACCACGAGGTCGTGATGTACACAATCGACGTCCTCAAGTCTCAGTACGTCTGCATGATCACGCCGTCCCGATGGATGGTTGGCGGGATGGGTCTTGGAGACTACCGGGCACGGATGCTCAAGGACAGGAACATCCGGTTGATACAGGATTTCCCTGGAACCTATGATGTGTTTGAAGACATTGGGGGGATCGCCGGGGGTGTTTCCTACTTCTTGTGGGATCGGGACTACAACGGTCTCTGCGAGTTCAACGGGGTACAGAGGAACATCGGGGAGTTTGACATCATTGTCCGCGACCATACCTCGTGTCTGATCATGAAAAAGGTTCTTGTCAAGCACACCGAACCTTTTTGTATTGAGCGGGCTTTTCCGAACAAGCCTTTTGGTCTCCCCACGAATTTCAGGGGGTGGGTTGCGGATGGTACTCCGGGGTCGGTGAAATGCTACTCGGTTGGTCGAAAAGTCAAT
>Ga0105104_10000300_pt1 | contig 37317 bp, 31 predicted proteins | sample PPLLaktember2015_3_FD_87034 | JGI IMG/M metagenome (GOLD analysis project Ga0105104, IMG submission 87034) | Freshwater sediment microbial communities from Prairie Pothole Lake near Jamestown, North Dakota, USA - PPLs Lake P7 Core (6) Depth... | ecosystem: Environmental > Aquatic > Freshwater >... | reverse complement strand
TTTCGTAGCACCCCGGCATACGCAATCCCAGTCGCGTCCATGAGTTCGCCGGTGCAGTCGATGGGTACGCGTCTTGCCGTGTGGGTGCGCGGAGCCAACCCCCGTTTCGCCCCCGGAGACCGGACCCCATGGCCGAGCTCACCGAAACACAGAAGAACGAATACTGGCGATACAACATCCGCCTCACGGTCATCCTGCTCGTGATCTGGGCCCTCTTCGGGTACGTCCTGGGTGGGCTGCTCGCAGGCGAGCTCAACAGGGTCACCGTCCTCGGGTTCCCGCTCGGCTACTACGTGGCGGCCCAGGGCTCCCTGGCGGTCTTCGTCATCGAGATCGCGGTGTACGCGCGACTGATGAACAAGAAGGACCACGAGTTCGGGCTCGATGAAGGGGCTGCGTGATGGCTACCCAGCAACCGTTCCGGTGGAGCCTGGGCAAGATCTTCGGCCTCTACACCGTCGCCTTCCTCGGCGTCACGGTCCTCATCGGGCTCGCCGAGCAGTTCCTCGGCCTTCCCAACCGATGGATCGGCTGGCTGTTCATGGCCCTGAGCCTCGGCATCTACATCGTCATCGGGGTCATCACCCGTACCTCGGACTCGGACCAGTACTACGTGGCCGGCCGGGGTGTGCCTGCGCTCTACAACGGCATGGCCACCGGGTCCGACTGGATGTCGGCGGCGTCCTTCATCTCGATGGCCGGGGCGCTGTCGGTCCAGGGGTTCAGCGGGCTGGCGTACGTGATGGGCTGGACCGGCGGGTACGTGCTCCTGGCGGTGTTCCTTGGTCCTTACCTCAGGCAGTTCGGGGCCTACACCATCCCTGACTTCCTGGGGGGCCGCTACGGCGGGACCGCGCCGCGGCTGGTGGGTGTGCTCGCCGCCGTTCTCTGCTCCTTCACCTATCTCATCGCCCAGGTGACCGGCGTGGGTCTGATCGTCAGCCGCTTCCTGGGCCTGAACTTCAACGTCGGGGTCTTCGTGGGACTGGTGGGCGTGCTCTTCTGCTCGGTCCTCGGGGGCATGCGCTCCGTCACCTGGACCCAGGTGGCGCAGTACATCATCCTGATCATCAGCTACCTGGTCCCGGTGGTGGTGCTGAGCTGGCAGCTGTTCACCTTCCCCTTCCCCCAGTTCGTCTACGGCCAGCTGCTGCAGCGTAACAGCGCGGCGGCGATCCAGGTGACCAACGATCCGAAGGAGGCGGCCACGCGAGCACTGTGGAAACAGGAGGCCGACGCGGCCGCGGCGAAGCTGAAAGACCCGGCGCTGTCGGACGCCGAGCGGGAGAAGCTGAGCGCCCAGCAGAAGACGGCGGCAGCGCAGGCCAAGCCCCCCGCAGCGCCCGGGGCGACGGTCGCCAACTACCTGCTGGTGCCCAAGGGGATCGGGATGTGGAACTTCCTCGCGCTCACCTTCTGCTTGATGGTGGGCACGGCCGGATTGCCCCACATCCTGACCCGCTACTACACGACCCCCTCGGTCAAGGAAGCGCGAAGATCCGTCGCCTGGGGCCTGTTCTTCATCTTCCTCCTGTACTTCACGGCCCCGGCCTACGCCGCCTTCGCCCGGTTCGTGGTCTACACCCGGCTGGTCGGAACGCACATCGCCGACCTTCCGCGGTGGGTGACGCTGTGGAAACCCGCCGGCCTCTTCGACGTGGTGGACAAGCTCGGGGACGGGGTGGTGCAGCTCGCGGACTTCGTGATCAAGAGCTCCGATTTCGTGGTGCTGGCGATGCCGGAGATCGCCGGCCTGCCCTTCGTGATCACCGGGCTGGTGATGGCCGGCGGCCTCGCCGCGGCGCTCTCCACCGCCGACGGGCTGCTCCTGACCATCGCCAACGCCATCTCCCACGACCTCTACTACAAGATCATCGACCCGAAGGCGCCGCTGATCCGTCGGCTCACCATCACCAAAATCTTCCTCATCGTCACCGCGCTGATCGCGGCGAGCGTCGCCACCTTCCGGCTGGCGATCATCGTCGAGCTGGTGGCCTGGGCCTTCAGTCTCGCCGCGGCGAGCTTCTTCCCGGCGCTGGTGATGGGCATCTGGTGGAAGCGGGCGAATCGCCCAGGGGCCGTGGCCGGCATGGTCATCGGCCTGGCAACCACGCTCCTGTACATGGTCGGCTCGCGCTTCTACGGAATGACCTGGTGGGGCACGGCCACCGTGGCCTCGGGGGTCTTCGGGATCCCGCTCGGCTTCGTCACCATCTACGTCGTCTCACTCCTGACCGCTCCGCCTCCCGAGCGGGTCCAGGAGCTCGTCAGCAGCGTCCGCTACCCGAAGGCGACCGTCTCCTCGGCGGAATTCGCCCACTAACCGGCAAAGGCCAGAGGTGCCTCCGGGCACTCCCCGGTGGCACCCTGGTCGACGTCCGGAGGCCCCCGGCCCGCCCCGGGGCCTCGGCCGTCTGCCGGAGGGATTCGCCGATGGAACTGCTGCCCGGCGTGCTGTTGATCCTCCGCACGGTGACCTTCATCGCCGTCTGCTACGTGGGCCTCTACATCGCGGCGACGGGGCTGACCAAGAACCCCGAGAACAAGCTGCTGGGCTTCTTCGCCCTGGTCGCCTCGCCGCTTCTCCGGCCCGCCCGAGCACTCGCCGGCTCCGGCGCGTCGGAGCGGAAGGTGCGGTGGGTGGCGTTTGCCCTGGCGGTGGGAGTGTGGGTGGTGACGGTGGTGCTCGACGTCAAGTTTGGGGCGCCGGCTCCGCGCTGAACGGCGGCTGGGGGTTGCCCGGCCGCTCACCGGCGCCGTCGCCTTCGTCCAGCGCTTCGGCTCGGTCCTCGTCGCCGAGGTCGTCTTCGAGCAGGTGCACTCCGAGGAGATGCGCCTGCACCCGCCGCGCCGGGCGATGGAACCCTCCGCCCGCGGTCTTTCGGGCGAGTGGACGCGAGGATGTGGGAGGGGATTACGATGCGCCACGCGATGGCGGGAGCGGCCACTTGAAGCGGACCCATGTCAGGAACGAACGCCTGGTCGCCCTGGCCTTGTTCGGTCTGCTCCTCTTCAACTACCCGCTCCTCCAGATGTTCAACGCCCCCACGCTGGTCCTGGGGATTCCGAAGCTCTACCTGTACCTCTTCGTCGCCTGGGCGGTGGTGATCTCGGGAGCCGCCCTGATCCTCCAGGTGAGCGGAGCCGACGACGGAACCCTCCGCGGCGGGCAAGGAGGGGCGCGACGGCCGCCGCCGCCACGCTGAGGCGCACACGTGCTCCGGGACTGGGTCGTCATCTCCGTCGCCTGCGCCTACCTGGGGCTCCTCTTCGCGATCGCCTACTACGCCGACCGGCGCGCCGACCGCGGGCGGAGTCTCATCGCGAACCCGTACATCTACTCACTGTCGCTCGCGGTCTACGCGACCGCGTGGACTTTCTACGGCTCGGTCGGGCGCGCCGTCTCCACCGGCATCGGGTTCCTGCCCATCTACATCGGCCCGACGATCATGTGCCTCCTGTGGTGGATCCTGCTGCGGAAGATCATCCTCATCAGCAAGGTCCACCGGATCACGTCGCTGGCAGACTTCATCGCCTCCCGGTACGGCAAGAGCGCCCTCGTCGCGGGGCTCGTCACCGTCATCGCGGTGATCGGGATCCTGCCCTACATCTCGCTGCAGCTGAAGGCGATCTCCACCGCCTTCACCATCGTCCACTCGCACGACGTGGAGGTCGTCGGCGCGGGCCACGGCGGGCCGTTCCTCAGCGACACCGCGCTGTACGCGGCGCTCATCCTCGCCGCCTTCACCATCATGTTCGGGACCCGCCACCTCGACGCCTCGGAGCGGCACGAGGGGATGGTCGCGGCGATCGCCTTCGAGTCGCTGGTGAAGCTCGTCGCCTTCCTGGCGGTGGGCGGGTTCGTGACCTGGGGGATGTTCGACGGGTTCCGGGACGTCTTCACCCGCGCCCGCGAGCTGCCCGGGGTCCAGGCCCTCTTCGTCATCGGGGGAACGGGCGATGGGCAAACGGGCGTCCTGGCCTCGCTCTACTCCGCGACCTTCTTCGCCATGCTGGCGATCATGTTCCTGCCCCGTCAGTGCCAGGTCGCGGTGGTCGAGAACGTCGACGTCAACCACGTGAAGACCGCGATCTGGCTGTTCCCGCTCTACATGCTGGTCATCAACCTCTTCGTGCCGGCGATTGCCTTCGGCGGGATGGTCCACTTCGCCGGCACCCCGGTCGATCCGGACACGTACGTGCTCACCCTGCCGCTTTCCAGGGGCCAGAACGGGCTCGGGCTGCTGGTCTTCATCGGAGGGCTCTCCGCGGCGACCGGAATGGTGATCGTCGAGACGATCGCGCTCTCCACCATGGTCTGCAACGACCTCGCCATGCCCCTGCTGCTCCGCTGGCCCGCGCTGCGGCTGAACGAGCGGAAGAATCTCACCGGACTCCTGCTGGGCATCCGGCGCGGAGCGATCCTGGTGATGCTGCTCCTCGGCTACCTCTACTTCCGGATCGCGGGGGAGGCCTACGCGCTGGTGTCGATCGGCCTCATCTCCTTCGCCGCGGTGGCGCAGTTCGCCCCCGCCTGCCTGGGTGGGCTCTTCTGGAAGGGCGGTACGCGCGCCGGCGCCCTCGCCGGCCTCTCCGCCGGATTCCTGGTCTGGCTCTACACCCTCCTCGTCCCGGCGTTCGCGAAGTCGGGCTGGGTGCCCATGTCCATCGTCGAGGCGGGGCCGTTCGGGATCGAGGCCCTGAGGCCCCTGCAGCTCTTCGGGCTCACCGGCCTCGACCAGATCACCCACGGGATGATCTGGTCCATGCTCGCCAACGTGGGCGCCTACGTCGCGTTCTCGCTCTCGACCACCCAGAGCGCGGTCGAGCACAGCCAGGCGACGCTTTTCGTGGACGTGTTCAAGCACTCCGCCGCCGGCACCGGATCGCTCTTCTGGCGGGGTGGCGTGTCGGTCCAGGAGCTGCGCGCGCTTCTCTCGCGCTTCCTCGGGGCAGACAAGGCCGACGACGTGCTGGAGGGCTACGCGCGCGATCGTCGCCTGCGGTCGGCGTGGGAGGTCGAGGCCGACGCGAACCTCATCCAGTTCGCCGAGACGAAGCTGGCCGGCGCCATCGGCGGAGCGTCGGCCCACGCGATGGTGGCGTCGGTCGTGAAGGAGGCCCCGCTCACCATGGACGAGGTGATGTCCATCCTCGACGAGGCCTCGCAGATCATGAAGTACAGCCGGGAGCTGGAGAAGACGTCGCGGGAGCTCACGAGCGCGTACGCGGATCTCAGCAGCGCGAACGAGCAGCTGAAGGAGCTGGACCGGATGAAGGACGACTTCGTCTCCCACGTCTCGCACGAGCTCCGCACCCCGCTCACCTCCATCCGCTCGTTCTCCGAGATTCTCCACGACCATCCCCAGCTCGATGCCGCCACCCGCACCAAGTACCTGTCCGTCGTCATCCAGGAGGCGGAGCGGCTCACCCGCCTGATCAACCAGGTACTCGACCTCTCGAAGATCGAGGCCGGCCGGGTCGATTGGCGGATCGCGGTGGTGAGCCCGCGCGAGGTGGTCGAGCACGCCGTGGCGGCGACGAGCCAGCTCTTCGCCGAGAAGGCGGCCACGCTGGAGGTCGACGTGCCGGAGGAGGTCCCACCGATCCTCGCCGATCGGGACCGCCTCGTGCAGGTGGTGATCAACCTCCTCTCGAACGCTGCCAAGTTCTGCGCCGACCCGGGCGGCCGGGTCTCCATCTCGCTGCGCGCGGAGCCGGGGGTGGTCCGCGTCGACGTGCGCGACAACGGGATGGGGATCGCGGCGAAGGACCAGGAGCTCATCTTCGAGAAGTTTCGCCAGGGGGGCGACACCCTCACCACCAAGCCGAGGGGAACCGGCCTGGGGCTCCCGATCAGCCGCGAGATCATCCAGCACTTCGGGGGGCGCCTGTGGGTTGAGAGCGAGCCCGGGAGAGGAGCCACCTTCTCGTTCGTCATCCCGCTCCGCCGTCAGGCGGAGGTGGGCGGTGGCGACGTGCCGGACGATCGCGCCGCTGCGCTCGGCGCGCCCGGGACGGAGGCCGGTGCCACCGGAACGGAGCCACGATGAAGAAGAGAATCCTGATCGCCGACGACGAGCCGAACATCGTCATGTCACTCCAGTTCCTCATGGAGTTCGAGGGGTACGAGGTGCGGACCGCGGCCGACGGTGAGACGGCCCTCCAGATCCTCGGCGACTTCCGTCCCGACCTGGTCCTGCTCGACGTGATGATGCCGAAGCGGAACGGCTACGAGATCTGCCAGGTCGTCCGCGAGACGCCCGCCCTGGCGGGGATCAAGGTGGTGATGCTGACCGCGAAGGGGCGTGACATCGACGCCGAGAAGGGGCTCGCCCTCGGCGCCGATTCCTACGTCACGAAGCCGTTCGCCACGAAGGAGCTGGTGGCCACGGTGAAGGCGTTGCTCGGCGACGCGTGATGGCGAGGTTCGCCAAGGCCAGGTTCGCGCTCGTCCTCGTGGGTTCCCAGGCCCTGGCGATCGTCGCGGCCGCGCTGGTCGGCGCCGGGGTGTGGGCCGCGCTCGGGCCCGAGGAGCGCTCCGCCCTCGCCGCCGGCGTGATGGAGCGGGGCCCGCTGCTCGTCGGTCTCGGGATCGGCCTGCTCGCCGGGTACGGGCTCCTGGTGTGGGTCCTCGTCCAGCAGCACCTGGCCGCCCCCCTCGCGCTCGCGCAGGGGACCCGCCTCATCACCCACGGGAACGCCTCCCACCGGCTCGAGCCGCTCGGCGGAGCGGAGCTCCGGGAGCTGGCGGACGCGATCAACGCGCTCGCCGCCGAGCACGAGACGCTCGGCGGCGAGCTCGAGGCGAGGGTGGCGGAGGCGCAGCAGCGGCTGGGGGAGGAGCGCGATCGGCTCGCCGCGATCGTCGCCGAGGCGTCGCAGGCGGTCCTCGTCTGCAACCTCGAGGGTCGTATCCTCCTCTACAACCTGAAGGCGCGGGAGCTCCACGGCAGGGCGACCGACGGGACGTCGCCGGACGGCGGAGCCGGTCTGGTGGGGCTGGCACGGTCGGTGTTCGTGATCCTCGAGCGGGCCCTGGTCGCCCACGCCCTGGAGACGATCCAGGCGCGCCTGGAGAAGGGGGCGCAACGTCCCGTGGCGAGCTTCGTCACCGCCGGGGGCGGTCGGCTCCTGCGGGTCCACGTCTCGCCCGTCCTGCGCGGCGGGCGCGCGACGCAGGAGGCGAGCGACCCCGCTCCGCGCGGCGCCGGGACGAGCGCCATCACCGGGTTCGTGCTCCGCATCGACGACGTCACGCGGCCGCTGCAGGCGGGGAGCCGCACCGAGGCCGCCCTCCAGGCGCTCACCGACGCGAGCCGGCGCGCGCTGGCCAACATCCGGGCGGCGGTGGAGACGCTCCTAGCCCACCCGGGCCTGGAGGCCGAGCGGCGGGCCGCCTTCGTCGGGGTCATCCACGACGAGGCGTCGGCCCTCTCGGCCACCCTCGATCGCGCCGCGCCCGAGCTCACCTCGCTGCGGGCCGAGTGGCTCCTCGAGAACATGCAGGGAGCCGACCTCCTCTCGGCGGCGCGCTCGCGGATCGAGGGCACCCTCGGTCTGTCCACGACCCTCGACGAGATCGATCCCGGGCTCTGGCTCAAGGTGGAGAGCTACTCCCTGGTGCGGGCCGTCGTCTCGATCGGGAGCCGGCTCCAGCGCCGGGGCGTCCGGGAGCTGCGGCTGGCGCTCCGGCCGGCCGGCCGGCGGGCGCACCTCGACGTCACCTGGTCCGGCGCCGACGTGCCGACCGAGATCATCGCTCGCTGGGAGGACGACCCCCCCGACGTCGACGGGGAGCCCATGGCGCCCACGCTGAGGGCGGTGGTCGAGCGCCACGACGGAGCGGTCTGGTCCCAGGGGGATCGTCCCTCCGGGCCCGGATTCATCCGGCTGGTCCTCCCGGTGGCGGAGGCGGAGCAGGCCCCGCTCGCCTCCCCCGTCACGCGCGGCCGGCCCGAGTTCTACGATTTCGACCTGTTCCACCAGCCGGGGCAGACCCCGGAGCTGGACGAGCGGAAGCTCACAGCGCTCGAGTTCACCGCCTTCGACACCGAGACCACCGGGCTCAACCCCTCCGACGGCGATGAGATCATCGCCATCGGCGCGGTGCGTATCGTGAACGGGCGGCTGCTCCACCAGGAGGCCTTCGAGCAGTTCGTGGACCCCGGGAGGCCGGTGTCGCAGGAGACGGTCCGGATCACCGGCATCGATCCTGCGCTCCTCCGGGACAAGCCGCCGATCGAGGAGGTCCTCCCCCGGTTCCATCGCTTCTGCGAGGGCACCGTGCTCGTCGCGCACAACGGCGCCTTCGACCTGCGCTTCCTCCAGCTCAAGGAGGCCGTGGCCGGGGTCCGCTTCGCGCACCCGGTGCTCGACACGCTGCTCCTCGCCGAGCTGATCCAGCCGGACCTCCCCCCCACCGGGCTCGAGGGCATCGCCGAACGGTTCGGCGTTCCCGTGCTCGGGCGGCACACCGCGCTCGGCGACGCGATCATGACCGGCGAGATCTTCCTCAGGATGGTCCCCCTGCTGAGGGCGCGGGGCATCGAGACGCTCCGCGAGGCCCGGGAGGCGTCGCAGCGGACCTGGGCCGCGCGCCTGGAGTACTGAGTCTCTCGAGCGACGGCAGCTCACCAGGAGAGCTGGGTGCGGAACCGGTCGGCCAGTCCCCGCTGGAACAAGCGAATGGTCCGGAAGGCCTGGCGGAGGGCGGCGCGGTCGATGGCGTCGAGGCGGGAAGGATCGACCTGGGTGGAGGGAGGCCGGCCTTCCATTGCCGCGCCCAGCTCGGTATCGAGGCGCGCCCGGAGCAGCGTCTCCAGGGCGTGACGCAGGTCGCGGCCCTCCTCCGCGCCCAGGGCCCCGGCGTCCACCGCGCCGGCGACACGGGCGGAGGTGCCGGTGTCCTTCAGGCCAAGCTGCACCGCGTAGGCCCGCATCCCGTGCACCAGAGGGAAGAGCCCCAGCGCCTTGACGTCGAAGCGCCCCCGATGGGGGCCATGGCGGGCCACCCGAAAACGGCCGAAGGGCCCGAGAGGGGGATCCCGGCGCAGGGCTTCGCGCGCCAGACCCTGATGGAAGGGCGCGTACCGGGGAGCCTGCGTGCACGCCCAGGTCCACACTTCGCTCGCCACCGCCTCCTCGCCGGCGACGAACCGCCAGTCGAAGAACACGCTCGCCTCGACCAGAGCCTCGCCCTCCGGCCGTTCCATCCACCCGAGAAACCGCTCCTTCCACCGCCCGACGTCGAGGCGCCACCGGGGGTTGGCCGCCATGAAACTCCCAGGACAGTGGGGAACGGCCAGTGCCGCGAGTCTCTGGGCGATGCCCTCGGCCAGTCGAGTGAAGTACTCCCTGGCCGCTCCGTCGTCCGCGCCGAGGGCGTACACCAGCCCGTTGTCCTGGTCGGTGACCATGGTTTGCTCGCGGCGGCCTTCGCTTCCTCCCACCACCAGGGCATACGGCACCGGCGGTCGACCGTGCCCGTCAGCAGCCAGCGCTTGCTCGGCAAGCTGCGTCACCCGGCGCAGGGTCCGGCTGTGGACCTCGGCAACGAGCTCGGTCACCTCGATGGCCGGGAGGCCGGCGCGGACCAGGCCCCGAACCAGCGGAGGGAGCCGCGACTCGGCGGCGCGAATCCCGTCCAGGGAGGCCGCGGCGTCCACCGCCTGGGTGAGCGAGGCCGGATGCCCCGCTTCGAGCGGAACGAAGTCGTCGGTGAAGAGCACGCCGATCAGCTGACCGTCCCCGTCGACCACCGCCAGGTGGTGGAGCGCCGTGCGGGTCATCTCCCGGAGTGCGGTGAAGGCCCAGTCCTCGCCGCGCACCGTTTTCACCGGGGCGGACATGATCCCCGAAACCGGCCCCGAGGGTGGATACCCGCCGGCGACGACCTTGGAGCGAAGGTCCCGGTCGGTGACGATCCCGATCGGGGTTCCTTTGTTCGCGACCACCGCCGCGCCGGTGTGTCGCTCGGTCATCGCCCTGGCCACGGCCGCCACGGCCTCGGTCGGGGCTGCGGTCACCAGCGGGCGACTCAGCAGCTCGCGGGTCCGGAGGCGGTGCAGCCAAGTCTGGAGGCGAGCTTCGGGCATATCAGGAGAGCTGGGTGCGGAACCGGTCGGCCAGTCCCTGCTGGAACAGGCGAATGGTCCGGAATGCCTCGTGGAGGGCGGCCCGATCGATGGCGTCGAGACGGGAGGGGTCGACCTGGCTCGAGGGAGGATGTCCTTCCATCGTCGCGCCCAGCTCTGCATCGAGGCGCGTGCGGAGCAGCGTTTCCAGAGCGTGACTCAGGTTGCGGCCCTCCCCCGAGCCCAGGGCCCCCGCCTCCACCGCGCCGGCGATGCGGGCTGACGTCCCGGTGTCCTTCAGCCCGAGCTGGACCGCGTAGGTCCTCATCCCGTGCACCAGGGGGAAGAGCCCCAGCGCCTTGACGTCGAAGCACCCCCGATGCGGGCCGCGATGGGCCACCCGGAAACGGCCGAAGAGACCGAGCGGCGGATCCCGGCGCAGGGCCTCGCGCGCCAGGGCCTGGTGGAAGGGCGCGTGCCGGGGAGCCTCGGTGCACGCCCAGCTCCAGACGTCGCTCGCAGCCGCCTGGTCACCGGCGACGAACCGCCAGTCGAAGAACACGCTCGCCTCGACCAGGGCGTGGCCCTCCGGCTGGTCCATCCACTGGAGAAAGCGCTCCTTCCACCGCCCGATGTCGAGACGCCACCGGGGGTTCACCGCCATGAAGCCGCCCGGACAGGGCGGAACACCGAGCGCGGCGAGCCGGGAGGCAATCCCCTCGGACAGACGAGTGAAGTAGTCACCTGCCGACCCTGCGACCTCCTCCGCGACGGAGGCGTGGACCAGCCCGTTGTCCTGATCGGTGACCATGGTCTGCTCCCGCCGACCCTCGCTTCCTCCGACCACCAGGGCAAACGGCCCCGGCGGGCGACCGAGCCCGTCGCTGGCCAGGCCCTCCTCGGCGAGCTGCACCACCCGCTGCAAGGTGCGGTCGTGGACCTCGGCGACCAGCTGCGTCACCTCGATGGCCGGCAGACCCGCGCGGAGGAGCCCGCGCACCAGGGCGGGGAGGCGCGCTCCCGCGGCACGAACTCCCTCGAGGGAGGTCGCGGAGTCCAGCTCCTTGACCAGCGAGGCCGGATGCCCTCTCTCCAGGGCCAGGAAGTCATTGCTGGAGATGATCCCGAGGAGCTGACCTTCGCCGTCGGTCACCCCCAGATGGTGGATGGCGGACCGGGTCATCTCCAGGAGCGCGGTGAAGGCCCAGTCCTCGGCGCGGACGGTCTTCAGCGGTGCGGACATGATGCCCGACACCGGCCCCGAGGTCGGGTAGCCGCCGGCGACGACCTTGGAGCGGAGGTCGCGATCGGTCACGATGCCCAACGGCGTTCGGCCGGAGGCGACCACCGCCGAGCCGATGCGGCGCTCCGTCATCGCGCGGGCCACCGCGGCGACCGCGTCGGTGGGGACGGTGAGGAACGGGGGCCGGGTCACCAGCTCCCTGGCCCGCAGGCGGTGAAGCCCGGTTTCGAGGCGAGCGTCCGGCATCGTTGAGAGCGCCAGGTCTGGGAGGTTCCCAGGTTCCCGCCCCCCGCGCCATCCCGATGGAGCAAGAGCCACGCCCCGGCTAACGTCCGGCGGATGCACGGTCCGCTTGTCGTGGCAGTCACCTCGACCTCGGAGCTCGGCCGCCGCTTCCCCGCCTGGAGCGTCGTCCCCTTTGCCCTGATGCTCCTGGCCATCGCCGTGCTGCCGCTGGTCGCGGGCGGGTTCTGGGAGAGGAACCGCAACAAGGCTCTCCTCAGCGTGGTGCTCGGAGCACCGGTGGCGCTCTGGACCGCACTGCTCGACACCGGAGCATTGCTCCACACGGCCAGCGAGTACCTGGCCTTCATCGTCCTCCTGGGGGCGCTGTTCGTCATCGCCGGTGGCGTCGTCATCCGCGGCACGCTAGCGGGGACCCCGGGAGTGAACGCGGTCCTGCTCGGGAGCGGCGCGGTGCTGGCCTCGTTCATCGGGACCACCGGCGCCTCGATGGTGCTGATCCGTCCCCTCCTCCGGGCCAACTCCGTCCGCCGCCGCAAGGCCCACGTGGTGGTCTTCTTCATCTTCGTGGTGGCCAACGCCGGAGGCCTCCTCACCCCGCTGGGCGATCCGCCCCTCTTCTTGGGCTACCTCCGGGGCGTGCCGTTCAGCTGGCCCCTGACCCTCTGGAAGGCCTGGCTGGCCGTGAACGCGGCGCTGCTGATCATCTTCTTCATCGTGGATTCCACCGTCTTCCGCCGCGAGGATCTGGAACGGCCGGGCGACCTCGACGAGATCGCCGTCGCGCACCAGGTGCCGATCCACATCGCCGGATGGGGGAGCCTGGGCTACCTGCTGGCGCTCATCGCGGTGCTTCTGGTCTCGGGGACCTTGCGGCTACCGGTCCTCGCCCAGACCGGGGCGATGCTGCTGGTGGCGGCGCTGTGCTGGCAGACCACGCCGCGGAAGCTCCGCGCAGAGAACGACTTCAGGTGGCACCCGATCGCCGAGGTGGCGGTCCTCTTCGCCGGAATCTTCGCCACGATGATCCCCCCGCTGGCGATCCTCAACGCGTATGGAGGCGAGCTCGCGCTTCACGAGCCGCAGCACTACTTCTGGGCCAGCGGCGCGCTCTCTTCGTTCCTCGACAACGCCCCCACGTACCTTGCCTTCGCCTCGGCGGCGAGCGGTCAGGTGGGGACCGACGCGGCCGACCTGGGAGCTCTGGTGACGCACGAGCGCGGCGAGAGGCTCCTCACCGCCATCTCGCTGGGCTCGGTGTTGATGGGCGCGAACACGTACATCGGCAACGGCCCCAACTTCATGGTGAAGGCCATCGCCGAGCATGCCGGCGTGCGGATGCCGGGGTTCTTCCGCTACCTGGGCTACAGCGCGGTGACGCTCCTGCCGCTCTTCTACGTGGTGAGCCGCACCCTGCTGGGCTGAGAGGCAGGAAGGAGGCCGAACCCTCCTTTCCATCCCTGCAATTGATTGCACTTTTTCGTCTCTGCAGCTTCATTGCACTTTTACTCTTTTGCATCGTAGTTGCATCAGCACTGCTCCACCGTGTTACCGACGGTAACGCAGGTGTTACCAATCGCGGCGGTCCCAGAGTCAATGACCTGACGGTCCTCCATCCATTCAGAGGCGATGCACCTTGGCGTAAAAGTTGCGGTGCGGAGGTTGCCTACCCGTGACACTGAAGGAGGCAGCTCGATGGCCGTCGCCGCGTCCACCCTGCCCTTGGTCGACAAGAGCGAAGAGCGTCGCGTCATCTTCGCGTCGTCCCTGGGAACCGTCTTCGAGTGGTACGACTTCTACATCTACGCCGTGCTGGCACCGTTCTTTGCCGCGGTGTTCTTCCCTCCGGGGAACCAGACGACGGCCCTGCTCAATGCCTTCGTGAACTACGCGGCGGGGTTCCTGGTCCGGCCCTTCGGCGCGCTGTTCTTCGGACGCATCGGCGACCTTGTCGGCCGGAAATACACCTTCCTGGTCACCATCACGGTGATGGGTCTGTCGACCGCGCTGGTCGGCTTCCTGCCCACCTTCTCCACGATCGGGATGCTGGCCCCGCTGCTCCTGCTCCTGCTCCGCCTGGCGCAGGGTCTGGCGCTCGGCGGCGAGTACGGCGGCGCAGCCACCTACGTCGCCGAGCACGCTCCGGAGGACAAGCGCGGCGGCCACACGGCCTGGATCCAGACCACCGCCACCCTGGGTCTGTTCCTCGCGCTGGTGGTCATCTGGATGTGCCGGAACACGATGACGGTGGAGGCCTTCCGGACCTGGGGCTGGCGCATCCCCTTCATCCTCTCGGTCATCCTCCTGGTCGTCTCGATCTACATCCGGCTCAAGCTGAACGAATCGCCGATGTTCCGCCGGATGAAGGAGGAGGGCAAGGGGAGCAAGGCCCCGCTGTCCGAGAGCTTTGGCCAGTGGAGCAACCTCAAGATCGTGATCCTCGCGCTCCTCGGCGCCACCGCCGGGCAGGGCGTGGTCTGGTACACGGGGCAGTTCTACGCGCTGTTCTTCCTCCAGACGACGCTGAAGGTCCCCTTCGAGACGGTCTATCTGCTGATCGCCGCCTCGCTGGTGATCGGCACCCCGTTCTTCATCGTCTTCGGCCGGCTCTCCGACCGGATCGGCCGCAAGTGGATCATGATGCTGGGCTGCCTCCTCGGCGTGCTCACCTACTTCCCGCTCTTCAAGGCACTCACCCACTTCTCCAACCCGTCTCTCGAGAAGTTCAACGCCTCCAACACGGTGACGCTGACCGCAGGCGACTGCCAGGTGCACCTCTTCGCCTTGCCCACCACCAGGTACAGCGACTGTGACCGGGTGCGGAACATCCTGACCTCGCGCAGCGTGAGCTACACCAACGTCGACGCCCCGCCCGGCGCGGCCCCGCACTTGAAGATCAACGACATCGAGATCCCGGCGACGGCCAACATGGACGCCGCCGCGCTCAAGGCCTACGAGGCCAAGGTCGCCGCCGCGCTCGCCCAGCACGGCTACCCGGCCAAGTTCGATCCAGCAGGTCTCAACTGGCCGATGGTGCTCCTGATCCTGGTCATCATGGTGATCTACGTCACCATGGTGTACGGCCCCATCGCGGCCTTCCTGGTGGAGCTGTTCCCGACGCGCATCCGCTACACGTCCATGTCGCTGCCGTACCACATCGGCAACGGCTGGTTCGGAGGGATGCTCCCTCTCACCGCCACGGCGCTGGTCGCCGCGACGGGGGACATCTACTACGGGCTCTGGTACCCGATCATCGTGGCCGCGATGACCTTCGTCCTCGGCTCGCTCTTCGTGCGCGAGACGAAGGACCACAAGATCGGCGTGATCTAGAAGGGTTTCTCAGGGCACGAACAGGTCCGGGCAGTGTCCCGCCTGCGCCGGCGAGCCCGAGATGGCGCCACCCCGGGGGATGCACTGGCTCGCCGGAAGCGTCTGACCCTGCTCCACGTGCTGCACCAGCAGGTCGAAGGCACGCTGCGCGTGCGGCTCGATGTACTCCAGCTGCGGGAAGGTCACCTTGAAGGTCTCGATGTGGTTCCCGTTCTGGACCTCGTAGAGGCGGTAGTCCGGCCGGCGGTCACGCTTGCGCCACCACCAGCCGAGGCCGTGCCCGTCGTCGTCCTCGAGCGCCGCCTCCACCTTCCGGGCATAGGCGCGGGCGTGCCGGTCGATGGGAAGCAGCGCGTCCATCGTGCCGGCGACCGTGATCAGCGGGCGCTGGATACGGCCGGTGGTCGCGAAGCTCGCCACCTGATCCCCCACGTCCGAGGCCGAGAGCCGGGCGTAGTAGTTGTACGTCCCGGTCCCCTGGCCGTAGGTGTCGTAGGTCGGGTCGAGCCGCTTCTGCCACTGGCACTGGGTGACCTCCCAGAACTGCGCCCAGTAGCTGGTCCAGAGCGAGACGGTCGGGCTGTTCACGATGTCCGGCGGATACCCCGCCCCGCGGATGTTCCTTGCCGCGGTGCTGTCCGGGTTCAACGCCGAGGCGACGTAGTCCGGGAAGTTGAGGACGGCCGGCGGAAGGTCGGTCAGGAGGTTGGGCCCACGCGGGTCGACCTCGGTGCCTTCCCAGTCCACGCCGCCGTCGAAGAGCTCGGGGAAGAGCTCCACCGCCCGGCGCACCTGATAGCCGCCGTTCGAGGCCCCCACCGCGTACGTGAACTTGGGGCCGCGGCCGTAGCGAGCCTCGACCCCGCGCTTCGCGAGCCGCGCCGCCTCCCCCATGAACAGCGCCCAGCGGACGAAGGGCTGACCCGGATCGTTGTCGTAGAAGTTCACCCAGAACTGCGAGCCGGGACCGGGGTTCAGCCGGCAGGCGAGCTCGTTCGGCGGGGTGGGGCTGGAAGGGTTGGCGATACGGAGGTTGAGCACGCCCTTGTTCTGCGAGGCGTAGGCGTAGCCTTTCTGGATGACGTAGTCGCTCCAGGCCCAGTCGCCGTTGAACTCGCTCCGGGTCCCCGAGGCGCCGGCGACCACCAGCCGCCCGTTCCAGTCGTCCGGGAGCCGGAGGAGGAACCGCGCCTGCCCCTCCGGATCACCGGCGATCCGCCCGTTGATCTGGATCCCCGGCACCGCCTTCGTGATCGGGGTCTTGTTCGGCGGGTCCGGCGCGATGACGGTCCGGTCGGTCTCCGGGGTGAACGCCCCTGCCGGAAGCCCGGGGATCGAGTTGTTGGCCGGGGTGGTCGCCGGGTTGTTGGTCGTCAGGTCAGCGCTCGGAGTGCAGGTGACGTCGACCAGGCGGTCTCCGAGCCGCCGGAGCACCTGCTCACAGCGGTCTCCGTGGGCCGAGGCGGCAAGTGGCACGAGCATCGTGACCAGGGCGGTGCGGCGGACGCAGCGGCGTAGCATGACGAGTGTCCCTCCGGTGTGGGCGCAGGGGGAGCTCATCTCCGGAGCCCCCCTCGCGGAACCGCGGAGTTTCGGCGAGAGGCCCAACAGCAGAAAAGCAAAGAATTCGAGGATGACGCCCGGCGGACGTCGGCCCCGACCCGCGGGGCACGCCGCGGGTCGGGTCAGCGACCTGACCGTGAAAAGACGACGGGCGGCAGGGCCGGTGAGCCCGTGCCGCCCGCAGAAACCGTCCTGGCGAGATCTGCCTAGAAGGCAGCCTGGAACTGCAGCGTGCGCACCCAGTGGTTCGCCGGAACGAGCGTCCCGTCGACGGTCTCGCCTGCCTTCTCCTTGTCCTGGAAGGCGATCTCCGCGGAGATCTTGTAGGTGTGCTGGAGAACGTACAGGCTCAGGCCCCCGCGGTAGGTCGTGACGTCACCGGTGGTGTTGCCCCGCCCGACGTACTGGGCGTCGGAGTTGAACCACTCCATCTGGAAGTAGGGCCCGATGATGCCGAAGCGGAACGAGAGGAGGCCCTGGACCGCAAGACCGGACTGGGGCGTGTTCTCGCCTGCCCAGACCTTGGTGACGCCGAGGTCGAAGGAAAGCTCGGTGCTCTCGGAGAAGGGGATGTCGGCGAAGACGTCCGCAAAGCCGGTGGTCCAGCTGCCCATCCCGGTGGTCTGGGAGGTCCCTGGGCCGGTCGGCGCGGTGCCGCGGAAGGCGTTCGTCTGGTAGTCCGCGCCCACCCCGATGCTCACTTGGGCGTTCTTGGCGAAGCACACCTGACAGAAGGCGTACCCATCATCCTTGCCCGCGATGTTGAAGCGGAGCGTGCCCGCGACTCGCGGCGCGTCACCAGGATTGATGCCCTGGGTGGTCACTCCCACCGTCGCCGGTGGCACCGGCGCCGCGGTCACGGTGGGGCGGGTCTGGACTCCGTTGAACACGCCCATGCGGTAGTAGATCCGGTCGTCGAGGAGGAGGCCGCGGATTCCAATACCCACGTCACGGGTCCCGCGCTGGCTGTTCGGCGAGAAGTACTGGGTGAAGTTGTTGACCGTGGCGTACCTCGTGCCTGAGGTCAGCCCGTTGTGCATCATCGGGAGCAGCATGAGCCCCGCGTCGAGCAGGAGCTCCTTGCCGAACTTGTAGGTGGCAAACGCGTCGAGGACATAGATGGCGTTGTAGATGCTGGTGGCAGTGGTGTTGGCCGGGACGTTGGTGGTAGTTCCGGGGCCGGTCCCATAGGACACCTCGGTGTCGACGAAGAACCCGATGTTCTCGTTGAACTGGCCACCGATGACGAGGCGCGCCCGGCGGAGCAGGAAGTCGTTCGAGGGGTCCTTCCCGGAACCCGCCGCATCCTGCTCGATCCGGTACTGCGCCTGAACCACACCGCCGACGTCGATGAAGCCCTTCTCGCTGAAGGAGATCTTCGCGGCGTTCGCCGTGCCCGCCGCCATCAGGCAGAGCACTCCGAGACACGTCTTCCAGGATTGTGACCTCATTCGTCCCCTCTCCACGTGAATGCTGCCCCAGGGCACACCGATACTCGTGTGGCCAGACGGCGCGAACAACTTTTTGGCCCCGCTGTAGGCAATCCACGTTCCAGGGGACTTCCCTGCGCCCCTCAAGCACTTGCGGGCCGGGGAACCGCTCCGGGCGTGTGGATGGGTAACGGAGCGTTACCAACGGTAACGGCGCGCTCGGTTCACTCAGCCTGGAACGTCCGGGAATTCCACGGGATTAGACACCCGCCAGCGACTGCGAGGTCACCCTCCCGTCACGCGCCGCGGCGCCCCGAAACGGCGACGGCGGCACGTGGTTCCGGGGGGAAGCCACGCGCCGCCGTCAGTTGAGAGCGGAGGGAATCGAACCCACAACCTATGGATTAAGAGTCCATTGCTCTGCCAATTGAGCTACGCTCCCGCTCGCCTGGCTGCGCGAGGGTCCGCGCGTATAACCGCCCGTGCCGCCACGAGTCAACGCCTGCTTCCGGGCACCTTCCGGCTGCGTGATTGGCCTCCTGCCTCCCCTGGGACCTAGACTCCTCGGCAGCCGGAGGGGAGTGGCCGGAGGAGTTCCGTGGTGGCCAAGTCGCTGGCCGTCGCTGTCGTCCTGGTGCTCGCGTCGGGCTGTGCAACGACGGGCGCGCACCACCGTACCCAGACCGAGGACTGGATCGAGCAGGCCGGGACCGAGGGCGTCTTCCTCGAGCCGCCGCTTCGCCTTTCACCGCAGATCATCTCGCTGGTCCGCGAGAAGGTCGGCTACGCCGGAACCGAGAAGGCGCGCCTGTTGAAGCTGGTCCGGTTCCTCGCCGAGATGGACGGGCTCGCCTTCCAGTACCAGACCCAGAGCTCCCTCACCGCCGAGAAGGCCTTTCAGGCGCGCCGCGGCGATTGCATGAGCTACGCCAACCTCCTGGTGGCACTGGCGCGCACGCTCGACGTGCCGGTGCGCTTTGTTCGCATCACCGAGCTCCCGGTGACCTGGGAGGCGGGAGGTCGCTTCTTCGAATCGTCACACATGGCGGTGGCCATGGGACACTACAACGCGTGGGACCAGTCGGTGGTGGTGGACTTCGGCAACATCCACACCTCGCCGTGGCGGTTCGCGCTCTACGACGACGTGCCGGACGAGCAGGCGTTCGTTCTCTTCCAGAACAACGTCGCGGTGCAGCGGATGCTCGCCGGCGACATGGTCACCGCCGAGCGGATGTTCCGGTTCCTCCACCACCACTCGCCGCGCACCCCGGAGGTACCGAACAATCTCTCGCTGGTGCTGCTCCACAACGGCAAGGACCGCGAGGCGCTGGATCTGCTCGAGGCCTCGGTGGAGCAGTTCCCGCGCTTCCGCCCGCTGTTCGCCAACGCGGTACATGCCGCGCGGCACATCGGTGACGAGGAGCTGGCGAAGACGCTCGAGGCGCGGGGGCGGGAGCTGCTCGAGGACGAGCCGGCGTGGAACTTCAACGAGGGCATGCGCTCCTATCACGCCCGCTCCTACCCCACCGCGGCCCTGCGCTTCGAGAAGGCGCTCGCGGCGGACCCGAACAACGTGCGACTGCTCGCCTGGAGCGCGCGCGCCCATCTGGCGGCGGGGAACCTCCGGCGCGGCCTGGAGCAGGTGGAGCGCATCCGCTCCGGCCCTCCCTCCGAGACGCGGACGCAGCTGCTCCAGGACCTGCGCAGCGCCTTTCCCCAGATCGACGCGCCGGCGCCCGTCACGCCTCCGGTCGCCGACCTCACCCACTGACGCAGGGGCCGACGAGCGCCGCTACCTCGCCGCGCGGCCGCCGAGCACCCGCTGCACCGCCTCGAGCAGCTCGAGGTGGGTGAAGGGCTTCTGGAGGAAGCTCGTCCCCGGGTCGCGGCGCAGCTCGGGATCCATCTGGCCCTCGCCGTACCCGCTCACCACCAGGACCCGCGCCGAGGGGTGGCGCTGGTGGATGGTGCGGTAGGCGGCGATGCCGCTCAGCCCCGGCAGGACCGCGTCGAGGATGACCAGGTCCACCGCCACGCCCCCGAGCAGCGCCAGGGCCGATTCGGCGTCGTCCGCGGTCAACGCCCGGAACCCGCTGCGCTCGAGCAGCCGCGCGAGCCCCTGGCGAACCGCGGCGTCGTCCTCCACGACCAGCACCGTGCCTCCGGCGCGCGGGGCGGGGGTGCGGCTCTTCCGCTCGATCTCCAGGGGCATTCCCTCGATGGCGGGAAGGAAGATCTGGAAGGTGGAGCCCTTGCTCGGCGTGCTCGACACCTCCACCACGCCCTGGTGCTGCCGGACGATGCCGTGCACCACCGCCAGGCCGAGCCCCGTGCCGCGGCCCGGTGCCTTGGTGGTGAAGAACGGCTCGAAGATGCGCTCCAGCGTCCCCGCGGGGATGCCCACGCCGGTGTCCCGGACCGACAGCTCCACCATCCGCTTGCCCGGAACGGTCGAGTGCCGGGCCGCGAACTCGGCGTCCACCTCGACGTTCCGCGTCCGCACGGTCAGCGTGCCGCCCTCGGGCATGGCGTCCCGGGCGTTCACGCAGAGGTTCATCAGGACCTGCTCGAGCTGCGCCGGGTCCCCGGAGACGGTCCACGGCTCCTCGGCCAGCTGCGTCTCCAGCTTCACCGGCTCGCCGATGACCCGGCGGAGCAGGCTGTCCACGTCGAGCACCACCTGGTTGAGGCTCAGCGAGCGCTGGGCGAGCGGCTGACGCTTGGCGAAGGCGAGCAGCTGGCGAACCAGCGCGGCCGCCCGCTGGCACTGCCGCTCGATCTCCGCGAGGTCGGTCTGGGCGGCGTGGTCCACCGGCAGGTCCAGCCGGGCGAGGGCGGCGGCGCTCTGGATGCCGGTGAGGACGTTGTTGAAGTCGTGGGCCACGCCGCCGGCGAGCATGCCCACGGTGTCCATCTTCTGGGTGCGCTGCACCTCGGCCTCGAGGCGCTTGCGCTCGGTGACGTCGCGCACGCTCACCACCAGCCGCTGGTCGCCGCCGGGGACCTCGGCCACCGCCATCTCGAGGTGCACCATGCTGCCGTCGCGACGGCGGGCCTCGCTGGAGCGGCTGCCCTGCCCGACGTAGCCCTGGAACCCGGGCGGGAGGATCTCGTCCGCCGGGCGCCCCACCACCTCCGAGGCCTCCACGCCGAAGATGCGCTCGGCGGCGGGGTTCATCGAGACCAGCAGACCTCCGGCGCTCACGGTGAGGAGGCCGTCGGGCACGTGCTCCATCACCGCCCGGAGGTCCATCTCGCTCCGGCGGAGCGCCGCGTCGGCCCGGCGGCGAGCCGCGCGCTGGGCGGCCTCGGCGCACTCGCGCTCCACCGCCGGGGCGAGCCGGGCGAGGTTGTCTTTCATGAGGTAGTCGTGCGCGCCGGCCTTCATCGCGGCGATGGCGTTCGTCTCGTCCACCGTCCCCGAGACCAGGATGAAGGGCACGTCCAGCCCGCTCTCTTGAAGGCGGGCGAGCGCCTCCAGCGCGTCGAACTGGGGGAGCCGGTGGTCGGAGACGATGACGTCCCAGGGCGCGGAGAGCAGTGCCTCCTGGAAGCCCTCGGCGGTGTCCACCCGGTGGAACCGCACCAGCCGTCCTTCGGCCTGGAGCGCGTGCACGATCAGCGTCGCGTCGGCCTCGGAGTCCTCGACCACGAGGACGCGGAGCGCGCTGCGGATAGAAGCCGGGAGGGGTCTCACGAGGCCGGGCGAGATCTGAGCGCCACGCGGCGGACACCGGCAAGGTGGCTTCGGTGCGCAGTCACGGCGCCGCTGTGTGCTCGACGACCGCAACGTGGTACCTGGGGTCGATGGGGACCTGGGATGCGCTGGTGGTGGGCGCCGGTCAGGCTGGCGTCCCGATCGCAGTGGCGCTGGCGCGAGCCGGGCGCCGGACGGCGATGATCGAGCGCGCCGACGTGGGCGGCACCTGCATCAACGTCGGCTGCACCCCGACCAAGACGCTGGTGGCCAGCGCCAGGGTGGCGGCGCTCGCCGCGCGTGCCGCGGAGTACGGCATCGAGGTCGCCCCGCCGCAAACGCGCTGGGTCGCGGTGCGTGACCGCGAGCAGGGCGTGGTGCGGCAGTTCCGGGCGGGGGGCGAGCGCCGGTTGCGGGAGGCCGGCGTCACGCTTCTCCGGGGCCAGGCGCGGTTCGTGGCCCCGCGCCGGCTGCGAGTCACCGGCCCGGACGGCACCGCCGAGGAGCACGAGGCGCCGGTGGTGGTGCTCGACGCCGGAGGCCGCCCGCGCCGGCCGGACCTGCCGGGCCTGGACTCGGTGCCCGCGCTCGACTCGTCGTCCATCCTCACCCTGGGCCCCTTCCCCGACCGGCTCCTGGTCCTCGGCGGAGGGTACATCGCGCTCGAGCTGGGGCAGGTCTTCCGGCGGCTGGGCGCGGAGGTGACCATCGTCGAGTCCGCGCCGAGGCTGGCCGCCCGGGAGGACGAGGAAGTCTCCGACCAGCTCGCGGACATCCTGCGCGCCGAGGGCATCCGCGTGCACCTCGGCGCTCGTGCGGCGCGGGTGAGCCCGGCGAGCGGCGGGGTGCGGCTCGAGCTCGCCGACGGGACGGCGCTCGAGGGAACCCACCTCCTGATCGCCGTGGGGAGGACGCCGAACACCGACGCGCTGGACTGTCCGGCCGGCGGCGTGGCCCTCGATGCGCACGGGTTCATCCGGGTCGACGAGCGACTGCGGACCTCGGCCGAGGGTGTGTATGCCACCGGCGATGTCACCGGGGCTCCGCAGTTCACGCACGTCTCGTACGACGATTACCGCGTGCTCCGCGCCGTGCTGCTGGACGGGCCCCCGCGCTCACCGGTGGGGCGGCTCGTGCCCTACACCCTGTTCACCGATCCCCAGCTCGGGCGGGTGGGAATGACCGAGGCCGAGGCCCGCGCGAGCGGCTTGCCGATCCGCGTGGCCCGGATGCCCATGAGCTACGTGGCGCGGGCCATCGAGTCCGGCGAGACGCGGGGTGTGCTCCGGGCCGTGGTCCACGCCCAGACGGAGCGCATCCTCGGGTTCGCTGCCCTGGGATTCGAGGGCGGAGAGCTGGCGTCGGTGGTGCACACCGCGATGCTCGGCGACCTGCCGTGGACGGTCCTCCGAGATTTCATCTTCCCCCACCCCGGGCTGGCCGAGTCGCTCAACAACCTGTTCGACTCCTGGGTTTGAGCGCTACGACCGGCGGTCTGTGCCCCGGCCGCTCACGGCGGCCGGTACTCCACGCAGCGCCAGGCGCCGAAGCGGCGGACGATGCGCTGCCCCCGGCGCACCAGCAGCGGCGGCTCCTCCACCACCCGGGCGCAGCGCGGGAGGAGCGCCGCGGGCGGAGGGCCCGAGGGTGCGTCGTCGAATCGCCCCGGCGCCGAGTCGAGGAACAGCCCGGTGCGCCCGGCGAGCGCGCGGACGTCGAGCCCGACGAAGTCGAGCTGGAGCGCCGGCTGTCCGAGGAGATTCCGGCCGTAGGCCTCCACCGTCCCGTCGAGCAGCAGCTCGGCGGTGGTCTTGTAGTCGTCCGCGGAGAAGGCGAACTCCCCCGGCGCGAGCCTGGCCCTGGTCTGCTCCCGGAGCGAGCTCCAGCCCACCCAGGTGTCGTCGCCGAGCCGGACCGGGTAGGCGAACAGCTCCACCAGCACCACGACGTGCAGGGCGGCGGAGCCGAGCGCGTTCCAGCGCAGCAGCGAGGGGCCCGAGCGCCGCGCCGCCCAGAGCGCACCGGCGACCCACAGGGGGAAGGGCCAGTTGGGCTTCACCACCGCGCCCAGGCTGACCACCAGCAGCACCACGGCGGGGACCAGCGAGAAGGCAGCGAGGAACAGCTCCTCGGGCGGGAGCTCGCCGCGCAGCATCCGGGGCGCCGCGCGCACCGCCTCCCGGCCCCACACCCAGAGCAGCGGGGGAAGCACCAGCACCAGCTGCGAGCCCACCAGCCCGAGCAGGTTCCAGGGTGAGAGCCCGCGGGCGTGCTCCACCCGGCCCGCGGTCTGGAAGAGGAAGGACGCCCAGCCGTGCTGCGCGTTCCAGATCCACACCGGCGCCGTGACCAGCCCCGCGACGAGCAGACCGAGCCACGGCCAGGGCGAGGCGAGCTGCCGGCGACCCCGCGGAAGCAGGATCAGCAGCAGACCCACCCCCAGCAGGAGAAACACCGCGCTGTACTTGGAGTCGAACGCGAGCCCCGCGCAGAGGCCGGCGGGAAGCCATGCCGCACGCCGATCATCCAGCAACGCATCCGACAGGAAGCAGAGGGTCCACGTCCAGGCGGCGACGAGCGGCCCGTCGGGGAGCGCGATGACGCTCAGGATGCTGAACGCCGCGGTCGTGGCAAAGAGGAGGACTGCCCGGCCGGGCGCCTCCGGAACCAGGCGACGCGCCAGGCGCGCCAGTCCCAGGAGCGTGAGCGCCGCGAACAGGAACGGGACCAGGCGGACCACGACCGGGGGCGGAGGCCGGAGCGTCGCCGGCAACGCCAGGGCCCAGGCGAGCATCCCGGGATGATCGAAGTACGACAGCGCCGGGTGACGCGCGTAGAAGACGTAGTACGCCTCCTGAGGCACGAGCTCGAAGAGCGAGCCCACCGTGAGGCGAACCAGTTGCAGCACCAGGAGCACTCGCACCCACCGCCAGGTGTGGCTCACGTGCGCTCCTTGCTTCCATCAGTCTGTTCACTGCAGGCGGCAGCAACTTGTGCAGCGAGCGGTGTCGGTCGCGCAGTAAGTACTGTGCCGCTGCTCCGCACGCGACACTGTGGTTGCCCCGTCCGATCCTGGGACGCAATCGATTGCTCGCCGGGCTCGTACCGGCAGCCGGAAGGGACCACGTCTGTGGACTCGTCCGCGATCACTTTCTCTTGGGAGATACCGTGAAGCCAGTCATCGCAGCACTCGTGTTCCTCGGCGCCGTCGCCTGCGCCACCTCCGCGTCCGGAGTCGACCCGCGCCTGGAGTACACCTACAACAGCTCCGTGAACGGCGTGATCGCCGTTCCCGAGGCCGCCGCCAACCCCGACGTCTGCAAGAACCTCGCGGTCGTGGCCACCGTGGGAGACACCCAGGTGGGCCGCTCCGCCATCCGCCCGAGCAAGGGCCGCTGCTCGTACCAGATCGACAACCTGCCCTCGGACAAGGACGTCACCCTGAAGGTGCAGCCCGCTGCCGACCTCAAGTGCCAGGACGGGTCGCAGATGGCCTTCGTCTCGGACAGCCAGGGCCCGCTGAAGCTCCAGCCGGCCGAGGGCAAGCTGTACGACTTCCGCGCCCAGTGCGGCGCGACCCAGAGCTGAATCGGGGGCACTCCTCCCGAAACAGCTCAGGGAACGTTCAGCGCAGGATAGGAGCGGACGGCGCGTGGCCGACGGTCGCGCGCCATCCTCTCGTTGCGGAGCATGACCGCCGGCTCGTGCCCGAACGACTCCGAGCAGCGTTGCTGGCCAACGCCCGGGCCCGCGCGCGAAGCGCTCGGGTGGGCCAAGCCCCGCACCTCCCTCTCCTCCGGCGCTCGACCTCGCGACGCGGTTCCAGCTCGCGCGCGTCAAGCGCCGCCAGCCACGCACCCCCGGCGGACACCCCGACCCCGGTTGGAGCCGGACGAGGGCGAGCGGCGCCCCGGCACGGTGCAGAACCGTCCGGGCCCGTGTCCACTCCGGGCAATCCCCGTCGGGGAGTCGGCGGCGAGGTCGCAGGACCCCCGCTACCCTCCTGTCCATGCGCCCTCGACTCCTCCCGCTCGCGGCCCTCTTCCTCCTCCTCGCTGAAGGTCCCGCCGGCGGTCAGCCCGCGGCCTCGCCCGCCCAGGCCGGGCAGGTGATGCTCACCGTCTTCCTCCGGCACGACCAATCCAAGACGCTCGCCGAGATCCGCTCCGAGCTGGAGAAGAACGGCTTCTTCCAGAAGTTCCCGCCCGCGGGGGCGGAGGTCGTCTCCTGGTACGTGATGATGGGCATCGGCCAGGTGGTCACGCTCCGCTTCCCGGCGGAGCGGCTGCGGGACGTGAACCTCGCCCTGGAGCAGAGCGCCTGGGGCGCGTTCCGCACCGACTTCTACCCGACCTACGACTACAAGCCGATTGCCGAGGCCGAGCGGAAGAAGAAGTAGGCGGCGCTCTCGACGCTCGAGGAGCCACCAGCGGTGGCGCAGCATCCGCCGCTTCCGGAGATCAACGCTGGGCGTTTTTGTCGGCGAACGGGTGGAAGGTGAACTTCTGCCCGCCGACCGCGGCCTCGTACATCAGCCCAGCCTTGGTCATGGTGAACACCGCCACGCCCCTGGTGTAGTTCGCGTCCGCGGAGGCGCCGGCGGAGAGAGCCACGGCCGTGGCCTGCGCGTCGAGCTGGAAGTTGCCGTTCTTGAAGTCGGCGAGCGTCGACGGGTTCTCGAAGAAGATGACCTCCGAGTAGGTCTGCCCGCCCAGCTGGAACCCGATGCTCCCCTGGCCCATGCTCGCCGTGCCCACCGGCTTCCCGCCGACGAAGAGGACTCCGTCTCCCCCGGCGCCACCGATGATGAAGCCGCCCTTGGCGATGGTGGGGAACACCGCATAGCCGGAGGAGGTGGAGAAGAGCTTCTCGATCTTCGGATCCTTCGTCTTGAAGGTCTGAATCGTGGCCTTGGCGTCCGACACCAGCGCGTCGTCGCTGGCGCCGAGGGCCGGGGCCGCTCCGAGGAGCACGAGGAGAGTCATGGACATGGAGGAGCGCATGCCCGGACGTAATGGGGCCGCTCGCACCAGTCCACCGGTCGTTCGCCGTCCGTCGACAAGGCGGCGTTGCGTGGCGGAGAAACATTCGCCGCCGACGGGTCTACTTCTTCGCACCGAACGGCTGGTACCCGAACTTCTGCCCTCCGACGCTCGCCTCGTACAATCGCATCAAGCGGATCGTAGCCCGGCCCCGCCCTCCCGCAATTGCGCGACCCTCAGGCCCGGCCCGCGCAGCGAAGGATGGCTGCCGCGGATCGGTCCACGTCGTCCTCGGTGGTGTTCCATCCCGAGACGCTGATCCGCATCACGTCCTGGTCCTTCCAGCGGCTCCCGCCGAGCCAGCAGGTCCCGTCGGCCTGGACCCGCGCGATCACCTCCCGGGTGAACGCGTCCGCGTCGCCACCACCGGGCGGGTCGAACCGGACCAGCACCTGGTTGAGCACGATCTCGTTCAGCACGTGCACCCCGGGCGCGCGCCCCAGCTGCTGGGCGAACCGGCCGGCCAGCGCACAGCACCGATCCACCACCGCCTCCACGCCCCGCCGCCCCATCGCCCGGAGCGCCGCGTACACCGGCGTTCCCCGCCCGCGCCGGCTGAACTCGGGGACGAAGTCCACGCCGTCGCGCAGACCGGTGCTGCGCACCAGGTAGCTGGCGGAGGTGCCCACCGCGCGGGCGAGCGTGGCGGGGTCGCGCACGATGGTCACCCCGGAGTCGTAAGGCACGTTGAGCCACTTGTGCGCGTCCAGCGCCCAGCTGTCCGCCTCGCCGACGCCGCGGAGCAGCCCCCTCGTCCGCTGGCTCGCCGCTCCCCAGAGCCCGAAGGCCCCGTCCACGTGCACCCAGGCCCCCTGGGCGTGCGCGGCGGAGATCAGCGGCTCCATCGGGTCGATCGCGCCGGTGTTGACGTTTCCCGCCTGTACGCAGACCAGCGTGGGCCCCCTGCAGGCGGCGAGCACGCCGGGCAGCGCGTCGGGATCCATCCTCCCCTGGCCGTCGGCGCGCACCCGCTTCACGCGCGCCTGCCCCATCCCCAGGAAGCGCAGCCCCCTCAGGATGGTGACGTGCACCTCCTCGCCGACCACGACGTGAATCTCCGGGGCCCCGAAGAGCCCCTGCTCCGAGACGTCCCAGCCCGCCCGGGCGAGCAGCGCGTACCGGGCCGCCGCCAGACCGGTGAAGTTCGCCATCTGCCCGCCGGTGACGAAGCCCACTCCCGCCTCGACCGGCAGACCGAGCAGCGTGTTCAGCCAGCGCCCCGCGGTGTCCTCCAGCACCGCCACCGTGGGCGAGACGACGTAGAGGCCCGCGTTCTGGTCCCAGGCCGAGGTGAGCCAGTCCGCCGCCAGCGCCACCGGCTGACTCCCGCCGATGACGAAGCCGAAGAAGCGCGGACCGGCGGTGGCCATGAGGCCCGGCTCGCCGGCACGACCGAGCAGGTCCACCACCTCGAGCGGGTCCTGCCCCGTCTCCGAGAGCTCTCCACCGAAGGCCTCCGTCAGAGCTTCCAGCGAGGCCGTGGGCCGCACCGGCCGCTTTCCGAGGGAGGCGATCCAGGAGCGGGTGTGCAGCAGGGCGCGGTCCAGCAGCGGGGTGAAAGGGTCCATGTCGAAGGAACGCTCGCGCACTGCGCTCCCCGGGACAAGCACAGGCCGGCGCCGGTGCAGCCGGATCAGCGCCTGGTGAAGCGCCCGGGCGGGAGGCTCCCTCGGGACGGACGCGCGGGATAAGCGTGCCCGGGTCAGTCCTGACGGCGGTAGCTCAGGGTCACGTCCACCGGGGCCGAGATGCGGCCGCTCTCCATCAGGCGCCGGACGCGGAGAGTTTGGCAGTCGGCGGACGGAGTGAACACCGTCTCGCCGGAACCATCGGCGCTCTTTCCGGCCTCGACCAGCGCGCCATCGCGGAGCCGGAAGGTGGTCTGGTTCTCGTCGCCGAACCGGTCGGTGACGCTGACCGGCGGCCCGCCCACCTCGCCGCGCTCGGTCGGATGATCCGGCGAGGCGATGGTCACCGTCCGCCCGTCGAAGGAGAGCGCGTACCGGTCTCGAGGACGGGCGCGAGCCCGCAGAGCCTCGAAGGCGAAGCCGCGGGCGAGAAAGCCCATGTCCGCCGTGGCGCGGTCCACGGCCTGGTCGACCGCGGCGAGCTCGGCCTCACCGCCCGCGTAGACCCACGTCCCGGCCAGCGTCCTCCGCACGTCCTCGGGGATCTCCGTGCCCTCGGTCCCGGGGGGTGGCGATGGCTCGGGCGCGGGTGGCGGGGCGTGTGCGCAGGCGGCGAGCGCGAGGAGCACGATCGCCGTCGGGAGGAGGTGCGGCGGCGGGCGGCTGCAGCGGGGGAGGGCCTCGCGAGGGCGGGTGCTCACGCTGGAGGAGCTATCCACGGGGGTCGCGCGAGCGCAACGCCCGAGGTGCGGACGGCTTCACGGCCGAACGGGACGGCGCCGAGACGTGCTCCTCCGCGGTATCGCCGGCCCACTTCGAGGACGAACGCCATCGCGCGCCGAGCCCACGCCGGAACGGATGGGCACCACAGGCGCTCGCCGCCACCTCACCCTCTACAGCGGAAGCGCCTGCGCCGCCCGGGGGACGAGGTAGCGCAGCATCCGCTCGTGATGCGCGTTGAGACCCACGAAGGCGACCGGCCCCCGGTGCCGATCCACCACCCACTCGAGCAGCTCGGCCAGGGCGTGATCGGAGAGGTCCACGGTTCGGGTGAGGTCCACGCGGACCGGAACGTGCGCGCCCAGCTCGGTCAGCCGCTCGCGCAGCTCGGCCGCCTCGCTCACGCCGAACTCGCGCCCGGCGCGGAACACCGGTCCCTCTTCCTTCGTGCCCACCCAGTCCACCTCGAAGGCGCGACTCATGTCCCTCTCCGTCAGGTCACGTCGATCCGGCTTGCACCCGGCGTACCCGCGCTCGCCCCATGAGCAGGAGCCGATCGATCGAAGCAGTTCCTCTGTCGAGAGCGACGCGGCGCGCATTGCTCGCGAAGAAGGTGCGTGCGCAACGAACCGCACCCCGAGGAGACGTCGGTGGCCCGGGAAATGCTGCCACCACGGGCGGCCCGAGACTTCAGCGGGCCAATGGAGGCAGTCATGAACGACCTGATCGTACGCAGGACCCCAAGCACCGAGCTACCGGCGCTCTCCGCGCTTCATCCGCTCCGCACGCTTCGCGAGCTGCTCACCTGGGATCCGTTCCAGGAGATGGCCCCGATGCTTCCGGTGGACGTCCAGAAGGTGATTCCCCCCTTCGAGGTGCGGGAGATGAAAGACCGGTTCGTGTTCCAGGCGGACCTTCCCGGCGTCGAGGTGAAGGACATCGAGATCCTCCTCACCGGCAACAGGCTCACGATCATCGGGACCCGCCTCGACAAGGTGGAGAAGGGCGAGGAGGGCGAGTACTACGCCCGTGAGCGGTTCTACGGGCGCTTCACCCGTTCGTTCACGCTTCCGGAGGGCGCGGACCTCAACGCGGTCCAGGCGCATCTGGCCAGCGGCGTGCTGACGATCGTGTTCCCCAAGGTGCCCGCGGTGCAGCCGAAGAAGATCCCCGTGACCGTGGAGAAGGTCGCCAAGGTGTAGCTCGCAACACACGTCGTCCGCATTGACCGACCTGCCGGGGCCGCAGCGCTTGCGTTCCGGAGCCGGTGCGCTGCAAGCGGTGCACCCTCCCCGACCCGCCGACCCCGGCAGCGCCTTCGAATTCCCGAGATCCGAGCTCTAAGTCTCCGGTGCGTTCCCCGGAGTCGAGCCCGGCTGCTGCTGCTGCTGCGCCGCGCCCTCCTCGCGCTCCTGCGCGTACTCCTTGAGCCGGTACTGGATGGTCCGGGTGCTGATACCCAGCATCGCGGCGGCGCGCGAGGTGGAGCCGCCGACGACCTCCAGCGTCCGGAGGATGGCCTGCTTCTCGATCTCCTGCCAGGTCCCGCCCGGGATGAGGCTGGACATCGGCCGATCCGACGGCCGCGCACCGAGCACGGTCGGCGGCAGGTCATCGGTGGTCAGGTAGGGACCCTGGGCGAGCACCACCGCTCGCTCGATCGAGTTCTCGAGCTCGCGCACGTTGCCTGGCCAGTCGTGCCGGAGCAGGGCCTGGAGCGTGCCCGGAGCGAGTCCCTGGATCTTCTTGCCGTGCACGTCGGTGAAGCGCCGGAGGAAATGCGACACCAGTGCCGGGATGTCACCCTTCCGGGCGCGGAGCGGAGGAAGGGTCACCGAGATGACGTTGAGGCGATAGAAGAGGTCCTCGCGGAAGCGGCTGGCGCTGACCTCGGCGGCCAGGTCCTTGTTGGTCGCGGTGAGCAGGCGGACGTCGACCTTGAGCGTCTCGGTGCCTCCCACCCGCTCGAACTCCCGCGTCTGGAGGACCCGGAGGAGCTTCACCTGCACCGCGGGGGAGACGTCGCCGATCTCGTCGAGGAAGATCGTGCCTCCATCGGCGCGCTCGAAGCGGCCCTCGCGCCGGGCCACCGCTCCGGTGAAGGCACCCCGCTCGTGGCCGAAGAGCTCCGACTCGAGCAGCGTCTCGGTGAGGGCGCCGCAGTTCACGCGGACGAACGGATGGTCCTTCCGCGGCGAGAGTTCGTGCAGCGCCTGGGCGATGAGCTCCTTGCCAGTCCCGGACTCGCCGAGGATGAGCACGTTGGCCCGCGTGGGCGCCGCGCGCTGGACCACCTCGAAGACCTCGCGCAGGGCCGGGCTGTCCCCGACGATGTTGTCGAAGCGGACCCGCTCGCGCACGCGGACGCGCAGGTTCGCCGCCTCCTGCGCCAGGCGCCGCTTCTCGAGCGCCTTCTCGATGACCACCAGCACCGCGCGTTCGTCGAGCGGCTTCACCAGGAAGTTCTCCGCCCCGGCCCGCATCGCCTCCACCGCCATCTCGATGGAGCCGAAGGCGGTCATCACCACGAACGCAGCGTCGATGCCGCTCTCGCGAGCCTCGCGGAGGAGGGTGAGCCCGTCCATCCGGGGCATTCGCACGTCGGCCAGGACCAGGTCCGCCCCGGCATTCCTGAGCACGCTCAGGGCATCGACCCCGTCCCCCGCCTCGGAGACGCCGTACCCCTCCTCGGCAAGGATCGTCCGGAGCGCGCCCCGGGCGTTCGGCTCGTCGTCCACCACCAGGATGCGCGCAGACGCCATGTGTGGGTGCGGAGCTTAGCAAGAGCCAGGCCGCCGGGTGGTTCCCACTTCGCCCGGAATCCGGACTATCTGTCCGCTGAAGATGAATCCCTTCGGCGTCTTTCACGAGCTGCAGGACTACGTCGGCTTCGGCCCGGCGGACCAGGCCATCCTCCGGGCGCTCCACCCTGGACTGGCCCCGGATTTCCCCGAGGTCTCGGAGCTCTTCTATGCCCGGATCCTCGAGTACCCCCCCGCGCGGGCGGTCCTCGAGCGGGGCGAGAGCTCGGTGGGCCATCTCAGGCATTCACTGGTGGCGTGGATGGAGGGGCTGTTCCAGGGCCCGTGGGACGAGAACTACGTGGAGCGACGGGCGCGGATTGGCCGGGTGCACGTCCGGATCGGCCTGCCCCAGCACTACATGTTCGGAGCGATGAACCTGCTCCGCCGCGAGCTCTCGGCCCGCGTCTCGAGACTCCTGGCCCCGGAGTCGCCCGAGCACTTCGTGGCCCAGAACGCGCTGTCGCGAATGCTGGATCTGGAGCTGGCGATCATGCTCCAGACCTACCGCGAGGACCTGGAGGCGCAGAAGGCGCGCACCGAGCGGATGGCCACCTTCGGGCAGGTCGTGGCCAGCATCGGCCACGACCTACGCAATCCGCTGGGGGTCGCCGAGTCGTCGGTGTTCCTGCTGGAGAAGCGTGTGGGGACCGACCCCGGCGCGAAGAAGCACCTTCAGCGCATCGCCGAGCAGATCGCGGTGGCCAACGGCATCGTCACCTCCCTCCTCGACCTGGTCCGGGACCGGCCGATGGACCCCCTGCCGCTGGCGCTCTCGGAGGTGGTGGCCCGGGCGGTCGATCTGGTGCAGCGGCGGGAGGGCGTCAAGGTGGACGTCCGGTCCCTCGCCGGCCTGCGAGTGCTGGGCGACGCTGCCCAGCTCCGGCAGGCGTTCGTCAACCTGGTGCAGAACGCGGTGGAGGCCTGCGGAGAGACGGGATCGGTGACCGTCGAGGCCCGGATGGTGGACGGGAAGGTGGAGATCTCGGTGGAGGACACCGGGCACGGCCTGGACGCCTCGGTCAAGGCCCGCCTCTTCGAGCCGCTCATCACCACGAAGTCCAAGGGGGTGGGGCTGGGCCTGGCGCTGGTGAAACGCATCGCCGAGCGCCACGGGGGGACCATCGGTCATGTCACGCCGCCCACGCAGGGGGCGCGCTTCATCCTCACCCTCCCGGGGGCGCCTTCATGACGAGCCGGGGATTGCGACGCTACCTGGTCGTGGACGACAACCAGCCGCTGGCCGAGAACCTGGCGGAGATCCTCGAGACCAGCGGGGCCGAGGTGGACGTCGAGCTGGATGCGGTGGCGGCGCTCCGCCGGCTCCAGGCGCGCCGCTACACCGCGCTGGTCACCGACATGCGGATGCCCGGCCTCGGCGGCGCCGAGCTGCTGGCCGCGGCCCGCCAGGCCGACCCCGCCCTTCCGGCGCTGGTGGTGACCGCCTTCATCGGTGACGCGGACCTCGCCCGGGTGGAACGGATGGGAGTGCTGGCGACGCTGCCCAAGCCGGTCCCGGTGGAGATCCTGCTGCAGCGGCTGGAGCACGCCCGGCGCGGCGCGGTGGTCTGGGTGGTGTGCGGCGCCTCCGGCCGGGTGAACCGGGTGATGGAGTTCGTGCGGGACCGCGGCTGCACTCCCTTGCCCTTCACCCCGGCCGACGCCCCGCCTCCGGGGCCCACACCGCTCCTGGCCGTGCTGGCCGACACCGCCGAGGACGAGGCCGCAGCCTGGGCCCGGGCGCACCCCGGCGTGCACCTGATCTGGCTTCTGGCCTCGCTGGAGGCGCTGGCCACGGCGCTGGACGCCGAGCTGGAGAAGTTCGAGGAGGGTGGGTGAGCCAAGGACGCATCCTCCTCGTCGACGACAGCGTCGACCTGGTCGACAACCTGGGCGAGATCCTCGAGGACGAGGGCTACAAGGTCCTCCGCGCCACCAGCTGCGCCACCGCCCGGGCCCGCGCCGCCGAGGGATTCGACGTGGCGCTGGTGGACCTGCGGCTGCCGGACGGCGACGGCACGGAGCTCGCTGCCGAGCTGCACCAGGCATCTCCCGGCGCCGAGGTGGTGCTCCTCACCGGCTTCGCCAGCGTGGAGTCGGCGGCGGCGGCCATCCGCGCGGGCGCCTGCGCCTACCTGGTGAAGCCCTGCGCCGTGCCCGAGCTGCTGCTCACCGTGGGTCAGGCGCTCCGGCAAGTGAGGCTCCAGGCCGAGCGCGAGGAGCTGGCCCGCCGGGCCCAGCTGGCGGAGAAGCTGGCCGCGGTGGGTCGGCTGACCGCGGGCCTGTCGCACGAGATCCGGAACCCACTGAACGCGGCGGCGCTGCAGCTCTCGGTGCTCGAGCGGCGCGTCCGCAAGCTGCCCGAGGACGGCCAGGCGGCGCTGCTCGAGCCGCTGGTGCTGGTGCGAGACGAGATCCGCCGCCTCGACCAGACGCTCCAGGACTTCCTCCTCTTCTCCCGGCCGCGCGAGCTGGTGCGCAGGCCGGTGCCACTCGAGGCGTTGCTCAGGAAGGTGGCGGATCTGCTGTCGGGGGACGCCGAGGCTCGCCTGGTGCAGCTGGTGGTGGTGGAGGTGGTGCCCGGGACTCCGGCTGCCGCCGCGGACGAGGACGTTCTCCGGCAGGTCCTTCTCAACCTGATCCTCAATGCCCTGGACGTGAGCCCCCGAGGCGGGCAGGTCCAGCTCCAGGGGCGAGCCGTGGAGGACGGGGTGGAGCTGGTGGTCGCGGACGAGGGACCCGGGATTCCACCCGAGGTGCGCGACCGGCTGTTCGAGCCCTTCTTCACCACCAAGCCCAACGGGACAGGGCTCGGGCTCGCCATCGTGCACAGCCTGGTGGATCAGCACGGTGGCCGGGTGTGGGCTGACCGGGGGGAAACCGGCGGCGCGGCCTTCCACATCCGCCTTCCCCGGGCCTGATCGCGCCGGAGGACCCCGCCCTGCCGCAACCCTTGCGCCCCTCGGGACGGGCTGCCGCAGACCCTGCAGGGAACGGGGCCGGTGCCGGCCGGATCAGGGTGAAGCCGCCGTCGGCGCGACCATTGCTGATGAAGTTCATCGCGATGGGGTTGACACCGGCGGAGACGAGGGCGAGGGCGCGCCTCCTGATGAGGCGAGCGGTGCTGTCCCACGCGGGGCGGGACCGGAGCGAGGACCCCGAAGCGGAGCTGAACCGCATCGAGGCGGCCCTCCGGCGCATCGACGAGGGTCGCTACGGGGTGTGTGACGAGTGCGGCGAGCCGATCGGAGCCCAGGTTCTCCTGGCGAATCCGGCTTCCCCTGTCTGCTCGGGCTGCGCGGCCAAGGAGCGCCACACCTCCGCCTGACGCGCCGCCGATCGCCGAAGACTCGGCGTCATGACGCAGCGCGCACCTCGCTCGCCTGGGTGCCGTCGGGCGCGCCCCGTGCAAGATTCCCTTCGGGAAGGAGCGCGCCATGTACAAGCACATCTTGATCCCGACCGATGGCTCCGATCTCTCCGACCGGGCGGTGGGAGAGGCGATCGCCTTCGCCAGGTCCCTCGGCGCCCGCATCACCGCGCTCACCGTGTCGCCGCCCTTCCACCTCTCGGGCTACGACCCGTTCCTGGTGACGGTGACCCCCACCCAGTACGAGCGCGCGCACGAGAGCCGCGCCCGGGAGGTGCTGGGGGACGCGCGGGCGAAGGCCACCGCCGCCGGCGTGCCCTGCGAGGTGGTGTCGATGGTGAACGACGCGCCCTGGCAGGCGATCATCGAGACCGCGCAGCGCCAGGGTTGCGACCTGGTGTTCATGGCGTCGCACGGGCGCCGCGGCGTGGCGGGGATGCTCCTCGGCAGCGAGACCCAGCGGGTCCTCACCCACTGCAAGGTGCCGGTGCTGGTCTACCGCTGAGCGCCAGTGCTCCGACCGGGCGGAGCACTCGACTAGACGATCGCGCGCACCACGCCGCCGTCCACCCGGAGCGCGGCGCCGTTCACCGCCGAGGCCGGACCGCTGGCGACGAAGACGGTGAAGGCCGCCACCTCCTCCGGCGTCGCGAAGCGCTGGAGCAGGGAGGTGGGCCGGGCGGTGGAGAAGAACTCGCGCTCCACCTGCGCCGGGGGGACGCCCTGCTGGGCGGCGAGGCCCTCGACGAAGGTGGCCACTCCCTCGCTCCGCGTGGGCCCGGCGAGGATGGCGTTCACCGTGACCCCGGTGCCGCGGGTGGTTTCCGCCAGGCCGCGGGCGACGGCGAGCTGGGCGGTCTTGGTCGTGCCGTAGTGGATCATCTCCACCGGGATCTGCAGCGCGCTCTCGCTGGAGATGAAGAGGATGCGCCCCCAGTTCCGGGCCTTCATGCCCGGGAGGTAGGCGCGCGCGAGCCGCACGCCGCTGAGCACGTTCAGCTCGAAGAACCGCATCCACTCGGCGTCGGGAATCTCCTCGAACGGGACCGCGGCGAAGATGCCGAGGTTGTTCACCAGGACGTCCACCTCCGGAAACTCGCGGACCAGCCGGGCGCATCCCTCGGCGGTGCCCAGATCGGCGGCGATGCCGCGCACCCGCGCACGAGGGTGCCGTTCCCGGACCTGCTCCACCGCCGACCGGACGCGCGCCTCGGTGCGCCCGTTGAGCACGACCTCCGCGCCCTCCGCGGCCAGGCCGGCCGCGATGGCCCAGCCGATGCCCGCCGTGGAGCCGCTCACCATCGCCCGCTTTCCATCGAGCTCGAGATTCATGCCGCCGACCTATCAGCGGCGCGCCTCGGCGTCGAACGCGGCGGCGAAGCCGGCGTAGTCCTCTCCGAGCGCTCGCTGGAAGGCGACCGGGAAGGGTGAACCCCTGGACATCTCGGCCAGGACCGACCGCACTCCGTGAACGCCGTGCAGCTTCATCAGCCGCTCCGCCGCGTGGCGTGATTCGAGATAGGCAAACCACGCGCCCTTCCGATTCAGCCCCTGGAAGCTGCCCTCCAGCCTCTGGAGCGGGAAGGCGTGGGCGTCCGAGCCGCAGAGGACCTCTGGTCCCCGGACCCCCTCGGCCACCTCGGCGAATCCCTCGTTGAGCCAGGTGGGCGCTCTGCCTCCACCCGCGGCGCGGTGAAACAGCGCGTGCGCGTACTCGTGGAAGAGCGTGGCCTGAAAGGAGGACGAGTGCAGGTCCGCTCCGGCCGACGGAAGCCGGATCTTCCCGTCATACACGGCGGCGGACCACGAGGCGTGCCCCTCCTTCTCGAAGGAGCGTTCGGGATAGAGGACCACCGGGATGGGCCCATCCGGGTAGATCTCGAACAGCGCGCCCACCCTCCGGTACGCCGTCTCGAGGACCTCGAGGGTGGCACGGGCCGCGGGGACGTCCGCCCGCCCGTCGAAGGCCGCTACGAAATGCTCCGAGGCCACCCGCTCCAGCCCGCCCAGGCGCTCGGCCTCGGCACGGCCACGCTCCAGCCGCCGGGTCAGCGCGAAGTCGCCGGGGTTGAGCCGCAGCCCGCGCTCCCAGGTGTCGACGGCGCCGGCGAGGTCGTTGTCCTGGAACTCGTATTCGCCGAGCGCGAGGTATGCCTCGGCCGTCCGATCCTCGA
>Ga0105104_10000299_pt1 | contig 37363 bp, 34 predicted proteins | sample PPLLaktember2015_3_FD_87034 | JGI IMG/M metagenome (GOLD analysis project Ga0105104, IMG submission 87034) | Freshwater sediment microbial communities from Prairie Pothole Lake near Jamestown, North Dakota, USA - PPLs Lake P7 Core (6) Depth... | ecosystem: Environmental > Aquatic > Freshwater >... | reverse complement strand
GAATCAGATAAGTGCCCTCATTTTGTTACCTTTTGCTTCATGTGTTACTTCTGCCAATCCCAGGGCTTCCATCAGGGGAGGGATATACATCCCGAACCGTCCCCGCAGTCCTTTCTTAAGTCCGTACCAGCCGCCAACCGGGTTTATATCCGATCGTCCCCAGGCCTCAACCGTACCAGCCTTTGCAGGTTTTTGTTCATCGGCGCTCCCAAGCTCCATCCATTCACTGTGCCTTTTAAGCATTGCATACAGGTCTGCGATACACCTGTAATCATAAAGCAATGTGGTTTTTCCAACGGTACAAACCAGGACTTCCCTGCCATCCTTCAAATCCTTATACATTTCATATTCAGAAGTCAGCGACGGTGTTTTAAGTTTCCATGGATTTTCTTTGGTTCCTTTTTCCATAATAGCTTTGGTTTTCGGAATATTCTTATCGGATTAATAATGTGAGTAAAACCGGAATCCATATTTATTCAATGGGTACCAGCCGTAGTATTTTTCCGGGCGTTTCAATAGCCACATAGATAAACCCGTCCGGACTTACAACAACGTTCCGGACCCGTCCGATGCCATCCAGCAATTTTTCACGGTGAACGACCGAATGGTCTTTGATTACGATCCTTTCGAGGTATTCAAAACTCAGGGAACCCACCAGAATATTGTTTTGCCAGTTTTTATAGCGGTTACCCGTAACAAAGGTCATACCACACGGGCCAATGGAAGGGACCCAATAGAATACAGGCTGTTCCAGGCCCTCCTTTTCCGTAAGCTCCGTTAAAATAGTACCGTCATAATTAATACCATAGGAGATTACCGGCCATCCGTAATTCAGTCCGGGCTGAATTAAATTGAGCTCATCTCCCCCACGGGGACCATGTTCTGTTTCCCAGAGCTCTCCTGTAACAGGGTGAAAGCAGTTTCCCTGTGGGTTCCGGTGTCCGTAACTGTAGATCGAAGGTATGGCTCCCGGTGTGTTTACAAAAGGATTATCAGCGGGTATTGAACCATCATCATTGATCCGGTGTATTTTCCCATTTGGGTTATCAAGTTTCTGCGGAAAATCAAAATGCTGCCCCCGGTCGCCATTCCCGAAAAACAAGTGCCCTTTTTGGTCAAACGCGAGTTTGATTCCGAAATGGTAGCTCCTGTCAGTATTTGGTACACCCCTGTATATGGTCTGCTGGTCGACCAGCCGGTTACCCTGGAGTTTTGCCCTTATGATGGCTGTATTACCTCTTGGTTTGTTCCCTTTTGTATCCAGTGCTGAATAGGAAATATAAATCCAGCCATTTTTTTCATAATCAGGATGCAGGCAGAGGTCGAGCAACCCTCCCTGTCCGATTGCCATTACGGGCATTACCCCGTCAATAGGCGCAGAAAGCTTTCCCTTTGAAAACCTGTGCAGGGTTCCGGCCCGTTCCGAGATCAGTAAGTCTCCGTTGGGAAGAAATACCAGTCCCCATGGAACATTAAGCCCTGACACAACCGTATCAACGATAAACCGCTGGCTTTCGGATACCATAATTCCACCGGGGGTGACAGCGGGCTTCAATTTGCTTTTATCCGCAGGAATACCCTTTTGCACATATGCAGCCAGGGCTTCAATTTCCTCATCGGTAAAAGCCTTCTGAAAAGAGGGCATTCCGATATCCTCAATTCCGAATTTTATACTTTTAAAGGCACTGGCTGTTCCTTCTTCTTCCATCCATTTCTTAGCGGCGAATTTTTCAAGGTTATCGCCATGACATCCGGCACAGTAATTCTGATAATTCGTGGCGGTAGAACGGGGATCAGGGTCTCCGGGCAACAATAACGAATGATATAAACTCCTGTTAACTACAAAACCGGTGGTTAACAAAATGAAGATGGATGCGATTAAAACCAGTGTCACTTTCATATTGGATGTATTTATATTTATCAGGCAGGTGTTTCTGCCTGAATTATATAACATACGGATTTCCCTATTGTTGATATCCGGCAGTTTTTTAAAATATGGTTTATATCTTAATTGTGGGGGATAAAGTCAGATATGATCTTATTTATCAACCAGACCTTGTATTCACCTTTCAACTTATCATTCCGGATTGAATAATTCAGAAACAGAATACGGGGAGGGTAAGGATCCCCAGATGCGGTATTTCATTTATTGAGTTTGTTTTGCACCTTCGACAATAATGTTGAACTTGCTGAATTCATCCGGATGGATGATTTTGCCTTTATAACGAAGAACGGATATCTGAGGGTTAACCCCTGTAAATATTTTTGCACCGGTCAGTTCCCCTTCTTTCCATTCCAGGTCCAATGTATATCCACCTCTTGCTTTTACCCCAATTAACCTGCCGGTTTTAAATTCATCGGGCAGGGCAGGCAGAAGATGAATTTCACCGGTATGAGACTGCACAATCATTTCTGTTATGCAGCCTGGAACTGAGGCTGATGCATCAAGCTGGAAATGACAATTTAACGAATCCTCCATGAACAGATCCTTTCGTTCCCAATGGTAATCAGCATGCTGAAATGTAAGCACATTTTCAAATCCCTGTTCTGTCAACAGTTCCGTTAAGATCCGGTTGGCACGGTTTCCATCCCACAACCTCGTCCAGCACCACATGCGGTGTGCACGTGCCCAATTTCCGCCGGATGCCAGTTCCTGTTCCGGGAAGCGGCCGTCCCCCCTCATATTCAAAGATACTTCTGCAGCCCTGGCCAGATCTGGTGTCGAAACCGGATTAATCTGATTTCCGGGGCAAACAGCATACAAATGTGCGATGTGCCTGTGATGGCAATCCATGTTGTCTATATCATCGTACCATTCCTGCAATTGTCCGAGTTTTCCGATCTTCAGGGGCATAAGATTCCCCCTGACAATGAGCAGGGAATCGGCAAATTCACTCTCACCCAATATTCTTGCCGCAGAAGCAGTATTTGTAAAAAGATCCCATAGCATTTCAATATCCTGAAAAACACCGGTCAGACTGTAGCAATACCTGTCACTTATTGAATCATGAAATGCCGGATTTAAGCCTGACTCTGTCATTAAGGCGCCATGCTCTGCTGAAACCGTAGGTGAAGTGATCAGGTAGTTCATGAACGGGATCAGGTTTTCAAGCCAGAACACTGATGCCTCCTTTAACAAGGGATAAGCCTGCTCTTTCAGATAACTTTTGTTTTGTGTAAATGCAAACTGATCCCATACATGCTGACAATGCCAGGCGGCACCCATCGGAAACATTCCCCACGGATGATTACCGATTGGTGCAGCATGTCCCCATATATTTCCGGTGGTATGACTTACCCAACCCTTGCTGCCATATATCCGCCTGGCAATTTCATGACCTGAAACCGCCAGGTTTTCAATCCAGTCAATATAGGGCTGTTGGCACTCGGAAAGATCTGTCGGACCACACGACCAATATATTTCCTGAAGGTTGATGTTGCTCTGATAATTTCCGGCCCAGGGCGCAGCCCTGAATGTGTTCCAAACACCCTGAAGATTGGCGGGTAATGCATTTGACCGTGATGAGCTGATGATCATGTATCGACCCAGGTTAAAGGCAAGTTCTTTATAGCCCGGGTCTGAAACCCCTGATTTCAATATTTCAAACCGCTCGTTGGTCGGCCTCTTCTCCGCTTCAGGATTGCCATGAAGCGATAATGAAACCCTGTCATATAAAGACTTGTAATCAGTAAGGTGCTGCTTCTTTATTTCCTCATATCCATTTTTAAGTCCGGATTTCATAATTCTATCTGCCGTGATGCCTGGATCTTCACCCAGATAGTCGGGATAACTCATCCGGTAATTGGTGGCAATGGTAAGGTATAGCTCAACCCCGTCAGCTCTCCTCAGAACCATTTGGTTATTTGTGCAATGTAAAGTGCCTCCTTTTTTCCTGACATGGATCAGGACCTGAAACGGCCTGTGGTTTCCATCGATGAATCCCTTTACCCTGTAGGTTGAATCCGTAAGTTCGAAAATTGAAGAATCCTGGATAATGTCAATATTCATGTCAAATGAGATTTGGCCCGGCTTATCGGCCGTAAAATTCATAACGAGCAACCTGTGAGGATAGGAACAGAAATATTCTCTTCTGAATTCTGTATTTTGAATTGTATATTGAACGGTGCCCAGAGAATTTGGCAGATCCAATGATCTCATATACTTTTCGGGCTTCGATTCCGGATTCATGAATTTGATTTTCAGGTTTCCGATGGATGTAAAATTGCCGAACAATTCCGAAGAGCCGAAAAAATTATGGGAAACCAGGCTGTCTGCCAATTGGCACTTGCCCTCAGTTACCGCTTTCCTGATGTCCGGAAGGGTAAAGTATGCCTTTGGATTTACACCGGCTTTTTGCCAATCACCCCGGGCGGGCGACCCTGTCCACATGCTCTTTTCCGAAAGAGCAAACACCTCCTCACCAATTTCCCCGAAAAAGGAAGCGCCAAAATAACCGTTACCAAGATGCAGCGCCTGGCTGTTCCAATATCGGGCCGGATAGGTATACCACAATTTGCTGTTACCAGGAATAGGGGTTCGTTCAGGGACTTGCGATCTTACCGGAAAACTATGAATCGCTAAAATGAAAAATAAGAACCTGAATTTTATAAAATTGGTTTTCATAAAAGCCTCCTTATGAATTTGAAAAGAAACTCTACCCAATTTAAGAAATTTATAATTCTATGCGACAGAATTATGGATCCGGTGAATAATAATCTTCTCTTGAACTAAAGTTCACAGCACATGACATTCCGTCTAGTACCCGCTTTTTTTATGAATTTAAATCCATTTCTTTCAAAGGTCTGTACGTATCCCATGAACCTGTAACTTGGAGAATCCTTCTCAACGGGGTATGCCTCCAGATACTTTGCCCCATTTCTTTTTGCATATTTTTTTGCAGACCCGATAAATATTTCAACGAGACCCCTGTTTCTGTATTCTTTCCGGATAAAGAAGCAAACTATGGACCATACATCTTTTAAGGCTTCATTTCCTCCAAGTCTCTGATATGATTCTCTTGGAGCGACAGAGCACCAACCGATCGGCTCATTGTGGCTGTATGCCAGAAGTCCGATAGGAATATTGCCGGATACCCGCTGATGGATGTATTTTTTTCTGCTGGTCGGATTGTTTTGTTTTAGTTCTTCCTTTGTTGTTCTCCATGCCATGCACCAGCAATAATTGGGACCTCCTTTATTCTGAAAGAGCGTTTCAAAATCAATCCAGTTCGTTTTATCAACCGGTCGTACATTTATATCACTTGATTTCACCATATCTAATTCCGGCTCACCCGGCGATTGGAAGTATTCACCTTATATAACCCAAATACCGGAACATTGGTTTAGAGACAGTAAAATTATTGATATAGTCCCCGTCTGTCACACAAATCAGTAACTTTGAATCTGATAAAGGATGGTATTGCCTGTAAATCAAATAAATAATTCCCAATGAAGAATAAGCAGGTTGTCGTGGTGGCTGATTCGGCGTATAACAAAGCAACAGCGTTCTTTGATTCCGTGGAGGATTTTCACCTGATCGTAGCGCCTGAGGAGGAAAATGTATTGGCGGAAATTGTTTCAAGGGAAAATGCATTCGGCGTCATTTTGGGAACATACAGGTATACAGGGCTGTTGTATGAGAAAATGAAAAGCGGGGGTGTACTTGCGAGATTTGGTGTGGGTTGCGACGGGCTTGACTTCAATAAAGCGAAGGAGAAAAATCAGATCATTACAAATACCCCGGGGGTATTGGACCAGACGGTCGCTGAATTCACCGTTTTTCTGGCGGCAGAGGTCCTCAGAAAAATCGGACATGTTGACCGGCTTATGAAGCAGGAGAAATGGAATACTCACCTTGGAAACGATCTGAATGGAAAAACGTGGCTGATCCTTGGCCTGGGAAATATTGGCAAAAAACTCGCGGGCATACTCAACTTTGGCTTTGGCGCAAGGGTATTGGCGCTGTCCAGAAGAAAATATGAGAATGAGGACTTGCTCAAAAACCCGGGTGTGGCGGAGGTGTATACAGATTTCCACCAAGCGGTTTCCCGGGCTGATATCATATCTTTACATTTACCAGCAAATTCAGATACGTGGCATTTCCTCGACAGGTCCAGGCTGAAACAAATCAACCGGCATGCCATACTCATTAATACTGCCCGGGGCAGCCTCATTGACGAGGAAGCCCTGTATGACACACTGTATGAAGGCAAAATTTCGGGAGCAGGATTGGATGTATTTGAATCGGAGCCCTATACGCCCAAAAGCGAAACTAAGGATCTGCGGAAACTTCACAATGTTGTATTATCTCCCCACCTGGCCAGCAGTACTGTGGAATGCTGCAACAGAATGGCCGCCAGTGTCATGTCGGGTTTGAGATTTGCAGCCAAAGGTGAATTTAACCGGATGAACCGGGCTGACCTGCTCTGAACCAGGCCTGTCACCACCGCGCATCCGGGACCATCCTCATTGTATTCCTGGCGGATTCAGCTCCTTTTCAAAGCAGAGACTGTTTTCCATACCGGCATACTGACCGTAATTCGGGATCTGTAAATAACCGTTTTTTTTGTACAGTCCAATAGCTTCAGGCTGTCTTTTACCTGTTTCCAGAATGCATTTGCCAAAAGACAATTCCTGGGCCCAGGTTTCCAATTCTGTAAGAATTCCTGAGGCGACTCCTTTTTTTCTGTATTCAGGGAGAACAAACATTCGCTTTACCTCTATTGTCCCCGGTCCGAATTCCTTTATAGCACCGCAACCTACCGGTTTGTTATTTTCAAAGGCAAGTACGACGTGCCTGATCCTGTCGATTTTGTTGAATTGTGAATAATATGCATGCTCTTTTCCGTCCTTTTCAGCAAGATCTGCATCCAGCAATTTTACCAGATTAATAAAACCAGGATTACCAGAATCGGTTCTTATAATTTTTAACATTTCAAGTTCCAAGATATTTTAATATTCAGGTTATTAATCGATAAGGACTAAACTTTGGTTAATTGAAAAGGGGCATCTCTGGTGAGATTTTCAAATTAATCAGGGAATATTCCGGTGCGCTGCACCTTCGGGATTCCTGGGTGCTATCTTTTCTACACATATTGGGGTGCGCTGCACCTACAAATATCAGGGTGCGCTGCACCTCTGGGAATTTCATTTGAAGAATCTTTCACGAGCGGCAGAGCCGCCTTGATATTTGTAGCGGCAGAGCCGCCTGATATTTGTAGCAATTAATTTGTAAAGGAAACCAAAGGCGCAGAGCACCGCTATATTTATTCCCATTTATAAATATCATTAAAAAATTCAAAAAGTATTCCGGCTCATATTTAACATTATTCTCTTCCGCCATTTCCAGGTATTCTTCTTCAAATTTATTTATATTCCCAAACATGCAAGTTGGCTAAATAATGACCGAATTAGAAATAAACATGATGCAAAAGGAATGTCTCACTTCATTTACCGAATTGTCAAAAGCGACAGAGCCGTCGCCCTTTGTCCGGACACTCCAGCCTAAAACCCTGCTCCATATATCAGTCAGGTTTTGTTAATAACGAAGAAATTGTCATTATTGCGTGAATTCACGAACCTTGGCGGCCAGTTGCCCGAAAGAAAACCGATCGCTGTTATCTTTTCCGATATAACGGAAAACCTCCTTCCCTTCAGGGCCAATCAGAATCAGTGCAGGATAATGCACTATCTGATTATGAAAAGCATATCCACCGGGAATGTTAAACTGATCTGCCAGTTTGGCTTCCGGGTCGCGGAAGATTGGAAATGCAGCCAAATCTTCAGCCGGTAAATTCTTCGACCAGGCTTCTATCTCCTTTTCCGAATCGGGTTTAATAAAAACCTGCACGACATTTGGTAAAGTTTCAGCCTTTTCAAAATATTCCTGCGTATGGCGAAGACAGTGGGGGCATTCAGTCTTTAGCAGAAAATGGAGCGCAACGAATTTTCCTTTTGCATGGCTGAGGATAAACTGGCTGTTGCCGGTGACAGAATTAAGCCTGAAATCATCCGGATTCCCGGCAGTGACAATCTCAGGAGCCGACAGAACCAATATTGTTATCAGGAAATTTCTTATTTTATTTGGTTTCATGGCAAGGCTATTCAATCGAAAATGGTTGATAAATTGTTGTCATTGTAAGAACAACAGCATCTTTAAGTGGTTCAGTACCGGATTAATTATTATCACAATTGGTGGTATCAATATTGCGGGACACTATGGACGTTGGCAGAATTTGACCTTATGGTATAAAGTGTTATTAATTAACTATTTTTCCACATTCCAATAATATTTCAATGAAAATACTTTTTCAAACAGTATCTTTATTTTTACTATTTTAGATAAAAAGCTGAACCATGTATCCATCCCGACGGTCATTTATCCAAAAAGCCGTGCTGACCACAACCGCGGCCGGACTGGGACTTTCATTTTCAGGTGCGCATTATGCGGGTGCCAATTCCGTAATGAAAATAATTCCCGGAAACAGGATCGGGGTTTCGACCTATTCATTCTGGCAATTTAACGGCCCGAAGGAAAATTCCCCGATTGAAGATTGCATAGAAAAATCGGCCAGGATGGGTTTTGACGGAATCGAATTTCTCCTGATGCAAATGCAATCGGAAGATAACGATTACCTTCAGAAGCTGAAACGCCAGGCATTCCATGCAGGGCTTGATATTATGGGATTTTCAACCCACCAGGGATTTGTATATCCCGACAAACAAATGAGGGACCAGGAAATTGCCAAGACCATCAGGCAGATCGAACTGGCTTATAAGCTTGGTATTCCGACAATGAGGCTTAACACGGGGCGATGGAACACAACAAAATCGTTTGACGACCTGATGGCCAATAAAGGAATTGAGCCCATCCTGGAGGGATATACAATCGATCAGGGATTTGAATGGGTGATCGACTCCATAGGGCAATGCATTTCCAGGGCACAGGAATGCGGTGTGGTTTTGGGTCTTGAGAACCACTGGGGCCTCGGGAGAACCGCCGAAGGTGTATTGCGAATCGTAAATGCAATAAATTCGCCCTGGCTGCAGATCACCTCCGACACAGGCAACTTCCTGGAGAATCAATATGCACAGCTGGAAATGCTGGCTCCGAAAACATTTCTGATCCAGGCTAAAACCTATTTCGGCGGCGGAAAATGGTACACACTTGATATTGATTACAAACGCGTGGCGGCCATATTCAGAAAAACAGGTTACAGGGGATATATCTCGGTTGAGTTCGAAGGCAAGGAGGACCCCCTGACAGCTGTTCCCAAGAGTCTTGAATTGATAAGGGAAGCCTTTACCTGGAAGGAATAGAGCCTATAATTCCAAAAAAACAACGGGTTCTTCCGGTAACCTGAACCAGTTATGTTAATTTTGCAGCCCTATGGAACAGTTTCTGAAAGAACTTAACCCTGCCCAGCATGAAGCGGTGATCAATACATCCGGACCAGCCCTGATCATAGCTGGAGCCGGTTCCGGCAAAACACGTGTTCTGACCTGCAGGGTCGCCCATCTGATCAGGGAAGGGGTAAGACCTGGCGAGATCCTTTGCCTTACGTTCACAAACAAGGCAGCCCGGGAAATGAAGGAGCGCATATCCCATGTTGTGGGAGAAGAGCTATCCAGGTATGTATGGATGGGCACCTTTCACAGTATTTTTGCGCGTATCCTCCGAACAGAATCTGAATTTCTCGGATATCCTTCATCCTATACCATTTATGATACAATCGACTCAAAGAGCCTGGTCAAATCAATTATCCATGAAATGGACCTGGATGACCAGCGTTACAAGCCTGGTGAAGTGCTGGGCAGGATTTCGTGGGCAAAGAACAATCTGATTACGCCGCAGGCATATAAAAACCAGTCGCAGATCACCACCCATGATAACATCACCCGGCGTCCGCAATTGGGTGAAATTTACCAGTCATACTGTATCAGGTGTAAAAAATCAGGTGCAATGGATTTCGACGACCTGTTGCTTAATACGAATATTCTGTTCCGGGACTTTCCGCAAATTCTTGCAAAATACCAGGATCGTTTCCGGTACATCCTGGTGGATGAATACCAGGATACCAACCATTCACAATACCTTATTGTAAACAAGCTTGCGGCCAGGCACCATAATGTATGCGTTGTGGGTGATGATGCCCAGAGTATTTATTCTTTTCGCGGAGCCCGGATCGAGAACATCCTGAGCTTCCAGAGTGACTATCCTGATCACAAACTTTTCAAGCTGGAACAGAATTACAGGTCAACCAAAACTATTGTTGATGCAGCAAACAGCCTTATTGCAAAAAATGTGGGCCAGATCAGAAAAACGGTATGGTCCGACAATGAAACAGGGAAAAAGATCAGGATTGTAAGTTGCATAACCGATATGGAAGAAGGATTTTTTGTGTCAAACAGCATTCTTGACTCCTCTCTCTCCGACCGGGAGCAGTTCAGCGATTATGCCATCCTTTACAGGACCAATGCTCAGTCCAGAATTTTTGAAGAGGCACTCCGTAAACGGAATATTCCATATCGGGTTTACGGGGGCATTTCGTTTTACCAGCGTAAAGAGATCAAGGATATGCTGGCATATCTCCGCTTGTCCGTGAACCGTAATGATGATGAATCCCTTAAGCGTGTCATCAATTACCCGGCAAGGGGTATCGGTGAAGTGACCCTTGAAAAGCTCGGGGAATTATCATCCCAAAAGGGGATCAGCCTTATGCAGGCAATCGACGAAACCGCCGGTGCAGAAACAGGCATTAACAGGGGAACCATGGTCAAACTGCAGAATTTTGCTCAGCTCATAGGGGGTTTCTCTTCAAAAATTACCGAACTGAATGCTTTTGAAGCAGTTCAGCATATATCCGTTGCATCCGGTGTGCGCAAGGACCTTTACAACGGCAACACGCCCGAGGAACGCAGCCGGTATGAAAACCTTGAAGAGCTGCTTAACGGAATAAAGGAATTTACGGAATCTGCCATTAACGAAAACCGAACGGCAACGCTGACAGATTACCTGGAAAACGTATCCCTGTTAACGGACCTTGACAATGACAAACCCGAAGACCGGAATAAGGTTACCATAATGACAATGCACTCTGCCAAAGGACTTGAGTTCAATAATGTATATATTGTCGGCCTGGAAGAAGAGCTTTTCCCGTCTAAAATGTCATTCGAATCCCCTGAAGAAATGGAGGAAGAGCGTCGGCTTTTTTATGTAGCGATCACGAGGGCCAGGAAACAGGTCTATATCAGCTCGGCCCAGAACCGTTACCGTTGGGGTGTTCCTTCTGCATGCCAGCCCAGTCGTTTTCTTCGGGATATTGATTCTCAATTCCTTGACGTACCGGACGAAGCTGCAGGAAGAAGGAAAGAAAAAAATTACGACCGTGATGACCCCTGGGATTATGATTATTCCGGAAAATCAAGATTCGGAAATGTATCATCTTACAGGACCCATCATGAAACGGCCGGATCAAAAACTGTTCCCGGCAAACCAGCCTTTGCCGTTTCAAAAAAGCCGCTGCCCGCCAGGAACAATTCCGGAGAGGCTTTTAAGCCTGACAATCCCGATATGGTACAACCCGGCATGAAGGTCGAACATAACATATTCGGTATGGGGAAGGTGTTGCAGATCGAAGGGATCGCTCCAAACCGGAAAGCTACCGTCTTCTTCCAGGAACAGGGCGAAGAAAAGCAATTGCTGCTTAAGTTTGCCAAACTGAGGATAGTAACAAGTAACGAGTGACTTGTGACACGTGACAACATGACCCCCAGACAATCAGACTTGCAGGACAAACAGACTTGCAAGACATTAAATTTAAACTAAATAATACCATATTTTTTGAACTAGCGATTTTTTTCCCTTAGCTTTGTCAAAAATAAAGTTATGGAATATGATTATAACACCAGCCGGTCCAGGCTGATATTGCCCGAATACGGACGGAATATCCAGAAAATGGTAGAGCATATTCTGACCATTCCTGACCGCGAGGAAAGGAACCAACTGGCCCAGGCTGTTATCATTATCATGGGGAACATGAATCCCCACCTGCGTGATATAAACGATTTCAAGCATAAACTGTGGGATCACCTGGCGATCATGTCCGATTTCAGGCTTGATATAGATTATCCCTACGAAATACCACGGCCGGAGGAATTTACAGAAAAGCCCCGGCGTGTCAGTTATAACTCCAAAGATATCAAATTCAGGCATTACGGACATATCGTTGAAAGCCTGATCGAAGAAGCCGTTAAACTTCCGGATGGCGACGATAAGGACACCCTTATCAAGCTGATCGCCAACCATATGAAAAAATCATACCTGGCCTGGAACCGCGATTCTGTGACTGATGAGATCATATTTAATAATCTTTACGAGCTTTCAGGAAAGCGGCTTGTTGTAAAGGAAGGACTGAAACTCAGTGACCAGAAGGATTTCCAGAAAGGAAAACAGCAGCAGCAACAGAGAAAACGGATGCAGATACAGCAACGTAAAAAGACAATGTAATTCTTCCCGGCATATCCATGACTTCCTTTAGCGTTAAAGGCGGCAGGCAGCTCCGGGGCGAGATTGTTCCGCAGGGAGCCAAAAATGAAGCCCTGCAGGTGCTATGCGCCACCCTGCTTACATCAGAAAAGGTCACGATCCATAATATTCCGGATATCCTCGATGTAAATAATCTCATTAATCTTATCAGTTCGCTCGGTGTGGAGGTAAACAGGCTGTCCGGGCATTCCTATAGTTTCGCAGCACGAGACGTCAATATTGATTTCCTGCTGAGTGATGATCTGAAGAAACGCAGCGGCAGCCTGCGCGGATCACTTATGATCATTGGTCCTTTGCTGGCCCGTTTTGGTAAAAGTTATTTTCCGCGTCCGGGGGGAGATAAAATAGGTCGACGCAGGATGGATACCCATATAAACGGGCTGGTGAGCCTGGGCGCCACATTCGATTATGAATATACCGAAGAGTTTTACAAACTTCATGCTGACAAGCTTACAGGCTGCAATCTTCTGCTCGAGGAAGCTTCTGTGACGGGAACAGCCAATATTCTTATGGCCTCTTCACTTGCAAGGGGCAAAACCACCATCTATCATGCAGCATGTGAACCTTATGTTCAACAACTCTGCCACATGCTTAACAGGATGGGGGCAAAAATATCCGGCATTGGTTCCAACCTTATTACAATTGAAGGAGTAGACCACCTCCACGGTTGTGAACATACCTTGCTGCCCGATATGATCGAAGTGGGTTCTTTTATAGGGCTGGCTGCCATGACGCGCTCTTCTATTACCATTAAAAATGTGTCCTGGGAAAACCTCGGAATAATTCCCACGGTTTTCCGGCGTCTCGGCATAGAGTTGAACCGCCAGGGGGATGATATTTATATACCCGGGCATGAACACTACCAGGTGGAGACATTCATCGACGGCTCCATACTGACTGTTGATGATGCCCCCTGGCCAGGTTTCACGCCTGACCTGATAAGTATTGTCCTGGTTGTTGCAACCCAGGCACAGGGAAGCGTTCTGATCCACCAGAAGATGTTTGAAAGCCGGTTGTTTTTTGTTGATAAGATCATTGATATGGGAGCCCAGATCATTCTCTGTGATCCGCACAGGGCCACTGTAATAGGCCTCGATAACAAGATAAGGCTCAGGCCCACCACGATGACCTCTCCCGATATAAGGGCCGGTGTGGCTCTGCTGATCGCCGCCCTGTCTGCGGAAGGGATAAGCATTATTCATAATATCGACCAGATCGACCGCGGTTACGAGCAAATTGATTTGCGACTTAATGCCCTCGGTGCAGATATCAAGCGTATAACCTGATTTCACCGGCTTGCCGGCTAAAAAAACCTGGTATTCTTTTCAATTGGTTCAAAAAAGTTAATATTGCATTTTTTTTGATGGTATCATTATAGCGTGTCATGTCTTACTTCCTGATCATTTTTATTGCTATTATCATTTCAGCCGTTTCACTTGCCAGGGAAAAACACAAATCTGCCATTGCATTGATTTCCGTCCTGGTTGTTGCATTTTTCAGTTCATGGATTTCAATTGGTGCATTACAGGGAGATACCTGGGTTAAGACAATTCAGGGCGGAAATGTTTTCGGCCCCGTTACACTCCGGGTTGACGGACTTTCTGCATGGTTTGTGCTGCTTACCAATTTTACCCTCATAACGGGTATGCTATATGGCCGGCAGTATCTGAAGAAATCCCACGGAAATTCTTCTGGAACCAGTCTCCACTATATCAGCTATATCCTGAACCAGGTAGCCCTCATAGGGGTATTTTTTGTGCAACATGGCCTTGCATTTATCTGTGTCTGGGAAATGATGGCCATTACCTCGTTTATACTGGTCATCTTTGAACATGGCCGTATGGAAACCCTGAAAGCAGGAATCAACTTTCTGATCCAGTCGCATATCAGCATCATTTTTATTACCCTTGCTTTTATCTGGGTTTATGCGTCCACCGGCTCATTCGACTTTTCAGCCATCAGTGAATACAGTTCTTCCGGGACCAGGGAAGCAGGACTTCTGTTATTTCTTGTTTTTTTTGTCGGTTTTGCCATCAAAGCCGGTTTTGTGCCTTTCCACACATGGCTGCCACATGCCCACCCTGTTGCACCTTCACACATTTCGGGCATTATGTCGGGTGTAATTATTAAATCAGGCATTTACGGGATACTCAGAATGCTCATCCTGATCCACGAGAATTACCTCATTCTCGGTTATATAATCCTGATTATTTCTGTAATAACCGGAATTTATGGGGTAATGCTGGCCATTGTACAGCATAACATCAAAAAGCTCCTGGCATACCATAGCATTGAAAACATCGGGATAATCGGAATAGGCATCGGCATTGGTTCCATCGGCATTGGCCTCAATCAGCCGGCGCTTGTTTATGCAGGCTTTGCCGGAGCCCTGCTCCATACCCTGAACCATTCCCTCTTTAAATCACTTCTTTTTTACAGCACGGGAGCTGTTTACCAGGCACTTCATACTGTTAATATTGAACGAATGGGCGGTTTAGTTAATAAAATGCCCCGGACAGCCCTCCTCTTTCTGCTCGGAGCCCTGGCCATTTGCGGGCTTCCACCATTCAATGGTTTTATTTCCGAATTTCTGATTTACTCCGGTCTATACGGGGCAATGGGTTCCGGCAGCGCATCCACGGTTATTGTTATATTATCCATCAGCGGTTTATCGCTGATCGGCGGACTGGCCATGTTATGCTTCACCAAAGCCTTTGGTATTATATTCCTGGGAAAAAGACGATTCAACCCTCATGCTGAAGTAAAAGATGCTTCTCCGGGTATGCTTTTCCCACTCTACCTGATTGCGATACCCATCATAATGATCGGATCATTTCCGGGACTTTTTGTTTCACTGATGCAGAAAACAATTGAAGAATATTCTGCAATTACTATGCCTTCCGGATACGAAGAGCTGCTGACAATCATGCAAAATATCAGCCTGGCAGTCTGGGCCCTGATCGTCCTGATCATAACCCTTTATTTTCTGCGGAAAATTATCGAAGAAAAAAGAGTCATCCGCAGCGGCCCCACATGGGGATGCGGTTATCCGGCAGATTCACCCGTACTCCAGTATACAGCCACCTCATTTGTCCGCTCCTACGCCAAAATTATCAGGCCCCTGGTGGTCACAAGCAAAACAAGGGATGAGATCAGGGATATTATCCCCGATCCGGTTCATTCGGCAACACATTACAACGACAAAGTGGAACGCGGACTGGTCGACTGGCCGGTAAGACTTTTACGTGGTTTTTTAAACAGATTCAGATTCCTGCAAAATGGAAGCGTGCAATTCTATGTTCTTTACGGAGTGGTATTTATAGCCATCAGTATTGCCATTCCGCTTATTATCAGAGCAGTTCAATATCTGACACAATTGCTAAACCAAATATGATCATGCATATAATCAGCCTGTTACTGATCCTCATTACCAGCCTCTTTTTTAGCGGCATTATCATCCGGGCAAAGAGCATTTTCTCAGGCAGAAAAGGACCGGGCATATTTCAGCCCATCAGGGACATTTTGCGTTCGTTCCGAAAGGGATCGGTGTACAGTGAAACCACCAGCATCATTTTTCGACTGGCACCCACCGTATATTTTTCCACCCTCGTAATGTCCATCCTGTTTGTTCCATTTGGCGATCATCCCGGATTGTTCTCCTTCAGGGGAGATTTTGTATTTTTTTCCTATACACTTGCCCTTGGGAAATTTTTTATGATCATCGCAGCCCTTGATACAGGCAGCAGTTTTGAAGGCATGGGTGCCAGCCGTGAGGGTCTTTTCACCATGCTTGTGGAACCTGCGTTCTTCATTCTTATGGGTTCCTTGTCATTGCTCACCGGCTATACCTCTTTTGCAGGTATTTTCGGTGCACTTCATTTCGGATCATATATTTCATACGGGATCGGGATCCTGGCTTCCTTTGTGTTTGTCATAATTGCCCTGATCGAAAACAGCCGCATGCCGGTGGATGATCCGAAAACACACCTTGAACTCACTATGGTCCATGAAGTGATGATACTTGACAACAGTGGTTTTGACCTAGGGTTGATCCTGTATGCCATAAATCTAAAGTTTGCCATGTATGGTGCCATTATCGCCAATTTCTTCCTTACACCCGGATTCCAGTGGTACTACTCTATTCCGATATATTTCACGGTGCAGTTTGTTTTTGCAGTGCTTGTAGGCATGGTTGAGTCTTTTTCCGCAAGGTTCCGGATGAATCATAATCCGCAATTCATTCTTATGTTCACTTCGATATCCCTGCTCATCTTCCTGGGGGTTTTGCTTATGCTCGGGAAAATTATATAAAGACACGGAAAGATGATAAACATTCTTCTGATAACCTTTACCATCACCCTGTTATACCTTGCCATGGCCAACAGGTTATTGACCTATATAAGAATCATTGCTTTTCAGGGTATATTGTTATTCGGGGTGGCTTTTATACAGCTTATTGAGATCAGCCTGTTAAACCTTGTATTTGTATTGCTTGAAACCATTATTATCAAGGCAATTGCAATTCCGTTCTTCCTGAAATATATCCTGGACAGGAATCACATAACCCGGGAAGCAGAACCTTATGTCTCCAATTTCGTCTCTGTGGTCATTGTCACCTCTTTTATTGTGGGATCATTTTTTCTGACCAACATTGTCCAGGATACCTATGTCAGGAAAATCTTTTTCATCGTGGCCTTTTCCGCATTGTTCACGGGTTTATATATAATCATCACCCGAAGGAAAATAATAACCCATGTAATGGGGTATATGGTGCTTGAAAACGGTGTTTTTGTCCTTTCACTGGCGGTGGGCAGCGAAATGCCCATGGTTGTGAATACCGGTATCCTGCTTGATATTTTTGTAAGTGTTATCCTGCTTGGAATTTTTGCGGATAAAATCGGAGACGTTTTTGAGGAGCAGGATGTTGAACAATTAAGAAACCTGAAAGATTAACCTGTATGGTGGATGTAATGTTAATGATCTATCTGCCGGGCTCACTCGGGATAGCCTTACTTTTTTACTTTCTGAGAAAGTATTCATTCCAGGTGATCCTTGCTGCATCATTCATCCTGCTGCAAAGTTCCCTGGCAGTATTTGAATATGTTAACCGCGGAATCACCCAGCTTACCTATTTTACCCCCGATGCCCTTGCCATTCTTTTTCTGGGTGTGATCAGTGTTGTGTGTATACCCGCTTTGTATCACAGCTTTGTCTATTTTTCCAAGCATCCTTATAAACCAAGGGAACAGGGAATGTATTTTGCTGCCATGACGATCCTCACCGCTTCACTGAGTGCTGCATATCTTTCAAATCACATTGGCATTACCTGGGTATTCGTGGAATTGACAACACTCAGTGCTTCTGCCCTCATATATCACCGAAGGAACAAACTGACCCTTGAAGGGACCTGGAAGTATATCTTTATCTGTTCCATCAGCATTACCCTGGTGTTTATCGGTGTGTTGTTTGTTACCGTCGCCGTTCAGCAGCAGGGGATAACAGACCTTTTTTACCGGAACCTGACCCTGAATGCCCCTGCATTTGATGTATTCTGGCTTAAGCTGGCGTTTCTGTTCATTTTTACAGGATTTACGGCCAAGGCAGGAATGATGCCAATGTACACCGCAGGTATCGATGCCAAGGACAATGCCCCCTACCCGGCTGCGGCCCTTCTTGCCAGTGTTGTGATGAATGTGGGTTTCATCGGTATTTTCCGATTCTATGAAATCACGAGTCAGACTTCTATTTTTGAATGGACCAACAAAATCATTCTTATTTCAGCTCTCCTCTCGGTTTTTGTAGCCACGGTTTATATGGTCCGGGTTAAGAATATCAAGAGGATCATGGCTTATTCAGGCGTGGAACATATGGGGATTGTGATGCTTGGCATGGCAGCAGGAGGCATAGGGTATTATGCAGCAATCCTTCACCTGCTGCTTCACTCCTTCGCCAAACCCGCGCTTTTCTTCCAGTTCGGACAGATCTACCGTACTTTTGGAAGCAAGAGTGTATATGATGTGGGCAACTATTTCAAATATAACATCACCGGGGCGGTGGTCCTTCTGTTGGCATATTTTGTAATCACGGCCGTACCTCCTTCGGGAATATTTGTAAGTGAATTTCTGGTTTTCAGATCTCTTTTTGAATCGGGTTATCTTTGGATCCTCATTGTGGTGCTGATCCTGCTTACCACGATAATCTGGGCCTTTGGCAGAAATGTTTTCAAGATGCTGTTCATCAAGCCGGTGGATTTTGATGATACCCGGGTAGAGAAAATCCCGTTTTCCGAATCCCTGAGCCAGTTCATATTGCTTGGCCTTGTAATATACCTCGGACTTACACCCCCGGGTCAGCTCGTGGAGCTGATAAACTCCGCCATTAGTGCATTACCCCGCTGAACAATTAAGTTATGACTTTTATAACCGCCAGAAACAACCAGGTCGTAAGGTTACCCGAAATACCGGTCCTACCTTACGAAGATTTTATGGAGGCGAATACCGGCCTGATGAAAGATATATATTCACACTGCGTCAACTATTTCGCATGGCCCCTAGGCGACCGGATCAGGTTATTCTGCTGTATGGCCGATGATGCCAGGGGGACCATCATTATTTCTTCCTCTGAAATAGGTCGTAATGACAATCGTGTGCTGCAGTCATTTACCGCTCGGCACCTGGCATTCCATGTTTTCGAAAGGGAAATGCATGAAAGGCTGGGGATCCGTTACGCAGATCATCCCTGGCTGAAACCGCTGCGGTTCCCGGTTGATGGTGCCGGAAAAAATCCTGCGATCATAGAATATCCTTTTTATCATATCGACAGTGAAGAGCTGCATGAAGTGGGAGTGGGCCCGATCCATGCGGGTATAATTGAGCCGGGACATTTCCGCTTTATATGCAGCGGGGAACAGATCCTTCACCTTGAAATTCAACTGGGTTACCAGCACCGTGGGATTGAGCAGTTGTTCCTTGACCGCAGAAGCCTGCTCCAAAGAACAATCCTGGCCGAAAGCATTGCAGGTGATTCCGCAGTGGGACATGCTACGGCATTTGCTGGACTCTGGGAGTCCCTGTGCAATTTCACGCCCGGATCAGAAATTCTTCAATGCAGGACCATTGCATCGGAACTGGAACGGATTGCCATCCATACCGGTGATCTGAGTGCTATTTGCACGGACATTGCATTTCAGCTGGGCAGTTCTGTTTTCGGCCGGCTTCGGACGCCTGTGATCAATACATTCCAATTATGGTGCGGAAATCGCCTGGCAAAGGGGATCATCAGGGCAGGCAGGAATCCATATCCTCTGGATAAGAATATGCGGGACGCCCTGATCGCACTGTTTGATAATTATGAACCCGATTTTTATGAAATGTACGGACGGATGAAAAGCCTGCCCAGCGTATTGGCACGGCTTGAAAGAACCGGAACGTTCACTACGGAACAGGCAGAGAAAATCGGCGCTGTTGGAATGATTGCCAGGGCTTCAGGATTGATGCGTGATATCCGGTGGACACATCCTTACCTTCTTTATGACCGCCTGCATCATCAACCCATCATTAAGCATCACGGCGATGTTTACTCAAGAACACAGATCCGTAAACAGGAGATCTCCCAATCCATAAAATATATCCGGGACCTTCTTCGGCATGGAAATGCAATTGGTACTGGTTCGGAAGACAAACTTCCGGCCAACCTGTCTCCCGATTCATTCTGCGTTTCCCTGACTGAAGGATGGCGTGGTGAAATATGTCATTGTGCCATTACCGATGCAAAAGGTGATCTGGCTCTATATAAAGTTAAGGATCCCTCTGTGCACAATTGGCTGGGTTTAGCATTGGCAGTGAGGAATAATGATATTTCCGATTTCCCGATCTGCAATAAAAGCTTCAACCTGAGCTATTGCGGACACGATTTATGATAATTCAAAGATTAACGAGTTAAAACAGGAATTCATGCTCTCAGAAATTAAAATATTATTGCACCAGGGAAAACAGTATATCCCCGATGTAACACAGGCTGAGGTCCCGGGAATTTTCAGGGGAAGGCCTGTCATCTCAACTGCAGGGGCCGATGTAAGGCGGCTGGTTGAAATATGTCCGACAGGTGCTATTGATGCGGATCCAGTACGGATAGACATGGGTAAATGTGTTTTCTGCGGTGAATGCAGCCTTGCTTTTCCCCAAAAGATCAGGTTTACAAAAGATTATAAAATATGCGCAGCAGTACGTGAAGACCTTATCATCTCCGAAGGCAAAGATGAGCCTTTGACACTGAAGCCTGAACAGATACGAAAGGAGATCCGGAGTTATTTCGGTCATTCTCTCAAATTGCGGCAGGTATCGGCAGGGGGGGACAACAGCTGCGAATGGGAGCTGAATGCCTGCGGAAATGTAAATTTCGATATGGGACGATTCGGAATTGAATTCGTTGCCTCCCCCCGACATGCCGATGGTATCGTCATTACAGGACCCATTTCTGCCAATATGGCCGAACCCTTACAGATCTGTTATGATGCGATTCCTTTTCCCAAGATAATTATCCTGGCCGGTACCGATGCCATCAGCGGTGGAATATTTACAGGCAGCCCGGCACTTGACAGGTCGTTTCCCGGGAAGTATCACATAGATCTGTATGTTCCCGGAAATCCGGTTCATCCCCTGACTTTTATTAATGGGGTCCTGGATCTAATCCGGACCCGGTAGGAGCAAGTCCGAAATTCTTACAAAAACAGCCTGATAGTGCTCCTCCAGGATCATCCTGGGAAGATCGGCCACACACCGTGATGCCTTTTCAATGATCACTGTATCGGAAGTGGCAAGTATTTCATAGGGAAAATGCTTCAAAACAAAATCCGCTGAACGGACCACCTGGCATGTGCCGGGCAGATTGAATTCTGCCAGCAGATCCCGGATTACCCGGGCATGCATTTCGCTATGCGATACGGGGGAATCGAGAAAAACATCCGCTATTCCGGGCTGCGCCAAAGTCAGGAATTTCATAAGCAGCATAACGCTGTCGAGAAATACATTGTCATTCCTTAGCCTGCCATGAAGGGAACCCGCATCACGCAGAATATCATCGGATGCAATAAACGTAAATCGGCCCAGCCTGTAATTGAGCAATGTAAACAATACATTGTATCCGTCAATGGCAAGGATCTTCCCCCGGATATCCTTCACCAGGCATGATCTCCGGGTTTCCGACTTTTCCTTTGATGAAATTCCGCGATATAACACGGTCCGCTGGTCCCGGGACAGCCTGTACCGGTCACCAACGAGCTTGATTGCCCCTCTTTCCGGATAGTGTCGGTTGATAAGGTAGAAATAATCCCGGCACGCAGATTTGAAAAGTCCGTTCAACAGGGAATGACTATCACTGATATTTGAATATAGGCCGTTTAGCATCCAAACAATTTAGCACAAAAATGCCGGAATTATCTTTTTTTAACAGTCCAATTTTTAATTTGATGCAAGTCCAGTCCTATATTTATACGTATTTCAAAAAAGATTTTTTAGATTTGATGTCCTAATATTTAAATAATGCTGAAATCCGGATATACTTATCAATATTCGAAAATCCAGGCTTTTTTACTGGTCTCACTCCGTGTGCTGTTGGGATGGTATTTTTTATATGAGGGAATTGTCAAGATCTCAAATCCGGATTGGTCTTCCATAGGTTATTTACTGGATTCCAGGGGCCCTTTTGCCGGTATTTTTCATGCTTTGGCTTCCAACCCAAATGGGGTTTCGGTGGCTGATTGGCTGAATATGTGGGGATTAACGCTGATTGGACTCGGCCTTTTGCTTGGTCTCTTTACTCAGCTTTCTTTGATTTTCGGCATGCTTCTGTTAATTTTGTATTATCTGTCCCACCCTGCTCTGGCGAATATTGCCTACGTTATGCCGCAAGAGGGTAGTTATCTGGTGGTAAATAAGACCCTGATTGAATTATTTTCGATGGCCTTGTTATATGTTTTTCCGTCAGGTAAAATCGTGGGCATTGACAGGATTATTTGGGGAGCGAATAAAAAACAGTGATGTACCATGAAAAAAGAAAACATAAAAAAGAAACCTGATCATCATAATACCCGCCCGCAAAATGTTGGCCGGAGGGATATTCTCAAAGGCCTGGCAACGGTTCCGCTGCTGGGAGCATTTTCATTTGCCTGGGCCCGGAAAAACAAATACGAGGAAACTTTGATGAAGCAAATGCGTGAAGTGGTCACACTCTCTTCACAGCCTGTTGAGCTGGCGCCGGCAGCTACCGGTGATCCTGTGCGTGTTGGAATTATCGGATTTGGCATACGCGGCAAGCAGCTGATGCGTGCAGCTGGTTTCCCTGAACCCTCCTGGATTGATGAACAGAAGAAAGCCCAGGAGGAAAACAAAACGAACCGGAACTATGAGATCTACATGGAACAGGAGCAACTGAATATGGTTGTGAACGGTGTCTGCGATGTTTTTTCGGTTTACTCAAAGGAAGCTTCCATTACCGGTTCAAATGTTCACCGCCAGGGCACCGGCGGTAAATTCGGGAAGGAGGTCACGCAATATAAAACCTACCTTGAACTGCTCGATGCCCCGGATATTGATGCCGTGATCATTGCATCCCCTGATCACTGGCACGCCCCGATGGCCATAGAAGCAGCCAAAAGAGGCAAGCATGTGTACTGTGAAAAGCCGGTCTCCTGGTCAGTCCCCGAATTGTTTGAACTGGTGAAAACGGTTAAGGAAAAAAAGATCGTTTTCCAGTTGGGTCACCAGGGAAGGCAAACCGAAAGTTATACCAAAGCGAAGGAAGCGGTGGAGAAAAATGTTCTCGGCAAGATCAATCTTATTGAGGTTTGTACGAACCGGAACGATCCGAACGGTGCATGGGTATATCCGATACATCCCGAAGCCAATCAGGCCACAATTGATTGGGCCCAGTTCCTGGGTCAGGCACCATACCATGAATTCTCCCTCGAACGGTTCTTTCGGTGGCGTTGCTGGTGGGATTACAGTACAGGATTGAACGGTGATCTTCTTACACATGAATACGACGCACTGAACCAGATCCTGGATCTGGGAATCCCCGGATCCGTAACATCGTCCGGAGGAATTTACTTTTTCAAGGATGGCAGGACAGTGCCGGATGTTCTCCAGGTGGTGATGGAATTCCCGAAACAGGAACTGTCATTTCTTTACAGCGCCACACTGGCCAGTAACAGGGCACGCGGCAAGGTAATCATGGGGCACGATGCAAATATGGAAATCAGTGACCGGCTCCTGATCAAGGCTGATCACGGATCGACGCAATACAGGAAAAAAATTGATGACCATATCATTGACGTGAACACGCCCATTTATTCATTCATCCCCGGCAAAAAAGGAGCCGATGGCTTTGCCACAGCCACCGAACAGTACTTTGCCAGCCGTGGACTGCTTTATACATACCGTGACGGGAAACGGGTTGATACAACCCACCTTCATATAAAGGAATGGCTCAATTGCATCAAGGCGGGCATACAGCCAAGCTGCGACATCGATCAGGCTTTTGAAGAGGGAATCAGTGCCCACATGTCAACCAGGGCCCTGCTCGAAAACAGAAAAGTTTTCTGGGATTCTGACAAAATGAAAATTGTTTGATCCTTTTTTTGACTAAATTTAATATACACTAATAATTACTTCAATTAAAACTTTAATTATGAACAATAAATCGAAATCAGGAATCAGCCGCAGGGAATTTCTGGGAAATACGGCCAAAGCTGCTGCCGTGTTTACCATTATCCCAAGCCATGTGGTCAGCGGTTTGGGTTATAAAGCCCCCAGCGATAAGCTGAATATTGCCGCTGTTGGTATAGGCGGTATGGGTTCATCCAACCTTGAAAACCTGAAAAGTGAAAACATCGTAGCCCTTTGCGATGTGGATTGGGGTTATTCGGCCGATTGCTTTAACAAATATCCCAATGCAAAGAAATACTGGGACTGGCGTGTGATGTACGATGAAATGAAAAATTCATTCGACGCAGTGGTTGTTGCCACCGCTGATCATACGCATGCCATAACGGCAGCTACTGCCATGACACTTGGAAAACATGTGTATGTTCAGAAACCGTTGACACACTCTGTTTTTGAATCACGACTGCTCACCAAACTGGCTGCCAAACAAAAAGTAGCCACGCAAATGGGTAATCAGGGCAGCTCGGGAGAAGGTGTCCGCCAGACATGTGAATGGATCTGGGCTGGTGAAATCGGCGAAATTAAAAAAGTTGAAGCCTTCACGGACCGTCCGATATGGCCCCAGGGCCTTAACCGTCCATCCCAGGGCCACTGGGTTCCTGAAACATTAAACTGGGATCTGTTCATTGGTCCGGCTCCGATGCGTCCTTACAATGAAATTTATCATCCCTGGAACTGGCGCGGCTGGTGGGATTTCGGCACCGGTGCCCTGGGTGATATGGCCTGCCATATTCTCCATCCCGTTTTCAAGGGTCTGCGTTTGGGCTATCCTTCCAAAGTACAGGGTAACTCAACACTCCTGCTGACTGATTGCGCTCCCAATGCCCAGACGGTTAAATATACATTTCCGGCCCGTCAGCCTTTGAAGACCGATAAGATTAAATTTCCCGAGGTGGATGTAATATGGTACGATGGCGGTATTAAACCTTTTGAACCCGCCGGATGGCCTGCCGGTAAGGAAATGAATGATTCAGGCGGTGGTGTAATTTTCCATGGAACCAAGGATACCCTTATATGTGGTTGCTATGGTGTTAACCCGTGGCTGCTTTCCAAACGTGTTCCGAATGTACCAAAGACTTTGCGCCGTGTTGAACCCGTATCACATGAAATGGACTGGGTTGCTGCCTGTAAGCAGACTCCCGAAAGCCGCGTTGAGCTTTCCTCGCATTTCGGTGAAGCCGGACCCTTTAATGAAATGGTTGTAATGGGAGTACTGGCAGTCCGCCTGCAGGGTTTAAACAAAGAACTCCTCTGGGATGGCCCGAACATGCAGTTTACCAATCTCAGCGATTCCGAAACTGTTAAGATATGTATTGAAGATGCCTTCTCCATACATAACGGACACCCCACATTCAATAAGAAGTGGACTGATCCTATGCCGGCACAGGCTTTCGCAAACGAACTGATTAAACATACCTACAGAAAAGGCTGGTCATTGCCTGCAATGCCTGTTTAGTTCTGTCGTATTTTATTAACCGATAAAATTCATTATTATCCATGAGAAAATTAATTGTTTTTGTTATCCTGGCCTGCCTGGCTTTTTCAGGCAGTCAGTTCCTTTATTCCTGCAAATCCGGTGGCAAAGGTGCCGACACTTTAAATGCGAATGTCATGGCTGTTGTTGATTCAAATAATATGCTTTCAGCCGGCGAGCAGGCTGAGGGCTGGATTTTGATGTTTGACGGAAAAACAACCTCGGGCTGGCGTGGTTATAATAAACCTGCTTTCCCTGATTCAGGCTGGGCCGTTGAAGATGGAACGCTTCGCTGTGTTGCATCCGGAATGGGTGAAGCCGGCGGCAAAGGGGGAGACATCCTGTATGACAGGAAGTTTAAGGATTTTGACCTGAAACTTGAATGGAAAATCTCTTCGGGTGGCAACAGTGGTATCTTTTACCTTGCCCAGGAGCTTCCGAACGAACCTGTCTGGAAGTCAGCCTGCGAAATGCAGGTGCTGGATAACATAGCCCATCCCGACGCCCGCCTTGGAAAAGACGGAAACCGCCAGGCCGGATCGTTATATGATCTTATCCCGGCTGTTCCCCAGAATGCAAAACCGGTTGGAGAATGGAACCAGGCTGAAATACTGGTATACCAGGGAACGGTGGTTCATTTTCAGAATGGCGTAAAAGTACTGGAATACCATATCGGGACGCCGGACTGGACAAAAATGATCAAGGAAAGCAAATTCAAGGAATTTCCGGAATTCGGTAAATACCTTCCCGGATTTATTAGCCTCCAGGATCATGGCAATGATGTTTGGTACAGGAATATCAAAATCAAGAATATGTAATATTTTCAGGGAATTTTGATAAAGAGGCCGGTAAGCAGGGTAACTTCTTATCTGCCTCTTTTTCTTTTGTATAATTTGTGGAGAACCCATGCAAACAGTAAAATATAAGGACCTTGGTCTCCTGGATTTCAATGAAACCTGGAATTTGCAGAAAAAGGTTCATGAGGAATTGATCCGGGCCAAAACCGGCCAGGCAGATGAAAAACCAGTACCCTGGCTGTTTTTCGTAGAACATCCACATGTATATACGCTGGGAAAGAGCGGCCATGAAAACAACCTCCTCATCCGGCCCGCATTCCTTTCTTCAATCGGGGCAACCTATTACCGCATTGACCGCGGAGGTGATATCACATACCATGGACCCGGGCAGATCGTGGGCTACCCGGTATTTGACCTGGATGAGTTTGGATTGGGGGTAAAAAAATATATAGATAAACTGGAAGAGGCCATTATTCTTACCCTGAAGGAGGCAGGGATCATCGCTACCCGACTCGAAAATGCAACCGGTGTATGGCTTGGCGGGGAAAGTTCATCGCATACCCGTAAAATATGCGCCATCGGTGTGAAAGTAAGCCGCAGTGTCACCATGCACGGATTTGCGTTGAATGTGAACACCGACCTGTCGTATTTCAGCCATATCAACCCATGTGGCATAACAGACAAAGGAGTCACCTCCATGCAAAAGGAATTGGGAATTAAACAGAACATGCAATCCGTTAAAAAAAGGCTCCTGTTCCACCTTAAAGAACAATTCGGATTTCAGCTTTTGTGATTCAGCAGCTTTCTCACCCTGGATTTTGACAGCGGGACCATCACCTGCAGGGCTTCCGGGACAACCTTGAATTTCAGGGGACCTTTCATTGACATGGGTTCACCATCCAGGTGTATCGTGAGTTTCTTTTTTCCCTTCCTTCTTAAGGATGCCTTTTTAACCTTCATTACTTCGAGGTAAGGACTCTGATCAATATTCTTGAAAAAAAGCCGCAAACCAAGACTTAATGTGGATGTTCTGGGGAACGGCCTTAATATGCACAAATCAAGAAAACCATCATTGATTAAGGCATTGGGTGCGATATAGGCATTGTTCCCATATTGACCCGAATTGGCAAAAGTTACAAGAAACGCCCTCAGTTTGACTTTCTTATTGCTGGTTTTCAGAACATAAGTTTTAGGAGAATAGGTGATATATTGATGAATGGTCGCCCTCACGTAACTCATCCAACCACGCCTGGTTTCGCGTGAGAATTTTTTACCCACCGAAGCATCGAAGCCGGTTCCGCAGGTACAAAAAAAATATTTTCCATTCACCATTCCCGCATCAATGTTCTGGATTTTATGCTGCTGGATAATAGCAAGAGCATCCGGAACCTGTAGTGGTATTCCCAAATGCCGGGCCAGCCCATTTCCGGAACCTGCGGGTATGATCCCAAGCCGGCACCGGGTATTTACCATTGCCGATGCCACCTCATTTACCGTTCCGTCGCCTCCGACTGCCACAATCCACTTTAATCCCTGCTTGATCTTTTCCACGGCGATTTCATACCCATGACCCGGGTATTCGGTAAAAATGGCTTCATACAGCTCGGCTGATAAAAAACGACTGATATTATCAAGAATGAAATCCTTCTGCCGGGTTCCTGCTTTGGGATTAATGATGAAAATAATTTTGCCGTCTGGCTGCATTGCTGCAATGAATTAAATATGAGAATAAACAAATGAAATATATTAATTTTCCGTTATATACACATGAATTATTTCATTTTCCTGATCATTAAAACCCGGGGAACCTCTTCGAATTTCAATTCCCGGCGGAATAAACAGACCCTTAAATCCTGAAATAGAAACAAAGCTCAGGTATGAATGGAGAATATCTGTTAAATTTGTCAACCTGTAAAATCGAAATATGCAGAATGCCATGCATTGCGGAAAAGTGAATTGTACCCTTTTAATATTCTGCCTTCTTTTTATGTCATTCACATTAAAAGGTCAGCCCGGAGGAAAAGCATTTCAGTTTCTCGAAGTAACAAATTCAGCCAGGGTGGCGGCACTTGGAGGAGATGTTGTTGCCCTGCACGACAATAATCTGGATCTCCCCTATCATAATCCGGCCTTGTTGAATCATGACATGCATCATAACCTGGTGTTAAACTATGTCAACTATTTTGCTGGGATTAACTATGGTTATGCCTCAGCGGCAGCCAATTTTAGAAAAGGGACCCTTGCAGGGGGGATACATTACCTCAATTACGGGCGTTTCCAGGGTGCTGATGAAAACGGAATGCTTACAGGCACTTTCAGGGCCGCGGATTATTCGGTCAATGTGATGTATTCCAGGCCCCTGGATTCTCTTTGGAATGTGGGTTTCACCGTGAAATCCATTTTTTCGGATCTTGAATCCTATAATTCGACAGCCATAGCAGTGGATGCCGGAATTACCTATCACAACCCATCCTCGCGCTTCACTGCAGGCCTTGTTATAAGGAATGCAGGCTGGCAGGTAAGCACCTATTATGCTGACGGTGCACATGAACCTCTTCCTTTTCAGATCGCACTTGGCATCTCACAGAGTCTTGCTCATGCCCCGCTTTCGTTTTTTGTGGTCGCAGACCATCTGGAGAAATGGGACCTGAAATATGAAACTGAAGCGGATAAGGAAGACCAAACAGATCCGTTCACAGGAGAGCTCACTTCGGAAAGCAGTTTTGATGCTTTTATCGACGGGTTTATGCGGCATATTATCGTGGGAACTGAAATTAGTCTGGGTGAACATATTGTTTTGCGGGGCGGCTATAATTACAGGAGACGCCAGGAAATGAAGATTGATACAAAGCCGGGAATGGTGGGCTTTTCATGGGGAATCGGAGTTAAGCTTTCCAGATTCCGCATCAGTTACGGCCGGCCAGCCTATCACCTGGCGGGGGGTGGCAACTATTTTTCCTTCAGCATGAACCTGGATGAATTCGGCAAAAAATTCTGATCCCATGACAGGCAATAATCATTCCGTTATTGCAATTGACGGATATTCATCATGCGGGAAGAGCACTTTTGCCAGGCTGATTGCCGCGGAATTGGGATATGTATATATCGACAGCGGGGCGATGTACCGTTCCGTTGCCCTGTATTGCCTGGAAAACGGAATATTTCCTGCTGACAAAGCCGGTATTTCCAGACTGCAATCAGAGCTTGGCAATATCAGAATCCGGTTCAGGCTGAATTCCAAATCCGGATTGCAGGAAACATGGCTCAATGATACAAATGTGGAAGAGAAGATCAGGGGTATTGAGGTGTCTGCGGTGGTGAGCACGATAAGCCAGATAAGGGAAGTCCGCAATAAAATGGTTTCAATGCAACGCGAAATTGGTGAGAAAGGCAATGTGGTTATGGATGGACGTGATATCGGAACCGTTGTCTTTCCGGATGCAAAAATGAAGATATTCATGACTGCCGATCCTGATGTCAGGGCAAAGCGCAGATACAATGAACTTATCCAAAAAGGAATTGCAGTGGAACTCCGGGAAATTGCAGATAATATACGAATGCGGGATAAGGAGGATGAAAACAGGGCTGTCAGCCCGCTGCGGAAAGCAGCAGACGCGCTTGTGCTGGATAACAGCCATATGACAGTACCGGAACAGATGGATTGGTTCCGGAGGAAGTGGAAAAGCCTGAATGAATAAAATGGATATTGAAATAGATCCCTATGCCGGCTTTTGTTTTGGCGTTACCCGGGTTGTAAGCAAGGCAGAGGAAATTATCCGGCAATATGGCCTGCTGTATTGCCTGGGTGAGATCGTGCATAACCGGAAAGAGATTGAACGTCTGGAGGATATGGGGTTGAAAACAATAACTTATGACGATTTTTATACACTTTCAGACTGCCGGGTCCTGATCCGTGCGCACGGAGAACCGCCTGAAATCTACGAATATGCCTTCAGAAACAACATTGAACTGATAGACGGTACATGTCCGATCGTGCTTCGTTTACAAAGCCGCATTAAAAGGGATTTTTTGGAACAAGACGGGAATGGCGCACAAATCGTGATCTTTGGCAAAAAGGACCACGCCGAGGTGAGGGGGCTGGCCGGACAGACAAAATACATGACCGTTATTATTGAATCTGAGGATGATCTTGAAAAAATTGATTTCACCAGGCCTGTTCACCTGTATGCCCAGACCACTATGAGCCCCGACAGGTATAACCTGCTGAAGGAGCAAATAATCAATAAAATGAAAGGTGATGCCCCATTGGTAAAATGTAACCAGTCGATTTGCGGGCAGGTGTCAGGCAGAGTCCCCAGGCTTAAGGAATTTTGCACCAGCCACGATCTTATTCTTTTTGTAAGCTATGTGCAAAGTTCAAACGGCAAATTGTTGTTTGCCCAATGCAAATCGGTGAATGAAAAATCCTATTTTGTTTCATCCGTCGGGGATGTCAGGTCAGAATGGCTTACCAATGTCAGGCATGTGGGAATTACAGGTGCCACATCCACACCCCGTTGGCTTCTGGAGGAATTTAAAGTCCACATTTCCAAACTTGGGAGAATTGGTTAATTTTGAAAGCATCTCAATGTAAAAACAGCATGGAAGAAATCAATAAAGTCGGAGTATTGACTTCAGGTGGTGACGCACCGGGAATGAACGCAGCCATCAGGGCAGTTGTTCGGGCAGGAATTCATTACGGATTCCAGGTTTTTGGGATCCGGAGGGGATACCAGGGAATGATCGAAGGAGATATCATCCCGATGACCTCACAATCGGTAAGCGGGATCATCCATAACGGCGGAACCATCCTTCAGACAGCCCGCTGCAAGGAATTTATGACCTATGAAGGCCGTAGAAAGGCCAATGATAACCTGGTGGCAAACGGGATCAATGCTGTTATAGTGATTGGAGGAGACGGAACTTTTACAGGTGCCTGCATCATGTCGAAGGAATTCGATATTCCTTTTATTGGCATTCCGGGTACAATTGATAATGATCTTTTTGGTACCGATTATACAATCGGTTATGACACAGCCGTAAATACGGTTGTGGATGCAGTAGATAAGATCAGGGATACGGCCAGTTCACACGGGCGGATCTTTTTTGTCGAAGTAATGGGAAAGGAGGCAGGTTTTGTTGCGCTCCTGAGTGGTGTTGCCTGTGGCGCTGAAGGTATCCTTGTACCCGAAAGGCAGGGGCAGCTTGAAAAACTGAAAGAATACATAGCCGTCAGGGGCAGGATGCATAAATCCAGCATAATCATGGTTGCAGAAGGAGACGAAGACGGAGGGGCCATCGCCATTGCAAAGAAGTTCAGGGAGGAGTTTCCGGAATTCGATATCCGTACAACCATTCTTGGCCATATTCAGCGCGGAGGGTCACCCTCGGCCTTTGACCGCGTAACGGCAAGTCGTATGGGTGTGGCTGCAATAGAGGCACTTATCGATGACCAGAAAAGCATTATGATCGGGATTGTTAATGATGAAATAGTAAATGTCCCGCTCAGCAAAACCATTAAACTTCATAAGGACGTAAATAGTAAGCTACTTGAATTGACTGAGATCCTGATCTGATGACCTGCTATGCCGAAGTCATCCTCCCTCTCCCTGTTTCAGGTATGTTCACCTACCGCATTCCCGGGGAAAACGCATCGGGGGCAATACCCGGGATGAGGGTGACAGTTCAGTTCGGCAGGAAAAGGATGTATACAGGAGTGATCCGTAAAGTGCACAACCATATTTCAGATACTTATGCAGTAAAGGATATTCTGTCACTCCCTGATGATGTGCCCGTTGTTGATGAAAACCAGTTCCTGCTCTGGGAATGGATCAGTGAGTATTACATGTGCTCCCTGGGTGAGGTCTTCAAGGCTGCCATGCCTTCCGCCCTGAAAGTGGAAAGTCAGGAACCGCCGGAAGAAAAGGCCGGAAGAAAGCGAAGGTTGAAGAAGACACCCGGGAAGGATATGGCAGTGTGGCAGAAATCAGAACCCGCACAATTGAATCCTCCGCAAAACAAGGCCCTTGAAGAAATCAGGAATGCCTTCGGGGAAACCGAAGTGGTATTGCTTCATGGAGTTACTTCAAGCGGAAAAACGGAGATCTATATCAGGCTGATAGAGGAAACCCTCAGGCAGGGAAAACAGGTATTATACCTCCTTCCTGAAATCGCACTAACTACACAGATCATTGCCCGCCTGCAATCGGCATTTGGAAAGACAGTCGCTGCCTATCATTCAAAACTGAATAAAAGGGAAAAGATGGATACATGGAACCGCTTGCTGAAGGCGGGGGATGACAATAAAGTACAGGTTGTGCTGGGTGCAAGGTCCTCAGTCTTCCTGCCCTTCAGAAAGGCCGGACTGATCATTGTGGATGAGGAGCATGAAAACACTTTCAAACAGTTTGATCCCGCGCCAAGATATCATGCGCGGGATACTGCCATAATGCTTGCCCGCATTCACGGAGCGAAGGTGCTGCTGGGTACGGCTACCCCATCGATTGAAACATATTATAACTGCAATTCGGGTAAATACTCCCTGGTGAACCTTCCTGACCGGTTTGGCGACATGGAATTACCTGAAATCCGTGTGGTAAATACACGTGAATTGAAACGAAAAAAAAGAATGCAGTCGCATTTCTCACCCATGCTCCTTGATAGTGTGACAGAAGCCCTGCAAAATAAGGAACAGGTAATCCTTTTTCAGAACAGACGGGGATTTTCACTTTATCTCGAATGCAAACAATGCGGGGATATACCGCGATGCCGTCATTGTGATGTGAGCCTTACCTATCATAAACTCAGCAACAGGATCACCTGCCATTACTGTGGCTTTGGCATGGCTGTTCCCAAGGTGTGCTCCTCATGCGGCAATCCGGATCTGAAAATGCAGGGATTCGGAACGGAAAAGATCGAGGAGGAAATTGCCCTTTTTTTTCCCTCGGCCCGCGTTGCAAGGATGGATCTCGATACTACCCGTAAACGCAGATCTTTTGATCAGCTCATTTCCCGGTTTGAACTCCGGGAATCCGACATTTTGGTGGGTACTCAGATGGTTTCAAAAGGCCTTGATTTTGGTAACGTGCGCCTTGTTGGCATTGTTAACGCTGATACCATGCTGAATTACCCCGATTTCAGGGCCCAGGAAAGGGGTTATCAGCTCATGGCCCAGGTGAGCGGCCGGTCCGGGCGAAAGAACAAACGCGGGATCGTAATTATTCAGACCTCCGATGAAAAGCATCCGGTTATTGACCAGGTGGTGCGGAATGATTTCGAGGGAATGTACCGGACACAGCTTGAAGAACGCAAAAGGTTCCTTTATCCCCCTTTTTACAGGCTGATTGAAATAACACTTAAGCACCGGGACCGGGAAGTGCTTGACAAAGCTGCGGACTTTCTTCTTCAGCGACTCAGACTGGCAACCAGGGAAAGGATACTCGGACCTGAATATCCGCTGGTCAGCCGCATACAAAATCTGAACCTGAAAAGGCTCCTGATCAAGATCAGCAAGGGGAGTTCCCTGCCCGGTATAAAGAAAGGCATTGCCTTTCATATTGCGGAATTATCCGAACACCCGATGTTTCGGTCCGTGATCCCTGTTATTGACGTGGATCCTTATTAAATTTGTCCTGGCAATGAAAATTATAGCCCTCACTGATCTTCATGGTGGGATAAATGCACTGGAAAGCCTCGCCGGTCCGTTGCGATCGGCTGATCTGGTGCTTTTATGCGGTGACATTACTCATTTTGGACACAAAAGGGAAATGGAAGACATCCTTCAGCTTGTTCTGAAGATCAATTCTTCCGTTTTTGCCGTATCCGGAAATTGTGATTATCCTGATTCGGAAATTTACCTGGAAAAATCGGGGATTTCCCTTAATGCTGTCACTTGTGCCTTCCGGGGATATACCCTGTTCGGATTGAGCGGTTCCCTGCCCTGCCCGGGTAAAACGCCGAACGAATATGAAGAAGAGGAATATGAAGCTATACTGGACAACCTGGTGATCCCGCGAGAAACACCGCTGCTGATGGTCTCACATCAACCCCCGTACGGTACGCTGAATGATGAAGTAAGTTCTGGATTTCATGTCGGCAGTAAAGTTATCCGGAACTATATCGAAAAGATGCAGCCTTTGATATGTTTTACAGGACACATCCATGAAGGCATAGGCATCGATCACATTGGCAAAACTGCCATTGTTAACCCGGGACCTGCGTCAACCGGACGATACGTGTTGACGGAGCTATCGGAGCCGGCCAAGGATGTTTGGACGATAAGGTTATCCTCACCAGCACAGCATTGATTAATTTTTTTACCTGCAACACATCCCGTAAGGACAATATATTGCTTGAAAACCGATAAATAAAAATCTGAAGTCACGTGTGGGACGAAATATATTGTAAATCTGCTTATGATGTAAAAGGTCTGATTCATGGAAAATTTGTACATTTCGGTAAATCATCCTATTTCACACTCTTATACCTCAAAAATGAAAAGACGCACATTTTTACAGCATGCCGGTCTGGCTGCCGGAATGATCGTTACAGCGCCCTTGCTCGCAAACTGTAAAGACAAGGAAGACTATGATTTTCCTTTGACTGACCTTCATGTCCATCGGGCTGAAAATTTTGGTATAGACCAGATCATGAAACTTTCAAAAGAGAGAAAGGTGAAATTTGGTATTGTGGAACATCCTGCTGTCTGGGCTATAAAGAGTGATGCTGACCTGTCGGCATACATCGACAGTCTTAAAAAATATCCGGTTTACATTGGGTTGCAGCCTATGACGACCGGATGGAGCAGGGATTTTTCAGCTGAACTCCTGTCCCGCCTGGATTATGTTTTGATGGACCCCCAGACCATACCGGTTGGCAATGGAGAATATATGAGGATTTGGAATTTTGACACCTATGTTGAAGATACAGAGGTTTTCATGAATCAATATATGGACCACTGCCTGAATATCCTGCACAATGAGCCCATTCATGTTTTCGGATGGCCCCTGTTCCTGCCTGTATGCATAGCCAGGGATTACTATACGTTATGGACAGATGAGCGGATGCAACTGATCCTTACGGCAGCGAAGGCAAAAAACATCGCTATTGAGATCAACGACATGTCCCATACACCCCATGAGAAGTTCATCCTGATGGCAAAGGAACAGGGTTTAAAATTTACATTCGGATCGGATTCGAGGAACATGAATGCAGGGAGGCTGACATACTGCAAGGCGATAGCAAAAAAGTGCAATCTCAGGGCGGGGGATTTTTTTGTTCCGCGAGCCCTTTAAAATATAAAAGGTAAAAACATACGGGTCCGTGTCATATATTCACGGTATTGGTTCCCGAAATAGGCAATGCATTCCTTTTCATCAAATTTCGAGGTAAGGTAAAACAGAATTGATGAAAGGGCGGACACAATTAAAAGGCCGTTTTCAGGATTCTTGAAATAAATTCCCCAGGTCAGGCAGATCAAAGATCCGTATAAGGGATGCCTGATATATTTGTAGATTCCCCTGTCAATTAATCCGGTCGTTTTTTCAAATCCGAACAGGGTCTTCTCTTCCCTACGGGGATCGATTTTACCGAATCGCCTGAATACCAGGATACCGGTTATTACAAGGTAACCCGCGCCAGACAGAAAAATCCAGGAAATAATCTGATTTGTACTGAACGGATCCTCAAACCAGTATTTGTAGTTGCTGACAATGAGCCATAGAATACCCTCCCAGCCGAAAAACCGGTAAAAACCGTGACTGCTGACCGTGAACAATGCCCTCCAGGAAACTGCAATGATCGGTACGCTCAGTACTCCGAATAAAATAATTTTGTGCATGGTTTGGCTAATTATTATTGTTATCGGTCATATATCATGTCAAAAGTATTACTAAACTCATTCCTGCAGACTAAATAAAACGCTAATTTTATTGAGCAATTTATTTTGTGAACCAACCTACATGGACCAGATTATTGAATGTGTCCCCAATTTTAGTGAGGGACGCGATATGCAGCTTATCGGCAGGATCACCGCTGAAATAGAAAAAGTGGAGGGAGTAAGGCTTCTGGATGTTGATCCCGGCAAAGCCACCAACCGTACCGTTGTTACATTTGTCGGCGCTCCGGAATCAGTTTGCGAAGCGGCTTTCAGGGCAGTTAAGCTGGCGTCGGAGCTCATCGATATGAGCAGACACCATGGTGCCCATCCCCGGTTTGGTTCCACCGATGTATGTCCCCTTGTTCCCGTGGCCAATATTTCCATGGAAGAGGTGGCAATCCTTGCCCGATCACTTGCCGCACGGATTGGGAACGAACTGCACATTCCGGTATACTGTTATGAAAACGCTGCCTATGAGGAAAAGAGACGCAATCTGGCCAATTGCAGAAAGGGAGAATATGAGGGACTTTCTAAAAAACTGATTTCACCTGAATGGAAGCCTGATTTTGGCCCTTCGGAATGGGATGCACGAATTGCCCGGTCTGGGGCTACTGCGGTCGGAGCCCGAAATTTCCTGATCGCATACAATATAAACCTGAATACCACATCAACACGACGGGCCAACGCAGTGGCTTATGATATCCGGGAAAAAGGGCGGATCAAAAGGGTAGGGAACCCCTTTACGGGTAAGATTCTCCGTGATGACGCAGGGGAACCTGTATATGAACCCGGATTGCTCAAAGCAGTTAAAGCAATCGGGTGGTATATTGAAGAATATGGTATAGCCCAGATATCCATAAACCTGACAGACCTTTCCGTCTCACCCCTTCATAAAGTTTTTGATACGGCATGTGAATGTGCTGCATCAAGGGGACTCAGGGTTACCGG
>Ga0105104_10000298_pt1 | contig 37367 bp, 22 predicted proteins | sample PPLLaktember2015_3_FD_87034 | JGI IMG/M metagenome (GOLD analysis project Ga0105104, IMG submission 87034) | Freshwater sediment microbial communities from Prairie Pothole Lake near Jamestown, North Dakota, USA - PPLs Lake P7 Core (6) Depth... | ecosystem: Environmental > Aquatic > Freshwater >... | reverse complement strand
CGACCGGACACGGCGGCAATCTCCATTGCGAGCGCGTACCGAAAAACCTGAACGGAAAGAGTATTGACGCGGATGTCAAGGTCATTCACTTAGGCTACATGTACGAAGAGAACCGTTATCGCAAATATCTTTGGAACAAGGAAAAAGATCCTGTTCATGCCGGGCGCGGCTACTATGAGCATTTGCTGGATCAGCCGGGTATGATTCTGAAGGATTGGCGCGAACGGCCATTTATGGTTGCCAAAGACGTGCCTGACGTAACGGTGAATTCCAGCGCCAAACAGGAAATTAAACCGGAATACTATTACGCCAACGCGCGCAAGAATCTCGTGGATTTGGTTCCCGTTTCCGCACAGCGGGTGCTCGATGTGGGCTGCGGCCAGGGAATGACCGGTGGTTTGCTGCGCAGTACTCGCGGGATTGAAGTGGTTGGAATCGAAATTCATCCGGACGTTGCCGAGAGTGCGCGGCAGCATCTGAGCCGCGTGTTGACCGGCGATCTGGAAACGATGGAGCTTCCTTTCGCAGAAGGCTATTTCGATGCCATTATGCTGGGCGATATTCTGGAACATCTGGTGGATCCGTGGACTGCGCTTAAAAAACTTACCCGCTATCTGCATGCTGACGGCACGATCATCGCCAGCATTCCGAATATCCGCAATCTGGGCATCGTGAAAAAGCTGCTCGAAGGAACGTGGACGTATGAAGAGTGGGGCATTCTCGATAAAACGCATCTGCGCTTTTTTGCTTTGAAAAATATGCAGGATCTGTTTGAATCGGCGGGAATCGAGGCGAAAGTGGCGGAAGTCGTTCGCGATCCGCTTTTTGAAAAAGAGATGGCTATGCCGCCGCAAAAGACGATTGATGTGGATACCGGCAAAATGATGCTGCGCGCGGTGAGTCCGCAGGAACTCGATGAGCTGACGGCTCAGCAATTTATTTTTACGGGAAAACTTGTATCGCAATCGGCTATGAACGGCAAGAAAATTGAGCACGCGGATCAGCTCGTGCAGGCTCATGAAAACGTTCCGACAGTGTCCGTCGTGATTCCGGTCTACAATAATTTGAATTATACAAGGCAATGCGTTACGTCTTTATTCGGAGCGCGGGAGAAAGCCGGGTTCGAGGTCATTATGGTTGACAACGGCTCCGATGATGGAACGCCTCAATATCTGCGGCAGCTTCCGCCGCCGGTTCGCGTCGTCACGCTGCCGGAAAATCTCGGTTTTGCCAAGGGCTGCAACGCAGGCGCGCGCGAAGCGCGCGGAAAGTACATTGTATTTCTCAATAACGACACGACGGTCGAACCGAACTGGCTTTCCGCAATGATCGAGTGCATCGAGCGCAATCCGCAAATCGGTCTGGTCGGGAATCTGCAAATATTTCCGGATTCGGGCCGCGTACAGCAGGCGGGAATCGTTTGCGGCCCGGACAAAATGGTTTACAGCATTTACAATAATCAGATTCCCGCCGATCATCCGGCGGTCAACAAACCGCGTGAATTTCAGTTCATTGCGGGGAGTTGTTTCTTGATGGAGCGGGAGTTTTTCAATGCCCTCGACGGATTCGACGAATCCTACTTGAATTCCTGCGAGGATGTGGATCTCTGCATGCGGGTGCGCGAAGCCGGGAAAAAAGTGTATTACTGTCCGCAGAGCCGCATCTATCATTATGAGTCGCGCACCGTAAAAAGCCACGACAAGAACAGCGAAAACTATCGTCTGTTCCTGAAGCGATGGGGAGAGAAGATGTTTCAGGATGATTTGAATTATCTCACTGAAGATGGGATGCTCCCGCAGAAACCGGCGGTCGCAGATGTCGAAAAGAGAAGCGAGGATGCTGTCGTGATGACCGAGAACACCAAGTTGCCGTCCAGGGAAGAGAAATCTTTTCTTAAAGTCGGGATTCTGACCACGTACAATCAGCGATGTGGTTTGGCGGGGTACGCGCAATCACTCGTAGAGGCCCTCCGGAAACACGGAATTGATCCTCTCATTTTCGCCGAAAAATCTTCGGAACTGCTGGGTTTGGACGAACCGAACGTATTTCGCTGCTGGACGAGGAGTCCCGACGGCGGCGCGGATGTTGCCCGGCTTATTCTCGACCATAATGTGAATGTCCTGCATGTGAATCATGGCGGGATTTTCCCCTTGGACGGCTGGCTGATTGCTGTATTGCAGCGAATCCGAGAACAAGGAGTTCGCGTTGTGATCACGTTCCATACAACCGAAGCCGTGGCGGAAGAGTTCGGAATGCTCTGCAGATTGGCCGACCACGTTTATGTACATCATTCGCAGAACATGTTGGAGCTGGTGGCGATTGGCGCACCGGCCAAACGGATCGAACAGATTCCCATCGGTATGGCTCCCGTGACTCGCGAGGATTTGTTCGAGTGCAAGCTGGCATTGGGCTGGGATCCCGCCGTGAAAGTTGTATCCACGTTCGGCTTTGTCGAACCGCATAAAGGCGTACTGGAACTGATAGAGGCGATGAAGCCTTTGCACGCGCGAATCCAAGCCCGGCTCCATGTTTTAGGAATTCCGCACCCCGATAACCCCGACTCGCAGATTTATATGGAAGTATGTAAAGCGAAAGTGCAGGAACTGGGACTGGCGGATTATGTATGGTTCAGCAATGAATATTTGCCGGAGGAGGAGGTGGCGCGGCTGCTGCGGGCCAGCGACGTTATTGTGATGAACTACGCCAGCCAACGCTACGAGAGTTCGGCGGCGGCCATGTTCGCGTTGTCCACCGGCAGGCCGGTGGTGAGTTCGTCCGTCCCGACGTTTGAACTGCCCGAAGCCGTCACGTTCAAACTGACGGAGCAATACAATCTCGCGCAAGCCATCTATGTTCTATTGGCGAATCCGTTCGTCACGCGCGCTGTGCTTGATAACGTTCTGCGATTCGAGAAGACCGCGCGTTGGGAAGTGATTGCCGGACGAATTGCGGAAACCTACCGCCGTGTGGCGGAGCAGCCGATGCAATCGGATGTGCACTTGCTGAAATACTATCGGACGCATCCTGACGACATTTATGCTGAACCGCTGCAGCGCGAACGTGTGCGCTGGCTGAAGAGTAAGGCGGAAGGCCGCATCTTGGAAATCGGCCCGGCTACGGGTTATGTGAGTGAATTTGTCGGCGCTGCTGCCGCAGCGGATATCAATCGCGGCCGCTTGGCCGTATGCGAAGTGCTGCGGCCGGATACGAAATTCTATTTCGGCAACGTGTTTGAAGGATTGCTCTTTAAGGATAAGGAGTTCGATCAGGTTCATGCGCCGGAAATTCTGGAACACGTGGACTTCGATCAAGCCGTCGTCGCCTTGCGCGAATGCGCCAGAGTCGGAAAACGAGTGATTCTCACGCTGCCCAATGCCGACAAACCGAATTACAATCCGGATCTGGTTCACAACATCGAACATCGCTGGATCGTGAACCGGCATTCCATCGAACGATTGCTGCGGGAAACGGGCTGCACGAATTACGAATTGGACGCTTCTCCGGGATTGGATTTCTATTTGCTCGATATTCGCACCGATACAACCGCGCCCCGCTCTGTGGTCCTTGAACGCGCCGCCAAGCTGCATTCGTTTAATCTCGATCCGGGTGAACCGATCCAGGTGGGTGTGGATATGAGCGCGCTCGAAGACAGCACCAGTCGCGCCCGTGGAATCGGACGGTATATGCTCAACCAGTTTAAAGAATTGATGGCGATTCGCCCGAACTGGACGTTCACGGCCTTCGGAGTATCGCCTTCGCCGCAGTTTAAGGAGGTTCATGAATTCGCGGAGCTGGCCAACGGCGGCTATTTGCGCTGGGGACGCCTGCCGGAAAGAATGCCGGACGTGCTCTATCTTCCGCATCCGATGGGCGTGGCCGGAAAGCCGATTCTCGAATCCATATTTCATTCGGATCTGTTGGTGGCGTGCACGTTTTATGATCTGGTTCCGCTGATCTTTTCCGATGAATATCTAAGGCTTGACCCTAAATTCGGTTCGAATTACTTATCACAACTTGAGCTGATACAGAAACGGTGCGATCTGTTCCTCTGCATTTCACAGGCAACCGCACAGGATCTGCAGGTTCGTCTACAATTGCCCCAAGCGAGGCTGAGAATCATTCATGCCGGTGTGGGAGATCAATTCACGCCGGAACCGGATGCATTGCTCACGGATAAAATGCTTCAAATGCACGGACTTCAAAAAGGGCGTTTTCTGCTGTTTGTCGGAGTGCCGGATCAACGAAAGAATCCCGTCGGACTCTTCATGAGTCTGTCCGCGGCAAGGCAAGTGATGCAAAGCGATTTGCGGCTCGTTCTGGCGGGGGATATCCCGTCTCAATATATAACGTGGCTAAAAAAATTGGCATCGGATTGTGCGCTGCCGGAAACGGCCGTCTGTTTTGCCGGAAAAGTGAGTGATGATGAATTGAACGTGCTCTATCACACAGCTTCAGCCCTTCTTTTCCCCAGCCGTTATGAAGGTTTTGGTTTTCCGATCATCGAAGCCATGTCGTCGGGATTGCCGGTCATTGCCGGCAATAATTCGTCGCAAGCGGAAGTCTTTGAAGGAGCGGCTGTTCTCGTTAACGCGAGCAAACCGGAAAGCATTGCTCGCGGGATTTTGGATTTGCAAATGAATTCCGATCTGCAAAATGAAATGCGCCGCAAAGGACTGGAGCTATGCCGCCGCTATACGTGGCGTAAAGTTGCGGAAAAAACGGCTATGTATCTGGCCGAGAGCGTTGCGCAGCGCGGTATGAAACGCCAATCCGCAAAAACGAAATCGCGCGAGCGGGTTCTCGCATAGTCGAAAATGCAAAATGCATACAAAAATCCCCGGCGCAAACCGGGGGTTTTTTTTCAAGTGGATAGAAAATAATTTAGTCGCGATGAAGCCGCGTCAAAACCTCAATCCGCGGCGTCTGCGGAAAGAAATCGCAGGGTTCAATTTCTATGATCTGAAATCCCGCTTGCAGAAGTCCAACAAGATCGCGTCCCAGCCGGGCTGGATTGCAGGATAGGTAGTAAACGTCCCGCATGCGTGATTTCCCAATTGCCTTGATCACTTCGGAATGCGCGCCGCTCCGCGGCGGATCGAGAATAACAAGATCATCGGGCGTTATTTCTCCAATCTGGCGGGGAAGAGTACTGATCAGATCGCCCTCGATGAACCGCGCTTCCTTCACTCCGGCCACCCTGGTCAGCGCATGCATCGTGGATTCGGAATTCCGCGTCAGTTCCAGAACAGCGAGTGCCGAACCGTTCGCCGCTGCCGCACAGCCTAAAGCTCCGTATCCTCCATACAAGTCCCATACCGTTCGCCATTTGTTTTCGGATGCCATATTTTTCAGTTTGGCATGAACGAGATCCGCCGCCGCAGCATTGGCCTGTGTGAATACCGAAGGATTAATCTCCAACTCATGTCCAAGCCAGATGGATGTCATCCCATGCGAGCCGGGAGTCGAACGAAGCGGTTTCCGATAATCAATGATCCCTGCTTGTGTTCCGGATGCGAACCAGATGCCGCCGGGAAGCTTCAAGTCGCGTAACCGTTCAGACCATTCGCGGATTGCCGAATCATTTGCGATGTCCGCGAATATCAGCAGTAGTCCGGCGCCGCACGAGGTCCGGTGAATCTGAATCCGTCGCGGGTAATGTGCCTTTGATGGTATCTCAATATCCTGAAACTGTTCTGATAGCTGTCCGATACACTGGCCGATAGTTTCATCGCCGAGCATACAATTTCGAATGGGAATTCCCGAAAATTGGCGGGATTCCGTCTGATAGCCGATGCGGAGTCGGTTATTCTCTAACCAAGTAGTGAGTGTAATCCGGCTGCGGTAATTCCACGGCAATGGACTTGGTACCGTGGGCTGAACTCCAACTTCGCCGATGGCTTTTCGCAATGTCCGGACGGCGAGTTCCCGCTTGTGAATCAGTTGTGCGGAGTAGGAGAGGCAGCCCCAGACCGATCCGGCACATTCTCTCGCGTGCGAACACGGATGCTCTATTCGATACGGCGAATCCAGCAGTCTTTCGATGAGCCGGGCTGACGGAGGCTTTGTCTTTTCGTCAAGCTCGACCAGAATGCGATCCCCCGGCATGCCGCCGGACACAAAAACTGCCCGGTGATCCACGTGAAACACTCCCCGCCCATCCGTAGACAGGCTGTCCACAATGGCTTCCATGCGAGGCAGAGGCCGTCCGCTCGATTTTACAGATTTGTTCATGTTAGGAAGGCTATATAGTCAAGTATCCTTAAAATGTCAAGGTTAAGACTGTACGCACTTGATTCTTTACCAGTCTGTCCACTAATAACTGCCATAATGAGGGATTAAGGTACGATTCCGGGCATATCAGAGTGATTTTACCTTGACAAATTTCATATATGATCCCATATTTTAATGCTGAGGAAACGAGCATTTATAAGTCCGTTTAGTGCCTTCGTGGGCTCCGCATGAACGTGACAAGTTCTTACTGCTAAAGACTTGGAAGATTGGGTTGATTGCCGCTTCGGCTCCGTGATTATGCCCTGCTTTGTCGCTGGCCGTATGCATCCTCTCCGACCCGCCCCCATTATTTGAGTTCCGCACCATGATCGTTGGCTTGGGCACTGATCTCATGGACGTTACCCGGATGGAAAAACAGCTACAAGAGGATGCAGGGCTGATTTCCAGCCTGTTTACCCCTGCCGAGATCGCTTACTGTGAGGGTAAACGCTATCCCGCCCAGCATTATGCCGCCCGGTTTGCCGCCAAAGAGTCCTTGTTCAAGGCACTGGGGACGGGTTATCGGGATGGGCTAAGCTGGCTCGAAATCGAAATAAGCCACAGCAACACCGGGCAACCCGAAATAAAACTGACCGGAAAAGTGCAGGAACAAGCAGCGAAAATGGGAGTAAATCGGGTGTGCCTGTCCATGTCCCACACTCGAACTCACGCTGCGGCAACCGTCATTCTGGAATCCTGAAACTGACAATACACCAAGAGGATTGACTCCATGAGCCACATCGGCTCCTACGAAAACCGGATCAAAGATTTCAACTGGTCCCTTTCTGAACAGGAACTCGGCTACAAAGCCGGAGACAAAATCAACATCGGCTGGTACTGCTCGGATCGCATTTGCAAGCTCGGCAAGGCCGGGAAGAAAGCCCTGATTTGGGAAGATTTTCAGGGCAACGTCAAAGAGTACACGTACGACGACATTCGCGTTCTCTCGAACACGATCGCGGATTATCTGCAAAAGCGCGGCATTCAGACCGGACAGCGCGTCTGTCTGTTTATGGATCGCATCCCCGAGCTGTACATCGGTTTTATCGGTGTTCTCAAAATGGGCGGAATCGTGCAGCCGCTTTTCTCGGCTTTCCGCGAGGAATCGCTGTTTACGCGGCTGAATAATGCCGAAACAACGGCCATTATTACGCAGAAAAAACTGCTGCCTACGATTCGCAAGATTCGCGATCAGCTTCCCGCTTTGCAGCATATCATCGTAGTGGACGCGGGCGATGCTCCGCTCAAGGAACGCGAAGTGCCGATGAATATGGAAGGCATGCCGCGCGTAGAACAGTTCGATGTTTTTTCGTCCACAGCAGAAACTCCTTCAGTTCTGCATTACACGTCCGGTACTACCGGTCAGCCGAAGGGCGCTCAACACGTGCATTATTCGCTGATCTCGCAATATCTGACGTCCAAATGGGTTCTCGATCTGCAGGATAACGATATTTACTGGTGCAATGCCGATCCCGGCTGGGTTACAGGCACGTCCTATGGAATCATCGGACCGTGGTCCAACGGAATCACGCAAGCCGTTCTCGATTCCGGCTTCAATGCCGACCGTTGGTATTCCTTTATCGAAAAGCACCGCATCACCAATTGGTATTCCGCTCCCACGGCGATTCGGTTGCTGATGAAGGAAGGAACCGAACTGGTTCGCAAGCACGATCTTTCGTGTCTGCGCCACCTGAGCAGCGTCGGTGAACCACTCAATGCCGAAGCCGTGATTTGGTCGCAGGAAGCGTTCGGCAAGCCGTTCCACGATACCTATTGGCAGACCGAAACCGGCTGCATCGTCGTGTCCAACTATCCCGGCATGCCCGTCAAGCCGGGTTCGATGGGCAAACCGTTTCCGGGCATCACGGCCACCGTGCTGGACATGAAAACCTATGAACCGATCAATGATGTTGGTAAAGTGGGATTGATTGCGCTGCGTCCCGGCTGGCCTTCCATGATCCGCTGCTACTGGAACAATCCTGAAGGCTACAAGAACAAATTCAAGAACGGCTGGTATCTAACCGGCGACCGTTCCAGCATTGATAAGGAAGGCTATTTCTGGTTCGTGGGCCGCGATGACGATGTGATCAATACGGGCGGCCACTTGGTCGGGCCGTTTGAAATCGAATCCGCACTGCTCGAGCATCCGGCGGTGGCCGAATCGGCGGCGGTCGCCAAGCCCGATAAGGTCAACATGGAAGTCGTGAAGGCTTTCGTGGCGTTGAAGCCCGGATATGACGTGAATGAAGACCTCGAACTGGAGATCATGAACTTCATTCGCAAGAGGCTCTCGCCGTTGGCCATGCCGCAGGAAATCGAGTTCGTGAAATCCCTGCCCAAGACTCGCAGCGGAAAAATTATGCGCCGCGTCCTCCGGGCTCAGGAATTCGGCGAACCGATTGGGGACATCAGCACGCTGGAAAACGACTAAGCGACTCAATACATCGAGGAATCCCTCATGCCCGGTTCCATCTTTGTAGATAAAGCTCACAAACCTACCGCCAAAGAAGTGGCAGCCGCTCTCGGAAATGCCGCCGATTTATGGGACGAGTTCGCGCAGTTCATTCGCGATAAGTACGAACCCATAACCGACGAATGGAAATTCTACAAAAGCTGGCACTGGAAACTGAGCCGTAAGAAACGCACGGTGTGCTATTTCTTTGCGGAGAACAATCAATTCACGGTGGCATTCGTTTTCGGTGAAAAAGCCGTGGCCGTCGCTATGCAGAGCAAACTGCCGAAAAAGATTCTAAGCGATATCGAAAGCGCGCGCAAGTATGCCGAAGGCCGCGGCTTTTATGTGAAGGCGGCAAAGCCAAGCGACCTGAAGCATCTGCAAACCTTGCTAGCTATCAAAATGGCCAATTAATTCGGAAACATTGAACATCTCACGATAAAGGAGAGTCTTCATGGACGAAATCACCAAGGCCGTACTTGATTACGTGAAACGCGAGTACCTCGAAGAAGACGATGACCGCGAACTGACGGACACCACGCCGTTGATCACCGGCGGTATCGTGGATTCCTTCTCGATGGTGTCTCTCAAGCGTTTTCTGGAAAAGAAATACCAGATCCAAATTCCCGACGCTGATGCGTCGCCCGAAGCGTTCGATAACGTCAAGAGCATCGTCGCTCTCGTGAATCGCTTCAAAAAGGCGTAACCATGAACGGCAAAATCCTGATCATTATCTGCGCGCTCTTCTTATGCGCGACCGTCGCCATGTCGCAAACCCTTTCGCCTATTGAGTTGCCTGTCCCGCAAACTACCGGCGGCAAACCGCTTATGCAGGCGTTGAAGGACCGGCACACGTCCCGTGAATTCGCCCCCGATCCTCTGCCGCCGCAAGTGCTTTCCAATTTATTGTGGGCGGCTTACGGTTTCAATCGTCCGGAGATTGAACACCGCACCGCACCGTCGGCGATGAATAACCAGGAAACGTCGGTTTACGTGTTTCTCAAGGAAGGTGTTTACGAGTACAACGCTAAGGCAAATATGCTGAATCCTGTTGTTGCCGGAGACTATCGCTCCATAGCCGGCAAACAGGATTTCGTGAAAGAGGCTCCGCTCAATCTCGTCTATGTGGCGGATTATGCGAAAATGGGTGAAGGCACCGCCGATGATCACCTTCGTTATTCCTATGCGGACGCCGGTTTTATCGCGGAGAATGTCTACCTGTTCTGTGCCTCCGAAAATTTGTCGTGTGTTGTACGCGCATGGGTGGATCATGAACAGGTCGCGTCCACATTAAAATTGCGGCCGGATCAGAAGGTCCTTCTGGGACAGACTATCGGCTACCCGAAAAAGTAGTTGCGGATTAGAACAAGCGAACTAAGCACCAAGGAGAATACTTATGGCTTACCCGACAACGGTTCGCCAATCGTATGTTTCGGATTTGGACGGATTGAAGCAGGCCGGACTTTTTAAAGAGGAACGCTTCATCCACTCGCCGCAAAACGCCGACATCGAAGTGGAATTTCCGACCGGCGCATCCCTTCAGAAAGTCATCAATCTGTGCGCCAATAACTACCTCGGACTGTCGAGTCATCCCGACGTCGTCAAAGCGGCGCATGAGGGATTGGATCATCGCGGCTACGGCATGTCGTCCGTCCGCTTCATCTGCGGAACACAAGATATACACCGTGAACTCGAAAATAAACTCACCGAGTTTCTCGGCACGGAAGACACGCTGCTTTTCCCCTCCTGCATGGACGCCAACGCAGGCGTCTTTGAAGCCGTGCTGAGCGAGCAGGATGTCATGATTGCTGACCGGCTGGTGCATGCGTCCATCGTGGATGGAATGCGGCTCTGCAAGGCCATGCAGGATACTTACAAGCATTCCGACATGGGTCACCTTGAAGAGAAGCTGCAGGAGCATCAGGATAAGCGTTTTCGTCTGATCATCACCGATGGCGTCTTTTCCATGGACGGCGATCTGGCCAAGCTCGATCAAATCGTCGCGCTGGCGGAAAAGTACAACGCGATGGTTTTCGTGGATGAATCGCACGCTTCCGGCTTCATCGGTAAAACCGGACGTGGTACGCATGAGCATTGCGGCGTTTACGGCAAAATTGACATTATCACAACGACGTTGGGCAAGGCTCTGGGCGGCGCGTCCGGCGGCTGCGTCAGCGGTAGAAGAGAATTGGTGGAGATGTGCCGTCAGCGTGCGCGTCCCTACTTGTTTTCGAACACCGTCGCTCCCGTAATCGTCTCCGGTGCCATTAAAGTGTTGGATCTGATTTCCAAAACAACTGAACGCCGCGACAAACTGGAGTGGAACACTACGTATTGGCGCAAGCTGCTCACGGAAGCGGGTTTTGACATCAAGCAAGGCGAAAGCCCGATTGTTCCTGTCATGCTTTACAACGCCAAATTGGCGCAAGATGTGTCTCGAGATTTGTACGCGGAAGGCATTTATGTGGTCGGTTTCTTCTTCCCCGTGGTAGCCAAAGGGCAGGCGCGCATTCGCACGCAGCTTTCCGCCGCGCACGACAAGCAGCATTTGGACAAAGCCATTGCCGCGTTCATTAAAGTCGGAAAGAAGTACGACATTCTGGGCAAAGGTAAGAAGGAAATCGTGGACAAGTATGGCCTATAAGCTATAGTGATTCCGTAAAAATCCCCGCCTTGTGGCGGGGATTTTTCATTCCGGAAGACAGTGATAAATTGATCAGACAGAATCGGCGTTTCGAACTGCGATCAATTCCGCGGCGATGCTGACGGCGATTTCCGCTGGGGTCTGAGAGCCGATCTGCATGCCGATAGGAGTGTGCACTCGGGCCAGAATGTCCGACGGGAAACCGTCCCGCGTGAGATTATCCAAACATTTCCGCGCCTTTTTTTGACTGCCAAGCATTCCGATATACCTGAATTCGTTCGATACGCATAACCGTAGCACGTCTTCATCATACGTGTGTCCGTGAGTCATAATCACAATATAGGTGTCCGGCGTAAACCGGATTTGCTTCACAATTTCCCCAATGGGTACGCAGATCGTCCGGTCTGCGGCCGGGTGCTTTTCCTTGTTAGCCCATTCCGGCCGGTAATCCAGCACCGTCACGAAAAAACCGACGCGTTTTGCCAAGCGGGACAACTCTATGCCGCAGTGTCCGGCGCCGACGATATATAAGTGATGAGGATTATGCAGCGGTTCAATCAGAAACTCCATCACGCCGCCGCACACCATGCATGGTCCGGCAGTTGGTTTGTCTTTGCCGGCAAGATCGTATTTGACCGTGTGCGGTATGCGCGGCGTTTCGCGAACAAGGTCTTCGATGATTTTCCGCTCCACGTCGCCGCCGCCCACAGTTCCCCGGATCGTTCCGTCCGCGTAGACCAGCATTTTAGCTCCGCATACTTGCGGTGCTGATCCTTCGGATAATACGACCGTAACCGCATAAGCGGTATTGCCGCTTTCCACGGCTTCGACAACGTGGCGATAAAATTCCAGTGCGTCCATCAGTGTTTTACGCTCCGGCGAAGTTTTTCCACGGCGGTCACGATGGATTCCGGCGTGGCTGGAAATCGCAGTTCTGCTTCTGTATGATGATTATCCAACGACTCAATAGCATGTTTGATCGCAAAGAAAACCGCCTGCCCGTAAAGAAACGGCGGTTCACCCACGGCTTTACTGCCCATCAATCCCGCTTGTCGGCGCTCGTCCTGCACCATTTCAATCTGCCATTCATCCGGCAGTTCGCGTATCGTTGGTATCTTATAGGTCGTCAGCGATGGAGTGATATTCCGCCCTTTGCCGTCGTGCAGAACCTCTTCCATCGTGCACCAGCCGAATCCTTGAAAGAACGCGCCTTCAATCTGCCCGCGATCCACGGCGGGATTCACGGAACGGGCTGTTTCATGAATTAAATACACCTTGGGCAGCGTGAAATAACCCGTCAATAAATCCACTTCCGCAACCGCCAGTCCGCAGCCGAATACAAAATAAGCAAAAGGAGTTCCCTTGCCCTTTTTCCAATCGAATTTTAAGCCGGGAGTTTTATAGAATCCATGCGCGGCCAAATCAATCCGCTTCATCCAAGCCGCATGCGCAAGCTCCGACAAAGGCACGCGCTGATCGGGATGGCGGCTATCAAATACGAAATTATTGCTGAACACAATTCGCTGAGCGGTGCAAGAGATATCGAATTTGCTTTTCAGATAGACCGATGCGAAAGGCCGCAGCCTGACAATGATCTGCCGGGCGGCGTCCCGTGCTGCGTTACCGTTCAAGTCCGCTCCCGTGGATGCCGCTGTCGGAGACGTATTGGCTGTGCGTTTGGTGTTGTGCGTTTCGATGCGCACGCGATCCAAGGTCACACCCAATTCTGAAGCCGCCGCCTGTGCGACCTTAGTATTTACTTCTTGCCCCATTTCCACGCCGCCGTGCGAAACGGACACGGAACCGTCCGTATAGACGTGAATTAGTGAGGATCCTTGATTGAGAAACGGCGCGGTAAACGAGATGCCGAATTTTATCGGCAAGATGCCGATGCCGCGCTTCACATAGGGATGTGTCTCGTTGAATTCATCCACTTCCCGTAGAAGACTTGCATAATCGCATGTCTTTTCCAAACGGCGCAGCAGCGGAACCGTATTAGGTTCGATCACCGGTTGGCCATAGGGTGTCTGCTGGCCTTTACGATAGGCGTTGAGTCGCCGGATTTCCAGCGGATCTTTCTCTAATTTATGCGCAACATGATCGAGAACGCTTTCGATGGCAAAGATTCCCTGCGGCGCACCGAAGCCGCGAAAGGCCGTATTAGGCGGCAAGTTCGTACGGCAGGGTCGGGCGACGACGCGCATGTGCGGAATATAATATGCATTTTCGGCGTGTAGAACGGCCCGCTGAATAATGGGCATCGTGAGATCCGCATACGCGCCGCCGTTCGCGTTGAACTCGATGGAGTAGGCGAGTATCTTTCCGTTGCGGTCGAATCCCGCTTTATAATGGTTTTCAAACGGATGTCGCTTACCCGTCCAGGCCATATCTTCCGCCCGCGAAAGCTGCAATTCTACCGGACGTTTTGTTTTAAAGCAGGCGAGAGCGGTTAAGCATGCCCACAAATTCGCAAGGCTTTCTTTGCCGCCGAAGGCGCCGCCTAATCTCCGCACGTCTACCGTAATGTCTTTGCGGCGCAGTCCCAACACGTGCGCGGCAAGTTCCTGGACTTCTGTTGGTGCTTGCGTCGCGGAATAAATCGTGATTTCCTGATCTTCCCCGGGTACGGCGCGCGACCTCTGTGTTTCCCAGTACACGTGTTCCTGTGCGCCGCTGCTGACCGTACCTTCCAAAACGATTTCCGCCTGCGCGAATGCGCGGTCAACGTTGCCGCGCTCTAACCCGATTTCCGGAGCCAAAAACGATTTCGCGGCCAGAGCCTGTTCAACCGTAAGAACCGGCTCTAATTCCCGATATTCGATGCGAATTTTCTTTCGTGCTGACGCGGCTGCTTGCGGCGTCTCCGCTACGACTACCGCGACGGGTTGACCGCAATAACAGACTTCGCGTGTCGGCAGCAGCGGTTCATCCGGAATTTTCGAGCCGATTTGATTCGCGCCCGGAATGTCCGCCGCCGTTAAAACGGCTAAGACGCCCGGCGTGCGCGCGGCGTCCAGCGCATCTATCGAAACGATTTCCGCATGGGCGTACGGGCTGGTTAGCACGCGGGCGTAGCACATGCCGTCCGGCTTGGGTTCATCGCTAATAAAGCGGGAAGCGCCGGTGGCATGCAGCGTGCCGGAGAGATGTGTTGGAATGCTTTCCTGTTTGACCGGCGTTTTGCCGCGCGTTTTCTTTTTGTTCATCACTGTGGCCATGTCACAGCTCCAGTAATGATAAGCCGAGCTGCGGGAACAACTCGCTGAAATGCTTGACCAAATGATTGCGAGCTAAAAGCCTTCGGAAATCCGCGCCGCCGCGCACGTCGCTGATCGGCGTGATTTCTTCCCTGACCAATTTAGTCGCATGGGAAACTACTTGTACGCTTGGAGTTTTATCGCGCAGGTAATCACACGTTTGATGCGCGAAATACGGCTGTGCCGCTACGCCGCCGATAACAAACCGAACGCGTGAAATGCGCTTTCCGTCCATCCACACGGCGATCGCGGAATTCACCGCTGCAATATCGAGCGCGCGGCGTTTTCCGGTTTTCTCGAAACGCGAAAGGCAGGAGGATAAAGGCAGTTCGATGGAATATAGAATTTCGCGTTCCGCTAAGGCTGTTTTTCTATAGCCCGTAATAAATTGCTCCAGAGGCAGACGTCGTTCGCCGCTCCGGGACCGAAGAATGACGTCGGCTTGATATGCCATCAACGGCGGAATACCGTCGGCAATCGGGGAAGCCGTGCAAATGTTCCCTGCCAGAGTCGCAACGTTGCGGATTTGCGTCGAAGCCATCTGAACGATAGCCGAGTGCAGCGCAGGGAAATGCAGTTTTACCAAGTCGCTTTTCAGCAAATCGGTCAGCGTAGTTCCCGCGCCTATGATGAGATGATTGTCGCGCATTGCAAGAACGCGCAAATCTGATATCGCGGACAAGTCAACGAAATGATCGAAACGATAGCCGTTGATATGAACATCCACCATCACGTCGGTTGCGCCATGTGCATATCGTATGTGAGATGCGTTCGGAATCGAATCTAAGGCGTCGAAAAGCCCGGATACATCGCACGGAGCATGATAGTGCGGCAGAGAAAAATCAGCAGTGGAGAGCGGTGATCCGGCTTCACTATTCTGCGCAACAAAGGACAACCCGGCGGCGATCTCCGGGAAATAGGATGGCCGAAGATCGTCCTGTGTCGTCGCAAGCTTTTTGCGGATGTTGTCGGCAACCGCTAATCCCGCTTTCAAAATCGGCGCATAGCCCGTGCAGCGGCATAGTGTTCCTTCCAAAGCCGTGAATATTTCTTCGCTGGAAGGAGTCGGATTATCCAGAAAAAGACAGAATAAAGACATGAGCACGCCGGGAGAGCAGTATCCGCACTGCGTTCCATGATGTTCCACCAGCGCGCTCTGCAGCGGATGGAGTTTATCAGGATTCGCCAATCCCTCGATTGTGACAACATGTTTGCCGTTCGCTCTCGCGGCGGGCAGCAGGCAGGAGTTTACCGCGTGATATTGCACTTTTCCGTCGCGATACTCGCCCAGCGCAATCGTGCATGCGCCGCAATCTCCCTCTTTGCAGACCTCTTTCGTGCCCGTTAGTCCCTGACGTTCACGCAGATATTCCAGCAGAGTCATATCTGATGGAATATCATCTTCGATTCGGACTCGATTCAAATAAAATGATACGGTGCACATAAACGTGACATTCTCGTTCTGAAAGCCTATTCAGTATTGCGAATTAGGGAAAACGCAAATCCTCTGGCGTGTTGATGTTGCGTAAAACGGCTTCATCATTTATAGGCAAGAAGATCTGTTGAACTCCACTCTCATGAATCGCGGTGCGCAGACTTTCCATTTGCGCATGTGCAAGCAAGTAGTCTTGGAGCACGCGAGGGACGATAAGGGGGTGGCCGCCGCGCTCTTGATAAACCGGTTTAATCACGGCCTGTGGATGCAAGGCGAACTCAGAAACAAGCGCGCGAACGGTTTCCGGCTTCACAAAGGGATGATCTACGGGAAAAAGCAAGTATCCGTCGGCAACTGCTGTGCTTGTCATCCCGATGCGAATCGAAGACAGCATTCCCCGTTCTGGAGCCGGATTAACGGCCATGCTGATTTTTGCCGCGAAAGGAAGCGCATATTCCCGTGCTTCTTCGGCAATGACTACCGTGACAGGACGGCAGTCGGCGCGATTCAACGTCGTAAGAATCCGTTCCAGAAACGACTGGCCGTCCGTTTCGCATGCGAGTTTCGGCATACCCATCCGCAGCCCGCGCCCGGCCGCCAGTATAATGCTGGTTAGCGATGGAGCGGAAGCGCCGTTCATGCTAATCCGGTTTGTTGATTGAACTGTTCGATGAGTTCATCAAAGTAGGGAACCTCTTCCTCGAACAATTGCCGCCAGTATTCCGGATCCCACTGCGCGAGAATTTCTTCGTATGTCTTGCCCTGCTGTTCGACCCACGTGTAGTATTTCAAATTGTGAATCGCCTTGCGGTCGCGGTAGTTCAGTTCGCGGAAAAAGTCGGTGCGCTGTCCCGCTAAGGGTCCCGCAAAATCCCGTGCGGCATCCAGCGCGTTGTATGCGCCGTGTTCCGCCGCTAATTCCAGCAGTCGCGATTGATAGAGATCGGCGGCATCGGTAAAAATCGTAAAAATCACGTCATGCTCGTCGAACTCGAAATATTTCGCCGTCTTGATTGCGGCCAGCAGATTGCAAATGGAGGAAATTCCCAATAACGGCAGCTGCCTAACGCTCTCGCTGTTCACTCCCAGCGCCGTCAGATGCTCGATTCCGTCCGCTTCATTGAATAAGCGTAGAATCCGCATGCAGTCTTCGTCGTCAATCGCCGCCACGGCGTCCGTGTTGCGGACGTTGTGCACCCACGGCACGTGCTTATCCCCGATTCCTTCAATGCGATGTCCGCCAAAACCGTTCATGTACAGTGTCGGGCATTGTTGCGCTTCGACCGCGACCGTTTGCATGGACGGAAAATACTTTTTCAAATAGTCACCCGCGGCAATCGTTCCCGCGGATCCCGTCGCCGAAATATACGCTGAAAACCGTGAACCGGATGCGATTTTACGATAAACTTCTTCAATCGCCGGACCCGTGACATGGTAATGATATATTGGATTTCCGAATTCGTCGAATTGGTTGAAGATGATGTTGGTCGGATCCTTGCGCAACTCCCAGCACTTGTCGTAAATCTCTTTCACGTTGGATTCGCAGCCGGGGGTGGCGATCACCTCCGCTCCGATCTCGCGCAGCCACGTGAAACGCTCCTGCGACATCTCTTCGGGTAAAATCGCGACGGCCGTGCAGTTTAGCAGCGCGCAGTCGAACGCTCCGCCGCGACAATAATTCCCCGTGGACGGCCACACCGCTTTATGCACGGTCGGATCGAACGCGCCGCTGACCAGTCGCGGAACCAGACATCCGAAAGCCGCGCCTACTTTATGCGCGCCGGTCGGAAAATACTTGCCGACCAAACCGATAATCCGTGCGCGCACTCCGCTAAGCGAGGAGGGAATCTCCAAATAGTTCACGTCGCCGAAGCGGCCGGTTTTTATGTCGTTTTTCCAGGATATGCGGAACAAGTTGATCGGATTGACGTCCCACAAGCCGACGCCGTCGAGTTTCTTTTGGATCGGCTGTGGAATCAATTCCGGCTGGCGCAATTGACGGAATGTGGGTATTACGATATTGCGTTCGCGGCAGCGTGCCGCGGTGCGCTTGATGATTGCGGGTTTGAGTTCCGAAATGATGCGGGACATATGGTTTGATTCTCTGTGTTAAAATTGTGCCAGCCGTTCCAGTTCGGCTATCGGATTCGTCTTTCGCGCCAGAAAAATCATTGCGGCAATCACAAACGGTTTGTATCCGGCTTCATGATACGTAGCCAAACGGTATCGCTCGAAAACTGGAGCGGAAACTTCGCCGTGCTCGCAACTGACGCCCGAGATGTCGGCGGGTAAACAATGCATGTAGAGCGCATTGCTGCCGCGCGTAAAAGCCATGTTGCGCTCCGTGCATTCCCAGGATTGATGCCTCGCATTATGTGCAAGGCATTCCTTTTCCAGTTCGGAAAGACCGGCTTTGTCGCGTGCCTGTAGAAGCTGTGTCCGCCTTTGCATAACGTGATACGGTGCCCACGACTTCGGATAAACCACGTCGGCGTCCTTGAATGCGGCGTCCATATCCGTGACTTGCGAAAAGCTGCCGCCGCCGGATTTCGCGTTGCTGCGCGCGATGTCCACAATTTCCGGAACCAGATCGTAGCCTTCGGGATGCGCCAGCGTAACGTCCATTCCGAAGCGGGTCATCAGCGCAATGATCCCCTGCGGTACCGAAAGCGGTTTGCCGTAGCTCGGCGAGTAAGCCCACGACATGGCGATCTTCTTGCCGCGCAGCGCCTCGAACGATCCGAAATGACTCTTCAACTGCAGAAGATCGGACAACGATTGTGTCGGATGATCCAGATCGCATTGTAAATTGACCAACGCCGGACGTTGATGCAAAACGCCTTCGCGATGTCCTTCGTCTACAGCCGCGGCCACTTCCCGCATGTAGCGGTTGCCTTCGCCTAAATACATATCGTCCCGAATGCCGATGGCCTCGGTCAGAAACGAGATCATGTTCGCCGTTTCGCGTACGGTTTCGCCGTGCGAAATCTGCGATTTTTCTTCGTCCAAGTCTTCTACGGCCAGTCCCAATGCGTTAGCGGCGGAAGCGAAGCTGAAGCGAGTGCGCGTGGATTTGTCCCGGAAAATGGAGATGGCCAGGCCTGTCTCGAAAATGCGAAACGGGATTCTCCGCCTGTGCATTTCCTTAAAGGTTTCCGCAATTAAGGCCACAGCTTTAATCTCGTCGGGAGACTTTTCCCATGTCAGCAAAAAATCCGGTTGGTTAGCGCGAATCTGAAGACTCTTTAAAGCGGTCAGATTTCGTCGAATGTCAATTTCAATCATACCAATGATCCTGTCAGTTCCTTCTGGAAACGAAAATGCTCATATTGAGAGGACGAATACTACAGCGGATAGACAACCTGCCCGGTCGGTGAATTCGGATCCGCCAGCGTGTTGTCTTTAACGGCAAGTTTGCCTCGTTGAAAAACGAACCGGAAATCCAGCCCGGTCATTCGGCTTTCGTATGAATCATAGCAGTTGGACAGGCTCGCGCGAATCGGTCGCGCATTTCCGTTTTCCGCAAGTATCACCACGTCTGCATCTGCTCCAACCCGCAGCGCTCCCTTGCGCGGATACACCCCGGATAGTCGCGCCGGATTCTTTGCCAGTCGCATTGCCAGCTGTTCCAGCGGTTTTTCCTGTCGTTCCGCAAAAAATTGGTAAGTGAGCGGAACCAACGCTCCGATTCCCGCCAGACCGTTGGGCACTTTACGAACATCCTTGCGATGGCGGTCTTTATCCGAACGAAGAAAGGTGCAATGATCCGTGGCAAAGATATCGAAAGCGCCGGAGGCCGCCGCGTCGCAAAGACGTGATTGTGTCCGCGCATCGCGCAAAGGCGGAGAGCAGATGAACCGGTGTCCGTTCGTGCCTTTCAATTGTCCTTCATTAAGAAATAGATAGTGCGGAGCGGTCTCGAACGTAACGGGTAATCGCTGTTTTGCTTTGGAGAGCAGGGCCGCCCCTTCATCCGTACTGACGTGCACAACGTGCAGCTCCGCGCCGGACTGCTCGACAAGCTCAAGGAGTTTTTGGATGGCGGTCGTTTCGGCAGCAGGCGGTCGCAGCCGCGCATGGGTAAACGCATCGGCGAAGTCAAACGATGCGTCGCGTGCCTGATCTAAAACGTCTTGATCTTCGCAATGAATTAAAATTCGTGCCTTCCGGGCAGCGAGCTTTTTCATAATTTCAAGCAGCGATTCGTAGCTTTGATAGAGTCCGGCTTCCTTATACGTCGTGTAAAACTTGAATGTCCGATAGCCCCGCTGAATCAACTGGTCAATCTCAGACCAATCCGATTTGGAAAAAGTCGTCGGCGTCAAATGAAAATGTATATCGCAAAAGCTGCCTTTTCTCACTTTTACCGCTGCAATTTCAATGCACTTCCGAAGACTACTCGTTGGGGACTGTGTAACGAAACTCACCAGCGTCGTCACGCCCGTTAAAATGGCTGCGTGTGATCCCGACAAATAACTGTCTGCAAGTTCTTGCTCGCCGATTCGATCGTCCAGATGGACGTGAAAGTCTATCATCCCCGGCAGAACCGATAAGCCGTGCGCGTCAATCGTGGACGCTGTTGCGACATCGGCAAGATGCGGCGCAATAGCGGCGACTCGCTCCCCCTCAAGAAAAATGTCCGCCGGCTGAGGCCCGTCTTCCAGATAAACGGTTCCTCCCCGGATTATCGTCTGCGCGGGTGTGGTCATTGCGGAATCGCATCCAACGTCGGTTCAACCGGTTCCGGCAGCGTCACACGGGACAATGCCGTTTCGATATCCTTCAATCCGTGCCCCGTAATAAGCAGCACGACCTGCTGCGTTCGGTCGAGTTTCCGCTGATCAACTTTTTCAAGACCCGCAACGGCCGCCGCAGCGGCAGGCTCGGCAAAGATCCCCGTTGTGCAAGCTAATGCTCTCTGTGCGCGGCGAATTTCATCGTCGCTGACTAAAACCGAAACACCGTGGCTTTCTTCAAGGGCTTTCTTTGCCAAGCGTGCATTACTCGGCGCGGACACGCGAATCGAATCGGCAATCGTAGTTGGAGCGGTCGCGTTGCGATAGCTTCCCGATGTGAAGTAATGGTGAATGGCGTCCGAGCTTTCCGCTTGAACGCAAATTAAGCGCGGCAGTTCGTTGATCACTCCTGCCTCGCGCAGATCGCGAAATCCTTTATGAATGGCGGCCAAAATGACGCCGTCGCCTACGGGGACGACAACCGCTGCCGGCGCCTTACAACCCATTTGTTCGTAAATCTCCAGCGCCGCCGTTTTCTTGCCTTCGATAGTCAGCGGATGATAAGCGGTGTTTCGATTCAATCCGCCGCGCTTGTCAGTATAGGAAATTGAAAGTTTAAACGCGTCGTCATACGTTCCTTTAACCCGAATAACGTCCGCTCCGTAGAGAATCATTTGCGCCAGTTTCGGTTTGGGTGAAGTTTCCGGCACAAAAATGACGGCCTTTTTTCCCGCTGCCGCGCAGGCCGCGGCCAAAGCCGCCGCCGCGTTTCCCGTGGATGCCGTAACGACACGCTCCTCGCCAAGCCGAATGGCTTCGGCAACCATCAATTCCGAAGCTCGGTCTTTAAGCGAACCGCTCGGATTCAGTCCGTCGTTTTTTACAAAAAGATTTGTGAAGCCGAGCATTTCACCCAATCTGTCCACGCGGAGCAGCGGCGTATTTCCCACCGGGAAAGGCGGATGATATTTCGGTTCGACGGCGCAGAATAGAGACCAGTCCGGCCGCTTGGGATCGAATTGCTTCCGAATCTGTTCGGAATCGAAAACCGCTTCCAGTACGCCCCGCAGCGGTTCACCCGGACGCCATTGCGGCCCGCAGTTAGGGCACAGATAGCGAACGGCATCGCGATCGAATTCGCGGCCGCATTCGGAACATTTATAGATAAAGTGACTCATCCTTCAGCACTTGCCGTTCATGTGTGCGACCAACGCCGCATAAAAGGCTGCCGCCGCGCTCAGATGTTCCGTCGGGCAAGCCTCATTCGGAGCGTGCGCGTAAATTTCATTTCCCGGTCCCATCCCGATGCAGGGAATATCATGCATTCCGGCAATGGCAATGCCGTTCGTACTGAAGGTCCATTTGTCTACGACCGGCTTTTTATCGAACAATCCGCTGTACGTTTCGACCGCTTGCACAACGTAAGACGATTTCTCTTCGGTGACCCACGTCGGATAGTACTTGAGAGTCGGATAACGAACGCCTGTATAGGCGGTTTCTTCATACGTGGGAACGTCCACGATTGCGTCCTGAATTCCCGCTCGCTTGGCACACTCGCGAATTTCTGCAATGGCCGTGTCCATGGTTTCTCCGTGCGTCAATCGCCGGTCAAGATACAGTCCGCCGATGTCGGGCACGGCGCAGAGCGATGGGGAGGAGGACGTCGCCTGCGTAACCGTCACGGTTCCTTTTCCTAAGAACGGATCGTCAGCCAGCCGCTCGTTCAGCTTTTCGATTTCCAGCGCAATCCGCGCGGTTTTGTAGATAGCGTTGTCGCCGCGTTCCGGAGCGGAGCCGTGGCAGGATAACCCCTTCGCCGTGACCGTGATTTCCATCCGGCCGCGATGTCCGCGATAAATGTTGAGGTTGGTGGGTTCGGTAATCACGACCAGTTCGGGGCGGATCTTCTCTTCTTTAATGAGATACTGCCAGCATAAACCGTCGCAATCTTCCTCCATGACCGTGCCCGTGAATAGAATCGTGAACTCGCGATTCAAATCGAGTTCGCGAATGAGCTTTCCGGCGGAAATCATCGCCGCCATCCCGCCCTTTTGATCCACGGTGCCGCGCCCGATAATTTTTCCGTTTTCAATCACCGGTACAAAAGGATCCGTCTTCCAGAGCGACAAATCGCCCGCGTACACGGTGTCAATGTGCGCGTCGAAGGCGATCATTCGCGGTCCGGATCCGATGCGGCCGATGATGCTTCCCAGTCCATCCGTCCGCACGTCGTCGAATCCGGCTTTCTTCATTTCACTGCCGATGACTTGAATGACTTCTTTCTCTTTTGCGGAGAAAGAAGGGGTCAGCACGAGGTCTGCCAGAATACGAGTTGTCTCCGGTTCATTTTCCTGCGCGCTCTCTAAAATGGTAGCGTATAGATTACTCACGGTTTCTCTTGTGATGGTTGATAGTGCGGAGTCACGGTGCCGATGATATCGCGCAGCTTGGATACTCTGTGCGCCGCGCACCATGCATGCACTTCTTCAAGAATTTGCGGCACCAATTCGGGTCCTTTGCGCGTGAGTGCCGTGCAGCATTCCACGGCTGTCGCCCCCGCCAGCATAAATTCGATAACGTCTCGTCCGCCGGTCACTCCGCCGCAGGCGATCACGGGAATATCCACGGCGCGAGAAATGTCGAACACCGCGCGCATGGCAATCGGTTTGACTGCCGGACCGGACAGCCACATATAGGGATTGTCTTCTCCGAGCCGGCTCGATTTCTTGTCCACGTCAATGGACATGACCGGGCCGATGGAATTGATTGCCGTGATCCCGTCCGCGCCGCCCTTTTCGCACACGATCGCGCTGGCCGTAATGTCGCCCAAATGTGCGGACAGCTTCATGAACACCGGTCTCTTCGTCAACTGTTTCGCTTGCCGTACCGTGCGCAGCATCAAGGACGCACTGCCGGAAACGTAGTGCGTAGAAATCTCGAATCCGTCCACAAACGGATCGAACAGCGGGATAAGTTTTTCGAGATCTTCCGGAGTATAGCCGAGGGAAGCGATAAGCGGCGCGGTGCGCGTTCGCAAAGCGGGAAGAATGTCGGACAGCCACTCCTGATAGGACTTATCTGACCATTTCTCCACGTTGAAAAATAGTTCGCCATCGAAAGCCATGCACGGCTTAGGTATGAACGGCAACTCGCTCGAAACGGTCTTCGTCAAGAGTGCGCCGATGCCTGCCGCGTCCAGCTTCTGCAACTTGCGCAGATTGTCTCCGGGCGGTCCGCTTCCGGGAAGGAGCGGATTTTTGAGTTTCAATCCGGCGAGATCTACTGAAAGTTCGATCATGGAAATTATCTCAAGAATTCAGATATTTCTGCCAAACGCGCGCTGCCGTCTCTCGCGCCATTTTCAATGCCTCGGTTTCGTCCACGGGAAGAATCCGGCCGTTTTCAAATACGGGTTGGCCGTTGGCATAAACCCACGAAGCCTGCGCATCAGACGATAAGGCGTAGACAATATGCGAAAACCAATTCGCTTCGTTTACGGTAGTCGGAGGTGCGTATGGAAAGATCGCGAAATCGGCGGCATCGCCCACCCGAATCTGTCCGATTCTCCGCCCGAAAATGTTGGTTAAATACTCGGAAGGATTCCGGAACAACATCGCATGCATCAGCTCGAATGCGTTATGTGCTCCCTTCCCCATACCCGAATAGAGCAGAAACGCGCTGCGCAGCGCTCCCAGCATATTGCTGTTCATTCCGTCCGTGCCGAGCAGGATGCGATCCGCCCGCATACGATCCAATTTAGCAAAGCCCACTCTATTGTTGCAGTTGGATTCCGGATTATGAGCAATCCGCAGCCCGATATCTTGCGCAAGCTCAAACTCACTGTCCGTAAGGTGCACCCCGTGCACCGCGAGGCTGTTTTCATTCAGCAATCCGCATGAAGAGAATCTTTGCAGCGCGCCTTGGTAGCCGAGACCCTGCGCATACTCAACATCGCAGCGATCCTCAGCCGTGTGAACGTGTATCGGGATCTCTTTCGGCTTGACTTTCGCGATATGTTTCAATGATGCGTCGCCGAGCGTGAATCCCGCATGGAATCCGAACATCCCGCGTGTTCGTGGATCGTCCTTCACCGATTCTGCGAAATCGAGATTTTCTTCCACCGCGTCCGTCAAAGCTCGCGGCCCGTTCCTGTCCGTTGTTTCATAGCAAAGTACGGACGTCAAACGCAATTTTCCCAGAATGCCGCGCATCGCTCCCAGACTGCCGCGGATGAACGCCGGGGATGAGTGATGATCTACAATGGTCGTGCAGCCGTGCCGGATCGAATCTATTGCAGTGACCAGTGTGGACACTTCCACCGCTTCCCGATCCAAAGCCGAATCCAATTTCCACCATAACTCACTCAAGATCGTCGGAAAATCCGGCATCGCGCCGCGAATCGGAATGCCTCGCGCCAAAGCCGAATAGCAGTGATGGTGGGAGTTGATAAGGCCGGGCAGTATGAAGCTGTCTGGCAGGGATATGATCTCTGCGTCAGCGAAATCCCGCCGAATCGCTATCGAGCTTGGATTGTTATCATTCCGTTGGAATATACCGCAAATAACTTCATTTCGAATGAATACACTGCAATCAGAAACAAAAGTGCTGTTCCCGTCGTATAAGCATCCAACGTTAAAAACACGAAGTGCGCTGTTCGTTTCTTTCACGCGAGGCAGCATTTGCCGTCAGTATTCCTTAGTCTGCGGATCAATTGAAACAGAGAAGATCATATAATTTACTACGTCCTTTTCTCATAGGCAAATCCTCAAAGCCAATTACTCCATTTTTAATGGTAATTCGAATGCAAAAAAACCGAACCGAAATTCTGAAAGCCAACTCGTCTTAACTAATTGTATAAAATCGTTTTACATAATTCCCGAGTCGTGCGATTGGCCGCCAAATGATATCAATCAAGTAAATCCACACATGACACAACTTGCTTTCCGGCTTATATGGGATTCTGGATAGCCGATTCATTCTAAGTGCTTCAGCCGGTGAAAATACCCATTGAGCATACATAGGTCGCCAATATTCTGCAAGTATTGGAATGGCACAACCTATGCAGATATTATTGACATTCTTCACCGCTTCGGCTTAATGTATTGCTTTTACAAGCATCCCGGCTTATATTCCTTCTTGTGACGGTGGAGCAATAAAAGCCGTCGTATTTTATTTTCACTGGGAGCGTCCTGATGTTGCGTAAATATTGGATTGTACATTGCGTGGTTTTAATAATCATATGTAACGCTTATGCCGAATCGGTATTACTGATTGCTTCCAGTGCCAGCAGCGGTGCCGGCCCGTTCACCTCTACCATCTCCACACCACTGATGGCAGCCGGATATCAGGTGCGGATATGGACGCAGTCTACGGAAGGTTGGCCTCCCCTCGACACGTTGCGTGCCTACAACGCTGTTTTTTTCCACGGAAGTGAACGACGGCAAACGAAGAGTGTGGATTCGACGCTTACAGCCTATATGCTGCAGGGCGGGCGGCTGGTTATGGAGGGAACGGTTGTGGCGCAGTGGGGATGCGTGTATCCGGAATTTAATAATCGGATCACTCACGAGAAGTGGCAGCGAGCCAATGTCACGAATTATACTCATGTTGTTGTGGATTCGTCCCATGCGATCACAACCGGTTTGCCAGCCACATTCTCTGCGTCCGGTTATCTGAGTGTTTATGTGCCCGATTTTGTTCTCGCGTCACGCGGTGGTAGAAGGCTCATTGGATTTCAGACTCCAGGCACATCCGCCGCGGCAATTGTCTATCCCCGCTCGGTTTTTTTCTGCGATAACCTGCACCGAATCACTACGACATCGGTTCGGGATAGTTTAATCGTTCGCTCTGTCCGATTTGTATTAACAGACCCTCTTGATGCCGCCGTTTATAATCTGGACTATGAGTTGGGACATCGCGCCGGTGAAACAATTCCGGTTCTTGTGCAGCTGAAAAACTGGGGGAATCCGGCGCATACGGGACAGCTTGTGCTGCAGGCTTCCATTGATTCCGTAACCTGGGCGCCGCAGGATTCCACTTCCTTTTCCCTTGCGGCATTTGAGCTGGCGTCTTACACCCTGAATTGGTTTCCGCAAGATTCCGCGCGTTATTATTTGCGAGCGCTGATCCGGCCCGATAGTTCCGATGCGTATCCCGACGACAACAATCTGGATCTAACGGTGAACACGCTGATCGCAGCGGATCACCCCAAACTTTTTTTCACCGCGGCCGATGTTCCTGATATGCGCTTGCGCGCAACGACCACACATTTGGATTTCGTGAATGCCCTGCGCGCTTACATCAACGCCAATATAAGCTATTCACCTCCCCAACCCGCTAACTGGCAAAATGCTCCCTATCTGTCTCTCGCCGCGATGATTTCCAACGGGGCTTTGCTTTATGTTCTCGATCAATCGCCGCAGTATCTAACTTTTACGAAGCGCATTGCCCTCGCTCTTTGCCGCTATCCGAATTGGGAAAAAGGCAACTATGATCAGGATTTCTATGCGGCAGGAGCCTGCTTCGGTCTTGCCTTAGCCTATGATTGGCTCTACCACGATTTTTCGCCCGCAGAACGCGATACCATTCAAACCAAGCTGCGCATTCAACTCGAACGGTTGGATGCCGCCTGGCCTCAGTACATGTGGTGGATGTCCGCCTACATGCATAACCACGGTTGGTCCAGTCCGGACAACTTGGGATCCGCCGCTTTGGCTGTAGTGGAAGAAGAACCCGATGCCCCCCTTTGGCTGCAGCGCGCGATACAGAATCTGAACTATCGTATGACACTCTACGGCCCCGTAGCCGACGGATCGTGGTACGAAGCGATGAACTACTGGGGGCTTATTACGTGGCGTTATCTGCCGCATATCTATCTGTTGCGCGAGCAATGCGGGCTGGACTATTTCGACGTTCCCTTCACTCAAAGCCTCGCCAATTATCGCTTGTACGGCTCGCTCCCGGATTGGGACCGCATGGTAGCGGTGAATGAATTCCAGTCCGGCGAATGGTACGGCCCCGAAGACCAGTTAGCTCTCCTGGCTAACGAGTACCGGGATGCGAATGTTCAGTGGTTAATGAAGAGGGTTATTAGTGCCGTCGGATACTCCGTTGATGGACCGTTCTTCTTTTTCTTCTATGATCCGACAGTTCCCGAAATTCCTCCAACTCGCAAATCCTTTGTAGTGCCGGATCAGGATTCGTATTTCGCGCGTAGCGACTGGACGTCTTCCGCAACTTTCTTCTCCCTGAAATGCGGTTTACCTTGCGGCCGTCATGCGTACACGCACTATTGGACGCCGGGTGGTGCCTTAGGTGATTTTTCCTTTTCGCATTTTCATCCGGATCAAAATGCGTTTACCATTTATTATAATGGCCGGTATATCATCGAAGGTCCCGGCGTGCAAAGTCCCTATCAACATACGTATAAATCCACAACAATCTTAATTAATAATCGCGGACAGATCGGCAATGGCACTAAAGGAACATGGCCGCTCCCCGCGGACAAGTTTTCCTTCAATCCCCACTTAGCCGACACTTTTGCAACGGATCGCATGGATTATGTGATTGGTGACGCCAGTTCCGTTTATCCTGCCGATGCGGGAATGCAAATGTTTCAACGGCATCTCCTGTATGTGCGTCCCAGCACATTTATGATTGTAGACAGACTGGAGGCGGCGGCTCCGTCCACGTTTACCTTCTTTTTAAGAAATGAATTGGATGCGTTTACGTGGAATACATCGCGTGTTTTAATCTCGGATGGTTCGGCGCGCATGACCGTGCATGTTCTTCAACCGGATCCGTGGAATATCTCCAAGAATTTCGATTACTATTATTATACGAGTTGGGGCGGATGGGGTGCGCGCATTACCAATGCGATTGCTGATACGACGGTTCGTTTTGTCACGATTTTTCAACCTGCGGCCGTCGGATCGGAAGGGCGGGCGGACTTGTTGGCGTCTAACACGCAATATACAGCGACGCGAATTCATGCCCTATCCGGTTTGAAGACCGTCGCGTTGATACGCTACGCTCCGCTGGATACGGTGACCGTGGATTCGCTGCAAACCGATGCAAACGTGGCCGTCGTCTTATGGGATAGCACGACGAATACGATTACCGGAGTTACCATTAAGCAGGCCGGCTTCCTGCGCTGGGGACCTGAACGCCGCCTCGTATATTCGGCTCCGGTGGACTCGAATCTGGAATGGGATTACGACGGGACGGTACTGGCTATTAAAGGCGCCGTTCAGAACAATACATGGATTTGGGCTCCGCTGGCAGCCAGTGTGACTCAGGATAGTCAGCCCATCGCTTTCTCCCGCTATGAAGATTACGTTTTTATTGGTGCTCTGCCCATACCCAAGCCGGTATCCGAATTGACCATTATTGCAGAGGCGGATTCCGTTCGTCTGTGTTGGAAGCGTGTGCGGGAAGACATTTCCGGTCAGCCGGTTGAAGTGAGCTCGTACATGGTCTTCCGCTCGGTTGGAACAATGGATCAACCGGAGCTATTGGCTGAAATGGGACCGCTGGATACATTATTCACGGATACAACAGGGTCAGGGAGCACTGGTTATCCCGTATTCTATGAAGTTCGGGCAAATGCGAATTTCTCGCCGCCCCTTCTGAATCCTCCGCTGATCCGGAACACAACGCCGGTCAATACCCACGGTAAGAAAGCCGTGCCGGATGCCGTGACTCCGGGAATAAAACGCAAATAATGATCGCTATAGCGAGCGGGACATAGAAAGGGCCGGTGAACAGTCACCGGCCCTTTCCACTCTTATTCCTTGACGGCGATTTTTATCGGTTCAGCGCTGGCCGGGTTATGGCTTGTCCTGATGTTTTCGGAAGGATCGCGCAACACGGCCGGAATCTAAAGCCCGTGGTCAATTGATCGCCAGAACATGATAAAAGGCCTGATCTGCATTGAGGGCATCCACGGCTACGTAACTCGTCGTGCCCGCGTTCACGCTGTCCATCGGTAGATACGAACCTGAAAAACTATCGGCTCGTTCAATCCGGTACCGTACGGCGTCGGCGGACGGCAGCCATTGCAGACGAATATCGTTTCCGTTTGCGGAGATGGTCAAATTGCTGACGGGCTGTGGTGCATACAGTAAAGCTCCAGAGACGCAGATATCGTCTACGGCAGCCTCCACAATCGAACCGGGAGTTTGGTCTTGCGCGATGATGCGCACGCGTACACTTGCCGTCAGCGGAATATAATCTTCCAACGGAATGACCATATTCTGCCAGTATTCCCAACTCGACAGCGTGTTGAACAGTCGAATCCAACTGGTTCCTCCATCGGAACTGACGTCTACCACGAACGTATCCTGACCGGGGGTGTCTCCTTCGTCGTTGGAATACCATGACCACAGATCCAGCATGGCTCGGCTGTATCCCGATAGATTCCACGTCGGGGACAAGAGAGTGGTTTTCCCGCCGTCTACATCGTAACTCCCGATGGAGCTTCCCGCTCGTCCGTCAGTGACAAAACAATACACTCCGGTTCCGGAGGTATGATCGTCTTCGGGTTGACAGATGGAGGAGCCGTTGTACGTGGCTGTCGGATTCAATCGTCCCCACAATCCGGACGTCGCGTTGTCGCCCGTAGCTCGTGCCCAGCCTTGGTCTCCGCTTTCAAAGTCGTAGCAGGCCACAAGTGTGTATAAATGAAAATCAACGTGTGCCGACCCGGAGAAGTATACGAACTTCTGCTCGGCTCCGTAGCCGGTCGAAGCGGCCTTAACGGAATATGTTGCTCCGACCGGCAGGTTGAGCGAATAAAAACCGTCTATCCCGCTGGACACCGATGGTAGAGGCGTACCCATCGCCGTGATTTCCGCTCCGGATACCACCGTGCCGCTCTGATCGTATACATAACCGAAAAGCGATGCCGTCGGCTGCGTTGTGAGACTTTTATCGCGCACCAGAATGCCGTGATCCGGCGCTGATACATTTTCGCTGGATGTCTGATACCCGAAAGCTGAATACTCCAGTGTCAGCAGTGTCGAAGGCAGATAGAGCTGATACTTTCCATCGGATGCCGTGGTCATACTCTGTGATCCGGCGGGATTTCTCACGATTACGCCGTTGATCGGCAGCATCGTAGACACATCGGTGACCGTGCCCGTCACCCATCCGTAACCGGGCAGTATGGACTGGCTCGCGGCGACAGAATAACTCTGCGGGCCGGAGGGAATACTCGTGGACGAAACGTGAATCGTCCATTCGCCTGCCGCGGGATTCGCGATCACAATCTGTTCTGAGTTGTTCCGGTGATCTATTCCCGTGGTGGCGGCGGCGGAAGGATTAGCCGGATTTAATATGAAGGGGAAGTAGGTTGTGCTGCCCGGCGAAACCACGGTAAGATCGAGATCGTTCACCAGCGCCGGATCCGCTAAGGGTGTGGCCGACGGATCCATCCAGGACAGGGAAATGCGCAGAGTTGAAGTGCCGGATGCAACCGTCACGGTATGGTTGTTAGTCTCGCCTGAACTCAACTCGTCCTCTAAAAAGTGCCCCGCGATTATCCCATCCACAGTGGCCTGAACGTTGATTCGCCCGAAGCCGAAGACATAGTCCGGCCCCGTGTTTCCCAAATCTACAGCCGTGTTGATTAAAAGGGCTTTGATGGTGGAAGGAAGCGGAGTCAGCGCGGGATACGAGAGTGAAAATTGCTCCAGCATGAGAGCGATGCAGCCGCTCGTGATGGGAGTGGCCATGGATGTCCCGCTCATCCCGCCGTAATAATTGCCCGGGATCGTGCTATAAATTCCGGATCCCGGCGCGCAGACTTCCGGTTTAATCCGTCCGTCGTCCGTTGGCCCCCATGATGAAAAGTCCGTCATGGCGTCGTTGTCTTCCGTTGCGCCCACCGTGATGATGTTTTTCGCGGCTCCCGGCACGCCCAGCGTGGAATAGGTTGTACCGCAGGTTTCGTACCCGCGCTCATTTCCGGCGGCGAACACGACCGTATATGGACTCCCCAAACTGCCGCGAACGATATTGTCCAAAAGCTGCGATACTAATTCGTAATCGCCTTCCCAAGCGCAGTCGTACTCGTTCGCCGCGGTATTGGATCCGATGGAATTCGTGGTCAGATCTGCTCCATGCACGTTGCGCGCTTGTTGATAGTTGGCGGCGATGTCCTGCGGGCTATTGTAGAGGCAGTACGGATCGCAAGCCTCATACTGGTACGACACGATAGCGCAGCCGGGTGCCATGCCGCGATATTGTCCCCCCGAGAGCGTTCCGTCGCCTCCCACCGAACCGGCTACGTGCGTCGGATGATCCGCCGCGTCTCCGGCTTCGCCTAAAGTCACGCGGCCGCTGAAATCGCTGTGAGTGTTGTCCACCATGCCGCCGTCATAGACGCAAACCGTGATTCCGCTGCCGTCAAGTCCGTACGGAGCCGCTTGGACCGTGTTTGCGCCGACCACTTGTCTGCCCACGTTATTGATCGGAGTCAGCGGCGGCGGTATGATGTCTATCCACTCGACGGCTTCGTATCCCGCGATGAATTCGATCATCGCCGGATCAATCGCCATGATCCACGTGTTGACCGATTCGATATAGTCTCCGGTTTCCGCTCCGGCTGCGGCGGCCAGATCGTTTCCAGTCGCTGCCGGTATGTCCGCGAAAAGACGAACGCCGACGATAACCTTGCCGTCCTTGTATTTTGCCCATGCGCCGAATTCGCCGCGCTTCACGCGCGGATGCAGCTTGTCGGCGGCGGATAGCGTTTTCCCCCAGCGAACGCCGAGAGTCTTCAACTGCTCGGCGGACAGCGGTTTGCTTAGGCTGACCAGCCAGGCGTTTTCCGGAATCGGCTCTAAAAGTTCCAATCCTGCGTTCCGCAGTCTCGCTCGTTCCGTATCGTTGGGATTCGTATAGAACTGAGCAAGACCGTGCACTTTCGTTTCTGAAGTTGCTTGCTCCGAAGCGAAAACCAATTCGCTCCGATCCTCAAGCGGCCGGATGTCTCCCGTCGTGAGGTGGATGACGTTCTCCAAAGCCAATGCCTGTGTCCCGCCGCAAAACCCGATCAGGGTGACTAAAAGGACCAGCAAGCTCCGGTTTCTCTTAAGCATAAAAGCTCTCCTTCGTATCTTGTTGCTTCAGCTGCGGCGCGAGATGCCGCCGCGGCCGAAAGAGTACGCTCCGCATACAAATAGTATTACAACAATCCGGTAAAGTCAATATGATAAAGAAAACCCCGCAAAATTCTTGCGGGGTCTGTTCTCTTGAATGCGCTGTATCCGGCGCTGCTCACTTATGGTTGATCCCGGTGGCTAATGGCCAGAATCTTCTGTGCTGCGGAACCGATGACGGTACGATCACCTCCAGCGACTGCGGCAGAACCTCCACCATAAAATCCTTCTCCACTTCATGGAGTTCGCCGTCTACCTGAATGGCTTCCGCCCGCTCTCGTTCCACGACCAGCGTCCGGAAATCCCACGTGCGAATGCCGCTCATGGATTCAATGGTTCCGTCGAACAATCGGTAAATCTGCGGCAATTGCTTAAGTGCGTCTTGATGTTGAATGGCAATCAGCTTCAGCACTCCGTCGTCGTGCCGCGCGCGCGGCGCGATCCGCGCTCCGCCGCCGTACTGAGTTAAATTCGCAATCGTCAGCAGCAGCGGCCGCCGGATGTCCTCGTGCTCTCCGTCTACGATCAAATGATGATCCTGCGGCTTGAACATGAAAAAACGCAGCAAGCCCGAGAACACGTACGAAAACGTGCCGCGAATCAGCATCTGCTCATAGCCTTTGACTAACTCCGCTTCCCACGCCAGTCCGCACGTCACGAAAAACGGACGGCCCGAGGCGATGCCCACGTCAATACGCTTGCGAACGCCGTTTTTTAGAGAGCGGCACGCCTGACGCGGATGCATCGGAATGCCGAAGTGCCGCGCGAATCCGTTCCCGCTGCCTAAGGGAATAACGCCCAGCGCGATGTCCGATCCGATCAATTCCGCGCCGACCGTGTTGACGATCCCGTCGCCGCCGCAAACAAGCAAGGTATCCACGCCGTCGGCCGCGGCTTGCAGCGCCTTCGCCTTGCCGTCGGACGGATTTTCGCTTTCCTGATGATCGAATTCAATCCCGTCCCTGTCCCATTCCGCGTGTAAATAGTTCAACACTTCCCGGCGATAAAAATAGGGACCGGAACGCGGATTGATCAGCGCGCGTACTTTGCGGGGAATGCAGTCATCCGGCATGAATCGTATCTCCTCGTGGGAATGCAGAGTCGAATATCACCACCGCAAAGACTGCCAGGAGGGATCCCATACCGGAAGCGGCGTGGGCGACTGCTGGAGAACGGCTAACAGATGGTCCGGAAGATACTTCTTGGGTAGGATGGCGTTCAGTACGTACTCGTCAAACCACTCGTCGGTCATCGTGAAGAAACCGTCATCGCCGGCGTCTTTCCCCCAACTGTTTTCAACCTGCCAGCGCGCGGGCTTGCCGTCGGCCATGTCCACTCCGGTGAACACCATCGAGTGATTGCTGGAGCTGTGCCGGTAATCGAGCCGCTGCTGCTTCGTCATTGTCAGCGGCACTCCGAACAGCGCTTCGTAGTCGTACAGCCCTTTCATCATCAAGCCCAGCTTGCTGTTCACGTCATGGCCCATATCGCAGCCAAACCATATGCGATTGCTGTCCAACAGAGCCTTCAGCGTCAAAGCCTTGAGTTGCTTCACATCTACGTTGACAAAGGAAATATCCGGCTTATCCGCCATAGACCTTGTCAGATTAATCGAGTAATTTTTGTCGAACGGATGAATCGGGTAGCTGGCCAGTGATACGTAATCGCTCAACGTGATTCCGACCACCTGATGGTAAAATTCCTGCGGCGTATAAATCTTCGCTTCGCTGACCGTTCCGCTGTCGCTCTTCACGCGCCACTCAAACCGCGTTGGCGGCTCGCCGTAATTAATCACCAAGACGCGCGTGATGTCTGCCATCATGCGCATTTTCTCGCTGCGAAGATCGGCTACGGCTTTGCCTTTGGCCGCCATATCCCGTAATACCGCCGCGTCGCGCCGCAGCATCGTATTTAAGATGTAATCCATCCGCGACGTCGAAGCGGAACTCTTGGTCTCCTGCATGAATTTCTTCGGTACCACGCCGTATTTCTCAACCAGATTGACCACGTAGCCCCAGTACCCGCCGTCGGATACCGGTTCATCCAGCATGTGATCCACTTCGCGGTCTAAAATGTCCCGCTGCCGCGTGTCAATGATGAACTCCAGAAACGTATTGCATTTTTCCACGTGATCCCAGAAGGCAATATAGCTTTGCGACAGCTCGAAGTCGTCCAGCTTGTACCGCTTGATGACGTCGTGCCGCAGCAGATTCAGCCCCGCAAACATCCAGCAGCGGCCGCTCTTTTCCTGATCAGTCATTCCTTTCGTGGGCAGCGAAAACGAAAAAATGTCGTCGCGGACGGCGGCTTTCTCGCGGTTCAATGCCAGATCTCGCGGATCGTTATTGGTGACCGCGTTGATCGCCGTGCGCGTTGCCGCATCCATCTTCACGGCATCCAGCAATGCTTGAACTTGCGACGGCGTCAATCCGCCTTCCGGCTCCTTAGCCGATGCGCTTCCCGCAATAAATAAACTGCATGCAAGAACGAAAAAAACAAAACTTCTCATGTTCGCTCCAGTATTTTAAACACGTGCTTTCTCTTTTCCCCACACTTTGTGGGGGAAATAAAAAGGGGGGAGTTTGGTCGCGGCGGCAGGCACCCGGTGGCTTCGCCTGCCCCGTCGAGTAGTCCTTCAGTCTTTTAGCGTATTCTACTCGATCTCCTTCACCACGTCCACCGTTGAGTCGTCGTCCACGGTTAAACTGAATCCGCGCTTTTGGAAAACCGAAATCATCGGGCGGTTATCGGTCGTTGTCTGCGCAACGAAGCGTTTCAGCTTCCACTTCTTCGCAATCTCGTAGCAATAGTCCGTGAGCATGCTGCCCAGTTCCTTCTTCTGCCAGGCATCGGCAATCAGCACGGCATATTCCACGGATTCATGATCGGGATCGGCCACCAAACGGCCTATGCCGCACAGTGTGCGCTTCCCGTCTATGTTCGTTTCGGCGACAATCGCAATCTCCCGGTCATAGTCAATATAGCAATAGCGAACCGCCACCTGATGCGATTGCCAATGGAACGCGTATCGGAATCTCGAATAAATGGATTCGCGCGAACAGCTCCCCAGCAAATCCATCCACAGCGGTTCGTCTTCGGGTCGGATCGGGCGGAACGTAATCTCCGTGCCGTCCTTTAGTTTTACGGTCGAGACGAATTTCTCCGGATACGGTACCAGTGCAAGATGCGAGTACGGTTCGGCCTCTTTGCCGATAGCGTTCTCGTCCAGAATAATGCGCGCGTCCAGCGCAATGACGTCGTCCGGAGTGACCAGCAGCGGATTGATGTCCAACTCGGCAATCTCCGGAAAATCGGCGGCCAAATAGGACAACCGGATTAACGCTTCCACCAGCCGGTTGACATTGACTGCTTTGCGTCCGCGATAGCCGTTTAAAAGCGGCCACATCTTCAGGGACTCCAGCATGCGTAGCGCCAATCGTTCGTTGAGCGGAGGAAATCCCAAAGAACGGTCGCCCAATAATTCAGCGGTGACTCCGCCCATTCCCGTCAGCATCACCGTGCCGAACACCGGATCCTTCTTGATTCCCGCAATCATCTCCACGGCGTCGCGCGCCTGAATCATGGATTGCACGGTCACTCCGCTGAATCGCGCGTCAGGACGTTCCAGACGGGCGCGGGACAGCATGCGCTCGAATGCGGAGCGAACCATGCTCTCGTTTTCCAAATCGAGCGCGACTCCGCCCACGTCGCTCTTATGCGTGATGTCCGGTGAGTGAATTTTCAGCACGACTGGATACCCGATGCGCGCGGCAATTTGCGCGGCTTCGTCCGCCGTCGTCGCCGGATGTGGTTTTACCGTGTGGATTCCATAGGAATCCAGCAGAGATTTGGAGAGATCTTCGGATAGGGTTGGTCCCTGCGCGGTCAGTTTATCTAAAAATCGTGACCGGATTTCCGTGCGATCCAGCGAAAACTCAATCGGAATATCCCGTGGAGTCTCATACAGCGATTCCAGATTGCGCGAATAGGCCACCAGCGTCATGAAAGCGCGGATCGCCTGTTCCGGTGTGTGATAAGCTGCAATGCCCGCATCGGTCAGAATCGGCATCGCCTCGCGCATACTCCGTCCGCCCAGCCAAGCGGCCAGCAGCGGTTTTGATGTCGTGGCCGCCAGCTTCCCCAAGGCTTTCGCCGCCGCCGTCGGATTCGTCATCGCCTGCGGAGTGAGAATGGTCAGCAGCGCGTCTACTCCGCGATCTTCCAAAACGATTTGCGCCGCTTTCTCGATCCGCTTCGATCTCGCGTCGCCCAGCACGTCCACCGGATTGCCGTGTGACCATGCGGGTGGCAGATTTTCATCCAGCTTTGCCAGCGTTTCTTCCGAAAGTTTGGCAGGAATACCGTTCGCCGCGATTAAAGCGTCCGTCGCCATCACGCCGGGACCGCCT